>Ga0268284_1000228_pt1 | contig 47014 bp, 42 predicted proteins | sample saktaG_14_FD_190137 | JGI IMG/M metagenome (GOLD analysis project Ga0268284, IMG submission 190137) | Saline water microbial communities from Sakinaw Lake, British Columbia, Canada - sak_2013_06_06_40m | ecosystem: Environmental > Aquatic > Non-marine Saline and Alkaline > Saline ...
CTAATTTGGAAGCCAGCGAATAAGCTGTCGGGAATCCGTCCCCTGATGTACGAACGAAAAAATAATGGATAATTACGGAGCCATTGACTCAACTTATATAGTATGTTGCGAGGAGCAGTAGGCGACGCGGCAATCTTGTGTCCCCGCATGACAGCGCAAGATTGCTTCGCTACCTGCCGCGCCTTCGGCTCGCAGCTTCGGCTCATCGCAATGACGAGGTGGAAAAAGCTCGCAATGACGGAATGGGAAAGGGCGCACCTGAAGGTGCGCCCCTACGGGTAGGCTCTTACAGGAATTTCTGCATCCAGATGACGTCGAAATCCCTGCCGAACTTCTGCCCGATGCGCTGGAAGCGGCCGCACTCCTCGAACCCTTGCTTGAGGTGGAAATTGAGGCTCGCTTCGTTAAGCGATGATATATTGGCCAGCACGGTTTCGACACCGGCGGCCCTGGCATCCGCGACTATAATGTCCATGAAGCGCGCGCCCAGACCCCTGCGCTCATGTTCGGGAAGGATGAAGTACGTGATCTCCCCGGCCTTTTTAAATGCTTCGGCAACCTGGTGGTGCCTGAGCAGGGCAAAGCCCACCACTTCCCTGCCCGGCGATTCCGCCACGTAGAAAGCGCCCCCGCGGTTCATATTTTTAAGCAGATCGAATATCTCCGGCCCCACCTTTTTATCGGGGTAAGCGGCGAAGCTGTTCTCGACGAAGTAGTTAAAGACGCCCACGACGGCATTGCGGTCATCGTCTTTTACGTGTCTTATGGCATAGTCCGGCATAGGTTAATACCTTATATGTGGAGTATGCATTAAATCAGTATCCGCTCAGGTCTCTCCACCGCTGAAGCGTTTTTATCTTCCCTGGCCAGCCACGAGAGTATGAAGGCGCCCATGCACATGGCTGCGCCCACGAAGCAGGCGGCGCTGAAACCCATCAGCAGTACGTTTGCCGGCACGCCCGCAACGGCCTGCTCGGTGCTGAAATCGGCCGAGGGGATGAAAGCCGAAAACACGGTTTCATAGATTGCCACTCCCAGTACCATTCCCAGGTTTTGCATAGCCCTCGATGCCGCCGACGCCTCTCCCTGGTTGGCGGTGGGTATGGAGCTCAGCACAGTGCTGTTATTAGGCGAGACAAAGGTGCCCATGGATACGCCTATCCAGGCGAGATAGACTATCATGGGGATAAGGGAGTGAAGGCCGAGCAACAGCGCCAGGAAAATAAGCGCCGCCGTGGCCGAAACCATTCCGGCGCAGCACAGCAGCCGTCTGCCGATGCGGTCGGACAGCCGTCCCATGTAGAGGCTGGTTATGATATAAACGATTGATCCGATGAGGAAGATGGAGCCGATCATACTGGCTGAAAGGCCCTGTACCATCGTCAGGTAAAAGGGGAAGAGGAAGTTGCCGCCGGAATACATGCCCCATGCAGCCAGCGCAGCGAATGAACCATAGGCGAAACTGGCGTACTTGTAAAGCGACAGGTCCAGCAGAGGGTCGCGGCATCTTCTTTCCCATTGTATGAATGCTATAAAGAGTATGGCTGAGACGATGAATGAGCTCCAGATTCCCCAGTGGTCCCAGCCCAACTGCTGGCCGCGGTTGATCGCCAGCACCAGGAGCGACAGCGCCAGGAAACTTAATACTGCTCCGGCAATATCAAAGGGTGTACGCTTGCTGCCTGCTTCCGGGTGCACGCGGTCGTTGGGCATTACCTTCAGTGCCACAATTATCGCAGCTATGCCGACCGGCACATTGAACCAGAATATCCAGTGCCAGTCCAGGTACTGCGTGATGAAGCCTCCCATAGGCGCGCCTATGATAACGCCCAGTCCGGCCCCTGTTGACGTTATGCCGAATGCCCAGCCGCGCTTGCCCGGCGGTATGTACCTGATAATCATAGCCATCCCCACAGCGTAAAGCATGGCGGCGCCCAGCCCCTGTATGCAGCGCGCGCCCGAAAGCAGGTATATGGTGGGGGCAAGCCCGCTCAGGAAGGAGCCGATGGCAAAAAAGGCGAATCCCGCCACGAATACGATTTTAAACCCCGTTCTCTCTCCGATCTTGCCGAAGATAAGCAGCGTGCTGGTGATGACCAGCAGGTATACCAGCGTGATGAGGACTGCGTCGGTGGGGCTGGAGTTGAAGTCCGCTGCAATGGTGGGCAGGGCTACGTTGACTATATATGTGTCCAGTGCAGCCATAAAGGCCGCGAATGCCACGCTTATGACTATCCAGAGCTGACGTCGACTGTCCTGCACAATAAAATCGCTCATTCACGACCTCTCAAAAATGCCTGCCGGCGCTTTTGACACAGATTATAACAGAAGGGCATCTTTACAGTGATGCCCTTCTGTTAAGTTTATCAGCCTTTTCGATTTATTTGGCCGGCTGCGGGGGCGCCGGGTTTACCAGGTCGCCGGTCATCTTGGCGGGGATCTCCTTGACCAGTTCATCCACCGTCCAGAAGCCCTCGGCCTTGTTGATTTCTTTAATAATCTGCGGCTCGGAGTACAGGCCGACCTGGTTGAGGTTGATGAAAATAGTCTTGCCGTTGATGTTGGCTGCCTCGTCGGAGCAGAGGAAAACCACTACCGGGGCGATGTTCTCCGGCTTGGAGGCGAACATCTGGCTGATCATTGCCTCGAACTGTGCCTTGTCCGTGATGCCCGCGGCTGCAGCCCTCTTCTCCCAGGCGGCCTTGAGCTCGGGGGTCACCGTCATGCGCGTGGCTGCGTTGGGTCGGATGGCATTGCAGGTCACGCCGTATTTGCCCATATCCAGCGCCACAGAGCGGGTGAAACCGACGATGCCCTCCTTGGCTGCGCTGTAGTTGGTCTGGCCCATGTTGCCCAGGCCTGCGATGGAGGAGGTGTTGATGATGCGTCCCCACCGTTGCTGGCGCATGTAGGGTGATGCCGCCCTGGCGCAGTAAAAATGGCCGTATAGATGTATCTTGAGGATGATATCCCACTCTTCCTCAGTCATGTTGAAAAGCATGCGGTCACGCAGGATGCCCGCGTTATTGACCAGGATATCGATGCGGCCGAATTTATCGATTGCGGTCTTAACGATGTTCTCGCCGCCCGCCCAGGTGGCCACGGAGTCGAAATTAGGTACGGCCTCGCCGCCCAGCTTCTTGATCTCCTGGCAGACTTCCTCGGCCGGGCTGGCCGATTTACCGGAACCGTCAGAAGCCGCGCCGAGGTCGTTGACAACTACACTGGCGCCCTCTGCCGCCAGCGCCATGGCCTCCGCGCGGCCTATGCCGCGGCCTGAGCCTGTGACGATTGCTACCTTGCCCTTTAGCCTGTTACCCATATTGAATCACACTCCTTTTTTTAATAATTGCAAGCAAAACCCTGAATATTGTACAACAACAGGGCCGTGGCTGCATGTCGATACGCCGGGTGAAACCGTGGACTTAAGGATAACTATTGCCTGTGCTGCCTGAGGGCCGAGGCAATCTCCTGTGCGGACAGCTTTTTAAATCTTCCCTCCACCAGATCACCCAGCCTGAGGTTTCCCATCCTGACGCGCTTCAGTGCCGTAACTGTATATCCCAGGTGTGCGAACATCCTCCTGACCTGGCGGTTGCGGCCCTCGTGGATGGTGACGCTGTAATTATAGGGCGGGTCATACCCGATCTCTTGCACCTTTGCAGGCGCCGTCATTCCGTCGTCCAGAGGCACGCCTTTTTCCAGCGTTTCTCTTTCCTGTTGAGTGAGCGTACCATTTATATGTACAAGGTACTCCTTGCCCAGCTCGAAGCGGGGGTGTGTCAGGCGGTAGGTGAGATTGCCGTCGTTGGTCAGCAGCAGCAGCCCGGTGGTATCGTGGTCCAGCCTGCCTACAGGATAAAGGCCCAGGCCGCGGTATTCATCGGGGAGGATATCGAGGACAGTCCGCCTGCCGCGGTCATCGCTGGTGGTGCTCAGCAGGTTCAGGGGCTTGTTCAACATGATGACTATTCTGGCCCTGGCATGGAAAGAGACAGGTTTTCCGTCGAAGGTGATCTTGTCCGCCTGCGGGTAGACCGGCATGGTATAGCTCTCGGCCTGCCGGCCGTTGACGGCGACGCGGCCCACCTTTATGGCGCCGACTACCTGACGCCTGGCGCCCAGGCCGGCTTCAACCAGGTATCTGAGCAGGGGAATGGGTTCCACGCCGGCTATTGTAGCATGTACCCTGCAGGGGCGGACATTTATATCCGCCCGCCTGCCGATCGGATTAACACAAAGCAACAGCGGTCGCCCGAAAGGCCGGTCAGGTATGGGAGGTTTGGCTGCTGTGCTAAAATATAAAAAACATAGTCGTTTACAGGATAGGTATGAACAGCAGATGTTTTCACATACTGGCATTGGCAGTCATGGCGGCCTCACTGCTTTTGCCTTCGGCGGCTTGCCAGTCGACAGGCCCTGATGCGGGGAGTGTAATCCAGCAGGCTTACAACGGCGTCCGTGAGTGGTTTATCATGCAGGGCGCCGGCGACCGCATAGAGAAAATACGCAAGGGGGACGGCGTGATACTGGTGCTGGATGAGAATAACGTCCCGGTGCGGGGGGCCCGCGTATACTACGAACAGCAGAGCCATGACTTCCTTTTCGGCACCAGCCTGGCCCTGCTGGCCAAGAACGGTCCCACCGCGGTCAACCAGGCATGGGCTGAAGCCTGCAGCGCGCTTTTCAACTACGGCACGGTGCCCTTTAACTGGGATAGCTACGAAGCGACCCAGGGGCAGACAGCGGCCACCATGCTCAAGATGATCGCCGAGTGGACTGAAAAGCGCGGGATAACGCTAAAAGGGCATCCTCTCATCCGGGCAGATGCGCTGCCGTCCTGGGCTCCCATTGCGGCCGATGATATGCAGAAAGCTCAGGAAAAGCGCGTCAAGGAGACTGTGGGTGAATTCTGTGGCAAAATCGACTACTGGGATGTTGTGGATGAGCCCACCATGGGCGCGGGGGTTAACAACCCGCTGGGCAACTGGATGGCCGCGCAAACGCCGGTCACAGTCTGCGCCGATGCCCTGTCCTGGGCCAGGTCGGCTTGTCCTGCAGCTACACTTATAATCAACGATTTCCGCACCGACCAGGATTTCCGCGACCTGCTCCAGGGTATCATACGCCAGAAAGGGAAATTCGATGCCATAGGCATACAATCGCACATGCACCGCGGCAACTGGCCGCTGTATCAGGTCTGGGATACCTGCGAACGTTTCAAAGATTTCGAAGTGCCCATACATTTCAGCGAGGTTACCGTGCTGAGCGGAAGTCCCAAGACAGGTATATCGTCCGAGCAACCGTCTGAATGGCCCACTACGCCGGAAGGGGAGATAGCGCAGGCCGATTACGCGGAGAAGTTCTATACACTGCTCTTCAGCCACCCTTCGGTGCAGGCCATAACCTGGTGGGACCTCTCAGATTACGGCGCCTGGCAGGGGGCTCCCGCCGGGCTGCTGCGCGAGGATATGACTAAAAAGCCGGCCTATAACCGCCTGCTCGACCTTATACGCAATAAGTGGTGGTCGCGCGGCGATGCTTACACGGGAGACGATGGGATTGCCAGGGTACGCGTATTCTATGGTACATACAAGATCATTATCGAGAAAGAAGGCAAGAGGGTTGAGTCCGGCCTGCATATAGCCAGCGGGCTGGATAACAAGCTCAAGGTGAACCTGGCGGGATACAGACAGCCGCCGCCCACGCCGCTCTATGAAATGATCTGGCCGTACGTTTTGGCGGCAGCCGTGATTACGCTGATCGCGTTGATCGGGCGCTGGATCGCCAGGATCAGGCGGCGCATTTAAATACTGCGGGAAAGGGGTGAAGCGATGGAGACCATTGAAGCAATCATGACACGACGCAGTATCAGGAAGTATACCGATAACCGCGTTCCGCAGGAGGTGGTGGAGCAGCTATTGAGAGCGGGGATGTTCGCTCCGTCGGCGGCCAACGAACAGCCGTGGCATTTCGTGGTCATCACCGACCGCAAAACCCTGGCCCAGGTGCCGGCCTTTCATTCGCATTCGCACATGCTTAAGGAGGCGGCGCTGGCCATACTGGTATGCAACGACAGCGGCCTTGAGCTGGTGAAAGGCAGGGGTATACTGGACTGCTCGGCGGCAACTCAGAATATCCTTCTGGCTGCCCATGACCTGGGTTTGGGGGCGGTCTGGGTCGGCATTTTCCCTGTGGAGGAGCGGATGAATGGGATGAGGAAACTGCTCAATATGCCCACAAGGGTAGTGCCGGTCGCGCTTGTTTCCCTGGGCTATCCGGACGAGAGGCCGCGCATGGAGGACAGGTACAAATCCGAGCGCGTCCACTACGAACGGTGGATGGGCTCTGCTGATATCGGGAAAAGTGAAGTTAAAAAAAGCAAGAAGTAGTCATTCTGCGGGGCCTGTGTTTAGCAAACTGAAGCGGATTTAGTATAATAAATGGTTTCGCGGGCCTGTAGCTCAATTGGGAGAGCGCCTGATTTGCATTCAGGAGGTCGGGAGTTCGAATCTCCCCAGGTCCACCAGTTCGATTTAGCCTCCAACGTTTTTTCAACTTTTCTCTCCTTTTTATTTTTCTGGTTAAGCGTTTGCTTAACTATTTAGCTACAAAATCATCGTGATAATGTTTCGCTGGTTTTCGAAGTTTTGGCTTCCTTTTCCTTTTACAATCCAAGCTGAGAAATACCCAGTCATGGCCCAGCTTCTTTCCTCTTAATTTATCATAAATGCCACGAAATGTCAAGATATGCGTTGGTAAGTATTGTATGTCAAGTGTAATAATTAGTTGACACGAAATGCACTATATGCTATCCTGTTAGCGAGGTGATTAACATGCAAAGGTTATTAACGCTCGATGAGGTCGCAAAGGAGCTAAGAATCGGCAAACGCACCCTCTATTTATGGATAAAACAGGATAGGATAAAGGCGATTAAGCTGCCGAATGGTAAGTTCAGAATAGAAAGTTCCGAGTTGGAGCGAGTGTTGAAGGATTCAAATGTTGACACGCAAGTGTGGCATAACATGATGGAGCGACTCACAAAATAACCTGGGAAGAAAAGGACTGGAGCTATGCCACTTACTAACGTGAATCCTACTTACTTGAAAGAATTGGATGAACGAGCATTCCAATTGCTGCCGCATGTTTATGTATATGACCAGCAAAGACAGCAAATCGGCATGGTGCCTTATACCGACAATCCCGGCTGGACTTATGAAGATTTTGAATGGGAACTTGGCATTCACCTCGATAATGAAGATGAAAAGGCAATCCTGAGGCTGGGCAGAGAATTGGAGAGGATTAAGAATCGCATTAATCTGGTTTCCGAAGTAGGTGAATTCCCTGAGCCTGAGTGGATTGTCGAAGGTATTGTTGTTAGGAATGGGTTGACCTTGCTTTATGGGGACTCTAACGCTGGCAAAACTACATTCTGCTTGTATCTGGTTGATGCTGTGCAGAATGGAAAAGATTTATTTGGGCTGAAGTGTAAAGAGGGTAGCTCCATATTTATTGAGAATGACGAATCGCCGAGTTTATTGAGAGGCCTTAGAGATATAGTTGGGCTACCTCATATATTACCTGTTGCCAATGTTGATATAGTCTGGGACGCAAACCATAAGATATTCAGTGAGAAATTCGATGTCATGCTTCACAATTATGTGCCAGACATAGTAATAATTGACTCTTATACTTCTTTGGGGATACCAGACATTACAAGACCGGAATCGGCTTTGGTTTTAGATGAACTAAGGCGAATGGCTAAAAATCACAAGTGTGCATTCGTTATAATCCATCATGTCAATAAATCGGGAGAACAAATTGGGTCCAGTTTGCACAAGGCGAAGATGGATTCAATAGTGTCGCTTGTCAACATCAATAATACGGTCACCTTAACCCAGGAGAAAGTGAGAGGCACTAAATTCGGTGAAAAGGTCATTGACTTTGACCCGGTTACGCTGCAAATGACAGATGCCAAGATTAGCCTGAAAGATGCTGTAAAATTACTAAAGGCTCAAAACTTTTCCCTCAGTGATATCCAGTCTAAATTCCCCACAGCAAAAAAGGACACCATCCGCAAATACTACAACAGTAAATAATGAGCGGTGATTTTTATGTGTATATAGGACTATAGACCTATATATAGGTCTAAGAGTGTACGCATGAAATCCTACGGGATTAAGAAAATGAGTCCGATAGGATTAGGATTGTTGTAGGATTCCCCTCGAAGCTAATAGGATTTTTATAGGATTTTAAGAGGATAATATGGGCTGATTGAATAGAGAAGCTGTTTATTGCTCACGATGCAAAGTTTTTATCTTTGAGCTACGAGCGAGTGCAGTTTTGTGCAAAAAGGCGCAGATTGAAGACGATGGCAATGTACAGCTACTGTCATAAGTCAGCAATTATTATGAATTGGGCTATAGGGAGGGGAGGATTGGATAGGTGCTTAAACACGTCAGGCTAGTTTGATTTGCGGCAGACATTATCGAACTGGTTGTGTTGGTGTTGAATACGCTGCTATTGACCAAACCTAGTTGCAGTTTACTTGCCTCCATATAGCTCCTTAAACTCTTGACCTAGGTCAATTTTCATATCTGATAGGGACTCATTATTTTTTTTCTTGTCCCAAGACAGTTTAACCAATTCCTCTATCACATCATTATGATAGGATGCCAAGGCATGGTACTTAACTAATGTTTTAAAGGCTTCTCCAGTCTTTTTTTTATTCTTGGCATTTAAAAGTGCATTACGATGCTGTTCAAACACCTCTTTTGGCGTCTTGTAAAGTGATTTCCCGTGTTCTTCCATATCTTTACTAGCACTTACGTACTCGTATTTTAAGTAATCTACATAAGTTATTCCAGAAATATCACGACGGAGCATTATCATAAATTTCCAGTCAAGGTCTTCTACTAAGTAATTCTGTAAGGCGTCGGGGGCTATCACAACTCTGGGCCAATATGCCATTGATTGCTCCATGTCATAGGCTTTTATTAGTACAGGCCCAAAAAGCACGTTATTTTCATGGTAGCAATCTCCTATAGCTAACGCTCCTCTCAAAAATGTGCCCTTTCTCAAAACTAGTGACTGAAAGAGCGATATATCTTGTAGCATATAGAAGAAGGAGGCAGAAGATACATCAAATGAACTCAAAATGATTGTGTCAGATACTGCATTGAATTCCAGTGATGGACGAGGTTCACCTTGTAAAGTTCTACGCACTGCCAATAATTCAGCTAGTGATTGAGCTGAAGTTAGAGCATTATATATTGGTTGTATTCTACTTGCATCGCTTTCCGCTTCAAGTATCTTTTCCCGAAACCCTAATATATCCAAGTAGGCAACAATACATTTTCTGTATCCCACTGCCGTTTTATCAGTTTCTGCCATCAAATTACCCATAAACGTGCTATTCAGTTTACTATAATAATTCGGCGACAAGTATTTAATCAAAGCCGCCAGTAAAACATCGACAGCCGTCAATCTTTCGATATTAGCATAAATCTACATTTATCCGCTACCATTTTGATAGGTGGGCTAATCTGATGTTTGCTTACTGCCACTCCAACACATCCATCAACCTGATTTCCGAAATTTCCAGCCAGCATTGAAAACGACATATTGCCTTCCATAACATAATAAAAAAACCCCAGTCAGAAGCGATTTAAGCTCGACAGCCGAATGTCCAACCAATATATACGCCTATTGTATAAGTGATTTTAATGCGATAGAATGTGGTGGAAGGATTGAGGCTGGGAGGTGCAGCAGACATTCCAACGTTATAGGTGTGCGATGCCGAATTGTTTGAGGGGGCAGCTAAAATGAAAAACATTCTTGTTATTATCTTACTGGTTCTCTTCCTTGCAATATTTGTTTCATGCCAGAATATCCAGAATATTGTGAGTCCCATAAACAAACCGATACAAGAAACGACTAGTGATTTAACTCCAATTGGTACTGTAACAAGTATGCATGCTTATACCACTGCCCTAAGTATCAGTGAACGGTCTGCTCCTTTTATTGTAATAGATATAGCCCCAACTTCTAAAGCCATAGCTGGCAAAATATATCCTGTTGAATTATACGAAAAAGGCGTACTGAGAGCTAAGGGACAAATATCATGGAATCAACCACAGATAAATGTCAAGAAACCTGTAAATGTTTACTTCCCAGCTTCAGAAGATGAATGTAACGCATATGTTATGAAAGATATTACTGGTATTTTTAGTATTAAAATTCTTGAAGGGACATCCGCTACTGGCAGACATACTGTAACAGCCGTGACCACGTTTCATGACCTTCTTAGCTGGGGCATTCCTGCTGAAGAGATTGAGAAGGTGATTGGAGAGAAGCCACTCGCACTAGGGTACTGTGACATGCTTAATTATTGCTATGATAAGCACAAAGATTTATCAACGCTGTTAACAGCTTTGCAGAAACTGGCAGACAAATATCAGTAGAAATTCGACTGCCAATGCTAATAGACTTCAGTTTATGATGGAGTGAACCCCTGAAACTGGGTAGCTTGATTTAGAAAAATGGCGGGTAGGAGAGAAAAATGGAATCACAAAATGAGATACGGAAGCTCTTGTTGGATTATAAAGATATAGTTGATAGATTGCACAAACTCGGTTTTCCAACTACAAATGTTGTTGCTTGTTACGGTGAGGCTATAGCCGTGGGGAATTTAAGATTAATACCTCAACGGCCGGGAAATAAAGGTTTTGACGCTAAAAAGAATGGCAAGAGATATGAGATTAAAGCCAGAAAAGCCAGCCCTTGGAATACACCAACCATCTTTAAAATCAAAAAGGAGAAAATAGAAGAATTTGATTATCTTATTTTAATTCGATTTGATCATAATTGGAATGTGGAGTCTTTCTTAAAAATTCGTAGAGACAAAGTGAAACCCACGGCAAGTAATGCGATTAATCTAAATGATAAATTAAGGAAGCAATTCAACATGCCAACAATGTGCAGTCGAATGTATCGCTGAATTTCTCTGCTTCGGCAATAAATATATCTACATCTGTGACAACGGTGACCTATAAAACTTAATTGGATCCTGAAAGCCGAATGTGTGGATATAATGTTCTCTCTGTCACCATGTCTCTACAAAATCGCTCTGAGAGGCTAAAATAAGGGCTTATAATATCAGAGGGATGGAACTCCACTTGCCAGTGCATTTCCAGCTTAATTATTGGCCTCTTTGCAATGAATTAAACAAATGTATCTGCATTTAAGACAATGGCGATTTATAGAATTTCATACTATCTTGGAAGCTGAATGAACGAGTGTACCGCTGTACCATTTCCAAACTCTCCCATCGTCCTAATTCCTTAATGGTCATAGTATCTATGCCAGCTTTCCTAAGCAGTACAGCAAAAGTACGCCTAAATGTGTGAGGATTGCAGGTAATTCCGGTTTTGGCTTCAAGTCGGCGGAGCATCAATACGATTCCCGATTTTGTTATTCCCCATATGTTTCCTGAGTTGGGATGGTACTCTGACAACCACATCTTTAAATATCGCTCAGAAACTTCGCCAAATGGTGCGTATGCCTCTTTTCGTCCTTTTCCAAATACCCGTATCGTTCGGGTATCATAATTAATATAGTCAATCTCAATTGATGCTAATTCTGACAATCTTAATCCTGATTCTGCCAGTGTACTAATAATTGCTTTATCTCGAATTGTGGATGCGTTTTCTAATAACACTTTTATTTGCACTTCCGTCATTACAGGTAGTATTAACTTGCTAAGAATGGGAGCCTGCATACCAGCCATGGGATTTTCTATTCCGTATTCTTTGTTTGCCCAGTTATAAAATGCTTTCAGAGTACGATAATAAGCATGGCGGTTAGCAAGATTATTATTACTTGCCGGAATCTGATTAAGGAATTTTTCTATACTTTGCCTTGTTGTTTTGGTGCAGTCGAATTCTGCATTAAATCTGGTAAGTATAGGCCGGTAGAATTCCAGTGTCTTTTTTGTGCAACCCATTGCTTCTCTGGATTGCAGGAAAAGTTTAATATGGTCTGTTTGTGGTCTCTTTGATTTGGCATATTCTTCGAGTACTAATATCAGATTTGCTGATGGAGGCCGTTTACCGGATTTTACCTGACTAATATATGCTTTACTGAAATTGCTTAACTCCGCAATCGTGGAAACAGACAATTTGTTAAGCAGTTTAATCGTATTCGCCTGATTTGCATTCAGGAGGTCGGGAGTTCGAATCTCCCCAGGTCCACCACCTCCGGTGGTATTGTCGCCTTCACATCAATCGGTTATTCCGCAATTTGGGCATTACTTTCGAAAAATCGGGCAATTGTTGCCTTATCGGTTTTCCCCTCAGCAGTAAGAAGAACGGTCTCCTCGAAATCATTCTCATTCGCATGAAAGTCTGTTCCGTTCAGCATGAGAAAAACGATTGATGCCACAGCCCCGGTGCGCTTATTGCCGTCAATGAAAGGATGATTACGAACAATATGGAAAAGATAGGCAGCCGCCATTTCGAAGATATCCGCATGGAGATAATTCCCATCAAAAGTAGCAGAAGGCATGGAAACGGTGGACTTCAGTATTCCAATGTCGCGGATGCCGGGGTGTCCGCCATACCGTTTAATCTGGTCATGGTGAATTTCTATAACCTCGTCAAGTCCCAGAAAAACAGGATCCGTCAACGTGCGAGCCTCTTCAGAGTACGCCCATACCTGGTATTTGTTTTTTCAAGCGCATCCTTAAACTGGCGTCTCCGTTTTTCATCTCTTACCGGTGTGATCAGCAGCAATGAACCGTCTGTCGAAATCTCGAGCGGTGTTTCACTGTCTATATTTAGAAGCTCAATCACACCTTTGTCTAAGACAAGGGCCAGGCTATTACCGTGCTTGGTAAGTTTTTTTAGCATAATTCTTACTCCCTTTGAGTTACCACTTTGTTATGACATTGTATTAACCTGGTGTGATTTTGTCAATAAAACCCCGGGGTCTTGACAAAAGAAAATCAAGGTGATATATTGTTAGTAAGTACTTAGTAATAATAATGATGGCAGGTGAATGTTTGGGCACGCCGGGGTTAGCGGCCCGCGCGCCTTTTTTAATAACATGATAACTTAGTAAGTAGTTACTAAATTTAAGGAGGTATCAGTATTATGATTCAGAAACAGGCATTGGATGAGGCAGGGATCTACGAACGACGATGGTGGGCTTTCTCAGCGCTGGCGATGGCAATTCTGATCGTGGTTATTGACCACACAATTCTCAACGTGGCGTTACCTACCATACAACGTGAACTTGGCGCTACCGTGCCGGAGCTTCAATGGATAGTCGATGCCTACATTCTGGCTTTTGCCATGTTATTGCTCACGATGGGTACGCTCAGTGACCGTATAGGGAGGGCAACAATGCTGCGTGCCGGTATGACTGTGTTCGGGATAGCCAGTTTAGCTGCAGTATTTGCCGATTCAGCCTGGCAACTGGTATTGGCACGGGTCTTCATGGGCGCCGGCGCGGCTATGATAATGCCGGCGACGCTGGCGATTATTACAAATATATTTCCGGACGAAGAGCGTGGTAAGGCTATTGGAATATGGGGCGCCATGAACGGCGTAGGAGTGGCTCTGGGCCCACTGCTGGGGGGTATACTGATCGAGCAGTTCAACTGGAGCGCTGTCTTTTTCATTAATGTGCCGATTGTAGCCGTGGCACTGGTTGCCGGCCAGTTCCTTGTGCCAAATAGCTGGGATCCCACGCCCCGCAGGCTCGATATACCGGGCACCATATTGTCCGCTCTAACATTGTTTGTGTTGGTTTTCGGACTCATCAAGGGTAGCGACTGGGGCTGGACGAATCCTGTAGTGATAGGCTCTCTGGCCGGCGCCATAATTCTGGGAACTCTGTTTATTCAATGGGAAAAGAAGGCTACTGCACCAATGCTGGATCTCCGGCTTTTCCGTAACCCAAGCCTGTCGATGGGAGCCGGCAGCATAGCCCTGATGGCCGTCACCATGTTCGGGATGCTTTTCGTCCTCACGATGTATATGCAATTTGTTAAGGACTATTCCCCATTGGAGACGGGTATACGGTTTCTGCCTATTGCCTTGGGCTACGCCTCAGGGTCGGTGCTGAGCAACCGCTTTGTCAAGCTCCGGGGTACAAAGTATGTCGTAGCATCCGGTTTCCTGGGCATGGCAGCCCTGGCCGCTGTCATCTCATTCTGGCAGATAGATACGGCTTACTGGCAGATCGGTGTGCTGATATTCGCCCTGAGTTTCTTTCTGGGTAGCATTATGACACCCTCTTTAAATGCGGTGCTGGGTGCAGTACCGGCAGCCCATGCGGGTGTCGGTTCGGCGATTGGCAATGTCTCCTTGCAAATTGGTGGGGCACTGGGCGTCGCCGCACTAGGCTCGGCGCTCAGCAGCGTATATCGGACGAAGATGGCATCTGTTTTAACCACTTTTTCATCTGTCCCGGTTCAAATTGCCGGCATCGCTGGAGAATCCGTTGGAGCGGCAATGAGAATGATAGGTATGCTTCCGGAGAGCATCCAGGTAGATATAGCGCTGCTGGCGGGACAGAGCTTCATGGACGGCTGGCGGGTAGTGTTGTTGATCATATGTGCCATTGGCCTGGCCGGAGCCATCATAACGCTCAGGTTCATGCCTGAACGCGATGTAAAACAGGGAAAACCCTGACGCGTAAGACAGGCATACTGACTGACAGGATAGAAATAATCATAGCAAATAGATCGATTAAAGGAAGGAGTAATTATGAGCACAACGTTTAAGGGAAAAAATCATTTCGATAACCTGCATACATCCCGCTTGTCTTTCTGGATGATAAGCCTGATGCACGATAATCCGTTGCTTCCGCATCTTAAAAATCCCTACAGTCTGCTGGAAGCGGCAGGATTGAGCCGGGGGCAGAAAGTGATGGAAGTTGGGTGCGGTCCGGGCTTCTTCACAATTCCGGCAGCGAAAATAGTGGGAAATGCGGGCATTGTCTACGCAACGGATGTTAACCAGTTGGCCATCGAAAGAGTAGAGCAAAAGATAAGCAGCCAGGGAATACAGAATGTTAAACCGATGCTGATAAATGCTGCGTCCAGCGGATTACAGGATAGTAGTATTGATCTATCCTTTGTTTTCGGCCTCCGCTACATTTCTGGAGGCCTCAGTCACTTGCTATCTGAGATGCACCGTATCCTCAAACCGGGAGGGCTACTGTCTTTTGAAAAAACAACAGGCTCCGCCGCCAGCTTGATAGAGGACGTTGAAAAAGCCGGATTCGTCAGCAGTGAGAGAAAAGGCCGGATCTTCATATTTGTTAAAAAGCATAATACCTGAGATTAATTAAGGCTATTCGGGAAATCAGTCCGGAGGCGAAGTGTTATGAAAAGGGGATCACTGCTGTTCTTATCTTTAATAGCAATCGTTTTTCTGTTTGTATGTCTCGCGCCCTATTATGCTACAAAGGACTTGCCCAGGAGAAATGAGTTTAACGGCATTTATCAGGAAACCACCTATAATGAATCAGGGCGTATACAAAAAGAATTGGGCGGCGTAAGTACGGAACCTCATTTTTTCAGCGGACCCTGGCGCATAAGCCCGGTGGCATCCGAATAACTTATGCCGGCCTGTTTTAGGGGGAAACGTCAATTTCCTTCAACTTCAAATCGATGAATGTATCTATACCGAAATGTGCCGCCTGCCTCAGGTCATCCAGAGCCTCTTGCCTCGTTTTACCTGCGCCCATAGCTATGGGTTCCCAGACAACATAGTAATCCTGAGTTATCTCATCTAACTCTATGTGGATTTCGTTTTGCCTTGCCACAGTCATATGCCTCCACGCTTTATTCTTCCAATATGGCCTTGATCTCCACTGAAGCCCGGGAAACCACCTCACGTATGCGCTGCATTTTATCGGGCGCCATATGGCGTGCCCGGTAGTGCACCATGCTCGCCAGTTCACCGAATTCACGCATCATCTGAGTAAAAACAACAATATTTTCGGGATTCCAGTGATATCTCATATGGTGTTTGACCTTATCGGTGAAGTCTTTTTGCTCAGTTAAAAATTTACGACCTTCTTCAGTTATGGTATAAATTTTTTTCCCATCCCGCTCCGCGGCACTTGCATAGCCCATCTCCTCGAGCATTTGTAATGTTGGGTAGACTACACCGGGGCTCGGCGTATAAAATCCATGTGAGCGCTCCTCAAGGGCGCGTATAACTTCATACCCGTACCTGGGCTTGTCTTTCAGCAGATCGAGGACCACATATTTCAGATCCCCCTTGCTAAAAGGACTTTCATGACCGAAGCCCCGGGGAAATCGCCCGCGTCCAAAAAAACGGTCTCTAAACATATCCATCACCTCATGTATTTTCTAATATATAGTATTATCAAGATATATCTAGATATATTATAGACAGCGCTATCGGTAGTTGTCAAGCAATCAAATTTGCTGCTCCCCGTTATGGCGGGCGGGTTGCCAGGCGGGTAAAATGGCTAAAAATGAGAAAAGCAGTCACAGGAACAGCCTCAACACCTGGTATACCGGTATAGCTATGGCAAAAGACAAAACCATTTGAAAAACAAGTATGAGTGCCGGCCATTTCCAGCCCCCGGTCTCCTGCCGGATGGCGGCAATTGTAGCCACGCACGGTATGAACAGCACCTGTACCACCAGGAAGGCTACCGCTGCAGCCGGGGTCAAAATCGCTTTCAGTTGCTGAGTGAAATCGCCGCTGCTGCCGCTCAGCATTACGCCCAGGGTGGCGATGGTGTTTTCCTTTGCAACGAAGCTGGATAGAAGCGCTACCATCATCTGCCAGTTGAGTCCCATCAATCGCCCCAAAGGCTCGAGCCATCTTCCGATATCCGCCAGTATGCTGTCGTTGATGTTCCCGTTGGGGATTACGGACAGCAGCCACACCAGGACGGAAACGGCAAGTATCACGGTGCCGGCGCGCTTTATAAAAGCCAGTATGTTTTGCCAGGTGACCATGCCGATAAGCTTAAGATCGGGCACATGGTAAAGCGGCAATTCCATGATCAATGCGCTGCTCTTCCCGCGTATCACGAACTTGTTGAGTATCAGGCCGACTGTAGCCAGGATCAATAAACTGAGTATGATCATTCCGATTGATATCAGCACTGCTGCGGTGCCGAAGAATGCAGCGGCAATGATGGCTATTACGGCCATTCTGCCTGTGCAGGGTACGAGCGGTGTTAGCAGTATTGTGAGCAGGCGGGCGCGCGGCGAGTCTATAATGCGTGTTCCGAAGATCGCGGGCACGTTGCAGCCGAAGCCCAGCACCAGCGGCAGGCACGACTTGCCGTGAAGCCCGAGCGCATGCATAAACCTGTCTGTTACGAAAGCGGCCCGCGACGTATAGCCTGTATCTTCTAAGAAAGCCCATGCCGCAAAGAAGAAGAAAAGTATGGGGATAAATGTGAGGACCGTCCCGGCGCCGCTCAGAACGCCGTCGGCCAGAAAGCCCTGCAGCCATTGCGGCATATATGAAAGGGTGTATATAAAATCCCGCGTCCTCTCAATCAAATTGACATTGAGGAATTGCTGTATAGGGACGCCGATACTGAAGACCAGCCAGTACATGGCTCCCAGAATGGCTATAAGCATGAAGATGCCTAATACGGGATGCGTGGCAGCGCGGTCGATTTTTTCCGTTAGAGAGACCTGGCCTACGCGGCGTTTTTGCTGCGCCACGGCCATCATCCTTTCAACCCACGCATAGCGAAGCGTGGCTATAGTGACGGCCGCCGACTCGTGTTCTCTTAAATAAGAGTCGAGCGCAGGCCAGCGTTCCGCCGGCATACGCGCCTTGATCAACTTGTTGATCTGCTCGTCCCCCTCGAGCAGCTTCATGGCCGCCCAATGCTTCGGGTACCGGGCGGTTATGCCGTCCTCAAGCAGACTATTGACGTGGTCTATCACGCCCGTTATCTCACTGCCGTACTCTATATGCTTTACATTAGGCAGGCCGGCGGCCGTGCCGCACTCCTGTTCGATCTGGATAACCAGCTCGCGGAGGCCCCGGTTGGCGCGGGCTACGATCGGTACGACCGGTATATTCAGCGTCCGTGACAAAGCTTCGGAATCGATTTTTACACCCTGTTGCTCGGCCACGTCAAGCATGTTCAGGGCAATTACCAGGCGCGGGGCAAGCTCTATGAGCTCAGCTACCAGGTACAGATTTCGTTCCAGGCTGGCCGCATTGAGGACAGCCACCACAACATCGGGGTTTTCATGTACCAGGTAGTCCCGGGCTATCTGTTCCTCCACCGAATTGGCGGTAAGGCTGTATGTGCCGGGCAGATCGATGATGTTCATCGTCAGTTCGCCCTGGCGAAATACACCGGTTTTATGTTCAACTGTTTTCCCCGGCCAGTTACCGACATGTTGAGAAAGGCCGGTCAGCAGGTTGAAAATAGTGCTTTTGCCCACGTTGGGCGCGCCGGCCAGGGCGACTGTAATCTCCCTCGTTTTCGTGCTCTCTCTCATGAGCCCGCCTTTCGCACTACCGATATTTTTTCAGCAAGCTGCCTGCCGATTGCCACCTCGGTGTCATGTACCCTTACCAGCACCGGGCCGCGGCGATAATTTTCTACCATTTTAATGATGCTGCCCGGAGTGAAGCCCAATGACAGGCACCTTCCCAGGGACCCTCGCCCGCCCCCGCAGACCTTGATCACCGCAAATTCACCGGGTGGCAGCTCGCCCAGGGCAATTTCGACTTCGTCGCCGGGAAGCGATATCACGGGCGCCGGCTCGGCTGTAAGCACAGAGGATGTCGCATTGTCCAGCGTAATTTTTGCATTTTGCAATTCGATATCCAGCGAGCCGTCCTTGTTTTTTTTCAATACGTCGACAACTACGCCCGGCCGCAGTCCCAACTTCTCAATACCTCTCAACAATCTGGGGTCCTCATTCTCGATAGCCAGTATGCGTACCTTCTGCGGCGGGCGAAACTCAGATAGCAGCGTGGTTTTTTCCGGCTTGATATTGCCCTTTTCATCCGGTATGGAATGCCCGTGCGGGCAGGTATCGATGCCGCTTAGTATGCCGGATAACCCTTTTTCCATGTCGGGAGAGGTTGCATGTTCCAGGCGGCAGGCTTCTGCGTGAACTTTGTCCCACTTCATGCCCAGCACATCCGTAAGGAATCTCTCCCACAGCCGATGACGTCTTATTACTGCCAGCGCCATCTTTTCACCCGTGCTCGTAAGCGCTGCTCCCCTCCTCGACCTGTAGTCGATCAGGCCTTTGTTTTCCAGGGTACGCAGCATATCTGTGACTGCAGGCTGTGATACTCTCAGGTCAGCCGCCAGGGACGAAGTGGAAACCGGGGTTTCCTTGCCTTGCCTCTTGTACATAGCCTCCAGGTATTCCTCTGTCCGTTCACTTTCCATCTTAAAATCTCCAAATAATCAGGCCTGCCTAATTAAGCTGGCTTAATTATTACATAAAAGACGGGCATGTGCAAATGGTGAAACTCTCACGGGGTCTGAATATTGTGATCTTGACAGGATGATCGAAGATGTCTAGACTCATACCTCAAGCAGTGGATTCATATTATCGGAAGAGCAAGAGAAAATAGTCGAGTCAATCATGTCACTCGTACCTGCATTCGAAATAGGCGTATGGAATGCCTGGTTGTTTATGATCATCTTCCCCCTGGAATGGATTGCTGTGCTCGCGTTACCCAGGCAAATCGGTGAGAGGACCAGCCATCCTGCCGAATTTAAGAAGGACCTGAGGGGGAAAGTGTCTGGCTGGGTAACGGAGATCTTCTGGGTGGGCGCCACGCTGTATTCCATCTTCCTCCCGCTGGCAGTTGGAACGGCATGGTTTTATGCCGGACTGGGGGCATTTATTATCGGGTTGGTGATTCTTGTTTGGGCGACGTTGACCGTCGTGCGCACGGCGCCCGATAAGCCATTTACCGCGGGCATATACCGCTTTTCCAGACACCCGATGTACCTTTCCATGATCCTCGTCTACCTGGGGGTCAGCATCGCCGCCGCTTCCTGGCTATTTTTGCTCATCACGGTGATCACCTTTTTCCTGCAGCGGCTACAGATGATTGAGGAAGAAAAGTATTGCTGCCGGAAATTCGGCCACGCCTACGTTGAATATATGAATAGAACCCCGAGATGGATAGGTATATCGAAAATTCACAATCAGAAGTAGGCGTATCCCGCATATAACCGATTCTCTGTACCCGGTATAATGCACAGGCGCACGCCCATCCAGTAATTGCTTATCGGCCATAGACCCTGCGCCGAGCGCCTGAGAAGCCTTTTAAATGACTTGACAATGTTCTACTTTCGGATATAATATTAGTAAGTAATTACTAATATTAGATGGGTTATGCAATCAGACAAGCAGGATAGGGAGCGCCTCAGTGGTGAAGACAGGAGGGCGCAGATTATCGATATCGCCCTGACCCTCTTTGCGGAGAAGGGCTTTGCCGGCACGCGGACTCGTGAAATAGCCGGGGCCGCCGGAATCAGCGAGACGCTTATCTTCCAGCATTTCAAGAGCAAGGACGAGCTGATACGGGCGGCGCTGGCCTCATTGTTTCATGCGCATCCGGTCAGCGGTGAACTGAAAAAACAGTTGCGTAGCACAGATGATGATGCCGGTTTCTTTCGTACGCTAGCTTTGCATTTCATCCGGCACAATCGCGAAGATCCCAGGATCATGAAACTGGCCATTTACAGCTCAATCGAAGGCGGTCACTTCTGGGAACTCACCAGGACGGATGAAACCGGGCCTTTAATGATAACCCTGATAACCGATTACATACAGAAAAGAATTGATGACGGCGTATTCGTAAAAACAAATGCCGGGATTGCGGCGCGGCTTTTTGTAGACGCGGTTTTCATGCAGATCGCCGGCAAATCGGCGGCGATTACCGGCCCGCCGCTGCCTTTTTCGGACGACAAGGTGGTGGAAACATTGATTGATATCTTTATCGGCGGCCTGAAGAAAAATAAGGCCCGGTAATCGCAAGGCTGCCTCAGCGCCCGTACCGCACCCAATATCAAGAACACTCCAGCCGTATCACAAAATGATGTTTTGTTAATGACGACTTGACTGTTGACACCTTCAGTGCCAGAGGTTAAAGTACACATTAGCATTAAGCACTTCGCTCGCGGTTATTTACATGAGGCGCGCTGTTGCGTAAGCCCACCGAAGCAAGAATAAGGCAGGAGCTCATCGATCCGGCTTTGAATTATGGGTTTTGCAGACTATTGGCAGTTGCCTTGAGGAATTTACCTTAAGTTATTTATCGCAGGTTCACATGAATCCCAGTGTAAAGTTAGAAAAAGTTTCCAAAATCTACAGCATGGACCACACCAGGGTGGTCGCGCTGAATGAGATATCCCTTGAGGTTTACCCGGGTGAGTTTATCGTACTGCTGGGGCCGAGCGGGTCGGGTAAGACCACGCTGCTTAATCTAATCGGCGGGCTGGATATACCCACTTCGGGACTGGTGGAAGTCAACGGGATAAACATCTCGAAAATGAGCCGGTCGCAGCTCACGGAATACCGGCGCCACCAGATAGGGTTCATATTTCAGTTTTTCAACCTCATCCCCACGCTCAATGCCAGGGAGAACGTGGAGTTTGCCGCTGAGCTGGCACACAATCCCAGGCCGGCAAAGGAGTTTCTCAAAGAAGTGGGGCTGGAGCAACGCACCGAGCATTTCCCCAGCGAGCTTTCCGGAGGGGAAAACCAGCGTGTCGCCGTTGCACGCGCACTGGCCACCGACCCCAAGGTCATACTCTGTGATGAACCCACGGGCAGCCTGGATTTCGAGACAGGAAAGCGTATTTTCAAGCTGTTGCGAACCCTTAATGAGGCCAGCCATAAGACCATTATTGTTGTTACCCATAACGCCCCGGTGGGCGCTATTGCAGACAGGCTGATAAGGATGCGGGACGGCCGGATTATAGAGATCATACCCAATGAGCACCCGCTGGACCCGGACAGGCTGGAATGGTAAGAATTCCACGCATACAACTCAAGCTATTACGGGACATCTGGAAGGGCAAAATCCAGTATGGCGCCGTCGCCTTTATCATATTCCTCGGCGTCTCGGTATTCATAACCTGCTATGAAGCCTATCTAAACCTGAACATGTCCTACAACGCCTTCTATGACCGTCTCAACATGGCCGATTACTGGATATCGGTCGACGGCATAAGCCGGAACGCGGTCAAGGACATGAACGAGATAGCGGGCGTGGATGCCAGCGGCCGTATAGTAGAAGACCTGTTTATCGACATGGGAGGCGAGAGTGGGGAGAAAGTATCCGGCAGGGTGATCTCGCTGCCTGAGAATAAAATGCCCGTGATAAACAGGGTGGAGATCGAAGTCGGCAATTATTTCAGCCAGTCATCCGGTCGTGAAATACTGGTGGAGAGGCATTTCGCCGATTACTATAACCTGAAGCCCGGCGACTGGCTGACACTGGAAAACGAGGGGGTAAAATCGGGTTTCCTCGTCCGCGGCATTGTCATGAGCCCGGAGTATATCTGGGTGGTTAAAAATGCGCAGGAACCCATGGTCACACCCCGCACCTTCGGTGTTATTTTCATGCCCCTGCCCGAGGCCGAAAAACTATTCGACATGCAAGGCATAGTCAACGAGATAACATTATCCCTGGACCCCGGCGTGGACAGTGAAAGGATATTAAGCCAGGTCCGCACCATCCTGGAACGCAATTACATCAAGCGCATGACCTCCAAGGACGATCCCGTAGTGCTTCAGAACCGGCGTATCGATATTGTCGAGGGGATACGTACCGCTTACATGACCGAGAGAAAAAACCTGCCGGTCGTGCAATTGCTCAGGCAGGACATGGAATCGTTCGCCATGCTGGCCTTTCTCTTCCCCCTGCTTTTCCTTTCCATGGCCTCGCTGACCATTTATGTATTGCTCAACCGCCTTATTGAATCGCAGCGCATCCAGATAGGCCTGATGAGCGCTATGGGTTACTCACAGAAAACTATTATGCTGCACTATCTCGGCTTTGCCTTTATAGTCGGGAGCATCGGTTCGTTGCTGGGCGCCATAGCCGGTCACCTGTGGGCCGGCGCTTTGACCGAGATGTATGTAACTGCTTTGAATATTCCTATCATTCTAACCGGGGTGCACTGGGGAGCCATCGGTGGGGGCATAGCGGCAGGCCTGCTGATACCGCTGCTGGCAGGGCTGCTGCCGGCCTGGTCCACCATACGTATACAACCTGCCGAAGCCATGCGCCCCCCGGCGCCGAGCGTTGGCAACAGGTATATTATGAAGGTGCTGACCTTTTTACTCAGGCCATTCCCGTATTTTATCAAGATGCCCGTACGCAACGTTTTCCGCAATATCAAGCGCAGCCTGTTTATGGCTTCGGGCATCGCCTCAGCGATGGTACTGGTGCTGGTTGCCATGTCATTCGTGGACGCGGTCGACCAGATGTTCTCACGCCAGTACGGCATGGTACAGAGATATGACGCGATGATCCACCTGCAGGGCAGAAGCGCTGCCTCCAATGTGAGCCTTATCAGCCACCTGGAAGGAGTTACGGCGGCGGAGGCCGTGCTCGACATACCATACCGCATAAGATTCCAGGATAAAAAGATCGACACCAGCATCGAGGGCATAGAAGAAAATTCCAGTATGCTCAATCTTATCACCCCCGATGGTGTAAAAGTGGATGTTACCGCGGATGGTATCCTGCTGCCCGCGTCATATAAGGATAAGCTGGGTGCGGAGATCGGCGATACGATCAGGCTGGAGCCCCTTACAGGCACGCTGGGAGAAACCGATAAAAGAGTGGCCGGCTACATCTGGTCATATATAGGAGGCAGGACGTACATGCCGCTCAGGGAAGTCCAGAAGCTGCAGAAAGACTTCGGCGCCGCCACTTCGATAATGGTTAACTTCCAGGGTGAGCCGAGTGAGTACACGATTAAAAGGATTTACGATATACCGCAGGTTGCCTCGATTGAGCTTACAACCGATACCAGGAAACAGCTGGACGAGCAGATGGGCTTTTTCTGGGTGATGATAGGCATCATGTTGCTCATGGGCATCGCCCTGGGAGGTGCAATCATCTTCAATGGAGTTATGGTTAATGTAACTCAACGTACCAGGGAGATGGCCACCATGAGGGCAGTCGGGTTGGGTAACCGGATGCTATCGTTCATGATTTCGCTTGAGAATATACTTATAGCTGCGATCGGAGTGGCGGCCGGCATCCCACTCGGCAACTATGTAAGCCAACTGTTTTTTAACGCTATGGCTACCAGCGCCGAGGATATTATCAGCTTTACACTGGTGATATTGCCGCGCTCCTATATCGTCGCTGCCTCAATGGCAATCTTGATAATGCTTATTTCGCAGATACCCGCAATTGTGCAAATTGCCAATCAGAATCTGGCTACGGTAACCAAGGAATGGAACGAGTGAAGTCTATTAGCTATGCCTGTCAAAGTCGGTCGATCCAGTTTATTCTGCCGGGTTTCTCCTGATACTAAAAGAGCATTTATATTCGGGATACCGGGTACCATAGCGCCAATGATTGCTTGATGTTCAATGGTACGTATGTTCAGCCATGATAAATTAAGATCAGCCTGCAAGTCTTAATACGCATTGGTCTTCGGAGTCCGGGTTTCATATAAACTCCGATCTCCAAACATCGCATTTTAGCCACAGTCACCCGGATGTCCTTGCTTGATATACCGCAGCCCACTACATACCTTACCTAACGGCGGGAGAATCACGGGAAGCGTCAGCACAAAGCCGGGGAATATAGGTCATTACACTCGAATTTGAAGTATGCCCGTCCTGTTCCGGGCGATGAAGCAGGATAGGAGCCCCTCTCCAATTTGCATTGCTATTTCCCTGTTTTGGGTAGATAATGAGTGAGAATTGCTGCCGGCTAACTATGGTGTGGTCTTGGAGGTGCAATAATGTCGGGCTGTTCACGTCATCCCAGCAAGGAATCTGTTGGGGCCTGCTCAAATTGCGGTAAATTGACCTGCGCCGTGTGCCATGTTGAGCACAATGGAAAGAGCTACTGCCAGCCCTGTGCTGAAAAGCTGTTCCCTGCCGGGTCTAAACCTGAATCACTATTAACTCCCCTCCCGTCTCAACCGGCGGCGGAGATCAAAGCAACTGCCCCGACGTCCAATGAACAATCTGCAGAGGTGAAAGAACCTGTTGCAGCCACGGCCAGTGCACCTGCCGCAAGCAAAAAGCCCATTGCCAAAGAAGTTTTACCGCCGACAACACCCACGGCGCCAGAAAAGCAGGAGATCAGCCCATTCTGGTGGTTGGCTCCGGTTATTTTTTCTATAGTCGGCGGCCTCGTAGCCTGGCTCATGAACCGGCAAAAAGACGCCCGCATGGCGCTTTATATGCTTTTCGGCGGCATTGGTATGACTGTACTGCAGGGCATCGTTGCCATCATACTGGTACTTGTCCTGCTTGCGCCCGCGGCAGTCAAGTCAGGCCTTAAGCCACCCACAACTTCAAACAATGTGCCATCTACGGCATCTTCCAGCAATACCATACTGTCTGGCATCAACGGCAGCAAGCCCATCGTCGTCGGCCCGGCTGTCGAAACGCCACAGCCGCCTGCCGTAAAACTGAATCCGCTCGTGACCAAAACTTTACAGCCCTCCGACCAGGATCAGGTTGTCAGCTACCAGGATAAACTCAAGGTTACCATACCCGGAGACCAATTAAAGGAATCACAGAAACTCGTGATATCCAGCGTCGGTAATCCACCCGCTCCTACCCAGAGTCAGACGCGGCTGGCGGTCTACGACATCAGCTTTGAGAAACAGCACGAGTTTGAGAAGGACCTTACTATCAGTTTCGCCTATGATCCCGCGGCATTGCCGCAGGGAGCCGATCCGGACTTGCTGCAGGTCTCTTTTCTTGATGAAGAAAATAAGGGATGGCTGACTGTTCCGTCGGGGATTGACAGTGCAAACCATATGCTTACGGTCCAGACCGCGCATAACGGCTTGTGGCAGGTTGTATATGATGTCAAGGGCCAGGTGGCCTTGCTGACCGAACATTTCGTCATATATTTTAAGCCTTCGGATTTCGGGGGACCCAAGCTGGACAGATGGTTCGTATTGGATAAGCAATCCCGGCGAGTCGCGGCACACACCGATAACTGGACCACAGCTGAATACAATGAATGGGCGACTTTGGCCAGTGACACCGATATACAAAACTTGGGTGGTATTGCCGGGTATGAGGGTTGTATTCCGGATGGATACAAATACTATTATACCGCTAATCCCCGCGTGCCAAAATTTATTATAGATATCGGCTATTTTGGTGAAAGGACTCTGAAAAAATATGAAGTCTTCGGTAGGGAGCCGTTGTATTCCAGTATAACGTTTATGACCGAATTTAAAATCGCCGCTGATTCTGAACGCGTTACTCCAAGTGGCAAGGGCTGGAAGTTAGAGTACCGGGAAACGCTACCCTCCCCCGGTTTTACAACTACATACTCGCGTTTGCCTGTGTACGTGGAAGTGGATACTGTAAATCCTTGTTATTCGGGGTGGAGCAGGTCAATAAAGATTGGCTCCTCCATAGCCGACAGGTCGCTGCCTTTTTTCCTGGGGCACGAATTATTTCATGCGATCCAGCATGCTGACTACTGGCTTGCTTCGCGCCAGGCATTAGGCCAGCCTGCAAACTTTCTCAACATCAAAGATGCGAACCTGTGGTGGTTTGAATCCACGGCGGATTATGCATCATGGAAGATAGCGAATGGTTCTACCGAACCTACAAACCGGAATATAGATCCAGGCTACCTGGGGAAAAATTTCTTCTGCAATTTCAACACCGGAGACTTCGTTGAGAGTGCAGTGTCGAATATAACATTGAACAAGGTCAACCTCGATCTCGGTAACAATCCTAACGACCCCTGCAGCAAACAGCATCCATATCAAAATGCCTGGTTTTGGAATTTCCTGGGCTATAATTATGATGCTGATTTTGTTGACATGTACACAAAGGTCCGCGAGTCATGGGGTGTGCGTTCCGGATTGGAGAAGTATGTCCAGGACAATCTTGCCAGCGGGTCGCTGTTCGAGGCCTACCGCGATTTTGTGGTGGAAGTGCTTTTTAATAAGGACGGGCCATATAAAGGCGATAAACTTACTACTGAAACGCTAACGCTTCCGCTTGGGGAGAGTAAATCCTACCATTTCCTGATGCTGCCGGGAATGTCAGCGCAATACCTGGGGGCGTTAGTTCAGGGCAAAGATTACAATGGGGGCCGGAAGCTGTCGATCCGGTTGGATAACTTGAATGTGCCTTCTTCGGCGAGTAAGAATCTCGTATATGACATATACAAGCTGCGTGGCAATGAGAGGGGTATACCCAACCTGGAGCAGGTTGAAACTTGGAAGCCTATTGAGGAGCCCGATAAGCCGACAAAATACGTTATTGACCTGGCTGAAAATGAAGCTCTCTTCGTGGTAATTACCTACGATTCCAGTACCTATGACATATACGATTGTGCTTTTTTTGATCTTATCCTGGAGGACGAAATCAATCCCACATTATCCATTATCCCGCCTCCGGAAGTGCCGTTTGGCAGTAAAGGGACTACCTGTGTCCCTTATACTTTTGAAGCTAAACCTGGGGGTATGCCGAAAGACGTTAGCTACACTTGGTATATCGATGGAACGGAGACTGTCACCAGCACAGACACGACCATGAAACATGCTTATAGTCCAGGCGTGCACAAGATCAAAGTCGTGGCAATATGGGGTAAAGGCGATTCGGAAGGCCGAAAGGATGCCCAGTGTGAGTTCTATATCGGCAACCCCAAATTGACCATCGAAGGTCCGGCGGAGCTAAAGCCCGGCGAGAAGGGCACGATGGGCGACTCTTACACCTTTACCGTCAAGCCCGAGTACGTTCCTGACAGCGCCGATTACACCTGGGACTCTGGGGCGACCGGGACGCAGTGCAGTTTCACACAACTGGGCCCGGGCCTGGCCACGGTCAAAGCGACTGCAAACTGGGATGTAAACGGCTGCAAAGGCAAGGTGGACGGCTCAACCACTTTTGAATTTGCTAACCAGTCAATTGATATAGTCGCCAGCCCTCCGGTCGGAATTGAAGGCGGAACCACAACGTTCACCGCCTTCGGTGAACATATCCCAAAAACCGGCATGTTCTCCTGGGAGATTGATGATACCACAGGCGTGTCTGGTGTAACCTGCTTAAAAATCGAAACACAGGTATCGCATAAGTACGATACGGCCGGCACATATGCCGTCAAAGTGACAGTGGTCGACAAGCAGGGGTATACCGGCGCCAGCAAGCAGATCAAATACACCGTCAATGCGGCTGCCCCGGTAGCGCCGGCTTCCCTGGACATACAGCTTCCGCCACCTGCACCATCTCAACCGCTTGACCCTGCCGTGCTCAACATATTCCGCGCCTTGCCCCATAACATACTACCTGGCGCGTTGTACCAGTGGTATATTGATGGAAGGGGCGTTATGAGCGGCCGTGATGAAACGCAGGCCGACGCGCCGCCCGGCTTCTTCGCCGATGGCTCGCATACAATCCGCGTGGTCGCTTCATGGACCGACGCCAAGGGTATCACGCAGAGCAAAGATGCCAGCGCATCATTCAGCGTAAAGACCAAGGCGACCCCTTCCAACCAGGTGCCGAAGACCTCAACTTCGGGTTGCACGCTCAAAATACAGCCGACATCGGTTAACGGGGAACCGGGCACATATACTTTCACTGCTTCACAGACGTCTTTGTCAAATCCTACCTTTATCTGGGACATTGATGGGAGCCCTATACAAAATAGCGCCAGCAACAAGTTCAGTCATGACTTCAAGTGGGTGGGTACAGGCAAGGTCACTGTTACGCTTGTTGATGGCGGCAAGCAATTGTGCGCAGCCACCGCTCCTGTGACGATACATAAGGCCGCTCAGACGCCGACACCGGTTGCCCCTACACCGGCACCAACCGGCACCGGCTGGTACCTGGACGGCGCGCCGGTTATTGATAAGGCCAACCTCAGTCCGGACGATGACTGCAGATCCGGAAGGAAGCTAACCATTAGCGATGGATCGGCTTCCGGCTCAATGTCCTGGAAGGATTGCAACTACCACACAAAATGCAATGGCACCTACACTGGATCGGTGACCTGGACACCGCCACCCTCTTTCATGGAGCCCGGCAGCAAGATCAAATTTACCATGTCAGAGAAGTCGACCGAGCAGGACTATTACTGCGACAGACAAAATTTTTCTTCGAGCGGCTGGATAAAAGTTGACGGCGCATTTATAGTGGAAGTCATGGACTACACGCACACGCCAACAGCTACAGCCTTTTATACCGTAAGAACCGGATCCCCCGGTGCGAAGATGGTCGTGTATGTTGGTGTGGGAATGGAGTCTGGGCATGGAAGCGTAACTTACAACTATACATACAGGTAGGTGCATTATGAATATGAATAATAATCCACCACTACAAACGACCCTAGTCTGGACGATAATTACCATCTTGTCTATCTTTGGCATCTTTGCACCCTCAGTTTTCGGCATTAAAGGATTCGATGGCGGCTTTGCAATCTCGGCAATCAGCATACTCCTGGCAATAATAGGTATTATAGTAGTTATTATCTACATTGGACGTGCCCGCCTGTTAAGTAGAATAATGAACGGCAAAAATGTCCTTGCCCACTGGACTTATAGTTCGGATGAGTGGCGAAAATTCACGGAGAAGGAGTTTAAAGAGGAGAAGCAGGTAAAGAAGGGCTTGTTCTATGTTATTTCGGGAATTGCATTATTCACAGGGATAGTGTTTCTCTTCATAGATCACAGAAATGGAATATGGGTGCTTGTAGGAATGCTTGCTCTGATCGTCATTATGGCATTTGTGGCCTGGTTCACTTCAATGTATAACTACAGACAGAACAAGAAATTTCACGGGCAATCCTATATAACGGAGAAGGCAATATATCTCAACCGCCAGCTTCATACATGGGGAGGATTAGGGGATAGTCTGGACTCCGTGGAAATGGATAAGAAGGATAATGCCCAGACAGTCCTGATATTCAAGTATTCAGTTATTACCAGGACAGTTTTGCAGCAGCAGACGGTTAGAGTACCGGTGCCGACCGGCAAAGAAAATGAGGCGGAGGAGCTTATTAATAAATTCAATCAGACATAAGGTACCCGGGACAAGTGGTTCATAGGGATTTTACCACCAAATCATACCTACCAAATGAAGCAGACCTCGGTACGTATGTTCATCCATAATAAAAACCACTCCTACCAATATCCCCAACACCAACGTGCAGGGTAGATAGAACCCCTGTATTTTCCCTTTGCCGGCTCTGTTTTTGCGCCTTTTCAGCCCTTCTTTCCTTCGATTTCTATTCTTATCTCTCATTTCCTGGCCGGGAGCCACATGGTTACAGGTGGCCGGCGTTACCGATCGGCGTACCCCGGCCTTTCTCAGGTCATTACGCTTATGATTACGCTGCCAAACACAGTAAGGATCACATTGCTGAAGGCGTAGGGCACTGCGTAGCCCAGGGCAGGAGCGGTACTCTCGGCGTCTTCCTGCAGAGTATTGAGCGCGGCCGTTATCACCCTTGCGCCGGCGACCGCTCCCAGCAGCAATACGATGTTCATTTTCAGCAGATAGCGGCCGAAAATGAGGCCGAGGATGATTGGCAGCAGCGACAATACGACACCTGCCATGAATACACTGAGTCCGGTGGTCTCGAAGGCCTGCACCGCCTGTACGGCGGCAGATACCCCGACACAGGCGATGAACAGATTGAGTCCCAGGTCGGAAAGCAGCCATTGTGCCCCTCCTGGAATCTGTCCGAAGGTCGGGTGTACCGAACGCAGCCAGCCAAAGATCAGTCCCGATACCAGCACGCCCCCACCCACCCCCAGAGTTATCGGCAGGTTACCCACGTGCAATACGAGCAGTCCCAGCAATGTGCCGAGAACTATGCCCAGGCCCAGCATAACCAGGTCTGTAATATTGGTCGGCCGTTCGGGGTAGCCGAGGTAGTTGACCACCCTCTCCACATCCTCTCTTACGCCAATTAGCTGGAAGACGTCGCATTTATGCACTTCCGTATCGCGCGTTATGGGAATTTCATGGCCCTGGCGTGTCATCTTGCTCAGGAAGATGCCGTGCGCCAGCTTACTCTGGCTGAGTTCGCCCAGCGTGTGGCCGACAACCTTCTTATTCAGTATGCAGACCTCCAGTACCTCACCTAATACTTCCGTGATATCGGCAATATCAACCTCAGGGCCTATTAGACCCGGGGCTGCCAGCAGCGATTTGGCATTGCCTGACAGCGCGATCAAGTCATTGGCCTGGATGACTGTGTCGGGCTCCACTTTGATTGCTTCGCTGTTACGCTTGATCCTGGTTACATAAACCCGCTCGGGGAATAGCGCCTCCGTCTGTCTGACTGTTTTAGCGAACGTGCCGTTTGCTGATATCCGGTAAGCGCGCAACTCAAGTTGCCTGGACCAGGAGAACAGATCCGGTTTATCCGCCGCGGCAGCGCCCCCGTTCATCTGCTCTTCCAGCTTCTGGGCCTCTTGCTTCAAATTTATACGCAGCATGCGGGGCACCAATTTGAGGAATACTATGGTACCGGCTGTTCCAAAGATGTAGGTAATGGCGTAGGCCACGGCCACATTGGTATCGAGCATGGTTTTTTGCGCTTCACTGATGGGCAGTTGGGCAATGGCGCCTTCGGCTGTGCCGATGGCGGCCGACTGGGTCATCGAGCCGGCGAACAGGCCGGCCGTGGTGCCCTGGTCGAAATTCATCAGCTTACCGAGAAAGATTGCGGCCGCCAGTCCCGCAAAGCATACGATGAGTGATATCCAGAGATAGTTCAGGCCGTCTTTTTTCAGCGCACCGAAGAACTGCGGCCCCACCCTGTAACCGATGGCAAACATAAACAGCGCAAAGCTCACCGTTTTCAACAGCGGGGACACTTCGACGTTCATTTGCCCCAGCGCCAGCGCGGCCAGCAGGGTGCACGTTGTGGCCCCCAGGCTGATACCGAAAAACTTGATCTTGCCAAGAGCATAGCCGATGGCCATGGCCAGGAACAGGACGATCTGAGGATTATTGCGGCAGATATTGACGATAAGTTCCACGGCATACACCCCCTGCTTTCATTAGTGTCACAAGACCATCATTTTTGCTTCGATTGCCGCCATTCGTTATAGTACTCGTCGAGAAGCTCGCTGATCCCTTTTCCTATGGCCGAATAGGTGGCGTTGGGAAGGTTGGCCAGCGACACTCTTATCGACATTTCAGGCGCGTCGAATCCACCGCCATCCATTAACACGATGGATTTATCCTCAGCCAGTCTCACAACGAAATCTATGGGCTGGTGCTTATTAACCAGGTAACGGGTGAATTCCTCGCCGTAGCGTTGTCTGGCCAGGGAAGGCACGTCTATGGTGGTATAGTAATGTGCATCGTATTTGTTCTCCGGAGCCGGCATTCCCAGAGAGTCATAAAGGGTAGAAAACCTGTGCGCAACTATATATTGAGCCACTCTCTTGTAGACATTTTCCTTGTCCAGCAGGCAGTAGAGTGAAAACAGCGTCATCATCACCTGCTGAGGGGTGGATAACCCGGCGGTGTGGTGCAAAGCAACCGACCTGCTATCTGCCACCATGCGGTCTATCAGCTTCATTTTATCGGGTTCAAGCACTACCGTGCTGTAACGCTGGCGCAATCCGGCCCGTGTTTCCCCGGGCAGCGCTGCTATCATTTTATCGAAGGCATTGTCCTGGTGGATACCTATGACCCCGAGTCTCCAGCCTGTGGCGCCGAAGTACTTGGAGAATGAATATACGAGTATAGTATTGCGCGGCGCGACGGCCGCAATAGAACGGAACCCGTTGACAAAGGTGCCGTATACATCATCGGTAAGGATGATGAGGTCTTTGCGTTTGGTATGCACCAGATCAGCAATAATTTTCAACGTAGACTCATCCATGGCTACCGATGTGGGGTTGGAGGGGTGCACCAGGAAGAAGGCCTTGACGGCCGGGTCGGCCAGTTTCTCAATTTCCTGCTCGGGATATTGCCAGTATTTATCCTCGTTCTGTTTTATCTCGAGCTCGATAAACTGATAGTCGTTCAGACGGGGTATCTCGATGTAAGGAGTGAAGATCGGCGTACCGATAGCAATTGTGTCCCCTTTGTGTAATAGGTGGTTCTCCATAAGGCTGGTGAAGATATAGTCCATGGCGGCCGTGCCGCCCTCAGTGGCGAACAGGTCAAATTCTCCAGGCGGAGGACTTCCTCCGAACATCTCCTGGTCGAGGTATTTTTGTACGACCTTCCCGCAGATCGACAGCATCCTGTCCGGCTCCGGGTAGTGATCGCCCAGAATGCCATCAACCATTTCGTAGGTAAAGTCGTCCTCGTCTATAGTGAGCTCATCGCGGAGATAATCAAGTGACTGCGACAGCAGTTTCGCACCGGGTGAGGATTGCCGCTGGCCCAGGTAATGCCTGAACCTGCCCGCTGAGCCGGTCTTTGCCGGAGACATGCCCACAGCAGGCAAATCCACCGTGCGCAAGGCTTCCTCATTAGCAAAATTGCCCAGCTCATAGAAGGCTGAGCGAGGGGTAACGGCTATCCAGTTTGGATTACCCCGCCCGGCATTCATCATCATACGCTCGTGGTTCGTACCTGCGATTTTTATGAGCTTATCCTTCAGCTCAAATGGACTGAGTTTCTCATAGCGCTTTTCCTCAGACGGCTTCATACTACCTCCCTTAATAAACAGTCAATCATTGATTCTGGTATTTGTTAACATCTATTATCCGGGATTCACATGTCAATTCGTACTGGCTTGGTTACGTCCTTTTTTAACTTTATTGGTAGCATATTATCACTGAATTTATTTGTCAATATGATGCTCCCCTGCATTTCAGTCAGGCAGCAGTTGGAGTTTTCCCGGTCATGAAATATGGAAGCCTGCCTGATGTCGTTGCTGATGGCATGTCGGTTAGCTTGCCGGCCTGCTTCAGCGATTCCATTACCTCCGCGTTATCCCTGGGATCTTGATCGCTATAAAAAGACGAGGAGGGATAACCCAGCCCAAGCGTGATGACGTGCGGCTCCTGCGACATCAGTGGCTTCCAGATGGTGACGCCGTCGTAGGACATGGATGAAATCGGGGTCCAGAAGGCTCCATGGTAAATGGGATTCCTGTCGACGCAGACCACAAACGACTTGCCCCTGAGCGGGACTTCCAGGCTGGAAATACGAACAAAGGCTTCTGTTGTAAGCGTAATCTCGTGTGTTTTGGCATTATACGAGATGATATCATCCATCGCGATCACAGGCTGGTCCGCCATGTCGATATGGCTTAAGGCAGGCATCTGCGCAGGAGGGATATCTCCTTTGGTCAGGTAAACGGCAAACCCTTCATGGTTCGGGGCGGAACAACCGTCGGTTAGGAGAAGAATGCAGACTATTACAACTGTGAGTTTTGTATGGATATGGCTGAATAACTTTTTCATTGGATTTTCTTGCAGTTGTAATTCCATCTCATTATTTAACGCAGCATGAAGCCTTGTGCTATTATGCCACACGATACAGGAACTAACTAATCACAATCAAACTTGCAAGAAGGTAGAAATGAAAATACTGGCATTCAACGGCAGCCCTAAAATGGATAAAGGCAATACCGCCCTGATCCTAAATCCATTTATTCAGGGGATCAGGGAGGCTGGGGCTGATGTGGACCTGTTTTATACAAACCTTCTGGATATCAGGCCCTGCAGGGGTGAGCTGAGTTGCTGGCAGCAAAATCCGAGGAAGTGCTTTCAGGATGATGACATGCAGCAGATATATGCGAAATCGGATGCCGACATGCTGGTTTTCGCCAGCCCGGTATATGTCTGGGGAATGAGCGGGCCGCTGAAGAATTTGCTTGACCGCACCATAAACGTTATGCCTATTCAAGCGAGGAGGGTGGTGCTGGTGTCCAGTTGCGGTTTCTGGGGTATGGACAATTTCGAGCCCCTTTTGGCTCAGATGAAAATGATGTGCCGTTACACCGGGTGGGAGTTTGCCGGCGCATTGCTCCGGCCGCATGCCGCTGCCTTAAAGATGATGCTGGAGATGGGCAAACCAGTGGCTGATATCGCTGAAGCTGCCACCCTCGCAGGTATACAATTGGTCAAAGACGGTGGTTTCTCAAGGGAGACGCTGGACATCGTCAGCCGGGAACTGGTGCCTCTCGATGTCTGGGAACAGAGGATAAAATCAACTTTTCAGGCTGGATCAGCCGGATGATCGTGGAAACCGGAGGTCAAAGAATATATGAACAATAAAAGCGAGATTGCACAAGCCAAGTTCCTCCAGGGTTACAACTGTGCGCAGGCAGTGATCTATGCTTTTAGCGACGATGCCGGCATCGATAAAGACACCGCTTTGAAAATCGCCTGCGGATTCGGGGCCGGCATGGGGCGAAAACAGGAGGTCTGCGGAGCTGTAACCGGCGGGATCATGGTCATCGGCTTGAAATACGGCAGGGGTGAACATGATGAGCGCAAGGTCATGGACCAGGCCTACGTAAAGGTGCGGGCGCTGATGGACCGATTCTCTGAAAAACACGGGACCTTTATCTGCCGAAAGCTGGTTGGCCGGTGCGAACTGACCACCGATGAAGGGCAAAAGGAATACCGGGAGAAAGACCTGTTGCACAAGATATGCGGACCGTGTGTTGGAACTGTGGCCGAGATACTTGAGGATATCCTGCGTTAACCGCTGATGGCCGGCGATTAATGTCTTCGATGCCAGCCTGTGTCATCTTTAGACATTTTGAGATGTACCACGGGCGGATTTCAGGTTGACGATGAGCATGGCTGCCACGATGCAGGCCCCTCCCAGTAGAGTCCTGAACGTCAACTGATTGCCCCCGATGACTACGGCGAACAGCCCGGCAAATACAGGCTCCATTGTCATCACGATGGCGGCCCGTGTTGGCGAGACGAGTGATTGAGCCCAGGTCTGGACTATAAAGGCAAGGGCGGTTGCGAATACCGCCGTAATACCGATGGTTGTCCAGACCTCGATGTCGGGTGGCAGGGTGATGCCGCCGGGTGCGGCGGCAATGATGGATATCACGCCGACCGTGGCTATTTGTAAAAAAGCAAAAGTATACGGGTCATAATGCGGTGACCATTCACCCAGGCCGACTATGTGTATAGCGAAAAGTACGGCACACGCAAGGGTCAGCAATTCGCCGATGCCGATTGACCAGCCGTTGAGGCTCAGCAGGGCCACTCCAACGGTGGCCAGGCCGACCATCAGCCATGTATTGCGGTCGGTTTTGTGCCGGAGGATGATCCAGGCCATCACCGGTGTAAGCACGACAAACATTCCGGTTATGAATCCGGAAACGGCCGCTGAGGCATAGAGCAGGCCGTAAGTCTGAGCAATGTAGCCGAGCCCGAGTACAAGGCCGAGACCGGCGCCGCGCAGCAATTCAAGCCGCGTGATATTGCGGAGGCATCCCGGGCGTAGCGCAAGCATAAGAAGCGCGGCGGCGGCAAAGCGCCAGGCCATAAAGTCCATCACCGGCATTACTTCAACGGCCGACTGTACGATGAGAAAAGTATAGCCCCAGACTGCAGTGATCCCGACCAGCGCAGCCAATGCCAGAAACGGCGATGATCTCCAGTTTGCCAACATTATATTATTTGTATTTTATAGTACCAGCTTTTTTAAATCAGGTTTGCCCCGGAATCGCACTGTTATAAAACATTAAAATCTGCAATAATAATACGCTAATACATCAGGCAATGAGGAGGCAATATGTGCTGTTTTGTCACGCTGTTCCTGTTGATCGGTCCGCGCTTTGCACTCTTGTGCATGTGGCTGTTTTCAGATATGGTTACCAGGGCTTTTAACTCTAACTTTATTCTCCCGTTGCTGGGTATTATCTTCCTTCCTTACACGGCCATTTTCTATGTCATCGTCTACCAGTACATGGGCATGGCCAATCCATTCGCATGGGCGCTGGTTATCCTGGGGTTCATCATCGATATCTCCACCTATGGTGGAGGATGGTGGGGCAACCGCGGCCGTCTGGGCAGATAATAAAACAGCCGGCGCGGTGGAATATTACACCCGGCTGGATGTAACGATATTATTTATGCCTGTTACGTGCTGCTTTGCGCTGTTCCTTTGAGGTTCTTCAGTTCCAGCAGTATCTCCCGCAGCAGCAAAAGCTCCAGCCGCCGGAAGTTGATATCGCTTGCCAGCTTGCCCCATTTCTTGGGATCGTCTGACAGGAATTCTTCGGTTATCTCCATCGCGCTTCTGGCCATGTCGCCCTCCTTGTATCAATCGATCAGTACCAGCCCCACGGAGGAGGCACAGGGTATCTCGCTGACCTCACCCAGCAGCGGGTAGGCGTCCCAGCCGACCTTGTCCATGATGTCCACCACGTCGATGCCCAGCGCCTCCATGGCTGGCCTTGCCTTCAGGGGAAAGCGGCACCTGCCGCTGTCCATGAACTGGCAGACCAGACCGTGGCAAAGGTAATCCTTGCAGGATCCTCCTCCCAATCCCATGGCCAGCGCGTAGCCGTGCTGGTAGGCCAGGCGCTCGATCTCGTAAACGATTTTAGCCGTCTTCCCGTGGAAAAGCAGGCTGCGGTCGATGCCGCCCTCGTCTCTGGAACCCCCCGGCGTGTAGACTTCTATTGGCTCCACGTGGGTTTTGATCAATATACCCCGTGAGTACCTGGCGAAGGCCTTCCTCACCAGGTCAAGGTCGGGGGCATTGGGGGGACAGTTCGGCGTCTCCCCGGCGCGCAGGCAGCGCGGTATCAGGCATTTCAGCCTCACCCGCTCGTCCACTACAAGCTGGTCGGCCCTGATTATCTCAGCGCCCGCCGCCCCCAGCTCCAGCGCCCTGCCGCGCAGCATCTCAAGGTCGGCTATCAGCTTTTTTGCCTTCACTTTGTGGGTTAATGGAATGGCTTCAGCCTTTTTTTTCTGCATGTTCGTTCACTCCCTCCGGTCTGCCGGTTGAACTGCTGCCTGATTATAGCCTTAAGGACGTGGTTGCGCTAAACTTTATGCTATATGGTGGGCAAATATGCCGAAGTGGCCTGACCTGGGGGCGGGCTTTAAACTGCTGCGCGAGGTGGACCTCAATGCCATCCGGCGGCAGGCGGAGTCGCCTTTTCACCTGGCGGTTATGGGTGAAGGGGGCGAGGGCAAATCATTGCTGATCAACCAGTTACTCACGGGTCCGCGCTCGCAGATACCGGGACTCGTGCCGCCGATCCGGGAGTACGGCCTCGAAGGTGAAATGCCGGTGGCGGCGTGTACGCTTGCTCTGCTGATGATTGGGTCGCCTGGCGATGATTGCACACGTGCACAGGAAGTATTCAAACAACTGCTGCGCGATAAAATCCCCGTTATCGTCTGTTATAACCAGCGTGACACGGCGCAGGATGGCGGCATGGCGCCTGTTAGCGCACAGGCCTGGCAGGGCGCGCAAACCCTGAATGTGGACCCCGGCGACCGTGAGGCACTGGGCCGGGTGCTGTCCCCGGCCATGCTGCGCGCCTGCCCCGGGCGGGAAGTTCAGCTTGCGCGTAACCTTCCCATGCTGAGGGAAGCTGTCTGCCGCAAGATGATAGACGACACCTGCCTGGTCAACAGCACCTACAGCCTTGCTACCGGCCTGGCCGAGATCAACGTTTTCCTCGACCTGCCGCTCAACATGGCTGACATCGTTATACTGACCAAGAACCAGGCTCTCATGGCTTACAAGATATCGCTCGCTATGGGATTGACAGGCGATTGGAAGGAGACCATACCCAAGTTGACTGCCGTGGTCGGCGGCGCCTTTCTCTGGAGGCAGGTGGCCAGGCTGCTGGTAGGGCTCATTCCCGCATATGGCGTTGTTCCCAAGATCGCCGTGGCCTATGCGGGGACCTATACGGTCGGCCAGGCTATCTACCAGTGGTGCGCCAACGGTGAGAAGCTGAGGACGGAGAACCTCAGGTCAATTTATCTTTCAGCGCTCAAGCGCGGCCGGGAAACGGCTCAGACCGTCATATCCCGGCGCAAGGCGCTACGGCACCCGCAGGCCGGATCGTAGCTTCAGTATGCAATCACTGCTGTCAGCGCGAGAGGAGTATCAAATACGCCTGCGCGAGATCGAGGTGGAGATTATAACCACGATCAACACGATGACGAGGAACGCCGCGACGGCGCATATCCACAGGTAGATATCGCCGGCAAGAAGCTCGGCCAGGTTCAGTGTGCCGTTTTCCGAGGGGATGGGCGGCGCCTGCGCATCAGGTGTCGCCGGCTGGTTTAACGGTGGCGCCTGCGTGCTTTCCGGTGGGCCCGGCGGAGTGGGTTTTGGGACCTCGGGCTGTGTTGCCGATGGCTCTGACGCGGGCAATGGTTGGGGCGCGGGGATAACCTCTTCGTATGAGGGGGAGGGTGCCGGCAGGCTGTAGCGTGGCGTAGGGGAAAGACAATCGCAGAAGGTCCACAGCCTTCCCGTGCCTGTCGTGTAATCATACGCCCTGTCGTCTATGGCCCACAGGTTGACGCCTGCTGAAAGTTTGAGTGATAGGGGTTCCCGGGTGAAAGCCACTCCTGCAGGTAATCCCGTGGTCAGAGAGTCCCATTCTATGACGGGAGGCCCCAGCATTTTCGGGTACAGTGTCCTGTCGACGGCAGATCCGCCCGGGTCGGCGGCGGCGCCGTAGAGCGTGCCCATCTGGGCCAGTCCCCAAAAGCTGGAGGAGGGCGCCCCCATGATGTCCCAGTCACGGCTGGCGCCGATAAACCAGTAGTAGATATCGCTGTCAGCGCCATCGCTTGCGGCATATATCAACACGACGTCCTGGAACCTGTAATCCACGATAGCGTGTATGCTGCCCGCGGAGGGTAGGGCCGCTGTAACCGTAAATGGCCCGCCCCCGGTGGAGACGGCTACCCGGTTGTCAGAGTTGTCCCCTCCCACGATCACCACGCCGGTGGGCGCGGCGAAAATCGTGTGCCCGGCGTACAGCGTGGTGGCCATCTTCTGCGACCACCGGGGCGCCAGCGATGAGACGTTCGCCCGTCGCACATATGAACCGGAGAGTGTGTACAGGTAGCGGGTGTTATCGATAGTTGTGACCGAGAAGTCGGTCACGTTCATGCCGGGCAACTGGGCCTTCCACGTCTGGCCCCCGTCCTGTGACTGGCGCAGGTCGTCGGTGCCCCTCGAGGCCATGAAGACGGCGCTGTCGTTACCGTAGTTGCTCACGCGCAGTATGATATCGTTACTGGATGAGGGCAGGCAGAGCACCCTCTCCCACGACTTGCCCGTGGCCGACCCACCCGATCGCCAGATGCTGTCCAGACCGGCGCCCGGTTGGTTTATCGAGGCCAGGTAGATCGTGCCCGAGTCGGCCGTTACAGCCACGTCCGAGAGCAGGCTTACCTGTGTATCTATCAGGCTGAGCTGGTTCCAGGTCCTCCCGTTGTCTTTGCTCACCGAGAAGGCCGATTCGTCCAGGGGCATGCCGTTGAGGTAGGCTCCCGGCCAGGCTGCCGGGCCGTTAAGCTGGGCTGAGCCGGTGCCGCAATAAGCGCGGCTGCCGTCGGGGGACCAGATAATAATAGCCATGCCGTAGCCGGATGTGCCGGCCCCGGTGGGTGGTTTGTCGGACTGGTACCAGCACGTGGTGGGACAGGACATGGGGGCGTCGGTGAACCACACCGGCACTATTGCGCGGGAGGAGTCGCCTGTGACCGAGCCGGCCAGCAGCTTGCCGCTGGCGTAGGTGCCGAAATAGGCGATGCTGGAGATCCTTTGATTGGGCTGCGAATTCATGAGCTGGTAGACGACGGTGTTATCCAGTCTGAATATACCGGCGTTGCCGCCCGGAGCATCGATGCTCAGGTAAGCCCGGCACGTCGCCGGCGCCTGTCCCGAGTAGTCGGCCGTGAGCTGCAGGCACCCGCTCACGACCTGGGCGGCCCCGGGCGAGCTTCCTGTCCCCCCCGCCGTTATCTCCGGCGGGCTGCCGCTGTAAATCGATTTCCAGTTGGTGGTATTGGCGTTGAGGTCGTGGATACCGGCGTTGAAATAGGTGCCCGCTGCTGTGGAATAGAGCACGGCTATCGACGGGTCGGACCTGTAAGACGGGGGAAAACAGATGGAGAGCACGTCGCCGGCCAGCCCCTGCGCGGCCCAGGTGCCTCCGATTCCGCCGGATTTGTATATGTAGACGTCGCCTGCCCCGCCGGAACGGGTGCCGGCCGCGATATCGTATGCCCCGTAGAGGGGAGAGATGGCCAGCGCGCTGATGTTGCATGCAGCGGGGAAGGCCGTATCACTCCAGGTCTGTCCTCCATCCAGCGAGACGTAAACCTGCCGCGGACGGTTGCCCGAGCTGGTTACCGCCGCGATAAACCTTGAGTTATCGGGAGCGATAGCTATGTTCCAGGTCGGAAGTTCGGCCCCGGAAGAGAGTAAATTGCCGCCGATCTCCAGCCAGCTCGCGCCGGCGTCGTCCGATCGGTAGATCTTGCTCTGTGAGGTATCCGAAGCGTAAAAAGTCCGGCCGTCCCGGGACATGGCCAGGAAGTCGATCTCGCTCGGGCTGGCCAGTGTGTTGAACTGGCTGCTTGGCGTATCGACAGTGCTCCAGAGCACGCGGCCGGCCTGCGCGGGCCGGGGCACGAGGCAGACAACCAGTACCGCAGCCAGTATCAGAACTGCCAGCGCCGGCCGCTTACCGCTTTTTGGGGGATAAAATGCCATTATACTGATGATTATAGAACGTTTCAGACTGCCGCGCAGTTTATGCCGGCTCAAGCCGGCAACTGGTCGGGGGGTATGATCTGCGAAGCCGGTATATTGATCTCCGGCATGCCGTCGGTGTAATGAGGTATCGGCGGTTTCAGCGGCTGCTTGGGACCGTAGTTGCGATCCTCGCTGATAATGTCCAGGACGCTGTATACGATCTCAGTGGCGCCTTTGTGGGTGCCCTTGTGTCCCAGGGGCAGCTTGCAGATGTGCAGCTCCCACTCGTTGTACGACTCGCGCGTCCAGGTGACGGTGCGCCCGCCTGCCATGGCGGCGCTCTTCTTGTCGCCCGGCGTCACCATGATGGGCTTGATGGCGGCGTTCTTCCACTGCGTGACCACCGTGCGCAGCAGCTTCTTGGAGGTTGATCCGCATTCCTCTACGGCCGAAGCGCTCTCCGCCGTGGAGTCAACGGCGCCGGCGAAATCGGGAGAGGACAGGCCCTTCCTCTCGATCATCGTGGGCATCTCGGCAAGCTCCGGCGTCGACGGCAGCTCCCGTCCCTGGGATAATTCCTCCTCGTATTTTTGCAGCAGCTCGCCGAATTTCTCCATGAGCTGCTCGCGCGTGTTTTGTGGTCCTTTCCTGAGCCCATCTCCGATCATGACCACAGTGGTCTGTGGAGGTATGGCGGTCGGCGGGGGTGGCTGCAGAGGTGGCAGGGGAGGTGGGGGATAGGGAGGATAATAAACAGGCGGTGGTGGAGGTGGTGGGGGGGGCTGTATCTGTGTGGCGTAGGGGACCGGCTCCTGGCCGCGGCTGCGCCGGGTCAGGGCGTAGAGGCCGTAGATCAGGCCGGCGATCACCAGCGCGGCAATGGGTATGGTGACTGCCGGGGTAGAGTAGTCGGGATCCCACTGCACTGAGACGGTCTTCGGACCTTCCACCAGCACGGAGCCCGAGGTTAGCAGCGCCTTGTATTTCCCGCCGAAGAAGCCGGCGATGCCGGGCATGGCCACCTCCTCGGGAGCCACGCTCCACTTGGCGATGGCGCCTGCCTTCTGCCATCCTTCTCCCGTGGCGTTGCCGTATTTTGAGTCCACCGTCAGCCTGTAATACAGGTCGTAGGTGGCAATATACTTGCCGGATGACGTGACCATGGTGTTGAGTGTGGACGAGCTGATCTTTTCCCCAGCCGGCGTCAGCCAGTGGGCGAACTTGTACTGCGATTCAGCGTCCCGGGCAACCTCCTGGGGCGCGCTGATGTTGAGCGGCCTGCCCTCGCGGTACCAGCCGGTGCCTGTCACCGAGGTGATGCCTGATGGATCGCTCTTGATCTCGATATCGTATTCAGGATAATAGGTGAACTCCACATGGTTGATGCCCGCGCTGACGGTGGACGAGCTGGATTCCGCCTTGTAGCGGATATCGGTCCGTCCGGTCGGCTCTACGATGTTATCCACCGATACGGTGGATGACGCGTCGGGATCCAGGCCGGTCACCTTGTACGATTCGCCTCCCCGCAGTGTGGCGCGGGGGACATTGTCCACGTATACGCGGGTCTGGCCCTCCTCCAGCCCGGAGGATATGCTAACGGTCAGGTCGTAGCTGCCCTTCTCCACGGTCAGGGAGAAGCTCTGCTGGGCCGTGGTCGTTCCCGCCGTGGCCGTGACGGTGAATGAATAGCCGCCCGCCGTGCCGCGGGCCGGCGCGCCGGTTATCTGGCCGTTGTTAAAGGAGAGACCGGACGGCAACGAGCCGCTGGTGAGTGCGTAGGTGATCGTGCCCACGCCGCCCGTGGCCACGATGCTTGTCGAATATGCCTGCCCCACTGTGGCGGAGGATATGCTGGTGGTGGAGAAAACCAGGGCGGGCGCGTTAATTATGATTATGAACGGCTTTATTGTATTACCTGAGGGATCATTCACCGTAACTGAGATGGAATAAGGTCCTGGCGTTGTCGGAGTGCCCGTAATTGTTCCGTCTGCCGTAGCTAGGCCAGGTGGTATGGTACCCGATATTGACCAGACTGGAGCGATACAAACCGCTCCGTCGCAGGTAGCTGAGAAAGTGAAATTGTAGAAATTACCCACTGTCCCAGGGGGTGGTGAGTTTGTTATTACGGGCGCCGCCGCCTCCACACTGCCGTGAATCAATCCGGCAGAAAGACAGACCAAAACAAGGGCTGCGGCCAGCCACCTGAGGGTGGCGGTAAGCGTCTGCCTGTAGCTATTCACTCGATCTTAATCCGCATGGCCGGGGACGTTTCTATCTGTATTATAATGGCAATTCATATCGTTGTCGATTTCATCGCGTACGTTGCCGTGACATCTGCCGCTGCAACCGATTATGGACGACAACTGTTAAGGGATTATTAAGAGGCGGGCTATTTGAGCTTGAGCGGCAGTCCCGCCGTCATGAATACGACCTCGCCGGCCGCCCCGGCCAGCCGCTGGTTGGCCTTGCCCAGGGTGTCGCGGTATACCCGCGCCAGCCTGTTATCCGGAACGATGCCGCTGCCGACCTCGTTGGAGACCAGTATGAAGCTGCAGCGCGATCGATGCATCAGGCCGATCAGGCCGTCCATCTCGGCATCAACAGCCCTTTCGGCCGTCTTATAATCAATAGCCTCGCCCATACAGTTGGCGGCCAGCAGTGTTATGCAGTCTACTATGACCGTGTCGTATTTTCCGACTTCACCTGCTAGGGCTGCTGCCAGGCCGTCCCTGAGCTCCAGCGTATCCCAGCCGGGCGGGCGCGATTGCCTGTGTGCGTGAATGCGCTCCCGCATCTCCTCGTCCAGCGGCTGGGCCGTTGCGCAGAAGAGCACCCTGCCGCCCCTGTCCGCGGCCGTCTGCTGAGCGTACGAGCTCTTGCCGCTGCGGGCCCCTCCCAGTATCAGTACGATTCTCTTATCCACAGTCATAACCAATCAAAACGGAAAGGGGATTTTAAACAGGTTGTATCCGGATATATAGGGCAGCAGTCGCATAAAGGCCGTGCTTAAGATCAGGCTGATCACCTCACCCGCCTCGATGAGGGCGCCGCAGCAGTCGCCCGTCAGGCCTCCGAAGAGGCGCCCGAAGATCAGCCCCAGGCAGTACAACAGCCCGAACAGCCCGGCCATGACCAGCGGGCCGATGAGTAGACCGTTAAACAGAGTGGCGGCGGCAAGCGCGATAGCAGTCGCCCCGATGAATCCACTCCAGCCGGCGCCGCCCTTGAAGGCCGCGAAGGATCCGCTGTCTTTAGCTGCCGGGAAAAGCAATACCAGGCCTGTGATGGCCCAGCGGCTGAGGAGGGGAAAGGTAAGCAGGGCGGACAGCCCTAAAACCGCTGAAAGGCATACGTACTTGGTGAGCAGCAGCAGGCAGGCGGCCGTCACGCCGAAAGCGCCCACGCGCGTGTCTGCCATGATCTCCAGCCGCTGGACACTGGTCTTGCCCGCCACCAGGGCGTCACAGGTATCCATGAGGCCGTCGATATGATGAGCTCCCGTAATGACGGCCAGCGCGGCCACCAGCAGGATGCCGGTCACGGCTGAAGGCAATACAGCGCGGAACAGTATATAGAGCAGGGCCAGCAGCAGGCCGATGACCAGCCCGGCCAGGGGGAAATATAGCATGGAACGCCCGGTCAGCCGCATCTCCTCGTCTGCGGCGGATCCTTCAGGCAGGATGAGCACCGTCTTCATTTCGCTTGGGCCGTGTCCGGTGCCCTGCCCGGAGGACGGCGTCGCCAGCCGTGTACGGCCGCCGGCATCGCCGTATTCTGAGGCCGGCGCCGGCAGTATGGTCAGGAACCGCAGGACGGCCCGGAAGCTCAAGGCTTGATCTCCCCGGGGATATCGGACACCCCCGCCCCTTCGAAGGTGGCCATATCCCGCATCAGGTTGATCGAACACTCCGCCAGAAATATGCCCAGCGCCGCCCCGGTGCCTTCGCCCAGGCGCAGGTCGAGCTCCAACAGCGGCCTCAACCCCAGGTGACTCAGGCAAGCGGCGTGCCCCCTCTCCGCCGACAGGTGGGCGGCGATCATATATTTCACGGCCTGCGGGCAGATGCCCGCCGCTATCAATGCCGCTGCGCCCGAGATAAAACCGTCGATGACAACGGGGATGCGGTTGGCCGCCCCCGCTATCATGGCCCCGGCCAGCCCTCCGATCTCGAAGCCACCCACCTTCTCCAGCACTCCTATGGCGTCGGAGGGGTCGGGCCTGTTGACCGCCAGGGCCTGTTCGACGATGTTGATCTTGTGCTCCAGTTGCTCGTCGCCGATGCCGGTGCCGCGTCCCGTCACCTCCCGGGCCGTTTTACCCGTCATGGCCGCTGTGATGGCGCTGGCCGATGTAGTGTTGCCTATGCCCATATCGCCGGTGCCGAAGATATCAAGTCCCGCCGCCAGCTCGTTTTCCATGATCTCCGCGCCCGCCAGCAGAGCGTCTATTGCCTGTTCCCGGCTCATGGCCGGGCCGGCGCTCATATCGCCGGTGCCGAAGTCGATCATTTTACAAACGATTCCCTGGTATGAAGGCAGCCCTCCGTTTACCCCCATGTCCACGATGACCACACGCGCCCCGGCCATGCGGGACAGTACGTTGATGGCGGCGCCTCCCGCCGCGAAGTTGAGGGCCATCTGGCGGGTGACCTCCTGCGGGTAGAGGCTGACGCCGCGGGCGGTTACGCCGTGGTCGGCGGCCATAATAATGATCACCTTATGATTGATCCGCGGGACAGCCTCACCGCGTATTCCGGCGATCTGCGCCGCCAGTTCCTCCAGCGCGCCCAGGCTGCCGCGCGGCTTGGTCAGGCTATTTAACCTGCGCCTGGCCACCTCCCGGGACGCAGCGTCAGGGGGCCCCACGCGGCCGACCAGCTTTTCGAGCTTGGCTTCGGCGTTCATTTCACTGCTCATGACAAATCCTGTTTCTCATTCCGTCATTGCGAGGTCGAAGGCCGTGGCAATCTGGTGCTCTGTTATCACTCACAAGATTGCTTCGTCGCTACGCTCCTCGCAATGGGCATAATACTTGAAAAAAGTTGTTCATTTATGATAATAGCAATACCACCTAATATACTGAATTCTGTGTTCCTTTGTTAAGCCTCTATGGCGCTGATAGTCTGACTTCAGTCG
>Ga0268284_1000233_pt1 | contig 46196 bp, 35 predicted proteins | sample saktaG_14_FD_190137 | JGI IMG/M metagenome (GOLD analysis project Ga0268284, IMG submission 190137) | Saline water microbial communities from Sakinaw Lake, British Columbia, Canada - sak_2013_06_06_40m | ecosystem: Environmental > Aquatic > Non-marine Saline and Alkaline > Saline ...
GGCACATTGCTATCAATCGTACCAAAGTGGAATTGAAATATTTATAACCTGATTCATTCAGAGCCTAACGAGCTCTATCAATCGTACCAAAGTGGAATTGAAATAAATTAAGTGAATCTATCTTTGTGGCTCGATAATAAACTATCAATCGTACCAAAGTGGAATTGAAATTAGAGAGGTGAGTAGAGGGTCAATGTTTCCCGATATTCTATCAATCGTACCAAAGTGGAATTGAAATGAAGGTACTCCCATGTTATTTCTTTGCCGCTGGTTTCTATCAATCGTACCAAAGTGGAATTGAAATAAAAATATACGTAGAATACTTACTTATCAATCTCATCTATCAATCGTACCAAAGTGGAATTGAAATTTTATTTTTCCGGGTGTATTGCAGGCCCATATTAAACTATCAATCGTACCAAAGTGGAATTGAAATCCAGGTAGAGCCGTGAAACCATAACTATTTATTGCCCCTATCAATCGTACCAAAGTGGAATTGAAATAAACCAGCACTACCCGTTTTTGTAATTACAGCAATCTATCAATCGTACCAAAGTGGAATTGAAATTCTGCACCAGCGCATTGGATCGCATACCCGGAAGTACTATCAATCGTACCAAAGTGGAATTGAAATCCCGTATCTGCGATCCATTCCGGGTCTTTTAACCTCTATCAATCGTACCAAAGTGGAATTGAAATGTAATAGTAGTACCGGTGCCATTAACAGTGAAGTCCACTATCAATCGTACCAAAGTGGAATTGAAATAAACAAGAACCCTTGCAACAAGAGCAAGGAGGTTGACTATCAATCGTACCAAAGTGGAATTGAAATAGCATCCCACAAATGGAACATTCAAATGCAAACAACTATCAATCGTACCAAAGTGGAATTGAAATTAGCACACAAAGAAGCCACAACCATTGATGAGATGCGCTATCAATCGTACCAAAGTGGAATTGAAATATTAGTCCGTGCTTTGCTTCAATTAGTTCAATTTTCTATCAATCGTACCAAAGTGGAATTGAAATAAGCCTGGGTCTGGTCTTATTCAGATGAGGCACGGATCTATCAATCGTACCAAAGTGGAATTGAAATAGAAGACTTAGATAGTTGCTGGCATAGGTGATTCATCTATCAATCGTACCAAAGTGGAATTGAAATACGGAACGAAACAATCTCCATTTGTATCTGTTAGCTCTATCAATCGTACCAAAGTGGAATTGAAATAGCATTATAGAAGAGGCCATTAAGTCGCCATCAAGCCTATCAATCGTACCAAAGTGGAATTGAAATTGAACTGATATGCGAAGTTTTCTGCGTTTGCAGATCTATCAATCGTACCAAAGTGGAATTGAAATATTGTTGCCTTCGTTGAAGGCCTGGCTGCCAGCGCTATCAATCGTACCAAAGTGGAATTGAAATGAATGTTTGCACAAAACATTCGTTCTGTTTGTATACTATCAATCGTACCAAAGTGGAATTGAAATTAAAAAAGACCCCCGAAACACACAAAAACAATACCTATCAATCGTACCAAAGTGGAATTGAAATAAAGGAAGTGAATATTTAATGAACCCTTATCGATTCTATCAATCGTACCAAAGTGGAATTGAAATGTAGATTACCGTGACTTCAATGAAAAAACATCCGTAGCTATCAATCGTACCAAAGTGGAATTGAAATTTTATTCAAATCCTTATCCCAACAAACGCCGGTACTATCAATCGTACCAAAGTGGAATTGAAATCTCAGAACTGCATGACAGTATCACAATGGCATAAGCTATCAATCGTACCAAAGTGGAATTGAAATAGAGCAAAGTCAAAAGTACCCGCAACAAAAAAAGCCGCCTATCAATCGTACCAAAGTGGAATTGAAATTATTGAACTTCAAGCACATCAAGTATCATTGCCTCTATCAATCGTACCAAAGTGGAATTGAAATTCGAGATTGCGGCCATATCTTCGGCCCAATTTGCGAAACTATCAATCGTACCAAAGTGGAATTGAAATTTGGATACATGGTTCATGTGTGCTATTCCCTTGACTATCAATCGTACCAAAGTGGAATTGAAATTAATTTTGGCGTGACAGCAGTCGGATTCAAGAAGGCTATCAATCGTACCAAAGTGGAATTGAAATTACGAAAATAGGGGGGTGAAATTGCTTTTTTCGAGAGGCTATCAATCGTACCAAAGTGGAATTGAAATCCAATGACATGGCAGATGTATTTACTGCCGGAAGCTATCAATCGTACCAAAGTGGAATTGAAATTTTCTGAATGTTCTTTCGTTTGCTTCGGCATCGCACTATCAATCGTACCAAAGTGGAATTGAAATTAGGTAAGGGAATCCGTTAGTTTACTCCAGAGGACTATCAATCGTACCAAAGTGGAATTGAAATATGATACTCCCTTTCCTAACAGACTGGCGCACTCAGACTATCAATCGTACCAAAGTGGAATTGAAATATGAAATAACAACCGCCTGCATCTACCTGATTTGCTCTATCAATCGTACCAAAGTGGAATTGAAATCTTGATGAAATGCTTGCGAGGGTATTCAAAAAAATCTATCAATCGTACCAAAGTGGAATTGAAATAACTTCAAGAGGATGCATACAAACTAAGCAAGGAACTATCAATCGTACCAAAGTGGAATTGAAATCCCGTATCTGCGATCCATTCCGGGTCTTTTAACCCTATCAATCGTACCAAAGTGGAATTGAAATTACAGAAGAACAGATCAGAAAAGAAGCAGAAAAGCTATCAATCGTACCAAAGTGGAATTGAAATACGAGCTCATGAAGGATATCTTTATGGGCCTAGAGCTATCAATCGTACCAAAGTGGAATTGAAATTCCCGTAATGAATTGCAAAGCCGTGATGATAGTTCTATCAATCGTACCAAAGTGGAATTGAAATTCGGAAAGCGTGAATGGCGTCATTTCGTTTGATAGCTATCAATCGTACCAAAGTGGAATTGAAATAATTAACGCCCGGCGAAGGGCCAAAGCCCCTAAAACTATCAATCGTACCAAAGTGGAATTGAAATCACATTGCCGTGTTTTGCCATAACTTGCATGCCTCTATCAATCGTACCAAAGTGGAATTGAAATTATGCAACCTTTCACGACCATTAGAGGGGAATTTTCTATCAATCGTACCAAAGTGGAATTGAAATGCGCAAAGTTAAAGCTGGTCAATGCCTGGAATCTCACTATCAATCGTACCAAAGTGGAATTGAAATTGTGATCTCTTCGTCCTTTTTGTTTACCCATTTACGGTCTATCAATCGTACCAAAGTGGAATTGAAATTTAAGTAAAACATAACGCTTGATGACCTTCACCACGCTATCAATCGTACCAAAGTGGAATTGAAATTGATGAGAACCGGCCTATCGAATAAAGATGGAAATCTATCAATCGTACCAAAGTGGAATTGAAATATAAAACAAACAAACAACTATCCGAGAATGCCGTTTCTATCAATCGTACCAAAGTGGAATTGAAATTTCCTTGATACGCTTCCGAACGCATCCCAAACAATTCTATCAATCGTACCAAAGTGGAATTGAAATTTAATAGTCGGATTGAGATGACAGAAAGTCCTTACCTTTGTCTTCATGATTCGGTTTCTGGATATTCTACTCTCTTTTTGCGGATTGGTTATCCTCTCCCCTGTGATGCTGGTAATCTCGTTGATCATTCCGCTAGATTCCCGTGGAGGGATCTTCTTCCTCCAGTCGCGTGTGGGAAAAGATGGCAACGATTTCCTTCTGGTTAAATTCAGGACGATGGCATCCGGAGCCGATAAAAAAGGGGATCTTACTGTAGGAAAGTGTGATTCCAGAATCACACGTCCTGGGTATTTTCTCAGACGCTTTAAACTAGATGAGATCCCTCAGCTTATCAATGTCCTGAAAGGTGAAATGAGTATGGTGGGACCCCGGCCGGAGATCAAAAAATATGTTGAGATATATACTGAAGAGCAGAAAAAGGTCCTGACTGTAAGGCCGGGCATCACGGATTATGCCTCCATTGAATACATCAACGAAAATGAGATCCTGGGCAGCTCTGAAAATCCGGAGAGAACATACATCGAAGAGGTGATGCCGGCAAAGATTCGGCTAAACATGCAGTTCATCGAACACCCAACCCTGGCTAATTATTTCCACATTCTGGGGAAGACTATTTCCCGGATTTTATTCTGAGAATATCGTTGAAGTTAGTGCAGAACCACCATTTTCTTCGTCATTACGGCATCATCTGCTTTCAGGACGCAATAATAGATTCCATCTCCTTTCCCTTCTGAATCCCACGGAATTTCGTAATAACCCGCAGCCATCTTTTCATCCAGAATAGTTTCCTGGATAGCTCCAGTTGCATCATAGACTTGAATTGTAACCTGTGTATCAGGATCTATCACCTCCACAGGAATGTTAGTGACCGAGCAAAACGGATTGGGAAAATTCTGAAACAAACGAGTGGTTTGTTGAGGTTGATACTCGGGTAATGCATTTGGATCCATCAACGGTTTTCCAGCTTCCACCCAGGCTGAATAGATCAACTCAGATAAGGTACGCGAACCTCTCTGAAAAAGAGTGATTGTAAATGATGCTGATGTCTCCCATAAGGTTTGATAATATAAGTCAGACGAAGTGTTTCCGGCGACCGATTTAGCAAAATCATCAGCCTGAAGAATGCTGTCAACATACGGATAGTTTCCATAGATGTAACTGAATATAAACCCGGGCACATCGCCGATCAGATTTACCGTATCATCCGTGATGATAATCTGGGATGCAAACCGATTGATCATCTTGGTCTCAAAACGAGAATGGATCCCCGTATTTCCTGAAAACTGACCGTTGTAATTCTTTGTCAGGTGCATAGGCATATGACCATCTCCAACATAATGCCCCAGGTCAGCAGCAAACAAGCCCGCTTTTTCCCAGTTATGCCGAGTGAAACAACTCACCAGCGAGTCGTAGGAAGTGAGGGTAGCCCATGGCAATATACCCTGATCGATTAGAAAGGATAATCCATAAACTGCTATCAGTGAATCCATATCCTGAATGATCCTTCCTGAAAGGACAAACTCAGGATAGTTATCAATATCAATGTAGTGACGTGGACCTTCATCGGGATCGGTATCTTTCCTGTAATCGGCGTCGGAGGCATGCAATCTAACGATGTCAGTCCATCCCGGGACCAGAAATGCCATCTCGTGAGGCAAAATAATGCTAACTCCACCGCTTATCTTCTGATGGCCCTGGTATCCCCATGAGGCAAGCAAAAGGAGGAGAAAAACTGCAATAAGAGTGAACGTGAAATGTCTTGTAATCATTGTGAGGTTACTAGTTACTAGTTGCTAGTTGCTTGTTATTGTTTTGTAATTCTTGATTTTTAATTCCTTATTCCTCATTCTCATAAGCTCCTTTCATCAAATTCAAGAGGGCATTCAGCTCTTCCACTTTTTCCGGGTTCCCCAGTTGCGTATAGGTCAGGATCATGTTGCTGACCAACCGCAGGATAATGTCTACATTGGTACATGGGCTGAAAAATGAAGATTCGGGCTTCATCTGCATCTGGCGGATAAAGAGATCGATTTCACGCCGTGTGAAAACCGCTCCCTTATTGAACGGATTTATGTAAAACAGTACATCAGCAGTTCCGGTGCTGGAGTGATAGAGCTCTGTTGTATAGGCCAGGATAAAATGCTGGGGAAGGTTCACCCCCTGGATAGGCAGATTCAGTCGTTGCGCCAGGATCAGATAGATAATCCCGAGTGTAAGGGGGCTCCCTTTACGCGTTTCCAAAACCGTGTTGATGTATTGATTCGTTGGTGCATAAAGGTTGATCCTGTTCCCCTCAAATTTATGCATATCATAAAAGATATGGTTCATGACTTTGACGTTCTCGAGCGCTGTGAGGTTGTCGTTTAACTCCAGCCAGGCATCCATCTTCATTTGTTCGATTGCCACTGTAATCTCTTCTGGATTGAGGTCGGGATAGTGGCTTCGGGAGATGAGGAGAAACCCTTTCAGTAAGTCGGATGAACCAAACTTCATCCAGTCTATCAACTGGTGGCGGAAACCCTCCTGTTGTATCCGATGGATGATCCATTCGATCCTTCCCTGTACGATTCCATCAAAACTATTTTCCCAGGCCATTTCAAGTGAAGGGACCGCCTGTTCTCCGAAGGCAAAAATTTTCTCCCGGATGATATCAAACGTCTTATCATCAGGTTCATCCAAAAGGTTGATTAAAGCTGATAGCTGGTTGGGATTATTTGTCATAACGGTAAAGCAAAGATAATAAATAGTGAGAAGTGAGGAAGCGAAGTGGCGAAGCGAAATAACAGAAACCAGCAACTAAGAACTGACACCAGATATCAATCGGTTGCCAGCCGATCCAGCACTAAGTTTATCAACTCTTTTATTACAGGGCCGTGATGTGCGTTGTACTCTCCTGTTTCCCTGTTGGCAATCAAGGCGCAGATGGTGATGGTTTCATGTCCCATCAAAGCGCCAAGCCCATAAAGCGCTGATGTCTCCATTTCGAAATTTGTGATCCGATGTCCATGACATTGAAACCGTTGGAGTTTATCAATCATCTCAGGGTCGGTCAGGGCCAGGCGTAAACCACGACCCTGTGGCCCATAGAATCCGGGGGCCGTGACAGTGATGCCATGAACAGTTCCTTCAGAAAATTGCCGGATGAGCCTTTCTGATCCTTTGATGAAGTAAGGCTGTGTGATGGAAGGATGCCAGTCTGCTTCACGAGCAAAGTGAGCCGAGAGCTCTGTATCGATGATCTTCTGAAAATCCCGGTAAAAGTAAATCAGGTTATCCAGCCCCATTGCATGAGTTGACAAGCTAAAACTGTTGATAGGAATGTCGGGCTGAATGGCGCCAGAGGTCCCTATCCGTATGATGGTGAGGGATTTGCGATGAGCTTTTGGGAGGCGTGTTTCAAGATCAAAGTTAGCAAGAGCATCCAACTCCTGCATCACAATGTCGATGTTGTCGGTACCTATCCCTGTAGAAAGAGCAGTAATTCGTTTTCCGTGATAGATCCCGGTGTGGGAGATAAATTCCCGGTTGGAGATCCTGTATTCGATTTCATCAAAAAAACCAGAGACCTCTGGAACCCTGCCCGGATCACCCATTATGAGGATCGTATCAGCCAGTTGTTCAGGCCTCAGATAAAGATGATAAACACTTCCGTCAGGATTGACGATCAGGTCGGGTTCAGCAAATTTCATCACATTCTTGAGATTTAAGTGTAATCAGTAAAAGTAATCATTTGAATGGAATAGATCTCTTGATCGTGATAAGGGGTTTCTTTTACCGTGATAAACCCGGTTTTTTTTAGTAAATTTGTTGAAAATCAATAAAATCGAACTATGTCACAAGAATTTGAGATTAACTGGAAAAAGGTGATGCCCACCGCCTTGATTGTAATAGGAGTGATCCTGCTGATTATCTTCTGGGCAAAAATGACGTTAACGATTGAAGCCGGACACGGAGGTGTTTTGTTTAAAACTTTTGGAGGTGGTATCGACACAACCCAGACTTATGGAGAAGGATTTCATGTAATTTCTCCATGGAACAGCATGGTTGTTTATGAAACCCGGCAGCAGGAGATTGCGGAAGATATGCAGGTATTATCATCAAACGGACTTGAGATTAAGGTAGATGTCTCTGCCTGGTATGAGCCAATCCGCAGTACCATTGGAAAACTGCATGTAAAAATCGGACAGGATTACCTGAAACGTGTTGTTATTCCTGCCCTCAGATCTTCGGCGAGGACTGTTATCGGGAGATATACGCCAGAACAGATTTATTCGACAAAACGAGATGCCATCCAGGATGAGATCTTTATGGAGACCAAAGCCATCCTCGATCAGAAATATGTCCAGCTCAACCGGGTTCTGATCCGTACAATCATCCTGCCTCCAACAATTAAAACCGCCATCGAAAGTAAGCTAAAACAGGAACAGGAGTCGCTGGAGTATGTGTTCAAACTGGAAAAGGCCAAGCAAGAGGCCGAACGCCAGCGCATTGATGCCGATGGAAAAGCCACGGCTAACCGAATCCTGAGCGCCAGTTTGACCGATAAAATTTTAAAGGAAAAAGGAATCCAGGCAACCGTGAAGCTGGCTGAGTCAGCCAATACAAAAGTGATTGTGATTGGGAGCGGAAAAGATGGACTGCCGCTGATTCTGGGAGATAAATAAGCTCCATCAGTTTTTTTCACTTGTCTGCCTGTCCGATTGTCGTACTACGATACTGCCCTCAGGAGCGCCGATATCGCCGGCAATCACCGGACATTTTACCTGCAGCAGACAAAACACCTGGATATGATGGTTGCACATTGATCCAGGCCTGCTTCAATGGCATCATCCATCGTTGCATCATTCAATACAGGCCCTCCTTTAACGGTATATACGACCGGAACCGGAAGCGCTTCGATCAACACCCGGTCGAAGACCGTTTCACCGGCATTATCACCAATGAAGAGGATTGATTTTGCTCTCTGCAACCGCCTCAGAAAGGCATCCAGGTGATTGATGGCAAAGGGTTGGTGCAACACGCGATCAAGGGTTTGTTCCAGGTCATCGTATGCTGAACTGACACCCAGGTCAATGATGTTACCAGCAATGCTGATCCGGATAGCTGTCTCCAGCTGATCAACCAGCAGGGTATTGATCCGAATGCAATCATTTACTTCCGTTCCACATGATCTTATCCGAAGCGTTTTCGGCCGCTTTAATCAGTGGATAGCCAGCCGGAGAAGCAGTCAGCAAGGGATGGGTCCCGATCTGAGCTGTCAGCAATGAATTGATGCTCATTCTGTTTTGAATGACAATTCCAATGATATTGGTCAATTCGCCCACCGACAATCCTCCGGTTACTTCGCCTCCAAGGATCACACCCGATTCTTTTCCCACAATAAGTTTAACGTATTGCTTATGGGTATCTTTTAGCGTTCCCGGATGCCGGTCAATGCCCTCAAAGATGCCTGTTACTATATCAAATCCTTCATTCCGGGCAATGGTTTCAGTTAATCCTGCCACTCCGAATCCAGTCGTTCCGATGGCAGTGGAAAAAATAGAGATGGTGCCGCTGAAAGTCTTGATTGCGGAGAGTTTGAACATATTCATCCCGGCAATACGTGCTTCTGCACAGGCAGTGGAAGCCAGCATGATCGTACTGGGCTTCCGGGTAACAAAATCTCTCTTTTCAGCACAATCTCCGACTGCGAATATATCCGGATCTTCTGTCCTCATATACTCATCAACCTTGATAAAATTTTTGGAGCTGATGGGTAAACCTGCTTCTGCGGCCAGTCTTGTATCGGGGTTGTACCCAACGGATACAATCACTGCTTCTGCGTCAATGACATCTCCATTCTCCAATTCCACCCCCTTCACCACTGTTTCTCCCTGGATCGATTTCACTCCCATGCCCTTTAAAACCGTGATACCTCTTTCACGTAGCAGGATTTCAACCCGTTCCGAAATTTCCCTGTCAAATGCAAGTCCAAGGATATATGGTAATTTTTCGATCAGAGTAACCTCTTTTCCTGCTTTACGGAGTTCATCCGAAAGTTCAACCCCAATGAATCCCGCTCCGATCACTGCAATCTTTTTAAAATCCCGGATTGTCTTCTGCATGACATCCAGATATTCCTTATTCTTTGGAACCGTGAATACCTCTTTCATCGGCAGGTTCCTCATCCATACAGGCATTTTAGGTTGTGATCCGGTAGCAATCACAAGTTTTTCATATTCCACTGTCTCTCCCGTTGCAAGGGAAACCCGTTTATTTGTTTTGTCAATCGCCGTCACCGTATCATTTATCATTTGAATCCCCATGGTTTCAAACATTTTTTCCGCGGGCAACAGGTCATTCTCACTGGTTCCGACGGATCCGAAAATATATGGTATTCCGCACGGAATAAGCGTTTTTGTCTGCCTGGTAATCACAGTAAACGATTTCTCCTTGTAAATTCGCTTTCCGGTAGTCGCAGCCACCAATCCGGCAGCGCTAGATCCGATAATCAATACATCTGTTTTCATCTTTTTATACTAAGTTTAAAGTTTTATTCTCTTAATTTCCAGAATTCCGTTCCGAGAGTTTCTTTTCAAGCGCACTAACCTGACCCTTGAGAATGTGAATCTCATCCCAAAACCTCCTCCATTTCCCGTCCGAAACCCCGGCCAGGTTCTCCTTGAGTGTTGTTGTATCCCGGTGTGTCATTTCCGACACAACGTCCCATTTTTCTTCCATTCACTGTACCAAGTCCTTCAGAACCTGTTCTGTCACCTCGGGGATAATTGCCTCCTTTTTTTTATTGGTTTTTAGTAAATCTATACTGTCCGCAACATCTGCCATGTCCAAACCCTCCAGCCAGACTGATCAACTCTTTGGATTGGCATTCCGGACATTCAACTAATTTCGTATTTATGTCAGTTTTGAACATATACCCACATTGTGAACAGCGGATGATGTTAGTTCGAAAATGAATACTCCCTCCTTCCACTACCAGTCGATTTCCTTCAATTATCAATTTGGCAATTGTTTTCCTTGCCTCTTCAATCAGTCTCGAAAAAGTTGATCGTGAAATCTCCATCTCTTGCGCTGCCTCTTCATGTGATAATCCAATATAATCAGCAAGACGAAAAGCCTCATAGGCATCAATTGACAAGGAAACAAAATTCAAATCACGACCATAAATACCCACAGGTTTGAATTCGGCAAACAAAGGAGGTTCATGTACAATTCGTTCATTTTTTGGTCGAGACATAAACTTTTTTCTGCAAATATAACGAACATATGCTCATAATACAACCCGTTGAGCATTTTTTTTACATCCTAAGAATTGAGATGGAACCGAGATATGAAAGGCGGCTTATTTAGGGGGATAGATAGGGGTTATTTCTGTAGATTATTGATTATCAAGGAGTCTGCTATTCGCTTCCCGGCTACAACATCCTTGATCATGTCATTCGGGATCGTTGGAGAAAGAACTTTCAGATGTGGTCCATCGTTCTGTGGCATCTGTCCCAATAAAAACCCCTGAATCACTCATGGCCCCGATGTAAGATTCCAGGTTTGCCAGTGCAGCGTCCTGATGCCATTGGTTGAGCAAAGCCTGCAGTTCAGCTTCAGTATTATTCCGTTTTTAAACATCCGGATTTATTGGATTGCAACCTGTTATTACTATTGCCAGCAAGGAAGATATCAGGAGGATATAGTGCAATTGTTTCATAGGATCTACTGTGGTTATTTTTTTATAACAACCAATTTCCTAATGGCCGATTGACTTCCATTACTTATCCTGCAGAAATAGACTCCCTGCGGAAGATGGCTGATATCATAGGTAACCTTTGGGTTTCCGGAAGGAATCATCTCTTTCATCACATGAATCCCACGCAAGTCAACGATCTCCAATTCTGCTAACTGCCAACTGTCAACTGCCAACTGCAGACTGACAACTGAGCTTGCCGGATTGGGGTACATAGCCACATCGAGTCCATCGGCAGACTGCAGATTGATCCCAGCGATCGGGTAGCTCTGGGTAGATACCCAGGTTTGGTTCATGACAGCGCCTCCAGATTCGCCACCGAAAATCAGCACCTTGTAACTATCTGCCAGAGTGATGCCCCGGAGACCATCCCCTCCGCCATCCTTATACAGGGCTGCATCGCCGCCAGCCACCGGTTGAGGTAATAGTTGCTGTCGCTGGATCACTTCGCCGGTTGCTGTATTGTACTCATAAACGAGATCACTATCCTCTCCCTGTCCATCATGCCCTCCGAAAATGAAGATCACCTCCTCATTCAGGTTATTAAGCACATTGATATGGCTGGCATATCCCCGCAGGGGCAGTCCTCCTGTGGTCACGCCCCAGGTTCCATTTTCGTGCTGATAATAGACCATCACTCCTGGTTCTCCCAAAACTATCATATATAGATTATCAATTAAAAATGCAAGATGGTGGCTATAGGCTCTTGGACAATCTCTCAGCTTGGTGTATCCTGTGGATGAACATGACCAGAAGTCCCTGAGATTGTAGCCATCAGAATCGGTACCGCCCAGGATCCCCATGCTGCCATCCGGCATCGGCACGATTGCGTGTCCGAACCTTGCAGAAGGCCGGTTTCCCGGGATGGTAGGCTGGTCCCATCGGTTCAGGTAAAGATCGTATGTCCACATGTCGTCCAGGGGACCGTTTTCTCCCAATCCGCCATAAATGTACATCTTGTCACCGCTGATCCAGGCTTCATGTTCCATACGTGCCGGAGGGGGATCGTTCTGAGGGGTGATCTCATTCCAATCGTTTTGTTCAAATACAAAGAGATCGTTAAACAAATCCTGTTCCGGGACTCCACCTCCAAAAAGAAGGACCTTTCCTTCAGGCGTCGTAGCCATGCTGTGTCCTTCACGAGGGGAAGGTGTGTTGGGAGGGTTCAATACCTGCCAGTCCTGGGCAATCAGATCTCCCATAAACAGGGTGAGGAAGATTGCAGTAATCATACCTTTGTGTTTCATAAGACTGATGTTTAGATTGATATACACAACACAAATATAACAACAATTTCTATATGCACCATTTCACTATTTGGGTCCGCTTGGCTCTGGTTCGCTCCGGTTCGCTACCTCGCTATTTCGCTATTTATTCGGAAGATTGTTTATTTCAAAGGCGCTCATGAATGTTTCGCATTTCGCTACTTTTGTATCATGAAAATCGAAATCATCAACATCGGCGATGAAATTCTCATTGGCCAGGTGATCAACACCAATGCAGCCTGGATGGCGGAGGAGCTGAACCGGAATGGATTTAAAGCTTTTCAGTTTACCGTAATTTCCGACAACCGTGAACATATCCTGCAAGCCCTGGAGGATGCATTGAACCGGGCAGATGTGGTCCTGATCAGTGGAGGCCTTGGACCTACCAAAGACGACATCACGAAAGAGACCATCTGCGAATTCTTTGACACTAAATTGGTCTTTAATGAAGATGCATACGAAAACATTGAAGCCTTTTTTGCCAGAAGGGGGATAGAGGTAACCGAAGTAAACCGAAAACAGGCCGAGCTCCCTGAGAGTTGTATGTCCCTTCCCAACAGGATGGGGACGGCAAGGGGGATGTGGTTGGAACGAAGGACGAAAGACGAAGGACGAAAGACGAGGGACGAAGAGAAAAAAGCGAAAAGCGAGCTGCCAACTGCCAACTGCCAACTTCCAACTGCCTTCGTCTTCCTTCCCGGCGTTCCATTTGAGATGAAGGACATGTTTACCCGTGAAGTTATTCCACGGCTAAAGGAACGGTTTACTCCACAGGCTATTTTTCATAAAACTGTTTTGACTCAAGGCTTGGGTGAATCATTTATGGCCGATATCATGAAGGAGTGGGAAGAGAGCCTGCCTGAGCATATCAAACTGGCCTATCTGCCCCAACCTGGGATCGTCCGTCTCCGGCTCACCGCTATCGGTTCGGATGAGGAGGCGCTTCAGCAAGAGGTTGAGTCTGAGATTTTCAAACTCCAACAACTCATCCCCGAACTCATCTTCGGGTACGATACCGATACCCTTGAGACCATTGTAGGGCAACTGCTGATGCAGCAAAAGAAAACCCTGGCAATTGCTGAAAGCTCTACTGGAGGATATCTCTCGCACCTCGTCACATCAATCTCTGGTAGCTCCATTTGGTTTCAGGGCTCCGTTGTGGCCTATTCCAACCGCGCTAAGGAAGATCTTCTCTATGTGAAAAAAGACACCCTTGAGAGCCACGGCGCTGTGAGTGAGCAGGTGGCGCTGGAAATGGCCCTGGGCGCCCGTGGGCGTTTCCGAACCGATTACGCCATAGCCACCACCGGTATCGCCGGACCCTCAGGTGGCACTCCCGACAAACCAGTCGGGACAGTCTGGATCGGAATCGCCACTCCTGATGGTGTTTTTGCAAAGCATTTTCTTTTTGGTGATAACCGCGAGCGGAATATTCGACGGACTGCGCTGACGGCGTTGAATTTGCTGCGGAAGGAATTGCTGTAACCTTCCCTGACTCTTGTGCAGGGGCATATTCATATCTTCTTTTGTATCAATAGTTTGAAAAATAAATTGAGAAAATATAATTATTTTATACATTTTATTGTATATTTACAACTTATTGTTTTATTTTTGCAATATGGAAAGTCGAAAAATGTACAACAGAATCGCAATTCTTCGCCAAGAACAAAACATATCTCGAAAAGAGTTAGCGGAAAGAATTGGAGTAAATTTTCAAACAATTGGATATCTGGAACGCGAAGAATATAATCCTAGCTTAGATCTAGCTTATCGTATTTCAGAAGCTTTTAAATTGCCTATTGATTTGATCTTTTCGACAAAACCATTTAAATCATTAATTCAAATTTTAAAAGAACAATCTAAGGAGGAAATGTAATGGAAACGAAAAAATCCCATTTGAACGTTAAGTTGGGAATAGCTTTTAATTTTCTAAGTATAATCGGTATCGTATTAATATTTGAGTATTGTCAGGTTCACGGTTGGACAACTATGTTCAAAGTTGTCGAATTTACATTAATTGCTCTTTTATCAATTTGTTTTTATTTAAGTTTCATCAAGACAGGTTTATGGCAGTTTTCGCATAAATCATTTATAAAGGTCGATGAAAGGGAATTACTTATTATAAATCGCTCACTAAGATATGCTTACGCAATTTTTTCTGTTATTGTGCTTTGTTTATTATTGCTCATTGCTCTGTTAAAGTTTGAAATCAGCATTGTTTTAGCAGTTTCTATGATTTTACTTGCTCATTTAATTCCGGCATCTATAATAGGCTGTTCTGAAAAACCAATTAGTTATGGGCGAGAATAATTATTGTTCCCGGCGAAAAGAATCAGTTCAAAACTGACCAGTTGATAATAGCTGGACAGCATTTCGTCGATTCTTTTAACCTTTTTATCGAAATCGCTTGACTTTGGTGATTCAATAGTTATATATTTGTAAACTTCATTTTTTATGAAGTATATAAAAAGTTGAATATCATGAGTAATCGATCAAAGTTAAGAATGTCAGTCGGACTCTTCTACCCCATAGCCATGATCTGCTGCTACATCATTGCCATCGCCGAATGGGGTATCCGCTCGTGGCTGATCCAGGATGGAATGGATATCAACCAGATGCCCTTTCTTACCTATTATATATGCGGTGCCTTCTTCTTCGGCATAGGTATCTTCCAGTGGTCCAAATACCGCCTCTGGATTTACCTGGTAATTGGCATCCTGGTAGGTTTTTTGTGCGTACAGGGTCCGGTAATGATCACCTCCGACTATTTCTTCACCAAAGCCAGCTATTTTATCACCCTTTTTGTCCTTGCACTCTTCGTTATCCTCAACTGGTCAACACTCTACGGCCAGGAGCGTTACGAAATTAATTCACGGAGACTGCTCAAACTGGCTGCAGAGCAGATTGTTGAAACGGTTGATGGCTTTACCGACCGTCCATTCTCTGCCGGAGGGATCAACGCATCAAAGGAAGAGTTACTGGGATTCTCCAGATTCCTGGAAGGGAAGTATGTAACCAGGGTATTTCACGAGGATAACACAGTTTTCCTGACTTTTTCTCTGAACCGAAGTCTCCTTACCGTTGTTAATCCACGTGATGTGAGTCATATTGCCATCCATGACACAGGAACCATGACCATTTTTATCTCGAAAGTTGATTACCGTCAATATCGCAAAACATACAACTTCAACCAGCTTTGCCATTCTCTCGGCGAAGTAATCAAACGGTTTATGGAATATTATAAAGAAGGACTGGAAGGACGGATCACCACCGAACTGAAAACAGCCAGATAACTGGAAAATCACAATGTCCAAGCACCAAATTTCAACTAAATATCAATACTTAAGAAATCAACAACCAAATAACAAACACATGAATTACAAAGTACACCGGTTAGACATCAATATGTATCAGGACCAACAAATGTTGGAACGGTTTCTGAACAGCCTGAAAGGAGAGGTAATCTCCATCATTCCAAACGTGGCCAAAACAACCTTAGCCCAGATCTATGGCGTAACCAGGAAAATTGATTTTTTACTGGTTGTAGAGAAGATCTAAGATGAGGAAACATAAAATAGAACGCTAAAAAAGAGACCAATGAAAACTTTACACGTATTTATCTGCTTTGTACTGCTTGCTTTCATCCTTCCTAAATGTGCAAGTGGACAACAGGAACAAACCGTTAAATCGGGGGAGAAAACAATCTATTATGGTGTGGAGATTAATGATGTCCTCTGCGGATATGCAAAGGTGACATCAGTTCCGGAAGAACAAGATGGAAAAACGATCGACAAGCTAGAAGGTATTGTTTCCCTTAAACTCTCTGTACTGGGTGGAGGTATGGACCTGAAAATTACATATTTCTATCTTTCGGATCCGGCATCTGAACAGTTCTTTTATAACACCACAACGGTGGAGACCGGTGGTACAAAAATGGACTTTACTTCTGAAGTTCTCCACGACACCATCTACTTTGAGTCAGTATCAGCAAAAGAGACGAAAAAAATCCCCGGCGCAAAAGATCTCATCATGGAAAATCCGCTTACTACAATCCATATTGTTAAGGATTTTATTAAGGGGAACGCCACAGAGAAAACCTACAGTTTCTACGATCCGGCCCGGGGAGAGATCCAGGAGAAAACCTATACCCGGATTGGTGAAGATCAGCTGGTACTTGCCGGCACTACCTACCAATGCCTGCTTCTTGAGGAGATAACTCCTGGTTTGGGTGTTAAAGCAAAACAATGGTACGATATCGCAACCGGTCTCAATGTACAGACCATGTTCACAAACCGGAAGATCTTTATTAGCGATCCATCCGTTGTTAAACGCATTACAACAGTGAACATGGATGACATCCTCTTTGCCAAAGTAAATACCAAAATCTCAAATATCCACGGCATCGAGTACATGAAAGTGAAAGGAAAAATTGAATCACAGGGGGAAGAAATCACAGCGGAGAGCCTGAGTCACCTGGGACAGACATTTACAGGGACAGTCACCGACAACCTGATTGAAGGGGTTTTTGAAATGACAGCCACAAAGTATGACGGGACCAACGCACCTCCCTTTCCTCCTGACTTTTCAGGCGATCCTGACCTTAAGGAGTTTCTGGTACCGGAGAACATGATTGAGTCAGATGATCCGGTGCTGGTAAAGAAAGCAACTGAAATTACTGAAGGGTCGTCAGATTCCTGGGAAGCAGCCAAACGTCTCAGCAAATGGGTAGCCGAAGAGATTGAAGGAGCTGTGCCCGGAGGCACTTCTGCAATCAACACCTACAACACCCGGGAGGGAGAGTGCGGCTCACACTCCAGGTTATTGGCAGCTTTTTGCCGTGCAGTAGGAATTCCTGCAAGATTAGCCGTCGGATGCATGTACTCCTCTCTGTACGGTGGAAGCTTCGGACAGCACGCCTGGACAGAAGTGTGGATGGGAGATGCAGGATGGATACCCGTTGACGCTACCGCATTTGAGATCGACTTCATCGATGCAGGTCATATTCGCCTGGGTATTGGATCTACCTTTAATCCCAAAGAGATGGAAATCGTTGAGTACAAAATGGCCGGGGGGACATTAGATTCAACAGTTAACAATATCCCGACAGAGTATCAGCCCTATACCGGAAAATATACCGACCTGACCAGGAACAGAATCTTTACTGTAGTTTATCAGGACAACAACGTCGCAGTTGAAATACCCGGACAGATGACGCTGGCGCTCAACGATCCGGACGAAAATGGATTCTGGTATCCGCAAATTACCCGCCAGCTCTATTTCCGGTTTCCGAAAAACACTGTCGGCAAGGTAGAGAAACTGCTTGTCACCCAGATGGTCCCCATTCCCAGAAAAGGTGATTTCGATACAATTCCTTCCGGCGTGCCGGAGTCGCTTCTTCCATTAATCGGCATCTACGATCTTCCCCAGGCGCAGATAACCCTCAATGTCTCCTACAAAGATGGGAATCTGGCAATCCCCGATCTGATTGGGAGAACTGATAAACTTATCCTGCTGAAGGAAGATGGCGATGACTGGAAATCCGATGATGGGAAATACGCCATAGTGTTTGAAAAGAATGAGGAAGGGATTGTGACCCGAATGGTCGTATCTATCACCTTTATTTTCAATAGTGGTGAACCTGCAGCTTCTATCATGGAGAAGGTTATTGAAGAGAAGGGGATCGAAGCAGGATTGCAGAAATATGAAGAGCTGAAAGCTGAGAACCGGGGAGAGTACATTTTTAAAGAGGGCTTGATGAATAGTGTGGGATACCGGTTTCTGGGTAATGATAAATTCACGGAAGCCATTGAGGTCTTTAAGCTGAATGCCAGCGAGCATCCCGACTCCTTCAATGCTTATGACAGCCTGGGTGAAGCCTACATGAAAAATGGTGACGATGAACTTGCCATTGAAAACTACCGCAAATCGTTGGAGTTGAATCCCGAAAACGAGAATGCTGCAAAGATGCTGGAACAACTTCAATCAGGAGAATAGCAATCATAATGAAAGCAGTGGTATCATGAAGAAACATCGATTCCGGCCATATCCGTCTGGGAGAGTCAACCTCGTTTCATCCACAGGCGGTTGAAATCCTGGAGTATGAAACCGGAAATCAGAAGAAGGAATCATCTGAATAAAAATAAAGCGCCATGTATTATCCTAACAAATTAAGATCCAATACGAAGTTTGTTCCAATCATTCCGGCACTCATTATGATCACATTTTTCGCCTTTGCTACCATCTTTATCGATATCAGCGCAGGATTACTGGTCATGTTCCTTGGTTTTGGACTATTTTCCATCTTCTCTTTCATGCTTTTTCTGCGTACACACAACAACAGCTTTCTGGCCGGGAGCCTCATGCAACTCCTGTTTGCATTCTATTTTGCCACGGTGCCAAAAGGATTCATCCCCTTCCCGGATCCAAAAATGGCCTGGTTTCTTTACTTCTGTGGTATTGTTATTGGTGTCTGGATGATCATACTGGTAGTTGGTAAACGAAAAAATAAATTCAAAGGGCGGGAGATTTTTGAATTGGCTGCACGATCCACCGAGCTGGTATCTGACGGCTTCACAGATAGACCACGACCGGCAGGGAAGACAACCTATACCAAAGATGAATTGCTGGGATTTGCAGAATTTATCCGCCGAAATCTCATTGCCCTCCCCTACCTGGAGGATGATCGCGTTGTGTTTGTTCCCATAAGGATGGGAGATGAATACCTCTTTACATTCAGTCCGGATAGCTTCAGGAAGGGTCGCACCTGGATAGGATTCGACTTTCACGGGAACATCACGGTAAGCATGTCGAAAAGAGACTACCTGGCATATAAGGAGGAGCTATCGTTCGACCAGCTTTGTAGTAATCTTGGCCAACTATTCATCAGCTTCATGGAATACTATAAGAAAGATGAGCCAGAACGGATTGTCTATCAGCTGAATGAATTGAAATTAAGTCAGTGGATGTAACAAACCATATCCCTTCATTGGTGCATTGTTGCATTACTGCATTGAGAAATTGATCAATATGGATTTCAATCAAGCCGCCATACTGGGTTCCTTTATCTCGAAAGACTACGCCGAAGATCTGTTCCGGCTGCTGGCTACCTATAACAGTATCTCTGCTTCGGAAGCCGCCTCACGCCTCGAATTGCACATCAAAACAGCGCAGGACTTCCTGGAGGCTATGAGCGAATTGGGCTTCCTGGAGAAAGAGGAAGTCTATGAAAAAAAACGTCCGTATTACAGGTATAAACTGAAGACAAAGAATATCTCCATGGATATCGACCTGGCGCCTCTCTTCCCAAAAGCCAGCTCTGACGACCGGACAGCATTCCGGATCCGGGAACGCAAAAATGCCGGAGTGCGATTTACGACTTCACGAAACAACCAGTACATCAGCAATGTGGTGATCTGGATCGGACAGGGGCGGGAACGGACAGAACGACGGATCAACATGACAATCCCACAGGGACAGTTCCTCTTTCACCTCCCCTTCCCCAGTGCGGATTTCTTATCCATCCGGGAGATCATGGAAAAAGCTGAGGTCGATCCATCAAACCTGTCAGAGGTGCTGGATATCGTTGATGTCCTGATCGAATTCGGAGTAATAGAAGTACAAAATGAAACCTAATCAAATAGAACGCGGAATCATCATGCCATTTTTAAAAGTAAAAACCATGAAGACAAAAAAAATCTTAATCCCGGTTGGGATTTTAATGACAGCCATCTTTATCCTCGCCGGATGTGTATCGAAAAAGAACATCTGGGGCGATACCAAAAAAGGATTGATCCTGAGCTACCGGATGCCGGAAGGGAAAGCATACACCTATAAGGTGACAGCCGACGTTACCCAGGCAATGGAGATCAATCAGCAAAAGCTTGAAGTAACCCTGAAGAGCTACCAGGAGTATACGTTTACCAATGTTTCGCCTGATCCTGATCCGCTCTCGTTAAAGGTCACAATCGACACCATGTCACTTAATATCAAATCTCCCGTGAATGAGATAACGCCAGACATGCAGAATGTCATTGGGAAAAGCCTGGAGATGAAACTGTCGGCCCGGGGGGAAGAGTCAGATTACATCGGAGTAAAAGAGATTACATATGCGATCGGGCCTGAAACCCGGAACCTGGGGACGGAATTCCAGGGACTCTTCCCAAACCTGTCTGATGGTCCCATTCAACCGGGTGCTTCATGGAGTTTCCAGGATACGATCATGGAGGAGTCGGGAAGCAACTGGTTGGGCATCTATGCCAGTAATATAGCCACGCTGGAAGGTTATGAAACAATTGGGAACCGTGAGTGCGCCAGGATCATCATTTCTATCACCGGAACCATCTCCGGGAAAGGAAACACGCAAGGGGTAATTACGGAGACAGCAGGTGAATTCACAGGAACCGACAAGGTCTACTTCGACTACAAAGAGGGAGTTCTGGTGAAAATAGCCTCGGAAGGAGTGGCAAAATCCCAGACCAAAACATCCGGCGTCCGCGAGATGATCATCCCGGCTACAAGGGAGATGAGGAAAGAAGTGAAGCTTGTAGATTAGCCATTACCTGCTTCGACCCTCGACCCTGTTACCGAGACCCTGATTTCACCATTTTACCACTGCACTATGGCACCACTGCACCACTGCACCACTCGAAGTACTCCTCAATATTTAGCCCTTTCCCAGTAAACCGTTCGGGTTTTTCCTGCCAGTGGTAATATTCGCCATCTTTGTAGAAATACTCTTTCATCAGAGCAGCTGTCCCGGGATTAAACAGGTAGTCGGGTCCCAATCGTTTCTCCAGTTTGCTGTGGATTTGCCACTGGATGACCTCCGCAAAAAGATAGTTGTGGTTGTATACAGGATACGAGACATACAAGGAGTTGGCAATCTCTAACTTCAGCCATGATGAGACTGGCACCTATTGCAATCCATTCATAACCATTAAGCACAGGGGATGGAATTTGGTTATAAACAAAGGCAAGCCCGTGTCCTACTTCGTGAAAATTTGTCTGTAATTCTATATTAACAGGTTAAAAAGGCAGGACAAATCGACATAATTGGTTCATCTATTTATTTATGCTTTTTGTATATCAATTAAGCAATCCGACCGGTTTGTGACTTACATTCGTAAGAATTTATACTGTTGCACATAATGCTCTAGTAATTAACAACAATCTTGACCATGAAAACAATAACTTATCAACACAAGGTTCATTGTCTATTAATGACAATTATACTTATTGCCCAGATAACCATCTTTACAAGTTCGGCATTTTCTCAGTCCGGTGATCTGTTTAGTGAGCATATCATATTAAGTGATTATAATAACGCATGTGGAATTGCCGGCGTAGATTTAGATGGAGACAGCGATAAGGATTTTGTTGCTTCCAGCTTTGATGGAGGATATGTTTGCTGGTTTGAAAATGATGGAAGTCAAAATTTCATTCAACATCAACTTATTTCAAATTTCCCCCATGCAAATGTGGTCGATGTGGCTCATATTGATAGCGATGAAGATTTCGATATTGTGGTTGCTTCCAACTCGGTCAATGCCATTTACTGGTTTGAAAACGATGGTATCGGGAATTTCACGCAGCATACTGTTGTGGAAGGCTGGACAAGTGCGACTTTTGTGATGGCGCGTAATCATTTTGACAGTACCGATTTGGATATTGATGGGGACGGAGATACAGATATCCTCGCAGCAACAGTGTCGCCGGGAAACATGGTATCATGGTTCGAAAATGATGGAAATCAAAATTTTATCGAACATAATATTAAAAATAGCTGGTATTGGCCACGCTATCAAACTTCCATTGATATTGATCAGGATGGGGACATGGATATTATCGGTACAGCAAAAGCAGGAGAGGTAATTTGGTTCGAAAATGATGGAGACGAGAATTTTTCAGAAACTATTCTTATTTCAGATTGGGGTGAACCAAGTTCAGTACAAGCCGCTGATATTGATCAGGACGGAGACATTGATCTTGCAGCAACTTCAGTTAGCGCAAATCAGGTTGTTTGGTTCGAAAATGATGGCGACAATAATTTTACAGAACATGTCATACAATCAAATTATGTTGGAGCTATCTCGGTAAGAATTGCGGATATTGATCATGACGATGACCTGGACATAATGGCAATTGCATGGATTGGGGGGTACATTGCAGTTTTCGAGAATGATGGTCAACAGAACTTCACGGAAGATATTTTTTGTGAGACAGCCTATGACATGATTACCATTTTCCCGATTGATCTTGATTCTGATGGAGATCTTGATATTTTAGGAGCAGATTATTCAACGAATGATTTAAGATGGTGGGAAAATTCCTTAATTACTACTTCAGGTACCGGATCGAAAGCTTCTGACAAAGATCAAGTTGGTTTAACGTGTTATCCGAATCCATTTAGTACGGAAACAACCATTTGCTTCTCACTTCCATCAACATGTCATGTAGAATTATCCATTTTAGATATGCATGGGAAACTTGTGATTACATTAATAGATACACTGCTGAATAAAGGGGATCAGAAAAATACCTGGAACGGGAAAACAAGTGATGGGTCTAAAATAAAACCCGGCAAATACTTTTGCAGAATAAAAACGAAAGAAATGGAGGTTATATCTTCACTGCTTAAAATAAAGTAATTGATCTCGTGGTCTCGCTATCTTTCACCATCTCATCATTGCCACATCGCTCCTGCTTCGTTTCACTTGCAGCTTCGGCTCCTCGCGACAAACCTCACCATTTCACTACCTTTTAAAGCTTTTGCCGAAACATGTGCTTGTTGTCTCCCTCTCCGGGGATGTCGTAAAGATAGAAGAGGAAGTTGTTGTGCACTTTCACCTTTTGAGGATACAAATGGGAGGTACTGGCAATGCGCTTCAGGTCGCCGTTGTTCAGGTCGATACGGTAGAGTGTCATCCTGCCGTTTTTCAGAAATGAGGTATAGGCCTTCTTCCCGATATCATCAATATAGATCTCGGTGGTCCAGCGACCATCATGGGTATCCTGCATCTGCATCTTGAGCTTGGAAGTAAATTCGCCGCCAAGGGTATAAAGTTCGAGTGTATAATCGGCAGTATTAAAAACACAAAGGATATCATCTATCTTGTGCAGCGTAGAAGTGTTGGGTTTGTAGAGAATCTTCTTCACCCACGAATACTCCTGAAAAGCTTCACGGCCATCAGGGATGCTACCCATCATCACCAGGGTATTGTCATAAGGATTTCTCCTCAGCATCTTCATTTTCTCTTCATCATTGGCATTCGTCAGATGCTGCCGTTGACTGGTCAGACGATTGATCGTATAAAACTCCACCCCCAACTTATTCCTGCTTTTCTTACGAAAGAAAAGCAAGTCTGCGGTAGAGGCGACACAATCGGAAAGTGTTTTTCTAAATCGTTCGATTTCAGTAGGATAGATCAGTCGCAGGATCGAACTGTCTCGAAATACCTGATATGCTGTACTGTGACTTAGTACGTGAATATGGCCCAGGCAGTCATGGAACAGCTCATCGGGACGGAATGGCAGTGAGCCAGATGAGGAGGCGGTATCTCCTGAGACAGACAAACAAAGCAATTCCGATTCAGCCCGTCTGAACCTGTAAATCAGCATGTATACCTTGTTGCTATCCACTGTATAGTCGAGTACCGAGTACTGGGTGTCCTTAAAAAAGAGTTCCGGTTCGTTCTCCGCTTTAATTTCAACTTCTTTCAACATCTGCGCCTGTAATTTCAGCATCACCATGATAGATGCAGAGGTGTTGTCAAGCCAGATTCGCTGGGGCTCATAGCCCAGGTGGCTAACTGTCATATATACCGGGATGGTATCGATGAAAAATGAGAATTCCCCTTTGCTGTTTGTTGAACTTCCCAGATCAGTCCCAGTAAAAGTGATATTTGCTGAAGAGACTGGAGAGCGTGTCTCCCTGTCGATCACCTTGCCATAGAAATACCTGTTCTGTCTCTGCGCGACAGATGTAGCACTAAAAAAAAAGAGGAGGAAGAGGGGGAGAATCACCTTCGCCCCCATCCGTGTCAAAAAGGTATGCGAGGCAATCAATCGGAGTTATTTTTAAAAATCTACGAAATATTTCGTCTTCCTTTCCTGGAAATAAATCTGTATATCCAGCGAGTTACAAGAGCAAACGGAAACAGGATGATGATTCCGATGAAAAGCCACCGCAGGAATATCAGGAAATCAAAGGGCAGCGGGATAAAGGATGTCTCTGATGGAGCCTCCTGCGATTCCACCATTTCCTGAAGCCATTGTGATTCAGCAAAATCCAGCGAAGTTTCAAAAACACGCTTGAAATTCTTTTTGGGTGACGTGGTCCAGTGCATCCTGGATTCATATTCCTGCACCTTTTCTTTCCCGAAACGATCTGCCAGGTAGCGTGTAAAGAGGCAAACCTGGCCATATCCTTTCGATACCATCTTTCCGTCTTCCATGCGAACCATTGTCTGCCAGTTCCAGGGGTGTTCCAGTGAAGAAGCTGAAACCAGGGTGGGCCAACTCCAGAGGTTCTCTCCCAACTTGTCGGCCGAAACAGAATAGTCCTGCAACATAGTGGCGCAACCCTCCTCGAACCATTTCGGATAAAAGAATATGGATGACAGGTATCCGTATTTTCGTGTAACATAGAGGTGATACATCTCATGTACCATTGCAGAGTATGGCGACATACTACCGGCAATTCGGGAGGTATTCAACACCATCCGTCCCATGATTGCAGAGCCCATCGCCTTGTTCCATGTGAGGTGAAAATACTGTTGGGGAGATTCACACATGAAAATTGTGACACCCTTCCTGAACTTATCACCTTCCGTATCCCCCCAGAAATGCTCGATTGAATCTTGAGCAATGGAGGCAAGCCAGAGAACATCCAGTGCCTGCTCAATCCGGTCTCCATAGAAGTAAACGGTGTTTTTATTATCTGATACACTCGTGTATGAGATCAATAAGGAGGGGAACAACAGTCGTCCGGGTCCTGCAAAAAAGAAATAGATCAGAACCCAGATAAAGAGGATAACAGCAACCCGGAGGGTCCAGGGGTTTGTCCGCTTCCGGGTTGTTTGTTCCTTGCTTTTATATACAGTCTCTGCCATATTTGGATCAAACAGCTGTAAAAATAAGCTCTTTCTGCAATTGGAACAAAAGATATCGATGATTTAACACAATCCATCGATAAGCAGGAGTGTTATTTCTCCAACTTCACCAGATTCTCAAAGAGTTTCTTCTCTTTTTCAATCTTATCGGCATTTCCATAAACACAGTAGGCCTGCTGATCTACAATGTCTTGTATCATCTTTGCAAAGCCCCTGATGTCGGCAGCAGTTGTTGCTAGAATGGCATCACGATCCTGCTGGAGTTCCTCCTGCGAAATTTTGGAAAGGTAGTAGTTGACAGCACGCTCTCCTTTTTGGGAAGGGGTTAGCGGATTGTCCAATCCGGCGATCGTACCGATGATATAACGGGTCATGGCGTTGTCGTCGGCTTCAAAGCTGGCAACATAATCCGGAACTCCGGCATAGTTTTCCAGCGTCTCTTTCAGGTTGGGGTCTCGGTATGAATTGAATGTTGTCATCCCATAGGGAGTAATGATACACCAGCCTCCGTAAGCTCCTCCCATCACACGGATCTTTGTTTGCAGATAATCCGTTGAGAGAACCTGATTGAGAACGCGCATCTTGCCATCCCAGGAATAGCCAAGGTCTTTGAAATCGGCGCCTTCAACAACATATTGCACTTTTGATGGGGTAAGTAACCCTTCATTCTTTTTCACCGGATCCAATTTCCACTCCGTCATGGAAACCGATTCATCAGGAAGAGTGGCAATAAACCCTTTCAGCCCATCAGTGAAAATCGGCATCTGTTCTTTGTCGCAGGTAGTAGCAACAAGAAGGTTTTGTTTGTTGAAGAGTATCGTGGCTACTTTTGCCAACGTTTCACAAACAAGTTGAGGATTCTCGTCATACTTCTTAGTCAGGGCAGTAACAAACCAGTAGTAATCGAGTCCGCCCGTCAATTCCCTGAACATGCCGCGGTTGGTTACATACGATGCCTGGCGGCGAGATGCAAACGTATAGCCATTCCGTTTCACATTGGCATCCAACTGGGCCTGGTGTTTGTCAATGACTGTCTTGAGTCTTTCCGTATCGCAAAAAAGCGTTTTATTCAGGACCTCAGCGGTCAACTCAAACATTTTATCCACCTTATCACCCATCGCTTTGGAGGTAACTTCAAATTTTGGGATCAGGTTGTTGTCATCCTCATTCTCCAGATAGGTTGGCAACGAAACATCAAACATACCTGTGTTGATATTCAGTGACTTGTTCAGGTCGCCATAGCTATAGTTTTCCGTATTTAGCAAACTCAGCACATTGGAAAGCAGGGAAGCATAAGGGATCATATCCTGTGGCAGAACCCGGATGTCAAACATCAGGTTCATGTAAACCACATTGTTGGTGAACTGATCGCATTGCAAGACCGGAACACCGGCAACTTCTGTCTCCTCAACCCCAAACCACTCTGCTTTGGGGTTGATATCCGAGATATCGAGTAACGGAATGGTAGCCAGTTCTTCGGGCGTATCTTCCCGCTCCTGGTAAGCGATCAACTCATTTGTTTCAGTAATAAGCTGCTCTTTCTGATCCTTTGTTAGCGTCTCTTTATAGGCTTCAAGTTCTTTTGCCACCTCAGCCATGTTCTCTTTTTCCATTCCCGGCTTCGGCTCAAGAGTCAATTCAAGGGAGTGCGGATTGTTAAGAAAATAGGAGGTAATTACCTTCTCCAGGTAGTTCTCCCGGATGCCTTTCTTCAAAGCAGCCAGGGGCTTCTCCCACTCAAGCGTTAGGAACGGGTCGTTGGCAAAAAACCAACCCGACAGCGCCTGGAAACCATAAGTCAACCCTTTTTGGGCGTTATCTCCTTCGCGCAATTGAAATTCCATTCTGTTCAGGACACCTTCAACCTCTTCGCGGTCAACCCCCTCTTCTGCCACCTTTTGGAGTGTCTTTTGCACAACTTCCATAAACTTATCGCTATCAGTCGCATTGGCGTTCGTCACGATGATCTGTACTACATTTTGGTTGTAACTATCGATTGAAGCAGATACATCCTGACCAATCCCAGCCTCCTGTAATGCCAAACGAATGGGTGCCGACTCCTGGTTGACCAGTACATCACACAAGATATCGAGACCCCAGGTCAGCTCCTGATCAGTATTGTGTCCGGCAACAAAACTATAGGTAAGGTAAGTTTGGTCGGCTGTGTTCGCGCCGTCTAGAACAGGATAAAAGGCTGTCACCTGTTTCATGGAGGCGAAAGGAGCCTGGTCGGCGATGGTCACCGGATCCGTCCCTTTTTCGTAGTTGGAGAGATATGCCGAATCGATGAAAGCCAGCTCCTTGTCCATATCGGCATTGCCATATACCAGGATGTAGCTGTTCTCGGGATGGTAATACCGTTTGTGGTAATTCAGGAAAGCCTCATAGGTCAAGGATGGGATGGTGGGTGGATATCCACCGGATTCCAATCCATAGGCATTATCAGGAAAGAGGTTTTTATAGATCTCGTAATTGAGGACCCTGGTGGGGCTTGAAAATGATCCTTTCATCTCATTGTATACCACACCTTTGTATACAACCGGTTCGCCCTCATCGGTAAGTTCATAATGCCAACCCTCCTGTTTCATGATCCGGGGATCATCATAAATCAGCGGGTTGAACACGGCATCGAGGTAGATATGCATCAAGTTAAAATAGTCCTTATCATTCATGCTGGCTACCGGATACATCGTCATATCCTTACCTGTAAAGGCATTGATAAAGGTATTGAGCGATCCTTTTGACAACACGTCGAACGGACTCTTCACAGGAAAGTTCCTGGAACCATTCAGCACCGAATGCTCCATGATGTGGGGCGTGCCGGCATCTGAATCGGGGAAGGTCTTGAAAGCGATTCCGAATGTCTTGTTTGGATCGTCAGAGGCGATCTTCAGCAGATGTGCTCCACTTTTTTCATGTACATAGAGGTAGCAGTCGGCATTCAGTTCCTTGACAAAGCGTTTTTCTACAAGTTTAAATCCGTGCATATCGTGCTGTTTACATCCGGAGAGGATAAGAGCCGACAAAAGTACACAAACAAACAGAGAAACAGTCGAGGCTGACCATTTCAGGGATCGGGCAAAATTCTTCATGATGAAATAGGTGTTTATTGATTTGGGGCTCAAATTACAAGGATTCTCTGAAATGGGAAAGGAAATTCGATAACAGGGGGGAAATTGTCGATTTATGGAGAGGGACGAGGGACGAAGGACGATCATCACCTCCATGACTTTCACGACCTCATCACTTTTTAATATCTTTACCCTTCAAAACCAGCCCGGATGTTCGAACAAAACGCTATCCAGTCCATCGCCATCCTGATCGGATTGATCTTTCTGGGGATGGGTCTCCGGAAATGGGGAGTCCTCAAAGAGGAGCATGGAGGATTGCTGGCGAGAATTATCGTGACTGTCACGATCCCAGCCCTGATCTTCTCCGCCCTCTCCACTGTTCAATTTGAAGCCGACAAGCTCTTGCTGGCCCTTGTGATGATCCTCTCCCAGCTGGGGTGTGCGCTGATTGCATGGGGCGTAAGTGCCCTTCTAAAACTTTCACGTCCCCGGCGGGGCGCTTTGATCCTTGCCTCTACGTTCACCAGTTCAGCTTTCCTTGGGTATGCCGTAGTAAAGGAGGTCTTTCAAAATAACCCCGATGCCCTGGCCGATGCCGCCGTGGTGAGCGAACTGGGCGTTGCCACGCTACTCTTCACCTTCGGAATCTTTATTGCCATGCATTTCGGAATGAAAGAAACCAGTTCCAGGATAAGAATCCGGGAGATGGCTTCCTTCTTTTACTCCCCTATCTTCATTGCACTAGTGCTGGGGATCGCTTGCTCATTTATTCCCCTTCCTAATGATCACCTGGTAATCGGAGGAATCTATCACGCGCTTCAGATTATCGCCAATGCCAATACCTTTCTGGTAGCGCTGGCCATCGGGGTGATGCTACATTTCAAAGACCTCACCAAAGTATGGCTCATCGTTGCCCTGGCGATCCTTATCAAGCTGATCATTCAGCCCCTCCTCTCCTACGGGCAAGCAACACTTTTTCATTTCCCTCCTCTATGGAACCAGATCGCCGTACTCGAAGCAGCCATGCCTACAGCTGCCATGACCGCCATTTTCGCTAAGAAATATGGCTGCGACGCCGAACTCACTTCCATCCTCATCTTTGCCACCTTTATCTCGTCGTGTATTACGATGGTAATGATGATTGTGTTGCTTAATTAAGCAGCGAGGTAGCGAAATTTAAATGTAAGATAGCAAAATTGTAAAATGGTAGAATCAAGTTACCTGTTACCTGCTGTCTACTGCCCACTGCCCACTGCTCACTGCACACTGCCCACTGCCCACTGCCAACTAATTTAAAGGCAATATTTGTAATTTTGAATTAATAGGTATATCTTTGCACTCCATTTTTGGTAACCAATTCTTTAAGACGACTGCCATGGCAAGGATTTGTGAAATAACAGGCAAGACATACATGAAGGGGAACAAGGTCTCTCACTCCAACCATAAGACCAAGCGGGTGTTCCATCCCAACCTGCAAACTAAAAAGTTCTACATTCCCGAAGAGGATACGTATATTACCTTGAAGGTGTCGACCGAAGGCATACGAAACATCAACAAAAAAGGAATCTCAGTTTGCCTCAAAGAGGCACGCGAAAAAGGACTGCTGGCGAAATAGATGCCCCTATAATGAGCCAACCCTGTGCGGGCGTCTGAAAATATCCGGTAAGGGCGTCCGGGCCCTTACGCCCTTACAATTTGCCGACCCAAATACCCAGGCACTGTTACCCTTCGTAACAGTTTTTTTTTGCCTTACAGAGCGGAAATAAAACCAGACTAAATTCGTTGATAAACCAGTACATTCTCTTAATTTTGCCTGAATGAATCATCGCCTTCGTTTTCTGATCGTTACCGTAGTATTTGTTTTCATCGGATTCAGAAGCGGTGCCCAGGAAAAAGGAGATACAAACGGCCAGATCCATCAACAGGCTCTACTTGATAAGCACACCTGGGAAAATGACCAGGAATTGGTTCAATTTACCGGCATTACGATTACGGCCGATAGCCTTTCTTCCGTTCCATATGCAAAAATCGCTGTGAAGACAAGCCGGGAAGGCACCACGACCGATGTGATGGGATACTTTTCTTTTGTTGCCCATATCGGGGATACAATCCTCTTCAATGCGCTTGGATATAAACCAACATCATTTATCATCCCCGATACCATTCGGCATCAACGCTACTCACTGATCCAGCTCATGACCGCCGACACCCTTACCTTACCTGCTGCGATCATCTTTCCCTGGCCAACCTATGAAGATTTTAAACAGGCCTTCATTAACCTCAACATCCCTGATGATGACCTGGAAAGGGCCCGGAAAAACCTGTCGGCATCAAAGATCATGATGATGGCTGACCAGCTTCCGATGGATGCCCGGATGAACTACAACAACTATATCGAAAACCAAACCAGTAAGCTTTACTACTTTGGTCAGCAACAGCCTTTCTCCATCTTCAATCCATTTGCATGGGCCCAGTTCATCAAAGCCTGGAAAGATGGTAAATTCAAACGCAAAACCTACGAGGATTAGATTCAACAATGTACAAACAGATCACTATCATCCCTATTTTCATGTTCTTCTTCATCTGGAGCTCCGTAGCCCAGGTGGCGACAGTGGCTGGTTACATGACCAATGAAGATGGAGATCCGATAGAATATGTTAACTTAGCCATTAAAGGGACCACCAGTGGCACTACAACAAACAAAAAGGGCTATTTTTCACTGGAAGTTCCGGCCAATCAAGAGGCAGTGATCCTCTTCTCATTCATTGGATATGAGCGGGATTCGATCGTAGTTAACCTTCCTTCTGGCGGGAAACATATTGCCGAGATCACTCTCAGGGAGACCTCTACCGAACTCAGCACCATAGAGGTGAAAGATGAGCAGCTGAGAACCAGCACGTTCAACCGGATAGACCCAAAAACCATCTCTTTTATTCCTACGATCAATGCCAGTGTGGAAGATATCATCAAGACTCTTCCCGGTGTCTCTTCCCGCGATGAGTTAAGCTCTCAATATTCGGTAAGAGGAGGAAATTATGATGAAAACCTGGTGTTTGTCAATGACATCGAAGTGTACCGTCCATTCCTGATCCGGTCGGGACAGCAGGAAGGGATGAGCTTTCTGAATCCCGATCTGGTGTCAGGCATCCTCTTCTCGGCAGGAGGTTTTGATGCGAAATACGGTGACAAACTCTCTTCGGTACTCGATATCCGCTATAAGAAACCACAGGCTTTTGCCGGGTCTTTCGACGTCAGCCTGATGGGAGCCAACGCACACCTGGAGGGAACGTTTGCAAAACATAGGTTCTCTTACCTAATTGGAGCCAGGTATAAAACCAACACCTACTTCCTGAAGGGTCTTGATACCAAAGGAAACTACAAACCTCGTTACTTCGACATCCAGGGAATGCTATATTACGATGTTTCGGATAAAGTAGAAATCTCATTTCTGGGTTATTATTCCAACAACAATTTCAAGTTGATCCCCGAAACCAGGGAGACCAGCTTCGGCACTTTTGATGAAGCCTATAAGATCAAAATTTATTTTGATGGCCATGAAGTGGACAGATACCGGAACTGGCTGACAGGCCTCACCCTGACCTATCGTCCTACAGAAAAAATGAAGTTACGATTTATCTCTAGTGTTTATCAGACCAACGAAAGTGAGACTTACGACATTTCAGGAGAGTACTGGATCGGAAAGCTGGAGACATTCCAGGGGAGTTCAGAATACGGCGAAGTGACTGAGATCCTGGGTGTAGGCGCTTACATGAACCATGCCCGGAACTACCTTGACGGAACGGTATTTAATTTTGAACACAGGGGTTCGCTTGAGAAAAACATCAATCAGATAGACTGGGGTATCCGGTACCAGTACTCCTATTTCGAAAACAGGATGAACGAGTGGGAGCTGCAGGACTCCGCTGGCTATACCCTCCCCCGTCCGATCGACTCTATCGGATTCCCTAATCCGGATCATGATCCATTTATCCTGAAAGATGTGATCAAGACGACCCAGAACCTCAGCACCAGCCTTATCTCTGCCTTTGCTCAGGACACATGGACATTCAAGCTGATGCAAACAGATATTGCCCTGACAGCCGGTGTAAGGGGAATCTGGTACAGCTACAACAACCAGGTGAATATCAACCCCCGGATCAACCTCGCCTTCAAGCCACACTGGAAAACCGAGACCACCTTCCGGATCTCATCCGGATACTACTCACAACCTCCGACCTTCAGGGAGATGACCGACCTTCAGGGAAATATTGTCACCAACCTGAAAGCGCAGACCTCTATCCAGGTGCTTGCCGGCAGTGATCTCTATTTCCGGGCCTGGGGACGTCCCTTCAAGTTTGTGGCTGAAGCCTACTACAAATATGTCGAGAACCTCATCCCCTACGAGATCGACAACCTCAACATCCGATACTATGGAACCAACGACGCTCATGGCTATGCCACAGGGATTGACTTCCGCATCAACGGGGAGTTTGTAAAAGGAGCTGAGTCGTGGGCCAGTCTCTCCATCATGAAAACTGAAGAATTTTTTGAAGGAGCCTGGATTCCGCGTCCTACAGACCAGCGAGTAAATCTGAGTATCTTTTTCCAGGATTACATTCCGAAATTCCCCACCTGGAAAGTAGCTATCACTTTGTTCTACGGGACCGGATTACCTGTTGGTCCTCCCGACTCCCCTCGTGCTTCTCATACTCTCCGCATCCCTGCCTACAAGCGGGTTGATATCGGCATCTCCAAACAGATCATTGGAGATCGGACCCATTACAAGAATCCTAAAAACATACTGCGTGTCTTTAAATCGATGTGGGTATCACTCGAGATCTTCAACCTCCTTCAGCTCAGCAATACCATATCCTACCTCTGGATAACCGACATCACCAACCGCCAGTACGCCATCCCCAACTACATGACACCGCGGACGTTTAATCTGAAGTTGTTTGCATCATTTTAAACCTGTCCCCGGTATTCTGCATCATCAACCGCTCCCACTCTTTGCCGTAGCCGGGCTGTGATGGGCCTGGAGGGATTCCTTTCCCATTTCCGTTATCCAACAGCTTCCGGCCTTCAGTTTTTTTCACGTTGCCGTCCATATACCGCATGAAGAGATAGTGGAAGAGCTCCATCCAGTCGGAGACAAGCTGTTCGCCGGTATTGACAGAAAACTGGGTGATATAGGCCTTTGCTTCAGCGGGGGATTGCTTATACAGAGCCTCTGCTTTTGCATCTGCACCGGCGACTTCAGCGATGAACTTCAACTCTAACTCCTGCTGATAGGCTTCCACTTCTGGGTGGATCAGGTCATACCGGGTGTAGGTCCAATTATTTACCAGGTTAAAGGTCCAGAAAGCGGAGTGATCGTTCCAGCTGATCATCGAACCGTTACCCCAGGCATAGCTCTGAGGGATGGCGGTCATTCCGCAGTACATGGGGGCATAAACGCATCCGTCGGTGTCGTCGACACCAAACCAAAAGATCCCGCCAATGGGATCAGGAAGCCAGCTTCGCGACTGAGCCACAAAGCTGTAGCCGGTTTGCTGGGTGGCAATCGAACGCTCATTACAATAGGTTGTACTGTCGATGGAATAGACCATCGGGCGCCAGCGGTATGGGAGGTGAAACGGCCCGGCGCCAATGCCGTCGTTGAACTCCAGGGATGTCCCTTCAAAATGATCCCGCATAGCATACATCACATCCTCCAGCGATACCTTCTCATCAGGTTTCACCCAAAGCGGCATCCGGTTGGACGCAAATCCGTTGGGGTTGGAACTTCCGTCGGCAAAATAATCCAGATGTTCTACCTTCCCACAAGCGTACTCCGTGATTCCTGCATTATTCCTAATATCGCCGTTTACCCTGCGGAAAAATGTCCACACCCGGGCATCGCAGAAGCGGGCTCCGCCAAATTCAACTGGGTTATAGACATCAGAGAAGCTGAAGCTGGCATCAGCCCCAGTATAGAAACCATGTTCTTTTGCAAAACTGATCACATCGGGCGAATGAAAGCAAGTTTGGTTTTTATCGGTCCATCTGTTCTCTTTCACAAAGGGAAATGTTGAAATTCTGGCCTGGTTGGCATGCCCGCAGATATAACCATCAGGGATCTGGAGAGCCACCCAAACGGCTCCCTTTTCAAATTTGCCTTTCCCGATAATCTCCATGATCCATGCTTCGTTGGCGTCAGAGATAGAGAGAGACTCTCCATGTGTGGAATAGCCATATTCGGCCACCAGTTCAGCAATCACGCGAATTGCCTCACGGGCTGTCTTTCCCCGCTGCAGTGCAATCTTCATCAATGAGCCGTAGTCGAGAAAGGCATCCGGCTGCGAACCAAGCTCTTTTAATCCGCCCCAGGTGGTCTCTCCGAGGGCAACCTGGTGCTCATTCATTAAGCCAATTACCGTATAGGTGTGCAGCACTTCTGGGATCTGTCCGGTGACCTTTCCGTTTTCATAATGAACAATGTCGAGCATCGCACCTTTTGGGTGATCGGCTGCCGGATAAAAGGCCAGGGCGCCATATCGCACATGAGAGTCGGCTGCATAGGTGATCATCACCGAGCCATCTTTGCTGGCACCTTTGGTGATGATGAGGTTGGTGCAGGGGTATGCAAATTTAGAGTCCAAAAGCCCTAAAATCAGGAATAGAATTGCGAAAAATGTTTTTTTCATCATCAATATCAAGATTAAATCGTCGTTTGTTTAATATCGTTCATTTATAGGTGTGTCCCGTTTGTTTCATCCACTCCGGGATTGGCTTTCTCTTCGGCTTATGGCCATAAAACAGATTATCCAGATGAAAGGCAAACCGGGCAAACAGTGCTGAGTTGGAGATCCCTTTTCGTACCAGTCTATGCATAATCGTATCATCATGAGAAAAGGGGCAAACAGCCATACAGCGGGCACAATCGGTGCCCGCTTTGCACCAGTATGCAAAACAGGTGTCGCCATCAATCTGCCATCCTGCTGTGGCCGGCTCAGAACTGTATGGGGTTTCCGGAATTGCATGGGCCGGACAATTCTGTGCACACTTATTACAGATCTCACAGAAAAAGACTGTATTGGGATCTGATTTTACAGACATCTCCGGAAAAGGGAATGAAGTCGTTACTACACTGATCCTGCACCGGGGGCCAGTTTTACCCGACATCAACAACCCCATGCGGCCAAGCTCCCCCAACCCAGCATCCCGGGCAACAAGGGGACAAATCACTTCATAATTCGAATCGATATGAGCCTTTGCCTCCCATCCCAGGGATCGCAGAAATGATGCTACCTGTATGGCAACCAAACCCGCTTCCAAGTATTGCCTGTAAGACTCCATAATCACCGGGGCTTGAGGTGCGGTAGCTGTGAACTCGCGATCCATCTCCACTGCAAATGCAATAGCATGGCTATGAGAAGTCTCAACAGGATTCCCATAGTAGTGGTGTCTTCCACGCACCGAATAAAGATGTTCGGGCTTCAAGAGGCAAAATCCGATATCAATTGCATTCATCCTGGCCGCCCATTGCTGGATATACTTCTGAAGGATAAGGGGATCAATCTCTTTTCGGTCCGGTGAAATGTCACCGTCATTTTCAAACCTGAGCTTCTCAATCATCTGCCCGGTTGCATCAGCAGAGGCAAATGCCAGCAGATGAAAAAACCGAGACTGGTTGGATAAGATCCCAGGAAGTTTTTTATGCTGTTCGTCAATCTCCTTTCTCTGCGGGTTGGTACGATAATACTCTTCTTCCCGGTCTGGAGAAATGAAATACCTGGAAAACGGGATATCCCGCTCATCAATCCGTGCACTTCGGTAGCGTGGAAGGTGCTGAACAGATCGATAAGGAAATCCGAGAAGAATAAAAGTCAGGCCGAATAAGGATGACAGGATAAAGGAGAGTGTCTCCTTTGCCTGAAACGAATAATGATACCAGGCAGCTGCAAAACCGAGAAAGCAGAGTGCAAAAAGAGCAGCCAGGATAGCTGCTCTTCTCTCTTTTTCATAACATGAAGCAATGGCGAACCAACCGAGAAAGATGGCCAAAACAAAAGCAATGATGATTACCACATGTGTTAGGGTATCCAATCTCGTCTATTCTAATTCCTGCAACGACTTCCGGATGATCTCAACCGCTTCATGGATCTGCTTTTCGTTGATGACCAATGGAGGTGCGAACCGGATGATATGATCATGGGTTGGCTTTGCCAGCAGGCCATTTTCCTTCATCTGCAAACAAACATCCCAGGCTGTTTTTGCGTTGTGTGGCTTGATGACGATAGCGTTCAATAACCCTTTGCCACGAACCAGTTCGATAAACGGAGAATCGATCTTTCTGCAGGCTTCGCGGAAGATCTTGCCCATGGCTTCGGCATTTTCGGCCAGTTTTTCCTCTTTGACCACTTGCAGAGCGGTAATTGCTACTTTACAGGCTACAGGATTTCCCCCGAAAGTGGATCCGTGCTCACCCGGATGGATCGTCAGCATGATCTCATCATCAGCCAATACGGCTGAAACCGGATAAACGCCCCCCGACATAGCTTTGCCCAGGATCAACACATCCGGCTTAAAACCTTCCCAGTCGCATGCCAGCAATTTTCCGGTACGAGCGATCCCTGTCTGCACTTCATCGGCAATGAAGAGAACATTCTTCGACTTGCAAAGCTCATACGCTTTCTTCAGGTATCCCTCATCCGGGACAAACACGCCAGCTTCTCCCTGGATTGGTTCCACCAGGAAGCCAGCCACATGGGGATCTTCCAGAGCCTTTTCCAGGGCTCCAAGGTCATTGTAAGGGATGGTGATAAACCCAGGGGTAAACGGCCCGAAATCTTTTCGCGCATCCGGATCTGTCGACATAGAAACCACGGTAATGGTACGACCGTGAAAATTGTTCTCGCAGCAGATGATCTTCGCCTGGTTTTCGGGAACACCCTTCACCTTATAAGCCCATTTCCGGGTCAGTTTCAGGGCAGTCTCATCTCCTTCAGCACCGGTATTCATCGGCAACACACGGTCATAACCAAAATATTCGGTGACAAACTTCTCGTAAACACCCAAAACGTCATTATAGAATGCCCGTGAGGTAAGCTCCAGTGTTTGGGCTTGCTCAATCAGGGCATTGACAATCCGGGGATGACAATGTCCCTGGTTAACGGCAGAATAGGCAGAAAGAAAATCAAAATATTGTTTTCCCTCCACGTCCCACATATAGACGCCCTTGCCTTTTGCCAACACAACGGGAAGCGGATGGTAATTGTGAGCCCCGTATTTGTTTTCGAGCTCCATGGCCATCTGTGAACTTGTTATTTCAGTCATGGGTTAATAGAGTTAAAGTGGTTATTTAGTAATGATAAAAGAGCCGGTGTTCAGACTTTTCGAGCCATTTGTCACCCTGTAATAGTAGATGCCACTCTTCAGTGAAGTTACATCAAGGGTCTCAGAAGTGGAATTCAGATTGAACTGTGTGGTTTTCTTTCCCTGGGAATTATAAACTTCAAACAATCCGTTTTTGATTTGTTCGCTCAGTGTAATTGTCATTTTTTCAGAAGCCGGATTGGGGGCGAGAAGTACATCTACGTCGGGCATCAGCAGCATGTCAATCCCGGCAATGTTTGTCAATGTCACATCATCAAAATAGGCCTGACTGCCTACTTGTCCAACCGATCCAAACAAATTCACAGCATTGTATCCACCGCTTGAGAGTAACAATAAGGTAATGGAGTCGGGCATTGTGGAGTTATCCCAATAGGTAATGGGGGCATCGAATTCGGTGTATTCATCCTTGGTGCCATGAAATATCAGACTGGCATAAGCGATGGTGTCTCGCATATGTTTGGTGTTGTTCCACTTGGAAAGGAGCACAGTGGCTCCTGTTGAGTCACCGTTAAGGGGGTAAGCCATATAATAACCCTGAAACCGATCCGCTTTAGTTGTCCAGATATAAGGAGTCCCAAGGGTGGCACTAAACGTCACCCAGTTGATCGAAATGGTTCCGACAACCCCGGGTATAAGAATATCCATCGCTTCGATCTTTCGGGTTACCAGGCGGGCCGCTTTGTTCCCACTGTGAACAGAATCGAGGTCAGTAACTTGATAAACAGCAATTCCGGGAGGAAGTCCAATAGTATCAAGGATGTTCAGTGTACTGAAAAAACCTCCGCCTGGCTCATACCAGGGACCCAAAGGGCTAAGAGTCCATGACTCAAAATTTCCGTTAGGCAGGGTTGATTGACTCATTCCGGCAAAGCCCAGGAAGATGACTGCAATAAATGTTAATAGTGTTTTCATATTGTTGTTGTTTTAGTTAATATACTCATGGTTAAATTGTCATGACAACCTGCAATGAGGTTGTCCGGGGTCCTTCAATGGTGATCGGACGAAGTGAATATTCAGTATTCAGTACATTGTTCACCAGGAATGAGAATTTAAAATCACGGATTAGCACACTGACACGAAAATCGACAATAAAGTTCCCCTTGTTGTGCTCTTCCCGGTACTTCACAATTCCCGAGTGCATTGCTTTGGGTTGATCCAGCTGGTAAAGGAAGATGTCGATATTCTTCATGTAGCCGTAATATTTTCCGGTGAGGCCCGCCGAATATCTCTTTTTAAACGTCAACTGCAGATCTGCTTTCCCAAGATGCTGAATCCTGTATTTCAGGACATACCCATTGGTATCTGACGATGTATTATTGTACGTGTATGCACGGGTTTTTTGTGTAACGTTTTCCAGATGCTCGTAATAGACCAGATTTGGATCCAGGGCAATAGGAACTGAGTAGGTATATCCAAGCATTAAAGAGAGATCCAGGTTCCGGACCAGTTTTCCATCACCTGCAAGGGCACAGTCAATTCCATAGATCCGTGCAGGACCTGTGTTCAGGAACTTGAACCCGTTACTTTTATCTATCGTGGAGTTTCCCCAGGCGCCAAAATTAAACTCGACATAATTATTGTAGTTCTCAAGGAAGCCTGCCACGTCGGCCATCCCGACAAACTTTCCGATTTTGAACAACTGTTTGACTCCCAGTTCATATGAGATACTGGTCTCGGAGGCAAGATTTGGGTTTGGATAGAAGCCAAATCCACCTGAATTGGTGGTGATGTAACGTTCTCCTATACTGGGAGCGCGATACCCCTGTCCAACCGATCCTCTGACGAAGGTCCCTTTAGTTGCCTGTAGATTAAAACCTGCCCTGAAAATAGGTTTGTTCTCATAGAAGTCGGCAATCTGGTAATACTCCCAGCGACCGCCTACGAGAATGGTGATCCGATCGTAAAACCTTTTTTCAAACTGCATGTAAACTGCCAGGTTTTCCGATTCATACGACCCGAACTCATTGGCTGTTGTTGTCCCATCAGCAGCAAGAATACCGGAGAAAACCTGGCCGTAGGATTGCGAATAACTATTCATCACGCCAGTAACAAGGACCATTCCCCCGATCTTCTTGAAGGTTTTGGTATACTGGTATTCACTGTAAACGGTCAGGTAGCGGTTCGACTGGTTATTATTAGCCTCTGTGTTGCCATAATAGATCCTGTTTTTAAAGCTATGACTGTTGCCCTTTTCATTGAAATATTTGATGTAAGGATCGAGATAGAAGCTGAACTCCTTAAAATGGGATAAGGCTCCCGGATAGGCACGATAGATTCCGGTATCGGCGTTATACCAGAAAAAAGTTTGCGCGTTATCGTTGTACATGAAGTTTCCATTCAGGCCGTAGGTCAACCCTTCCACTTTCTTATTTCTCACCCGGGTATTGAAGTATACTTTTATCCGTCGTTCAAACTCTCCTTTATTAAATACCGAATCCGGCAGAACCTCAGGGGTACCACTAATATATCCCTGGTCGGAGTAGTAATTAGCCCCAACTCCCAGATCAAAATTGTCAAACTTCTGAAGATGGGAGATTGAGATGCCATAGACCAGTGGGTTCAGCCCCGACCATGGCGTAGCATAACTCCTCGATGGAGTGCTGTAAATCCCGAGGAATGTATTGAGTTTCGTAATCGGTTTGTCTTTGGGATAGGCAGTTCTGATGTTGATCGCACCTGTGATGGCTGAGGAGCCATAAACCACCGATGCAGCACCTTTAACCACTTCTATCTGCTCCACATCGTCAACCGGAAGAAAACCCCAACTTGGGCGGCCTGCATCGCCACGGAGGATAGGCATCTCATCAACCATTACCATCACCCGGCTACCCAACCCTGAGCTAAAACCGCTTCCGGCCCGGATCTGAGGTTCGTTATCCACGATGGTGACACCCGGCATTTTATCGATGGCCTTATCAATACTCGAAGGGTTGGATGCATGAATGGCATGGGCTTTCAGCACTTCAATTGAGGCTATCGACTCTTCTATTTTCTGTTCATACTTGGAGCCGGAGATCACAACGGTTTGCAGCTCCTGGGTCCCAGGGGAGAGGACAAAATTCACCACGATCTCCTTTTGTCCGTTCACCACCACCTGTCTCTCCTGCCGCTCATAGCCAATGCAGGTAACCACCAGGACATGATCTCCTCTTGGGATCCAGATTCTGTAGTGGCCGCTGCTATCGCTATATGTACCGGTGGAGGAGCCTTTGATGCCAATGTTAACAAAAGGCATCAACTCTGAGGTATTCTCATCCGTGACCTTCCCTTTAACAATGTAATTCTGGGCGGAAAGATTTATGTGAACAAAATACCCTGTAAGAACGAGTAAGAAATAGGGTAATAGTTTTCTCATAAAGATAATTTAGTCAACAAAATTATGAATTTCTTTTAAACAGCATGTCAATGAAAGTTAATAGAGGGGGCCTTCCCTGGGAGCCAATGGTTTGAACCGGATTGAGGGGGAGGGAATGTTAGGGCCCAGTCCTAACGACGGCCACGTTGCATCTACTTTCCCGATCGTTTTATCATCCATCACAATTACATTGGGCCACTCCCTTTGGAAATTATCCAGCTCGAGACTCTTACGGGTGGCATCAATAAAAAGCGGATTAAACCTCTCCCCATCCTTCTCCGTGAAGAAACAGTCCCGTATCGGGTCAATGTTGTTCGCTCCAAGCCAGACCACTGTCGTGAGATCAAAGGGATCTACCTGCTCGTCAACGAAAACGATAAACCTGGCCTCTTCCGGGAGCCCCTTCTCAACAAGGCCACTGGCTATTAGCCTGGCATGCTTGGGGAGGCTTTTCCTGAATGCGATGATTACGATACTGATTCCCTCATCGATTAACGAACCGTTTATCGCAACAATCTCGGGAAACATGGAAACCCATCCATCCAAATCTAATCCGGCATCCGGCATCTGGTAATCCGGCGATCGGGCATCCATGGACGTGTGATCACTGGGTTCGGTTTCACCGTTTTTCCAGGTGGCATCGATCCCTATTTTACTTCCCGATGCGTATTTCGTGCTTGAATGATCCAGAATATCCAAAGGTCCACGGCTGAAAAGAATATTATTGCGGGGGTCTACATGATCTGAAATTGCCCTGGCAACATCCCTGTAGTTGGTCAGATCCACATCGGGATCGGTCACAATCAGGATCTTGTTAAACATCATCTGTCCGGCTCCCCATAGCGCATTCATCACCTTCTCCGCTTGTCTTGGGTAACTCTTATCAATGCTGGCAAGTACGATGTTGTGGAACACACCCTCCACAGGCATGTGCATATCTGTTAGCTCAGGTACCACACTCATCTTCAACGGCTTGATAAATATCCGCTCAGTGGCTTTTCCGATCCAGCCATCCTCCTGGGGAGGGGTTCCCACGATGGTGGTCGGGTATATGGCTCCCTTCCGGTGCGTGATACAGGTAACATGAAACTTAGGGAAGAAGTCGGCCAGGGAATAAAACCCAGTATGATCGCCAAAAGGGCCTTCCAGAATCAGCTCTTCGGCCGGATCAACAAACCCTTCGATCACAAAATCGGCGTCAGCCGGTACCTCCAGATCATTGGTAAGGCATTTGACCAGTTCAACTTTCCGCTTCCGCAGAAAACCCGCCAGCAAGTATTCATCAAGGTTCTCAGGCAACGGGGCGGTGGCAACATACGTATAAACCGGATCGCCGCCCAGCGTTACCGAAACGGGCATCCGCATTCCCAGTTTTTTATATTTCAGGTAATGATTTGCTGAGCCTTTGTGCAGATGCCAGTGCATCCCGGTCAAATCGGGACCAAATACCTGCATGCGGTACATGCCGAGGTTTCGGATGCCGCTGCTTCGTCGCTTCGCTTCTCGCAGTGACCATGATGCCGGATGCCGGATGTCGTGGTTCCAAGGTGACTGCCAACTGCCAACTGCCAACTGCGGGCTGATAGTGTGCACACACGGCAACGTTATAAATGGCCCACCATCCGCCGGCCAGCAAGTGAGAACAGGAAGTTTTGAAAGATCCGGACGCTCCATCACGATCTCCTGACATGCGCCTCTCCCTTTCTTTCTCTTTGGCATCCAGGATGCCAGCTCCTGCAACAGGGGGAGTGTACGCATTTTATCCAGAAAACTCTGTTTTGGAGAGAGAAATGCCTTTAATATCTTATCAATATCGCGACCAATATCGTCAAGCTGACCCACACCCAATGCCATACAGATCCGTTTCTCCGATCCCATGGCATTGATCAACAATGGGAAATCGGTCCCATTGTTTTCGAAAAGCAGCGCCGGTCCGTTCTGCTTTGAAATCCGATCCGTGATCTCTGTGATCTCCAGGTTGGGGGAAACAGCCTCTTTAACCCGAATCAACTCACCGGCTTGCTCCAGTGCAGTAATGAAATGGGTAAGATTTTTACAGGCCATAACTTGATGAAGCTCCAGGAATCAAATTCTTGTGAATTGTTATTCAGTTGACTCGAAGTTCTTTTCCCTGAACTTTTCGGGCTGCTCTTCGTCATTGTATTTCGAAGGACATTTGAGGAGCAGGCTCTTTGCTTCGAACACCGAGTCGTTCATCATCGAGCCGATGATCACCACCTGTTCTGACCGTTCAAAATCCTGTGGTTTCGAGTTGTGGTAGACTATTTTTCGTTCGGCGCCATTCTGATCAAGCATATAGAAGATGAACTCATTGGGATTGTTCTCCGCATCATAGATCAGCTCTTTGTCAGGGCTGAGTGTCCCAATTACGTGAAACTCCTTGTTCGGCTTTTCAGCTGCCTGGGAAAAAGTCACATAGGTACTGGAATCCGAAATCGTGGAGATCACCACGCCTACCACCACAACCACCAGGATGATGATCACAATATGGATTGTTTTCATATCTCCTGATCTCTCTTGTTCCTTTTCAGATTATCCTCTATCATCTCTTTTTCGATTTTACTCACCTTCCTGTCCATGAAAAAAAGATATACGAAGATTCCCACCAGGATCACCGCTAACACGGCAACAACGATGTATATTTTGCTATCTGGCTCCATAATAATCTAATTGATAATTGAAATCGTATTGCTATTCGCTGTTCCCTTCTCATTCCTCATTCCTTATTCCTTATTCTTTATTCCTCATTCCTCATCCCCAATTTTCGGATTCGTATTCTCAGATTCATGATCCAGAAGCCCAGAAGCATCCATCCAGCCATTGCCGGGTAGAATACAATCCGGGTCGTAGTCGAAAGGTTCAGCGCCATGACAGGGGCCCCATCCTGGCCGGGATGAATGGTAGAACCCGACATCCGGGGCAGCACCATCACAAATACGATCCAGAGGATGAAGGCGAAAATATTGAATACAGCTGACACTTTTGCCCGTTTGTGAGTATCGTCGATCGAACTCCGAAGCACCATGTATGCCAGGTAGATAAACATGCCTACAGCAGCGCCATCGAGCTTTGGGTCTCTGACCCAGAATGCTCCCCATGTATTTTTTGCCCAGATCATACCGGTGATTAAGCCCAAAACACCGAACATGACTCCCACGTTGGCAGCTTCCACAGCTACCAGATCCTCCTTTTCATGAAATCCTTGTAAGTACCGGATGCTGAAAATGAATGAGGTGGTTAACATGGCTAACATTCCGAACCACATCCCCACATGGTAGAAGACGTTTCTCAACGATCCTCCGATCATCGTATCCGGTACCGGAACGAAAAACCCGTAGATTACTGCATAGAGAAGCAGGAAAAAGGCCAGAGTTTTCCACCAGAGTCCAGTTATTTTTACATTTTTTATCATGAAGTCATGAGGTCATAGGGTCATGAAGTCAAAGTTATCAGTTGGTAGAAACAAGAAGCGAGGTAGCGAGGTAGCGAAAATGAAAATAAACTACCTCTAACTTCTGACTTTCTTTTAGTCCCGCCAAAGATACGGAAATAATAAATAGGCAAGGATGATTACGGCCAGGTTGATGGTGAGCAGAATGACAAGCGGGCCAGCGGCTTCGGGCCACTCAGGGCCTGAAAGGGCCATGCTGGCGATCTTCATCAGGGTGAGTAGCAAAGGCAGGATGATAGGAAAGCTGAGAACCGCCATCAGGGAGAAATTGTTGCTAGCCCTGGAGGCGATGGCTGCCACCATGGTAAGGATGGATGAAAGGCCAAAACTGCCAAGGATCAGAGCCAGGATAAACAGCTCAATATTGATCACCTGGTTGCCCATCAACAGGAGGAACATCCCAAATGAAAGCAACGAGAGAATGGCCATCAGGAGGAGATTGTAAAGGATCTTGGAGAGTACCACCGCTTGCGGACTGGCAATCGTATAATAGTAGATATAGCGCGCAGGACTCTCCTGAACAAAACTTTTGCTGATACCATTCACTCCGACAAACAGGAGGATGATCCAGAACAACGAGTTCCACGTCTCGGGTGTGATCACCTCTTCAAAGGCGAGGTAAGCCACAAATATGGTAGAAAGGAGATAAAGCAGAATTCCGTTGAGAACGTACTTCTGCTTTAACTCCAGTTTGATATCCTTGCCAATAAGGGCTTTGACTTCGCGAAAAAGCATAATATTGTTTGCTGTCGCAAAGATAGCAAGAACTTTTACTGAACGATCATCTTCTTCGTTACCTTCGTGTTGTTTAAGGTTACTGTGTAAAAGTAGACGCCTGGAGTGAGCCCTTTGGTGCTGATTGAAAAATAATAATTTCCGGCCATGCAGTTTCCTTTGGTAATGGTCTCCACACGCTGGCCCATCAGGTTGGTCACCTCAAGTGCAAGGGTTCCAGGTTTTGTTAAGTTAACACTCACCGTTGTGACGTCGGTAACTGGGTTCGGGAAATTCTGCGAGACACTGAAAGCATCTCCCTGCTCTGTGGCAGTACCTACCGGGAACAGAATATCGGCCTTAGAAGGCTTGATGAATCGGATCCGGTTATCTGTAGGCCCCGACTGACCCTGGTAACCGGTTTGGCTGGATCCCTGTACATAGGATCCGGCGTAATCATCTTCCTGAAAAGTGATGTAAAGGTAATCATCACTGGCCCAGGAGGTACTCGGGAA
>Ga0268284_1000235_pt1 | contig 45733 bp, 31 predicted proteins | sample saktaG_14_FD_190137 | JGI IMG/M metagenome (GOLD analysis project Ga0268284, IMG submission 190137) | Saline water microbial communities from Sakinaw Lake, British Columbia, Canada - sak_2013_06_06_40m | ecosystem: Environmental > Aquatic > Non-marine Saline and Alkaline > Saline ...
GTTGGAGGACCAGCGGAATCGCGAAAATCACAAGGACGAGCGGGATGAGGGCCTTGGACTTGGCGGCGAACATGAGGGTGAGGGCGGTGGTGGAATAGGCGGCGGTGCCTGTGAGCACGGCGGTGGCGGCGGATTGAGCGAATGTTAGGGGCGCGGCCTTGGCAAACTCGGCGGAGAGGCCGGTGGCGAGCGCGGTGGCGGTTAGGGTCACGCCTTTGGCGCGGAGCAGGCGGGCGAGTTTCTGGAGGGCGCGTTCGGCTTGTTTTTGGAGAGCGGCAGTGGATTTGCCGAGGGCCCGGGCGATGCCGGGGAACGAACGGTTTTCGTAATAATGGAGGAGCAGGACGCGGCGGTCGGACTCGGGGAGGCGGTCGAGCGCGGCGTCGAGATATGGCAGGGCCTCATTCCACGCCGGGTCGTCCGGCGGTTCGTCATGGGATATATCATCGGGGTGACGGAGCTGTTGGCGTCGCTGCTGGGAGATTTCCGCGCGCATGGCTTTGGAGGATTCGAAGAGGGTGGCCCGGTGGAGCCAAGCCGCTAACAGGTCGGGTTTGGTGGCGAGGGAAGGCGCTTTTTGGGCGAGGGCGCAGAGGATGTTCTGGCTCACCTCCTCGGCGATCTGGCGGTTGTGGGTGCGGCGCAGCGCGGTGTGGAAGACCAGTCCGAGATGGCGGTCCGCTAGGGCACGGAACGCCTTTTCATCGCGGGTGCTGGCGAAGGCTTGCAGCAAGGATTCATCGGTGTCCGTCATGCTTTACACCATATAACACCACCACGGAGGGCGATGTGGACAACTATTTTCGGAAAAAGTCGCGACCGGTCGCCCGGGTTGCCGGGGATTTGCTGGAGCGGCTGGAGAACAGGCTTCCAGCCTGTGAGGGCAGACAGCGCGTCCCGCCTGTCCGCCCACGAAACGACAGGCTGGAAGCCCGTCGGCCAAGACAGGCGGGACGCCTGTCTTCCACTGCCGTGGTGTTCCGTTGACGTCTCTGACCCAACCAGGGGATGGAACGTCGCGTCCCACCAGCGGGCTCCTATGCCCTGCTTCCCAATGGCCGCGCTAACATTGCATCGACTAGCGAGGCCTCTCCTCAGACAGAAGACAGAAGATGGAAAACCTGACCTAACAGTCGCACATTCACGAGTTCAAGGAACCAGACGTCGCTGACGTCTGGTTCCTCCGCTCCTGTTGATATCTTTCCAGGATAACGAGGGCGGACCTTGTTGTTGCGGGAATGAAGATCGGCTAAAGCCTTAACTCCGACGCCGCATAGGGAACCCGGCGTTGGAGTTCACGCTTGCCCGCATGTTACTGGGTCAAGTCCGGCCCGTTGATTCGCATCATGGCTAGGGAATGCGGAAGTACTTCATTTTCTGATTCTCTTTCTGCCGCTTGCCGGCTTCGCCCGTGGTTTTGACCTCGGAATCCCGCAGCGCGCGAATGAATTGCGCCGCCTCTCTGGTATCTGGTCTCCGCGTTCTGGGGTCTGGGGCGAAGCCTCGCTTGAATGACAATAAGATTTCTTGGCATTGCGGCATGGATGGCTATGCTCATCGGCGGTGAGCCACTGTCCGCCAAGTATCATTGAAACAAGATCCATGAAATCCGCAAACCTAACATACAACCCATCGTTGTGGCACGCTGGTGCCATGGTCATGTTTGCCACATTGTCAGCCATCACGGCCGGCGCGGCGGAAGAAGCGCCGGATCTGGTTGCGGCGGATGGCCGGGACAATCTTGCGCCCGCCGTGGCGGCAGCCGGCGACTGGCCGTGGTGGCGCGGTCCCAGCTTGAACAACCACGCCGCAACCGGCCAGCAACCGCCGCTCAAGTGGAGCGAAACGGAGAACCTCCTCTGGCGCGTCGCACTGCCGGGAAAGGGGCACTCCACGCCCTGCATTGTGGGCAAGCGCGTTTTTGTGACCACCGGTGATCGCCAGGCACAGACGATCTCGCTGCTCTGCCTGGATCGCGACTCGGGCAAGCAACTCTGGCAGTCGGAGATTTACCGCGGGGCGTTGCCCAAAATCCACCCAGACAACTCATACGCTTCCGCCATGCCAGCGTGCGATGGCGAGCGCATTTTCATTCCCTATCAGACGGCGGACACCTTGTGTCTCGCCGCGCTCGACCTCGATGGCAAGCTCATCTGGAATGAAACGGTTAGCCCGTACAAATCCATCCAGGGTTACTCATCTTCGCCCACATTTCACAAGTCGCTGGTCATTGTTCCGTGCGACGGTTCCCTGGGCAACAAGCTCATCGCGCTGCATCGCAAGACCGGCGCGGTGGTCTGGCGCGCGTCGTTGACCAAGGGACTCGAAAGCTATGCCTCGCCGCTGGTGGTGCGCGTTGCCGGCCGCGATCAGGCAATCCTCATTGGTGGCAAGAAAACCCACAGCTTCGATCCTAACAGCGGCAAGCTCCTGTGGACTTGTGACGGCCCCGCTGATTTCTGCGTCGCCACCGTGGTTTTCAACCAGGACACGGTCTTTTCGACCGGCGGTTATCCGCAAAAAGGACTCCTCGCCATCCGCGCCGATGGCAACGGCGATGTTACCCAAACCCACCTCCGCTGGCAAAGCGACGCCAAAGCCGGCTACGTCCCATCGCCATTGCTGCACGACGGACTGCTCTACGCCGTCAGCGATACCGGCCTGCTGCGCTGCTATGAAGCGGACGGCGGGAAGATCGTCTGGGAGCACGCGCTGAAAGCCCCGTTCTACTCGTCGCCTGTGCTGGCGGGGGATCGCATCTATCTGTTTGACCGGGAGGCCAAGGGCTATGTGATCAAAACCGGGCGGCAGTTCGACCTGCTCGCCACCAATGAACTGCCCGACGGCGTCTTCGCCACGCCGGTGATTCTGGGCGGCCGGATCTACCTGCGAACCCTGCGCGACTTCTATTGCCTCGGAATGAAGCCGTAAGTTAACAAGGATTTCTTGTTGCAGCATTCCGCTGCCTTGACCTGCACGTCACTCCATGACCACACTGATGAACTTCGACCAAGGAGAATTCAATTTCGCTGCCAAGGGATCGGAAGCCGGTTACCGGAAATGGCGGGAGGAACTGGATGCGAAAAAACGCGCCTTCGAAACCCGTTGGGGGGTGATTCTCAGCCGCAGGGTGTCTGTATCGCTCAAGGACCATGCCAAGCCACTTGCCGGGATTCTCGAACTGGTGACCGATCCGAAGCGGCACCATGCGAACCGGCCAATGTTCCGGCTCAAGGGCTTGGAGTTCACTCCCGCGGAGATCGAAAGCATCGTGCAGGTCGATGCCCCGTGAGCCATGAACTCCGCAGAGGGTGTTAGGGACCGGCTGCTACAATCACGCGGAAGCTTGCTTCCATGGTAGCGCCGCGGGCGGGCGCGACACGTGGATAGTGGGAAGTTTCATCATTTGCGCGGCCGTGCTGCGCTGAAGGATGGAGCTTCAGTAAAGCAGCAGCTCTTTCGTTGCATACGGGATCGGATAGGCGGTGATCCAGACTTCGGGTTTGAACCCGGCCAGACCGTTCTTCATGACCAGCACCACGGCATCGATGCGTGCTCCTTTCATTTCCGGGGTCAGGGGGATATAGTATGTGTAATTGGCATCCGTCGCTGGCACCGGATACTCCCAGGTATTGCTCACGAAGGACACGCTCCGGTCCGGCGCTCCAACCGGACGGCCATTGACGCGCAAGGCGGCGTATGCTCCTTCGATGCCATGCCGGCCGTTGAGCGCAATCGCCAGATAGCTGCCGCGGGGGATTTCAGCCAGAACAAAGCCGCACTCGAACGCGGCCTTCGCTTCAACAGGCTGATAGGGACTGAACAAAATGGAGGCACGCCAGCGACTTCGATCCACTTGCACGCCATCCTTGAAGCCGGTGATTTCGTTGATGCTTTCAGGTGTGCCGGGCAAACGAACATAGCGCACTGGCGAGGTGGGATCAAGCGGCAGGGTCATGTCGATGCCGCCGGTGATGTTGACGGTCCTCCAAGTGATCAGGTCAGCCGATACTTCCGCCCGGATATTGCCCAGGGTTTTGAAGGGCTGCAATGATTGTTCGTTGGCGACGTGGATTGCCAGGCTGTCCAAGGCCAGTGGTTCTCCCAAGTCCAGACGCAAGGATCCCCCGTTCAAGCGGAAATCCGATCTGACAAACCTCCGGCTCACATAAAAGGAGGTGTTATCATCTCCATCAAACAGATATCTGTCCCATAACCCCCGGGCTCTGAAAAGATACTGACCGGTAAAGGCACCACGGGCCTGTTGCACCTGCGGAACGAGTGTCGGTCCCGACCTCACCAAGGAGCGAGCCTCCAAGGCATTGTTGTCAGCGGCGAAGCAGGTGGCCTCATAAAGCGCCTCGGCATCCGCCGGAACCGCCCGGGCCGTCAGATCCCCCAATTTCCGGTGATAACTATCCTTGATGGGGGATCCCGGGAAAACGATTTCCAGCGGCTTTCTTGTTAGCAACTCGTTGACCGGTTGCCCATCCAGGGTCGCCTGGGTGAAGGCAGCGCTGGAGCCCTGCAGGCGGATGGTTTTCTTTTCTCCCGGAAATGCCAACAGCTGGATTGTCACGGGTTTTCCCGCGACCTCTCTAACAATCTCAAAATCACAACCCTCGATGGCCGGACCGGGCGGCGTTGCCGATGTGGCCAGGAGCAAGCACGAGCGGAAAGGCAGCACTTCAACCTCCACGGTGGCTCCCACGGGAAAACGTCCGATGATTCTTTCCACCGGATGCAACTGCCGGAGTTCGACCAGGGAGCCTTTCACCAGTCCGATTTCGTCATCCAGTTGGATCGTGCGAGTGATGGATTGCCATCTGATGTTCCTGAGAGTCACCAAGCGGGTTTGGTCATCCCCGCGGGAGACGGCATTTGCGCCATATTTTTCTGCGGGCAGAACGATCCCGTTGACCAGGAGGTTCTTGTATTGCCGGGTGAGATTGAAGATCCGGGCCAATTTCGGGTATTCATCGTCACGCAGGAACCAGGGGTTGCCATAGAGTTGTGGCGCCAGAATCAGGTTGCGGTTGAACGCCTGGAGGATCAAGTCGTCCTCCCAGTAGTCGAGGCATGACGAGAGGCACACGCCATGGTCCTCCGTTAGACGCTGCAATCCAGGCGCCACCTCCCGCGCGAGAGCGCCCGCCCGGTGATGAGTTGCGGTGCACTCATTGGGCATATGCACATCGATGTAGGTTTCGGCACCTCCTAACAACCATGTGGTTGCATGTTTGACGCCTTCTTTCCCCAGATCCAAGCGGTGGTTCAGGAGGATGAGATCGGGGTTGTAGGCGCGGCACGCGGTCATCATCCGGACGAAGGCGTCCTGCTTCTCAGCCCTCAAGTCGCCGCCCATGCCGTCGAATTTGAACAGCTCGAAATGATAATCGCGGCACAGTGAAACCATCTGCTCGATTTTCCGGGTTTCATCATCAGGGGTGTTGCCGAAGCCATCCGGACCATCCCAAACTCCCAGACGCGTGCCCATGGCGGCTGCCTGGTCCGCCAGCGGCCCGTAGCCGCGGGGGAATTGGGTCTTGAATTTGGCGGCCGCGGATGGGCCGAATTTGACCGACTTGTCGATGTTGCCGGCATCAAAGGCATAGATGTCCAGGACCATGCCATATTCGTCGTGCAGCCATTGGAAGAACTCCAGATTGGTCAAGGTCTGCGCTTCGGTGGATCCTTCGCCGGTGTTATTGATCCAGGTGAAATATTCGGACCGTGACGGGGTTTTTGCGTCGGCACCCGGAAACATTTTCCCGGCGGCTTGCGCGTATCCTGCGTGCGCAATTGCCAGCAGCAGGCCGATCACTTGCCAAGCGTGAGGTTTCATGGAGTGGATTTCGGTGTGTTAGGATTGGCTTCGACAAGCACGCGCAAGCTTGCTTCAATGGTAGCGCCGCGGGCGAGCGCGACAAGTGGATAACGGGAAGATAACGGGAAGAGAGATAATCCATGAAGGTGCAAAAAATCGGGAAAAGGGTGGCAGTGCACGCGTAACGCCTGAATCACGCGGCGTGCGACCAACCCGCCACTCCGTTCAGAACCAAGGAGCCGGCATGAGAGCGCAAGGCATCAATCAATGGATCGCAACCCGTGCCGCAGTCGGATTGCTGGCGTTGGGGCATGCCTGCGGGGGGCGGCAGCCGGCAAGGGTGCCGGAAAACTTTCCGCAATTATTTTGAAAGAGGACCCAATTCCATCCCGTTGACTCACCGCACACCGCACCTGACAACCATGAATCATCACCAGACAACACGCCGTGATTTCCTGAAAACGACTGGTTTGACCACCGCCGCCATTGGATTTCCCACCATCATTCCTTCCACCGCCCTGGGCAAGGGCGACACCCCGCCTCCCAGCGAACGCATCGTCATGGGTGGCATCGGCCTCGGCAACATGGGTAGCGGTGACCTGAGCAATTTCCTCAACAATCCGATGGTGCAGTATGTCGCCGTGTGCGAAGTGCGCGGCAACGTGTGCAACGAGCGCAAGAACCAGGTTGACGGCAAATACAACAACAAGGACTGCAAAGCCTACGTGGATTTCCGCGAGTTGCTGGCCCGCGAGGACATCGACGCCGTGCACATCGCCACCCCCGACCACTGGCATGCCATTCAGATCATCGAGGCTTGCCGCGCCGGCAAGGATGTCTTTTGCCAGAAACCGGAAACACGCACCTTGCGCGAGGGCAAGCTGGTTGTCGAAGCCGCCCGCCGTTATGGCCGCGTGGTTTCCGGCGGCAGCCAGCGCGTCCTGGAAGACTACCGCGATATCGTCCGCAAATGTTGGGGTGGCGAACTCGGCCCGATCAAGGCGATCAACGTCGAGATGGGGACGATGTCCAAGCAGTGCAACTTGCCGGCCGAGAATTGCCCCGCCGACATGGACTGGGAAATGTGGCTCGGGCCGGCGCCTTGGGCACCTTACAACTCCAAGCGCTGCGACGGCAACTTCTCTTGCGAGGGTGGCAGTTGGCGGTCCTATGCCGATTATTCCGGCGGCAACATGACCGACTGGGGCGCCCACCACATCGGTGGCGCCACCTTCGCCGTGGACGTGCGGGAATTGCAACCGACGGACGTGATCCTCAACGACGAGGGCGGCAAGAAATGGATTTCCTTCAAGTATCCCAACGGAATCGAACTGACTCTCAACAAGCCGGGCAAAGGACAGCACCAAGTTGATGGCACGCCCGGTGAGAAACGCGACGCGAAGAAGATTCCCGAATACGCGGCCAAGGGCGGCATCGGTGCCGATTTCCTTGAGTGCATCAAGACCCGCGGCAAGCCGTTCCGCGACATCGAACTCGCCGTCAATACCGTGAACGTCAGCCACCTCGCGATGATTTCCTACACCCTGGGCCGCTCGCTCAAGTGGGATGCCAAGAACCAACAATTCATCGGCGACGAAGAGGCCAACCGTTTCATCGACCGGGCCCGCCGCGAACCATGGCAACTGTGATCCGCCAATCCCTCATTCCAACTCACAAAATCTCCAACAAGAAAGACAACATATCATGTCAAAACAGTTAGATAAAGCCTATGAAGCCCTGAAGACCTACGATTGGGGAATGGATCCCAATGTCCTGCAACCGATCGACGAGGCGATTATTACAACCCACGGCGATGCCGCGGCCCGCAAGGATCTGGAAACCCGCCTCATCGCGGTGCTCAAGACCGAAGTGCCGCAAGCCGCCAAGGATGCCGTGTGTCGCGCGCTTAAAACCATCGGCACGGCCGCCTCGGTGCCGGCGCTCGCCGCTCTGCTGGCGGATGAAAAACTCTCCCACATGGCCCGTTACGCCCTGGAACGCATCCCCGGGCCGGAAGCCGGCCAAGCCATGCTCACGGCGCTCCCGAAGGTCAGCGGCAAATTGAAAATCGGCATGATCTCGTCACTGGGTGTCCGCGGCGAGGAAGCCGCACTCGCCCCGCTGCAAGCCCTGCTAACTGATAGTGATGCGGCCGTCGCCCAGGCCGCCGCCTATGCCTTGGGTGATATTGGCTCGCTGGCCGCAGCCAAGGCCCTCGTCACTGCCAAGCCCAGCGCCGGAACCAAGTCTGCCATCGCCGATGCCTCGATGGAATGCGCGGAAAACCTGCTGGCCAGCGGCAACAAGGTGGCCGCAAAAGCCACTTACGAGAAACTCCTCGCCGGCAGTCCATCCAAGCCGGTTAAGGATGCCGCCAGCCTCGGCATGAAGGCGTGCGCCGCTAAATAACACCTTGCGTGGAGAAGGTCAGACGATATCAGGTCGCCCAAGCCGGCATCCGGGCTTGGCCTTGGGGGTCCTGATATTTGGCCTGGCGCACAGCCGGGCCGCGGAGCCGGCCGCAGCACCACCCGGAATTCCTGTGGCCCCAGCCGCCTGGCAGGCTGCTGAGCTGCCGGTTTATTGTGACCCGGATGACGACTGGGCCAAGGATCCCTCAGTGATTCAGGTGGGGGACACGTGGTATATGTATTACACCAGTGCCAACCCGTGGCAGGACGATGGGTCCGGCGGCAAAGGAGAGCCCCGGATCGATTATGCGACCGCGTCCGACGGGCTGAAGTGGACCTATCAGGGCTTGGCGATTCCCAAGGGCAAACCGGGCGAATGGGACGAGGAACGACCGCAGGCACCCGCCAAACCTGTTTTAAAGGACGGTGTCTATTATATGTATTATGCCGGGAAGTGTGCCAAGCGTGCCGTCGAGATCGGTTATGCAACATCCACCGATCTGCGCCACTGGACCAAGCATCCCGGCAATCCGGTGCTCAACAAGGGCAAGTGCAATGACCCGTTCATCTTCTTTGAAAACGGCATCTACTATCTGTTCTACACCTCCGGCGGCGACTGCATTTTTTATGTCACCTCCACCAATCTGGTCGATTGGTCGGCCACGCCCGTAGCCACCGGGGCCGTGGGAGAGGGGAGCATCGTGATCAAGGACGGCCCGACTTATACGTTGTTCGGATGTGTCGGCTGGTCTCCCCAAGGCGAATACTACAAGGTCTACACGACCCGGGACCTTGCCAAACCATTCCAGGATGGTGGTCGGATCAAGATCAACACCCCGGACTTTGCCCAGGGCTCCTTGTGCCATGGAGACATCATCCGCCAGGGCAATGATTACTGGTTTTACTTCCAGGCCACTCGTGACGTTGGCAAACGCTTCCAGATCGGCCTGGCCAAACAAGCCGTGCCCGTCATCCCGGCCACGGGGAACTCAAGCAAGGGATCTTTTTGAGCAGGCAACCAACCAATGAATGAAAACCGCAATTCCGGTCGTGTTGCCCTGTAGGCGCGTTGGAGACAACGCCGCGGGCGGCAGCGGAAACTCCCCGTGCGGTGGCATCCGACACCAAGCGTTTTCACAAACGCACCCACGTCGCGCCGCCTGAGTTTCACAAAGCAACAACATATGCTAACAAACCGGATTGCTGGTCGGGTGCTGCTGCCCATCATTACCCTGCTCCTGCTGGGTGGTTCATCCTTGTGCCGGGCCGCGGAGACCCCACCGGATGGAGGCCGCCAGACGCTCGCGTTCGACCAAGACTGGCGGTTTCATTTGGGCGAGGTGAGCGCGGGCGAAAAACCGGACTTGGTGGATGCCGCGTGGCGCGTACTCGACGTGCCCCACGATTTCAGCATCGAGGGCCCGCAAGGCGCCGACCCCGCCACCATGGATGGCCCGTTTGATGCGAAAAGCCCGGGCGGCACCAGCGCCGGTGCCCTCAACGGCGGAATCGGCTGGTATCGCAAGACGTTCACGCTGCCCGCAGGAACCGCCGGGAAGCGCGTCGGAGTGTGCTTCGACGGCGTCTATATGGACAGCGAGGTCTGGCTCAATGGCGTGTCTCTGGGCAAACAACCTTACGGTTACACCAGTTTCCAGTTTGATCTAACGGAAAAACTGATGCCCGAGGGCAACGTGCTGGCGGTGCGGGTTAACGTCCAGCAACCCTGCTCCCGCTGGTATTCGGGGGCCGGCATCTATCGCCACGTCTGGCTCAGCCTCACCAATCCGGTGCATGTCACGCCTTGGGGAACCTATGTCACGACTCCCGAGGTCCTCGACTCGTCGGCCACAGTCCGCGTGCGCACGCAGGTGCGCAACGAGGGCGCGGATGGGGTCAAGGCAATCCTAACGACCGCAGTCCTCGATGCCGAAGGGAAGATGGTTTGCGAACAGCAGGCAGACGAACCCATCGCCTCCAGTGCCAGTCATGAGTTTGACCAAACGTTCAAGGTCGCCACCCCGCGGCGCTGGTCCACCGAGGATCCCTCTCTCTATCTGGTGGTGTCCGAGGTCCGTGTCGGCGGGCGTTTGGTCGATCGTTACACCACGCCGCTGGGCATCCGCACCCTCCAGTTCACCGCTGACAATGGCTTTTTGCTCAATGGCAAGCGGGTGCAAATCAAGGGCGTGAACCTCCACCACGATCTGGGCTGCCTGGGAGCGGCGGTGCATCGCCGCGCCATCGAGCGCCAACTCGAAATCCTCAAATCAATGGGCTGCAACGCGGTGCGCACCAGCCACAACCCGCCAACCCAAGAATTGTTAGATATCTGCGACCGCATGGGCCTGCTTGTCATGGACGAGGTTTTCGACGAGTGGATCATCCCGAAAAGCGGAATCAAGTTCGGCTACAAGCGGTTTTTTGATGACTGGAGCGAACGTGATTTGGTTGGCATGATTCGCCGCGACCGCAACCACCCGTGCGTCATCCTGTGGAGCATCGGCAATGAGATCAAGGAACAGGCCGCACCACAAGGTGGAGCCATGGCCCAACGCCTGGCTGATATCTGCCACCGCGAGGATCCGACGCGCATGGTGACGTCCGGCGTCAACAAGATGGGCCAGGCAATCACTAACGGGTTCACCAAGGCGCTGGATGTGATAGGCATGAACTACTTCACCGACCAATATCAGGCGCAGAAAGGCAAATTGCTGGTGGCCGCCGAGACCGCCTCGGCACTCAGCACCCGTGGCGAATACGGGCTGGAACTCAAGCCGGACGGCACGGTGGCCATCGACATGCGTCCTGACAACCAGTGCGTCTCCTACGATCTGGACCGGCCTGACTGGGGACTGACCGCCGAGGACAGCTTGCTGGCCATCAAGAACGCGCCCTGGGTGGCGGGGGAATTCGTGTGGACCGGCTTCGACTACTTGGGCGAACCGACGCCCTATGGCTGGCCATCGCGCAGTTCCTATTTCGGGATCATCGATCTGGCCGGATTCCCGAAGGATCGTTATTATCTCTATCAGAGCCAGTGGACTGACCAGCCGGTAGTGCACCTGCTGCCACACTGGAATTGGCCGGGCTTCGAGGGCAAGGAGATCCCCGTGTGGTGTTTCACCAACGCGGACACGGTCGAGCTGTTCCTCAACGGAAAATCGTTGGGCAGCAAGGATTTCAAGAACAACAAGAGCCTGCATCTGGAGTGGCAGGTGCCTTACGCAGCGGGCGTGCTGAAAGCCGTAGGCAGGAAAAACGGCCAAACCATCACCGAGGAAGTCCGCACCGCGGGCGAACCGGCCAGGCTGGTCGTGAGCCCTGATAGAAACCGGCTCGCGGCCGATGGTGAGGATCTATCCTATGTCGAGGTCCGTATCGTGGACCAGGACGGCAACCTCTGCCCGAACGCCGACCATATGATAGAATTCGGACTCGAGGGTCCCGCCACCATCGCTGGCGTGGACAATGGCGACCCGACCAGCCACGAGCCATTCAAAGCCACGCGGCACAAGGCGTTTCACGGCCTGTGTCTGGCGGTGATCAAGGCCGCCCGCAGGCCGGGCGAGATCCGGCTCACCGCAACCGCGCCGGGCCTCCAGTCCGAACCGGTGGTCATCACCGCCACAAGATAGAAGATGGAAGATAGTGAATGGTCAGCGTGAACTCCAACGCCGGGTTCCCGTGGCGGCGTATGAGTCAAGGCTTCAGCCGATCTTTTTTTAATTGGTTTCCAAGGTCTCGACGGTTACGATTCAGAGCAGGAAACCAAAGCCATGAAACCCACAAGCAAAGAAGTTGCCATGGCCGCAACCTCACCCAACTACGAATCCCAATCCTCAACTTGTCATGGTAGGAACGGAAACAGGGTTTTCCACAGGGCCGTGATCCTGTTAGCATGGTGCATGATTTCCTGCGGGCCAGGTCTGGCTGGTGACCAGCCGGCGGTTTTTCACGCGCAAGGCGAGATGGCCGGTGAAGTCACGGCGACTGGCGTGATCCTTCAGTCGCGCCTCACCGCGGGCGAGGGCCTGCAAGCCGGCGACGTGCCGGGAACGCTCGGTGTCGCGTGCTTCGAAATCAGCACCAAGGCCGACTTCAGCGGGGCCCGCCGCACGGACTGGCTCAAGGCGGAGGCGGAGCACGATTTCATCGTCCGGACCGCCGTTAGTGGTTTGCTTCCAGGCACCCGTTATTTCTATCGGTTGGTGTGTGGTGCCAACGAGAGCGTGACGCGCAGCGGTCCGACACGCACGTTCCGGACCCTGCCGGGCGCGGAAACCAGCGCCGAGGTGGGCTTTATCGTCATCACCGGCATGAATTACGATCCGTTCATGACCGGCAAGGTCAATGGCACGGCTCCGGCCAGCGCCACCGCCGAGGACAAACGCTTGGGCTATCCGGCGCTGGAGGTGATGCGGCGCCTGCGGCCGGACTTTTTTGTCGGCACCGGCGACAACGTCTATTACGACCGGCCGGTGAGCACCGCCGCGCAATCGCTGCCCGCGATGCGCCGCAAGTGGCACGAGCAATTCGTCTTGCCGCGTTGCGTGAGTTTCTTCGGCGAGGTCGCGAGTTTCTGGGAGAAGGACGACCACGACACCCGTTACGACGATTGCGACAACACCGGCGACAAGGCACCCTCGCCCGAACTCGGCCGCCGTGTGTTTCTCGAACAACTTCCGCTCGCCGATCCGGCTGCCACCAAGCCGCTCACCTACCGCACGCACCGCGTGAGCCGCGATCTGCAGATCTGGTTCACCGAGGGCCGCGATTTCCGCAGCCCTAACAAGGATCCCGACGGACCCGGAAAATCGCTGTGGGGACGCCAGCAGCGCGAGTGGCTCCAGCGCACCCTGCTGGCCAGCGATGCCACCTGGCGCGTGCTGGTCTCACCGACCCCGCTGGTCGGACCGGACGACGCGCGCAAGCGCGACAACCACACGAACCCGAATGGTTTCCGTGATGAGGGCGACACCTTTTTCGCGTGGTTGAAACAAAACAACGTCAAGAATTTCATCATCATCTGCGGCGACCGGCACTGGCAATACCACTCGATTCATCCCAGCGGTTACGAGGAGTTTGCCTGCGGCACGCTTTGCGACGAGAACGCACGCCTCGGCCAGAAACCCGGCGGCAAATCCTCCACCGACCCCGCCGCCGAAATCCGCCAGCCATGGATCCAGAAGGAAGCCTCCGGCGGATTCCTGCGCGTGCTGTCCAAAGCGGCCAGGCTTACCCTGGAGTTCTACGATGACACCGGAAAATTGTTATACCGTCATGAGGCATAGGAGAACGGCATAGGTCGTGACTGATGATTTGCCGCAAGATCCTCCTGCCGCACCCCGTATCCGGACCCACTTTGAAAACCAACCCCATGAAACGAAACCTGCTATGGACCGCCGCCGCGGCACTCGCGCTGAGCCTCAGCGTTTCCGCCCAAACCCCGCCACCCGCGGCGCCGACCCCGCCCCCCGCCGATCCTAACAAGAAACCGCTCCCGGCCCCGAAGGACAACAGCAAGCTGCCGGAGATTGCGGGGGCCAAGCTTGTCAAGATCGAGGCGGCCATGCCCGTCAAGGCGGGCGTCACGCCCAAGAAGGTCCGCAAGATTCTGGTCTTCTGGCGCTGCGAACAATTCTTCCATTCGGGCGGCATCGCCGGCGGCAACAAGGCCATCGAGTTGATGGGAACCAAGACCGGGGCCTACAGCGCCGATTTCAGCCGCGATTACGCGTCGCTGGAGGCCGCGAACCTCGCGAAATACGACGCCCTGGTCTTCAACAACACCACCCACCTCGATACCTTTCCGTGGGGGCTCTCCGACGCGCAGAAACAAGCGATCCTCGCCTTTGTGCGCGGCGGCAAGGGGATCGTCGGCATCCACGCCGCCACCGATAACTTCTACAAGTGGCCCGAGGGCCAAAAATTGTTAGGAGCGTCGTTCTTCGGCCATCCGTGGGCTGGCGGCGGCACCTGGGCCATCAAGCTTGAAGAGCCGGATCACCCGCTCGCCAAGGCATTCGGTGGCCAAGGGTTCAAGCTCAAGGATGAGATCTATCAATTCAAGGAACCCTACAGCCGTGCCAATTGCCGCGTGCTGCTCGGGATCGACCTGGCTGACGCCACTACCGAGACCGGCGGCAAACGAAAAGCGCGCAAGGACGGCGATTACGCCGTCTCCTGGATCAAGCAGGAAGGCGGGGGCCGCGTGTTCTATTGCTCGCTCGGTCACGACATGAATGTCTTCCAGGAACCCGCCATCCTGCAATTCTACCTCGACGGCATTCAATATGCGCTCGGTGACCTCGCCGCGGATGCCACTCCCAAGCAGTGACATGAATGGGGCAAGAATAAGCCGTTGCGTTGGGGAGCGCCGACGTCTCGTCGGCAGCGTTTGGCATCCTGCCAAACGCCGCTGCTGCATCAGCTGCGTGAGATTCCGCACAGCGCCTGTCTGAAAATGAAAATCATTCTTACGGAACTAAATGATCGCGCTGCAGACGCAAGGAGGTGTTCGGCAACATGCCGAACACAGCCGGCAGGATGCCGGCGCTCCCCTCCTGCCTCCTGAACCCTGTCTAACAAACCAGCGGCCTAACAGACTAATGCCTGTGCAAACAACACCAACATCATCCACCCGCAGAACCTTCCTCAACCAGATGCTCGCCACCGCGGCGGTCTCACCCATGATCCTGCCCTCGCGAGTCTGGTCGGCTCCAGCCGGACCGAACGGCAGGATCACCATGGGTTTCATCGGCACGGGGAACCAGGCCAATGGACTGTTAGGTGGTTTCCTCAGCCAGCCGGATGTACAGGTGGTCGCGGTGTGCGACGTCAACACCGGGCGCCGCGACGCCGCGAAGAAGCGCGTGGATGATGCCAATAAGAACACCGACTGCATCGCTTGCAACGATTTCCGCGAGATCATCAAGCGCAAGGACATTGATGCGGTCTGCATCGCCACGCCCGACCACTGGCACGCGATCACGACACTCGCGGCGTTGAACTCCGGCAAGGACGTCTATTGCGAAAAGCCGCTCACCCATAACATCCATGAGGCGGTCGAGGTCATGCAAGCCGTGGAGGCCAACAAGCGCGTGTTGCAGACCGGTTCGATGCAACGATCGATGAAGGAATTCCGCATTGCCTGCGCACTGGTGCAGAACGGCGTGATCGGCAAAATCAGCCACGTTGAATGTGCATTCGGCGGGCCGCCCAGGCCGTCCGATTCGCTGCCCACGGAACCGACGCCTCCGGGCTTGGACTGGGACCTGTGGAACGGCCCGGCTCCGCTGCGCGGCTATCACAAATCCTTGTGCCCGATGACCGGCTTCGGCAGTTGGCGTTCGTTCCGCGAGTATGGGACCGGCGGGGTGGGGGACTGGGGTGCGCATCATCTCGACATCGCGCAGTGGGGCCTGGGCATGGATGCCAGCGGCCCGGTGGAAGTCATCGCCTCGGCTAACAAATCCGGCTGCAAGCTGGTCTATGCAAACGGTGCCTATGTCGAGCACAAGGGAGGCTTCGGCGTCCACTTTTTCGGAACTAACGGCGAGGTTCTCGTCAACCGCGGGAAATTCGTGTTAGTGGTGGATGGCAAGGTGGTTGCCCAAAGCGGAAAATATGACGGCCCGGGGAAACTGGAGCCATCCACCGAGCCGCAGCGGAAGACCTCCACCGAGGCCGAGGTGCAGAAGGCCGAACGTGCATATCTCGCGGACGCGAAGATCCAGCTCTATGTGAGTAAAAACCACATTTCCGACTTCATCGAGTGCATCAAGAGCCGCAAGAAACCCGTCACCAGCGAGATTGTCGGCGGTCACAGCGCGATCTGCTGCCACCTGATGAACCAGAGCTATTATCACAACGCCGGTTTCAAGTGGGATCCGGCCAAGTGCGGGTTCACCGGCGGCACCGGCGATCCGAAGTGGTTGACCCGCGACTACCGCAGCCCGTGGAAAGTGTGACCTCAAGCAACATCAGGAAAACGCAGGTCTCCTCGCAAGAACCTCCATCCATGATCCTCAAAATTCACAAACCCTGAAAGAACCGCGCGTTCCCACCCGTGACAGTCAATCGGCTCCTGACTCCTGACTCACGGGGCTATCCACCGACCCCATGACCATGAAATCCACACGACGAGACTTTCTGAAAACCACGGCACTGGCCTTGGGGATGCCGACGATTATTCCAGCCTCCGTCTTGGGGAAAAACGGCGCGGTGGCTCCCAGTAACCGCATTGTGCTCGGCGCCATCGGCATCGGCCCGCGCGGCCGGGAGGATCTCGAGGCGTTTCTCAAACAGCCCGATGTCCAGTTTGTGGCGATAGCCGACGTCCAGGAAGCGCGCCGCGAGACGGTCCGCAGGATGGCCAACCGCCATTACGGCAACGAGGATTGCACGAAAACCCGGGACATGTTCGAAGTCCTCGGGCGCAACGATATTGACGCCGTGCTCATTGCCACCGGCGATCACTGGCACGCGCTTGGCATCATCCTCGCCGCCAAGGCGGGCAAGGATATCTATTGCGAAAAACCCTGCAGCATGACCATCCGCGAGAGCCAGGAACTGGCCGATGCCGTGAATCGTTACGGACGGGTTTTCCAAGCCGGCACCCAGCGCCGCAATGTCGATAATTTCCGCTTCGCCGCGGAACTGGCACGCACTGGCCGCCTTGGAAAAATCCACACGGTCCATGCCTCGATCCTTCCTCTCGAAGAAAGCCACGTCTGGTTGCCTGCCGAACCCGAACCGGCTATCGAAGTGGTTGACTGGGACCGCTGGTTAGGCCCGGCCCCGTGGCGTCCCTATAACAATAACTACGTGCAAGGACGCTGGCGCGGGTACTATGATTTCCATGGCGGTGCGGCTTTACCCGAATGGGGTGCGCATACCGTCGATCTCTGCCAATGGGCGGCCACTGCGGACGACACCACCCCGGTTGAGTTCGTAGCCGAAGGGCAAACCATTCACGCGCGTTACGCCAACGGCGTGAAACTCGTCATGCGCCTCGCCGGCTTCAACGGCGAAGGCAATTGGGTCGTCCCGGGGACCTGCCCGGTGCGCTTCGAGGGCGACGACGGCTGGGTCGAGGCGGCGGACTCCGGCAAAATCGCGGTCTCGTCACCCGCGCTTCTAGCAGGCGGTGCGCCCAAGGAGATGGCGGGAACCGACCCCACCCAGCACATCCGCAATTTCCTCGACTGCGTCAAGTCGCGCGCCAAGCCGGCGGCCAATGCCGACGTGACGCGCCGCGGCCACATCGTTTCCCATGCCGCCGCGATCGGATGGAGACTCGGCCGCAAGGTGCAATTCAATCCCGTCACCGAGTCGTTCGTCAACGACGCGGAAGCCAACCGCATGTGCAGCCGCGCCCGCCGCGCGCCGTGGCACGCCTGAATTAAAATCCTGCTAATTGTTATATGATTGCCATTCGTTTCCTCATTCCAGCCCTGTTGGTTTTCGCGTTGGCGGGCTCCGGCCCGGCAGCCGAAACCAAAACCACCGAATCGGCGGCGCTGGCCGTGCTCGCATCCGAAGCCGGGGTGCATGAAAAGGCCCGCGCCTGCCAGCAACTCGCCGTGGTCGGTGGCTCCGCCGCGGTGCCGGCCCTCGCAGAGTTGTTAGATCATGAGCCGCTCGCCGACTACGCCCGCAGCGGGCTGGAAGCCATCCAGGATCCTGCCGCCGGAGAGGCCCTGCGCAAGGCACTGCCCCGGCTCAAGGGCCGCCTGTTAGCCGGGGCGGTGAACTCGCTCGGAGTGCGCCGCGACACCGCGGCGGTGCCCGCCTTGCAGAAGCTGGCGCTCAATCCGCAAAGCGGCGTGGCATCCGAGGCGCTGGCGTCCCTCGGAATGATCGGCACCAGCGAGGCCGCGAAAACCCTCCACAAGGTGCTCACCGACGGTCCCGCTGACCTGCGCATACCGGCCGCCCATGCCGCGCTCGTCGCTGCCGCGCAGCTTGCCAAGGACGGCAACCTTGCCGCCGCGCGTATATTGTTAGATCGTGTGGTCCGCACGCTTCCGCCCGGCCTTCTCCCCTCCGCTGCGCAGCGTCAGGCCGCCGCTCTCCGCACCAGTCCGGCACCCGCAGTGCCCAAGTGAGGAGCGGGGTCACGAAAGTGCTTCCAGCAGCGCCTGGCGCATCACCTGCACCGGATGCAGCGCCTGGCGGCCGGTGCCGTCGTGGATCTGGTGGCGGCAACTGGTGCCTGGCGCGACCACGACCGTTTCCGGGCCGCAGTTGCGAATTGCGGGAAACAACACCAACTCGCCGATGGCGTTAGAGACCTCGAAATGTTCGGCCTCGTAGCCGAATGCGCCGGCCATCCCGCAGCAACCCGACGGGATCAGGTGCACCGCTTGTCCGGGTGGTAATTCCAGCATCCGCACCGTCGGTACCAACGATGCCAGGGCCTTCTGATGACAATGCCCGTGCAGCTTCACCACCTGCCGTTGCTCGCGGAACGCCGCGGCAGTGATCCTGCCGGCATCCATCTCGCGTGCGAACCACTCGTCAAACAGCAGACAATGGCGTGCCAAGGCGCGGGCGTCCTCCTGCTCGTGACCACGCAACAAGTCCGGATACTCGTCCCGGAAAGCCAGGATCGCCGAGGGCTCGATCCCTAACAATAGAGCCGCCGCCGTGACCACATCCTTGAGCAGGGCGACATTCCGGCCAGCCAATGCGCGTGCTTGCCGCAGGAAGCCCTTCGACAGGGCCGAGCGACCACTCTCGACATGCCGCGGGATCACCACCGCATAGCCGAGACCTTCCAACAACTCGACTGCCGCGATGCCGACCGGCACGTCGAAGCTGTCTGTGAACTCGTCGCAAAACAAATGCACGGTGCCGTTAGGTGCCGGCTGCCGCTGCTGCGGGCGCCGCGCGAACCATTTCCGCAAGGTCGTGCGATGGAGGCCGGGAATCGTCCGGGCGGGATGAAAACCTGCCAACCGGTTGGCGAGGCGGCGCAGCACCGGCGTGCCGAAGACCGCATTCCATGCCCAAGGCGCGAACGAGGCGAGTTGTAACAGTAGTGGAAACGCGGCGATCATCCGCGAGCGCAACGGCGCGCCACGCGTGTCATGCCGTTGCTGCATGACCTCCGCCTTGAGCTTTGCCATATCCACCGTGGATGGACATTCCGCCTTACACGCCTTGCAGGAGAGACACAGATCCAACACTGCGGCGAGTTCATCACTGGCAAATGACCGTGATGGATCCGGCGGGTTTGTTAGAATGTGCCGCAGCAGGTTCGCCCGGCCGCGCGTGCAGTCCTTTTCGTCGTGCGTTGCCTGATAGCTCGGGCACATGGTGCCGCCAGCCAGGTGGTTCTTGCGGCAATCGCCGGAACCGTTGCACTTTTCGGCGGCCCGGGTGATGCCTTGCACTGCGGAAAAATCGAAAACCGTCGGGTAGTCCGGCGTCGGGTGATCTGCTTCATGGCGCAGCGAGGTATCCATCGGCGGGGTGTCGATGATCTTGCCGGGATTGAAAATGTCTAACGGATCGAAGACCGTTTTCACGGCACGCATCATCGCATGGCACTCCGGTCCGACCATGAACGGGATGAACTCGCCGCGCAGTCGTCCGTCGCCATGCTCGCCGCTCAAGGACCCGCGGTATTTCTTCACCAGTGCGGCGACGTCGGTGGCCACTTCGCGGAACAAGCGCAGGCCGTCCTTGGTCTTGAGATTGAACAATGGCCGTGTATGCAGTTCACCCGCCCCGGCGTGGGCATAATAGACGCAGGCCAGCCCGTGCTTGTCCCGCATCAAGGCATCGAACTCGGCGATGTAGGCGGGCAACTCACGGACGTCCACCGCCGTGTCCTCGACGATCTCACGCGGCTTGGCATCACCGGGCACATTGCTCATCAAGCCCTGTCCGGCACGCCGCAATTCCCATACCTTGGTGGATTCCGCGCCGCGCAGCACCGGCCACGCATAGCCGAGGCCCGCATCCCGCATGCGCGCCTCAAGCCTTTCTAACACATCAGCAACCACGGCTTGGTCCGTATCGCGGATCTCGACCACCAGGATGGCGCCGGGATCGCCTTGCACGAAGTCGCGGTTGCGGCACTGCTCGGGACTGTGTTTGGTGCATTCGAGGATGTGGCGGTCGATCAACTCGACGGCCGCCGGACGGTGCTCCAGTTCCATCGCGAGCAGGGTGGCCTGTAACGCTTCATCGATGGCGTGGAAATGCGCGCACATCAGCGCCCCGGGCGGGGGAATAGGCTCGCAGTTCAGCTCGAACTCAACGCCCAGAAACAAGGTGCCTTCCGAGCCCGCGATCAGGCGGCAGAAATTGAACGCCTTGCCGCATTCCGGATCAAATACCTCCGCGTCCATCAGCAAGTCGAGCGCATAGCCGGTATTGCGACGGGTCACGGATTTCTTCGGGAAACCCGCCGTGATCACAGCGCGCCTCGCCGGATCACCTAACATATAACGAATATTACGATAGATTGCGGCTTCCAGCGAATCGCCCGCGCATTTCGCCGCGAATTCCTCCGGGGTGAGCGGACCGAAGGTGACCATTGACCCGTCGCTCAGGAACCCGCGGCATGAAACCAGGTGGTCGCGCACACTGCCGTAAATGATGGAATTGGCACCGCATGAGTTGTTGCCCACCATGCCGCCGATCATCGCGCGGTTGGCGGTGGAGGTCTCCGGGCAGAACATGAGACCGTGCGGCGCCAGCGCGTGGTTCAGTTCGTTGCGCACTACCCCGGGTTGCACCCTAACCCGGCGCGTGCCAGGATCGATACTGATGACCCGGTTCAGGTGCCGGCCGAGGTCGATCACCAGTCCATGGCCGACGACTTGTCCGGCCAGCGAGGTGCCGGCACCGCGTGGGATCAGGCCAAGGGAGTGGCTGTTAGCGAAGCGGATGATTTCGCGCAGGTCGGCTTCGGTTTCGGGGAAAACCACGCCCGCGGGCAATTCCTGATATTCGGAGGCGTCGGTGGCGTAGAGCAGGCGCTGGCTGATGTCGGTGTGCATTTCACCGGCAAGGCGCGACGCGAGTTGGCCGAAGGGGGGCTTGCTCATATCAGCGGGTGGCAGCGGGCGATCCGGCGGCCCAGGAATGCAGGAATCCTAGCAGTTCCTGAGAGGTCGCACTGCGGGCGTTGCGGACGAAAAACCCGGCGGCGGCGCAGCCGAGCGCGAGCGCCTCCGCGTCTGCCAGAAGCAGTGCCAGGCCGAGGCAGAATCCGGCGTTGAAGCGGTCGCCCGCGCCGGTGCTCTTCCTGGGATTCGGGCAATACGGCCCCGCCTGGATGAATCCACCGTCCGCGGCAGCGCTCACCGCGAATGAATTCCGGTGGACGACCACGCGGCTGATGCCCAGGACCTCCCGCAACGCGGCCGCCTGCCGCAGCGCCTCGTCCGGCGTGGCTTCTGTTGGGGCGGACGGCAAGTCATGCAAACCGCAGAGGATGTTGGCCTCGTTGCCGTTGAGACCGAGCGTCAGCGGACCGGTTGCTTCGAAATCGCGCAGCAGGGCGGTCACTTCCACAATGTCCGCCGCCGATCGGCCCGCCGGGTCCACCAGATCGATGAAAAATTGCGGGCGTTGCGTAAGTTGTGCAAACACCTCGTGCCGGAGCATGCGCCAGACTTCCGTCATGTGTGGATAGAGCGTCCAGTCTGTTAGCGCGATGACCTGCGCGCCGGCGCAGGCGGCGGCGAAACGCCCGTCTGCCAGAAAGCCCCGCGCCGCCGCCGGCGTGAGTTCGGCGAGTTGTTTGACGGCGCTGAACATCAGTTTGCCGTCGTTGAACTCGAAGGCCAGCGTGCGTCCCGGTTCGCGGCCCCATGAGTGGAATCCATGGCACTTCGCGGCGATTTCGCCGAACGCCGGATGCATCGGTTCTCCCAGCGTGGCGAAACAATCGACGGCCACGCCCAGACTGGCCAGGCCGTCGGCCAGATTCACCGCGCAGCCGCCCGGATGCACGTCGGTGATGACGATTTCCCGCAGGCTGCTGTTACCCGCAGCCGCGGAGATGAGCGAACCGAAGGTGGCGATATCCGGCACCGGCGTGTAATCATCCAGCGTCCGGCGCTCGCCCACCAATGAGATCATTTCGTCCACAAAACCGTCAAAGCCTGTGACGACCCGGCAGGCATGTGGATCCGCACCGGCGATACGGCACGCGAGGTCTGCTAGATCGGCGGTGGTGTTCATCTTGAAAATCGCAGTTGGAATGGCTTACCTGTAGCTCATTTTGACTGTGGTGAGCAGCAGGTCCTGTTGGAGTGGACGCAGCGGTTTGATGCCGGTGTGTTGCAGGACCGCGTGATACGCCTTCACCGCGTCCACGGGGGAAATTTCGCCATCCACCACGCGGCGCAGGAATTCAATGAAGGCGAGCGGGCTTTCGGATAGATTGATCTTGCGGCCGAACAGTGCCACCCGCGCGCCGTGTTGCCGGGCGTCGTGGATCAACTGGAACGCGTCGAGGGTGGTGCCCGCGCTGCCGCCGAGGATGCCGACAATCAGGTGAGGGTCATAGGAAACCAACTCTTCCAGCGGTCCGGGCCCGTTGTACGGGATTTTCAGAAATACCGGCCGGCCGGCCCCGGTCACGCCGGCCAGCGTGCGGATGATGTGGTCGTTGAGGAACGCGGCCACTTTCTTGTCCGGAATGCCGGGATTGACGTTGGGGTTGAAGATTTCCAGAAAATAGCGGAACCGCTTGCGCTCGGCCTCGATGCGGAAGTCATGGAAATCCTGCAATGCCTTGTAATCCCAATCGATATTGTTGGTGAAGGTGATCGAATACAGGCCGAGGTCCGCGCCGGTGACAGGGCGGCTGTGGTCATCAGTTAGGCAGCCGTACTTGATGTGGTCGATCGTCGCCGAGCGGAACGAGCGCGAGGGATGCTCGGTCGGGTATTTGCCGCCGCGCACGGCCCACACGTCCGACGTGTCGTTGGCGCGGGCGGCCGGGGTGATGGCGGAGTTATCAAAGAGCTGCTCCTTGATGGCGAGTTGTTCGACGTTCGAGGCGGAGAGCAGCACGATGTCCACGATGTCCTGGGCGATCACCGCGCGGATTTGTTCGCGGTATTGGGTGAGGGTTTTCCAACAACCTTCCGATTCGTTGTAACCGTGGCGGCAGGCTCCGCTTTGCGGACCGGGCGCGGTGATGCCGTAGGCCATGTCGCCATCCTTGGCATCCGCGATGATGAAGTCGGCGGACGCGGTGGAACCGTTGATCATGTTAGAGAGCTTGCGGTCCAGTCGTTTCATGCGGTGATGATCTAGGGAGCTGCCATTCCTGAGCGAACATGAGCGAATCTTTGCGAAACGAGCAGTTCCGCGCAAGCTGATTACGAGAATTTTTCATTGTTTTCTTGGCTCTGCGGGCCCGATGGTTATCATCAATGGCACAGCCAAACAAATTCTCCACATGCATTCCACTCCAAATCCAACCCTTCGTTTGGCGCCTCCGGGTTCTAACGGTCCAAGCTCCTTATTCCCGCGTTTGCTCCAGCACTCCGGCTGTCCTCGTTGGAGGCTGTTGCTTGGCGCCGCCTGGGTCATGGCGGCGGTGTCCGGGTTCCGGGCCGAGGCGTCCGAAAGCGAGGTTTCGCAACAGGCCCTGACGGCTGCAAAATCCGGGGCCTTGGGGTTTGACACGCTGGTGATGGCCCGGCGCAAACCGCTGAACCCGACCCACGTTTATACCTATCACGTCGAGGGCTTGGAGATGGGGGGCGGGCTTTATACTCTGGCGCTCAAAGACGGAAAACTCACACGCTTGGTCGATGCATCCGACGGGGTGATTCTGGACTGTCAGGTTTCCTACGACGGCAAGCAGGTGCTCTTCAGCTGGAAACGCACGATGCAGGAGCCGTTCAAAATCTGGCGCATCCATGCGGACGGCAGCGGCCTGACCTGCGTGATCGATCACGAATCCAACAACATGAATGCCTGCTGGCTGCCCGATGGCGGAATCGCTTTCCTGTCGGATCGCAAGCCCGCCTTTGCCTATTGCTGGACGAGCACCTCGCCGGTCCTGTTCCGTTCGGACGGCAACGGCCAAAACGTGATCAAACTGTCGGCGAACTATCTGACAGATTTCACGCCGTCGATCATGGAGGACGGGCGCATCCTTTACAGCCGGTGGGAGTATGTGGACCGGCCGGCGATCCCGATCCAGTCATTGTGGGCGGTCAATCCCGACGGCACCTCGTTGGCCGGGGTGTTCGGCAACCGCGTGCTCAGCCCGGCCACCTTCATGGAGGCCAGGGACATTCCGGGGATGCCTGGCAAGATCCTTTGCATGATGACCAGTCACAACGGCCCGTGCCGCGGCGCGATCGGTCTGCTGGATCTGTCCAAAGGCGGCAACGCGCAGGAGGCGATCCGCAATCTAACGCCGGAGATCAACGTGGGGCCGGTGGCGGATGCCGGTGCGGGCAACGCCATGCGCGGACCCTATGAAAGCCCGGTGCCGCTCGATGCGCGTTTCTATCTGGTGTCGCGCGAGGGACGGATTCTGTTACGCGACTATGCCGGCACGGTAAATGCCGCGCTGTGCGAGCCGGACAAGGACTTGGGGTTCTACTCGGCGCAACCGCTGCGCAGCAGGCCGCTGCCCCGTTCGCCGCAACCGGCGCGCGTGGATCCAAAGGCCGCACCGTGGGCCACACTCATCATGCACGATGTGAGGATCGGCTTGGGCGACGCGGTGAAGCCGGGTGAGATCAAGCGCATCGCCGTGGTTCAGGAGATGGAGAAGGACATGCGTGCCGAGACCGATAAACGCCAGTTCGGCTTCCAATTTCCGGTGGTCTCCTGCGGCGCGACCTACGCGCCCAAGCGGGTTTGGGGTTTCGCCGCCGTGGAGGCGGACGGGTCGGCGCACTTCAAGGTGCCTGCCGGGGTGCCGCTCTATTTCCTGCCGCTCGACGCTGAAGGCCGCGCCGTCCAGCGGATGCGGACCTTCACCCACTTCATGCCGGGTGAGCGGCAAAGCTGTATCGGCTGCCACGCGGACCGCAACTACGAGTCCCCCGCCGGCTTGCAGGGCGGACGTTCCATCGCGGCCGCCCGGCCGGCACAGGAGTTGATAGAGCCGGAGTGGGGCCGCCGCGACGGCTTCAGTTTCGCCCAAGTCGTGCAGCCTGTGTTAGATAATCGCTGCGTGCGCTGCCACGATGAGAAGTCGAAGCTCGACCTGAGTGGCGACCGCACCGATTACTTCAACGTAGCCTACGAGAATCTGGCCCGCCGCGGCACGCAGGCCGAGCACGGCAACGATGCGCAGGGCGGCATGGCCGGGTTCGGGAAAAATCCCTACACGTCATGGATCCCGTCCTTCAACGGCTGCGAGTCTAACATCCTGCAGACTGAACCGAAGACCTGGGGATCTCCGGTCAGCCGACTGGCGGAGGTCGTGACCTCCGGCCACCCGGATGCCAAGGGCAAAAAACGGCTTGCCCTGAGCGCGGGCGAGAAACTCAGGATTTTGATGTGGATCGATCTCAACGTGCCCTTTTACGGCACGTCGCAGTCGCGTCAGCCCGAGTTGCGCGGTTGCCGCCAGATCCTGCCGCAAGGCTTGGACGAGGTGCTCAAGGAGGTCGCCGCGCGACGTAAAATCGACCTGCCCAGGACGTTCTATGTGCGACTGGACCATCCCGCAAAGAATCCGTTCCTTGCGGAGCCGCTGGCCAAGGGCGAGTTCGCATCGGCGGCCGATCCGGACTACCAACGGATCCTCGGCTGTTTTGCGGGGGTGCGCGAGGCGCTCGCGCAACGCAACCACGTGGACTTCCGGACGGTCATCCAGGCGTGTGATAACAAGCCTTGATGGGTGCCAAAATGTGGGATCCTTGCGCGGTCCAAAATAATGGTTGCGCTCGCGGAAGGAAATTTGTTCATCTGTCAAGGGAAGTTCCATGGGGGAGCTCCTGAGTCATTCCATTAATAGCTAACAAACGTATGAACAAGGTCTTTATAGCACCAGGAAGGTATGTCCAGGGACGCAATGCCCTGAACGAGGCGGGCGTGTTGGTCGGCGCGTTGGGGAAACGTGTGATGACGCTGTGGGACGCCCAGGTTAAAGGGATTGTGGGCGAAACCCTGCTTGCCAGCCTCCAGGGTGCCGGGCTGAGTGTGGAAGACGTGTTGTTCAACGGGGACTCGACCAAAGCCGAGGCCGCGCGGGTGGCCCAACTCATCCTTGAGCGGAAGGTGGACGTGATCATCGGGGTGGGTGGCGGCAAAACGCTGGATACGGCCAAGGCCGCAGCGGCGGCCACGGGCGTCAAGGTGGTAACCTGTCCGACGGTGGCCTCCAACGACTCGCCCACCAGCTCATTTACCGTGTGGTATGACGAGCAGGGAAACTGCATCGGGTTCGAGAGCTGGGGCACCAATCCCGATCTGGTACTGGTGGACACCCAGGTGATCGCGCAGGCACCAGTGCGGACCTTTGTGGCGGGCATGGGTGACGCCTTGTCCACATGGCTGGAGGCGGATGCCTGTTTCAAAGCACGCGGCCCGAATCTGGCGGGGGGCACGGCCACCATGGCCGCGCGGGCCCTGGCACGGCTCTGCTACGATATTCTGATGGAGCACGGCCTCGAGGCCAAGCGTGCGGTGGAGAAAAAAATCGTGACGCCGGCGCTCGAGAAGGTCGTCGAGGCGAACGTCCTGCTTTCCGGTCTGGGATTCGAGAGTGGCGGCTGTGCAACGGCGCACATGATAGCTAACTGCCTGCCGTCGTATCCCGAGTGCCATGGTCTGATGCACGGACATGAGGTGGGTTTCGGAATCATCACCCAGTTGTGTCTGGACGACGACATGCCGGTCGAGCGTATCTATCGGATTGTTGATTTCGAGATTGCGATCGGGTTGCCGGTGACCTTTGCCGATCTCGGGTTGCCAGGGGTGACACGCGAGCGGTTGGCACGCATCGGCGCGATCTGTGCGGGTTCCGGATCCCTCTGTGAGAATCATCCGTTCCCGGTCACCGCGGACGACATCGTGAATGCAATGATTGCTGCGGACACGCTGGGCGAGGAACGTAAGAGGTTGCTGAAGCAATGAGAACCAGAGAGTCCGTGTGGCGCGGGATCAAGGTGGACCCGGTTTATGACGTGCTGATCCTGGGCGGCGGGGTGAACGGGACCGCGCTTTTGCGCGAACTTGCCCTGCAGGGCTTGCGGTGCATCCTGGTGGACAAAGACGACTATGCGGCAGGCGCCAGTTCGAAATCCTCGCGCATGATCCACGGCGGTCTGCGCTATCTGGAGAACGCCGAGTTCAAGTTGGTGAGCGAGGCGCTACACGAACGCAACCTGCTGCTCAAGTATGCGCCGCACTATGTGGGGCCGCTGCGGACGACCATTCCTATCACCTCGTGGTTTGCAGGCCTGATCAAATCGCCGTTGGTCTTTTTCGGATTTCCAGTGACGCCCGGCGGTCGTGGCGCCGTGATCGTCAAACTCGGCCTGTGTTTCTATGACCTGATCACGCGCAAGGACCGCCAGACCCCGCGCCACTTCATTCTCTCAAAGGCCAAATCCTTGGCTGAAATCCCGGAACTCAAACGCGACATCGCCTGCACTGTCACCTACTGGGACGCGTGGATCAGTCAGCCCGAACGCTTGTGTCTCGACATGGCCCGCGAAGCCTGCCGCGCGATGCCAACCTGTGCCGCGCTCAACTACGTGAGCGCGGAAAAGTCGGATCGCGACCACGTCCTGCTGCGCGATCAAGTCAGCGGTGAGACACTGGCCGTCCGCCCAAAGGCGGTCGTCAACGCCACCGGTGCCTGGGTCGATCATGCTAACAAAAAACTGGGGGTGGAGACTCACTTCATGGGCGGCACCAAGGGCTCGCATCTGGTGATCGACAATCAATCGCTGTATGACGCGCTGGGCGATCGCATGGTTTACTACGAACACACGGATGGACGGATTTGCATCGTCTTCCGGGTCCTGGACAAGGTCATCATGGGATCGACCGACATCCGTGTTGTCCACCCGGACGACGCGGTGTGTGAGGACGCTGAAATTGACTACATGATGAAAACGCTCAAAGGCGTTTTCCCCGGATTGAAGTTGTCGCACGCCGACATCGTGCATGTCTTCTGCGGGGTGCGCCCGCTGCCCGCATCCGGCTTGGACTACACCAGCCGCGTCCCGCGCTCCCATCATGTGGCGCTATCAGAGGCGGACGATACCAGGGGGGTCCCGATCTACAGCATGATCGGCGGAAAACTGACAACCTTCCGGGCCTTCGCGGAGCAGGTGGCCGAAAAACTGTTAGCCAGGTTTGGGCAGTGCCGGGTGGTGTCCACCCGCGATAGGTATTATTACGGGGTGGCAGGATATCCCAAAGGGGAAGCGGAAAAGCGGCAGTGGATCGCACGAGTGGCGGCCGCCAGCGGACTTGCCGAAGAGCGCGTGACCGCATTGCTGGAGCGTTACGGGACCGAGGCGGAGCGTCTGGCACACCAACCGGAGCCTGATTGGCGGCTGGCGCTCAAGGCGCTTCCCGACTACACGGTGGGCGAGATCCGCATGATCGCCACGCAAGAACAGGTGCTGCACCTTTCGGATCTGGTGCGGCGCCGCAGCGTGATCACGCTGTTAGGGCGGGCGAGCGAAGGCGCGCTCACCGAACTTGCGGAGATAGTCGGAGAGGTCCTCGGTTGGGATGCGGAGCATCGCAGCCGTGAGGTCGGGCTGGCGCTAACCGAGGCCAAAGGCCGGAAATAAAGGAACCATCGACATGAAGGAAATGACCTCTGCGGAACGGGTGATGACGGTGCTGCGCCGCGGCGAGCCGGACCGCATCCCGCACTTCGAGTGGATAATCGATCAGAAAGTCAGGCACGCGTTGTGTCCCGGCGCTTCCACCGAGGAATTCACCGTCAGGATGGGCCTGGACGCGATGCTGACGGCCCCGGATTTCACAACCGTGCAGATTGCGCCCAAGCGCTTCAGGAACGAGTGGGGAAGCGTGGTCGAGAAAGGTGAGGAACAGCACTCGACCGTGGTGCAGGCCGTGATTCAGACGCTGGAGGACTTTGAAACCTATCAGGCGCCGGATGCGTTTGCGCCGCACCGTTTCGCCAGCCTCAAAAAACTCGTCGCACGCTACAAAGGCAAGTATGCGATCGGCGTGCACTTGAACGACGTTTTGTCGATCCCGCGCAATCTGATGGGCTTTCAGGAACTGATGATGGCGCTGTGCACCGAGCCGGAACTGGTCGCCAAACTGGTGAAGATGTCGGTTGACCTCAATATCCAGTTGGCTGGCGAGGCCGCGCGGCACGGCGCGGATTTCGTTTTCACCGGCGACGATTACGCATCCTGCCAGGGGCCCTTCATGTCGCCGGAAACCTTTAGGGAGCTGCTCTATCCGGGGCTGAAGCGTGTGGTCAAGGGGTTTCACGACCACGGAATGCCGGTGATCAAGCACACCGACGGCAACATCATGCCGCTCATGGAGATGCTGCTCGATGTGGGGTTCGACTGTCTGGATCCGATCGATCCTCTGGGCGGCATGGATATCGCGCTGATGAAGCGGACGTTCAGCCAGGCTTTCGCGCTGAAGGGGAATGTGAACTGTGCGACGACCCTCGTGAACGGAACGGCGGAGGAGGTTGTGAGTGAGACGCTGGGCGTGATCCGGGCGGCGGCCGCAGGCGGCGGGCTGATCGTGTCTTCCAGCAACAGCATCCACTCGTCCGTGGCACCGCTGAACTATCTGGCCATGCTGAGCACCATCAAAGCCTATGGCCGCTATCCCATCAAACTTGATTTCGACGCCTCCGGTGCGGGGGAGGCGTTTTCCTGACGAACGAAAGGTCCATATGAGTTATCTGTTAGGTCTCGATGTCGGTTCGACCAATCTCAAGGCGGTGCTGTTCGGAACAGACGGCCGGGTGGTCGCAAAGCAGGACGTGGCGACCGAGTGTTGCCATCCGGATCCGGCCCATCCGGAGTGGGCCGTGTGGCAGCCCGGGCAGATCTGGGAGGGCATCGCCCAGTCTGTCCGCGCGGTAACGTCGGCCGTTGCCGGCGGGGAGATTCTGGGCGTGGCAGTGACCGGTATGGGCATGGACGGCGTGCCGATCGATAAAGCCGGGAAATGGCTCTATCCGTTCATCAGTTGGCATTGTCCGCGGACCGCACCGCAGCAGGCCTGGTGGCTTGAGCATATCGGGGCGGACGAACAGTTCGCACGCGGCGGCAATCAAGTCTGGCCCTTCAATACCGCGCTGCGGCTGCGGTGGATGCAAGAACATGAGCCGGCGATTCTCAGGAAGACTCGCAAGTGGTTGTTGATAGAAGACTTCGTCAACTTCATGCTGTGCGGCGAAACCGCCACGGATTACAGCATGGCATCGACCACGCTGTTGTTCGACCAGCGGACGCGCACGTGGAATGACGACTTCCTGCAGCGCTCGGGGATTGACCGTTCCTTGCTCTGCGAGCCGTTGCCAGCAGGCACCATGATCGGGCGGGTACACCAGGCGGCGGCCGCGATCACGGGGCTTAAGTTGGGCACGCCAGTGGTGTTAGGCGGACACGACTACTGTTGCGGTTGCCTGCCGACGGGGGCCTTTGAACCGGGCGTGTTGCTCGATGTGCTCGGGACCTGGGAGATGGTGGTGTCCGCCCTGTGCCAGCCGGTGTTGACGCCCGAGGTGCAGCGCATGGGCGTGGTGGTGGACTCGCATGTGGCGCGCGATCGTTACGCCGTGATGGGTGCCACGGTGGCTGCGGACATGCTGGAGTGGTTCAAACGGGAGATCGGTTTGCCATCATCATCGTGCGGTGATGAGAGCGCCTCCGAGTGGGCACAACTGATCGGCCTGGCCGCACAATCGCCGCTCGGGAGCAATGGGGTTTTCTTCCTGCCGCACATGTCGGGTAGTTTCTGCCCGGTGCTGGATCCGACATCCACTGGCGCGTTCGTCGGGTTGCGCAACATCACCGGCCGGGGCGACCTGTTCCGCGCGATGATCGAGGGATTGAATTATCAATTTCTGGAAATCATCCGGGCCTTCGGGCACGGGCTTGGCGTGCCGAGCGATAAGATCGTGGTGATCGGCGGGCCGACCAAAAACCCGCTCTGGATGCAGAACAAGGCGGATGTGACCGGCATCGTGGTGGAGGTCCCCGACATGGAGGAGGCGGTTCCGTTAGGAGCTGCCATTCTCGCCGGGATCGGTACCGGCGTGTATCGCGATGAGCAGGACGCCTTCAGCCATGTCTATCGGCCGGGCACGTCCTATGTGCCGGATCCGCAGGCGCAGGCACGCTATCGTGAGCTCTATGCGCGGTATGAGGAGCTCTATCCCACGCTGAAAACTTTTGTCCAGAAGACAGCGCCATGATCCATCGTCTGGCCAAATCAGGTCAGCCGCGAAACATTCCTTTGCACGGCGGATTTTATTACGGGCAAAATACCCGCGCCAAGGGGCTTGTCCCCTTGGACGGGAAAGGTTGGATCACGGGGGCGGGGCCGTTTCCAAACCCGTTGCGATCCATGGGCGCAAGGCCCATGGCGTCGCCCGCCGGAAACCCGTGCAAAAATCCGCCGTGCAATTCCTTTGGCTGGTCGGGAATTTCGGCTCGCTGGATCAATCCCGGGTCACTATGTTCCGGCAAGTCCGCGATGGCGCGGGACGCGAACTCCTTGCCATGCGGCATCTGCCAGCGATCCAACATTAATCCATTCATCATGAAAACCACCCGTCGTCAGTTTCTGAAAAGTATTGCGCCCGTTACCGGGGTTCTTGCCGCTCCGAACATTCTGCGGGCCGCCAACCTCAACGGGCGGGTGCAGCACGCCTGTATTGGCGTGGGAGGGATGATGGGCTTCAATGATTTCCAGAACTTCAAGCAGCATCCCCGGACCGATGTGGTGGCCATCTGTGATGTGGACGCCGACAACCTGGCGCGGGCGCTCAAGGAAGTCCCGAATGCCAGGCCCTATCGGGACTGGCGCGAGATGCTGGCAAAGGAGGGCGGTAAAATCGACTCCATCAATGCCACGGTGCCCGACCACATGCACGCCGCCATTTGTTTCTCCGCCATGCAGGCGGGCAAGCACACCTACTGCCAGAAACCGATGTGCCACGATGTGGCGGAGGTACGGGCCTTGACCCGATTGGCCGCGGCAAAAAACCTGAAGACCCAGTTAGGCAATCAACATTCCTCCGGCAGCGGTGACCGCATGGCCGTGGAGTATCTCAAAGCGGGTGCGATCGGGAAGATCAAACACGTTTATCTTTGCTCGAACCGGGCCTCGGGCATGGATTATCGCCTGGATCAACCCAAGCCGCCACAAGCGCCGGTGCCAGCGAGTCTGGATTGGAATTTGTGGTTGGGGACCGCCCCGGAGCGGCCTTATGCGGCGGACGTCTATCATCCGAGCAAATGGCGCACGTGGTTGGATTTCGGCACCGGTTGGAGTGGTGATATCGGGTGCCACATCCTCAGTGCGCCGTGGAAAGCCCTGGGACTGAAGGCACCTGTCAGCATTGAGGCCCGCGTCAACAAGGGTTGGCTGGATTCACCCGCGTTGCGCGCCCAACTGTGGCCCCGGGCCAACCATATCACCTGGGTATTCCCCGGCAGCGCTCTAACGGCCGATGGCAAGGAGTTGACGGTGGAATGGTTTGATGGCGTGGAGCCGGACTTTTACATTCCCGAGGAATTCCGCAAGCTCTATCCCGGCGGAAAATTTCCCGAAGAGGCGGCCCTCTTTATCGGTGAAAATGGAGCGTTGTTATTGCCGCACACCAGTGGCCCGCAGCTTCTGCCAAGGGAGAAATTCGCGGCGGTGGCACGGCCGGAGATCAAGGGGGAAAACCACTACCACAGCTTCCTCAACAGCATTCTGGACAATACCCCATGCGAGTCCTCGTTTGACATTTCCGGCGCCATGTCCGAGACGGTCATTCTGGGCACCGTGGCGATCCGCACGCCCGGCGTCAAACTCGAATGGGATGCGCAAGCCCTCAAAATCACCAACTCCAGCGCGGCGGATTCCCTGTTGCGCCGATCCTATCGGGACGGCTGGAAAATCGACGGCCTGGGATGAGGATGAACGATCCACTCGGTATTCACCTGAGCGCCAAGCCGCGCTGGCCGCCATGGACTAAAGCCACTTCTTGCGGCGGAAGAACAGGAGCATTGCGACGACGACTGAAATCATGACCAACCAGAGGCAGACATAGCCATAGCGTGAGTGCAACTCGGGCATGTTGAACCAATACTCGCCGTCCTTGCTATCGAAGTTCATGCCATAGATGCCGACGATAAAGGTGAGCGGGATGAAGAACGCGGAAATCACCGTGAGCACCCGCATGATTTCATTGGTGCGCATGCCCACGGCGGACAGATAAAGCTCCAGCAGTCCGGCGCTGATTTCCCGGTAGCTCTCGATGAGATCCATGATCCGCACCGTGTGGTCATAGCAGTCGCGGAGAAAGACTTTGATCGGCGCGGTGATGTATGGGCTCTCGTCGTGGAGCAGCGAGTTGATCAGATCGCGCTCCGGCCAGATGGCGCGGCGCAGTTGCACCAGCGTCCGGCGGTGGTCATGCAGCGTCGAGACACATTCGGCGGTCGGCCGCTGCAGCATCTCGGTCTCGAGTTCCTCGAGGGCCTCGCCGAGGCTTTCGAGAATCGGGAAGCAGTGGTCGATGATGGCGTCTAGCAGAGCGTAGGCCAGATAGTCGGGTCCCATCCTGCGGATCCAGCCCTTGCCGCTGCGGATCCGTTGCCGGATTGGTTCGAAGACGTCGCACGCCGGATCCTCCTGGATGGTAATGAGCAGGTTTTTGCCTAGGATCATGCTGACCTGCTCGCCGATCATCCGGCCGTCATCGGCATCTCGATAGATCATCATCGCGACGATGAACAGATGGTTGTCATAAGGCTCCACCTTCGGGCGCTGGCCGGCGTGCAACACGTCTTCGAGGGTGAGCGGGTGGAGACCGAATTTCTCGCCGAGTGCCTTGAGCGCATCGAGGTCGCCAAGGCCGTTGAATTCGATCCAGTGGACCTTGCCGTCATCGCCATCGGGTTGCGGGAGTTCGGCGACGCTTTGGACGGTGTGCTCGGTGAGTGTGGCGGAGTCGTATTCCATCCAGCGGATCACCGGCAACTTGCCTTCGCCGGGCGCGAGCGGCGTGAGGGTGGCTGGCGGAGTGCCCGGGAGTGCGTAGCGGGTTTTGAACATCGCGGGCCAACGTAGCGGATCCGCGACGCGAAGGAAAGAGCGGATTCTAGCGGGCTGGGCCACGAACTCTGGCGGTTTCTCCTAGGAATTTCCGGCGTAATCGAGCATACCAACCACATGCGAATCCTGCGACCTGTTGTTGGCCTGTGGCTGGCACCGCTGGCGATGCTGAACGCTGCCGATTTGCCGCAAACCGGCGGCCAACCTAATATCGTATATGTGCTTTGCGACGATCTCGGCTACGGCGACGTCCATTGCCTCAACCTGCAGCGTGGCAAGATTGCCACGCCCAACGCCGACCGCTTGGCCACGCAGGGTATGGTGTTCACCGACGCGCACAGCGGTTCGTCGGTCTGCACACCCACCCGCTATGGCATTCTCACCGGGCGCTACGCCTGGCGCACCAAGCTCCAATCAGGCGTGCTCGACGGCAACAGCCGCGCACTCATCGCGCCGGATCGCTTGACCGTCCCAAAACTGTTGCAGGAACACGGCTACGCCACCGCTTGCATCGGCAAGTGGCACCTCGGCATGACCCTGCCCGACGCCAAGCACCTCACCGACCCCATCCTGGATGGCCCGACCACCCGCGGCTTCGATACCTATTTCGGCATCAGCGCCTCGCTCGACATGCCGCCCTTTGCTTTCATCGAGAACAATCACTATACTGAAGCTCCTACCGCCACCAAACAATGGGTGCGCAAAGGGCCCGCCGCTCCGGGCTTCGATGCGGTGGACGTGCTGCCTACCCTCACCCGCAATGCCGTCGAGACCATCGGCCGCCGCAGCGCGGATAAGAAGCCGTTTTTCCTCTATCTGCCCTTGGCCTCGCCGCATACCCCGATCGTTCCTAACAAGGAATGGCAGGGCAAGAGTGGCCTTGGTGCCTACGGCGATTTTGTCATGGAAACCGATTGGGCGCTCGGACAGGTGATGGACGCGCTCGACAAGGCGGGCATGGCCGGCAACACGCTGCTCATCTTCACCAGCGACAACGGCTGCTCACCGGCGGCCGGCGTGGGCAAGCTGGAGAAACAGGGGCATTTTCCCAGCGCCAACATGCGCGGCTACAAGGCCGACATCTGGGACGGCGGCCACCGCATTCCATTCATCGCACGCTGGCCCGGAGTCACCAAGCCCGGCACCACCTGCGGCCAAACCATTTGTCTAACCGACCTGCTGGCCACCTGTGCCGGGATTCTCGACGTGAGGTTACCCGATGATGCCGGTGAGGACAGCGTCAGCATCCTGCCCCTGTTGCGAGGGCAGGACCGGCCGTTGCGCGAAGCCGTCGTGCATCATTCGATCAACGGCATGTTCGCGCTGCGCCAGGGCAATAGCAAACTGATCTTCGGGTCCGGCTCCGGCGGTTGGAGCAAGCCAGGCGCTGACAAATCGCCGGTGCAGTTATATGATATGACGCTGGACGCGGGCGAACTCCAGAACCGGCAGGCCGCCGACCCGGCCGCCGTGGCGCGTCTCACGGAAATGATGGAAAAACAGATCTCCGACGGCCGCAGCACCCCCGGAGCACCGCAGAAAAACGACGGCACTATCCAGCTGCGGAAAGGAAAATGAACCGACCCCACCGTGAGAGTCCCGAACCAAATGATGAAAAACTACCTGCAAGCACTGCTCACAATCGGTTATTTGATGGGTGCGGTTATATGCCCGGCGGCCCGCGCCCAGCACGTCCTGCTGGAAGCCGAGCAATTCGCCGCTTTGGGCGGCTGGGATGTGGACTCGCAATTCATGGAGCAGATGGGATCGCCCTATCTGCTCGCGCATGGTCTGGGTGTGCCGGTGCAAGACGCGGTGACCACGGCAAAGTTCCCGGTGGCGGGAACCTATCGTGTCTGGGTGCGCACCCGTGACTGGGTGGCCCCGTGGAAAGCTCCCGGGGCACCGGGAAAATTCCTGCTGGCGATCGATGGCAAGGATCTAACTGAAACATTCGGCACTGCCGGCGCGGACTGGCATTGGCAGGACGGCGGGGTAGTCGAAGTCGGCGTGGAGGCGAAGATCGCGCTGCATGATCTCACCGGCTTCGAGGGCCGCTGCGATGCGGTGTTGTTTTCCAAGGATGCATCGTTCCAGCCGCCGAACGATCCCGCCGGACTCGCAATATTCCGGCGTGCGTCGCTGGGCTTGCCGGAGGTGCCGGAGGATGGCGGGCAGTTTGATCTGGTGGTGGTGGGTGGCGGGGTGGCGGGCATCTGCGCGGCGGTTTCCGCGGCGCGCAATGGTTTGAGCGTCGCGTTGGTTCAGGACCGCCCGGTGTTGGGGGGCAATGCCAGCAGCGAGGTGCGCGTGTGGCCGGAGGGACACACCCGGCAGCAACCGTTCACTCACATCGGTGAAATAGTGGACGAGATCTGCCCGCCCAAGACCGCCGGTTCCGGCAACGCGAAAGGGGCCGCCGTGTATGATGATGAACGCAAGCTGCGCGTGGTCCGCGCCGAGCCGCGCATCACGCTGATGACCGGGCAGCGCGTGATTGCCGCCGAGGTGCATGACAACCTCATCGTGTCCGTGACCGCCGAGCACATCCGCAGTGCGAAATGGAGCAAGCTGAAGGGCGGACTCTTTGCCGATTGCACCGGCGATGCGACGGTGGGTTTCCTCGCCGGCGCGGATTATGAAATTTCTAACAATGGCAACATGGGTGCGAGCAACCTGTGGAACGTGCTGGACCAGGCGGACCCCGGGCAGATGCTCAGCTGCGAGTGCAAAGACAAGGACGCGCTCGGCACGGCCATCGAGGCTGGCAACGTCGCCGCGCCGTTTCCACGCGTGCCATGGGCGCTGGACCTCGGCACCAAACCTTTTCCCGGCCGCGACAAGTCCAACAGCAAGGGTGCCATCACCGATCTCGGCGGATGGTTCTGGGAAAGCGGCTTTGACAAGGACCCGATCCACGACGCCGAGCGCATCCGCGACCTGAACCTGCGGGCAATGTATGGCGCCTGGGATGCGTTGAAAAACGTCGACGGCTGCTACCCGAACCACCGCCTCGGCTGGTCCGCTTTCATCGCGGGCAAGCGCGAATCACGGCGTTTGCTCGGAGATGTTGTTCTAACAGCAGAAGACTTCCGCAAGGCAACGGTATTTCCCGACCCGGCCTTTCCCTGCTCCTGGCATATCGACGTCCACACGCCGGATCCAAGATTCGCCGCCGGACTGCAAGGCGATGAATTCATCTCCACCTACACGCACGGCAAGGGATACACCTACAACGGGCCCTACTGGGCACCCTACCGCACGCTCTACAGCCGCAACATCGCCAATCTGTTCATGGCGGGACGCAACATCAGCGTGACCCGCGAGGCCCTGGGAGCCGTGCGCGTCATGCGCACCTGCGGCATGATGGGCGAAATCGTCGGCAAGGCCGCCTGGATCGCCGCGCGCCATAACAGTTCACCCCGAGGCGTTTACGCTAACCACCTGCCACTGCTGCGCGAACTGATGGCACAACCGGGCGCGCTGCGCCGCAACGAACCCGCGGGAAATCCACCCCCATTGGAAAGCAAGTGATATGAAACCCAACCCCACATCCCGAATTCAACCAACCACATCCTGTTCCCGCCGCGATTTCCTGCACCACACGGCGGCGCTCGCGGGAACGGCGGCTGCGGGCTTTCCCGCGCTCCTGCACGCCGCCGGGCCGCCCCCCATCCAAGGGTTCGAGCCGGCCGCCTCCGACCCGAACGCATCCGCCGCTTGGCAACCGGTGTCCGACCGCAGGATCCGCGTTGGCCTCGTCGGCTACGGGGTCTGTCAATTCGGCGCGGCGTTCGGGTTTCAGGATCATCCGAATGTGCAGGTGGTGGCGGTGAGCGACCTGTTAGCGGACCGTTGCGCGGCGATGGCCAAGGCGTGCCGGTGTGCCATGACCTATCCCTCGTTGGAAGAACTGGTCAAGGACGACTCCATCGAAGCGGTGTTTGTCGCCACCGATGCGCCGAGCCACGCGAGGCATTGCATTACAGCCTTGCAGCACGGCAAACACGTCGCGTCCGCCGTGCCCGCGATGTTCGGCTCGCTCGAGGACGGGGAAAAACTCCTCGCCGCGGTGAAACAGAGCGGGCTCGGCTACATGATGTTCGAGACCTCGGCGTTTCACGAAGACCTCACCGCCATGCGCCAGATCTATCGGGCAGGCGGACTGGGCAAGCTTACGTATGCCGAGGGCGAATACTATCACTACATGGAAGCCCCGATCGATTCCTTCAAGGGGTGGCGCGTCGGCCTGCCGCCGCAATGGTATCCCACGCACTCCAATGCCTACTACCACTGCGTCACCGCCGGCAACTTCACGGAAGTTTCCTGCCTCGGCATCCCGGGCCGTGTCGCCCATCTGCAACCGCAGAACAATCCCTATCACAATGCTTTCGGCACCGAGATCGCCTTGTTCCGCACCAGTGACGGCGGCGCCGCGCGCATGGCCGTCAGTTGGGACACGCCCGGTGCCGGCGGCGAAATGGGACGGGTGCGCGGCCAACGCGGTTCGTTCTACGGCAAATACGAAGGGCCGGAAACCCAACTCCCCAACACCCAGCGCCCGCCGTTGCCGCCGGGGTTGGAGCCCGGTGGTCACGGCGGTTCGCACGGCCATCTCACCCACGAATTTGTGACCGCCCTGCTGCAGCAGCGCCAGCCACTGGTGGACATCACGATGGCGTTGAATCTAACCGCCTCCGGGATCGTGGCCCATCAATCCGCCCTCAAAGGCGGCGAGTGGCTGAAAATCCCCCAATACAACGGGTAGCATTTGACCAGTGCCGGACCGCCAATCCCCGCCATCCATGGAAAGCACCTCATGAAAGCCATCACACTCATTTGCGCCGCCCTGTCCTGTGTGTTCCTCATCGTTGCGCAGGGTGAGGAGACGGTGGTGTACAAGAAGGCGGCCGATCGCGGGCTGAAACTGCTCATCGAGAAACCGCCGGCGTGGAAAGCCACGGACCAGCGGCCCGCCATCGTGTTTTTCTTTGGCGGCGGATGGGTGGGGGGCAGCCCGATCCAGTTCCTCAAACAAAGCGAATACCTCGCCACCCGCGGCATGGTCGGCATCCGGGTGGAATATCGCACCATTACCAAAGGCGACAAAGGTCCGCCCATCGTTTGCTGCGCCGATGCGAAGTCGGCCATGCGTTATGTGCGTGGGCATGCGGCGGAACTCGGCATCGATCCCCGCCGCATCGCCGCGGCGGGCGGTTCCGCCGGCGGCCACCTGGCCGCGTTCACGGGTCTGGTCAACGGCCTGGATGATCCTGATGACGATCTAACTGTTTCCTGCAAGCCGGATGCGCTGGTGCTTTTCAACCCGGTTTTCAACAACGGCCCCGGGCAATGGGGGCACGAGCGGATCGGCGCGCGCTATCAGGAATTCTCGCCGGCCCACAACATCCGCAAGGATGCCCCACCCACGGTCGTGTTCCTCGGCGATTCTGACAAGCTCATCCCGGCGGGCACCTTGCGCGAGTTCGAGGCCGGCATGAAAAAAGCGGGGGTGCGCTGCGACGCCCACGTCTATCCAAACGCCGGCCACGGTTTCTTCAACCGGGATCCCCACTTCTCCCTGACCTTGCTCGAAACCGACAGGTTCCTGGCCTCGCTCGGTTGGCTGAAGGGCCCGCCAACCCTACTCGCGGCCGCACCCCAAACGGAGGTCCCCGCCAGGCCTAACATCGTTTTCATCCTAGCCGACGACCTGGGCTGGACCGATCTCGGCTGTTTTGGCAGCAAGTTCTATCAGACCCCGAACATCGACCGACTGGCTGGCCAGGGCATGCGCTTCACCGATGCCTATTCCGCCTGCACCGTCTGTTCGCCGTCGCGTGCCAGCATCCTGACCGGTCAGTATCCGGCGCGCCTCCATATTACCGACTGGATCGCCGGCCATGTCCGGCCCAAGGCGCCACTGCGCGTGCCAGACTGGACGATGCATCTGCCGCTGGAAACCATGAACCTCGCCAAGGCACTCAAGCCGGCGGGTTATGTCTGCGCCAGCATTGGCAAGTGGCACCTTGGGGACAAGGAGTTCTGGCCGGAACGGCAGGGGTTCGACCTCAACGTGGCCGGGTGCGCGATGGGCCAGCCACCGGATTATTTCGCGCCCTACAGGATCCCGACCCTGACGGATGGACCGGCGGGCGGGTTTCTGAGCGACCGGCTCACGGATGAGGCCGTGCAGTTCATCCAACAGAACCGGCAACGGCCGTTTTTCCTCTATCTGCCGCACTACGCCGTGCACACCCCGCTGATGGCCAAACCGGAGGTGATCCACAAGTACCGACAGCTTGCCGACCCCAAGGCGCCGCACCATAACCCGAAATACGCCGGCCTGATCGAGAGCGTGGACGACAGCGTCGGTGCCATCCTGCGCACCCTCGATGAATTGAAACTCACCGGCAATACCATCGTCATCTTCACCTCCGACAACGGCGGACTGCTCGGCAGCACCTCCAACATCCCGTTGCGCGCCGGCAAAGGCTCCGCCTATGAGGGTGGCGTGCGCGTCCCGCTGATTGTGAAGTGGCCCGGCGTCACCCAGCCCGGCAGCGTCTGCCACACACCGGTCATCAGCCCCGATTTCTATCCGACCCTGCTGGCGTCGGCGGGGGTGGCACCTTCTAACGAAATGGTGGATGGTGAGAACCTCGGGCCGCTGCTCCGCCAGACCGGTACGCTCAAACGCGATGCCATCTACTGGCATTATCCGCATTACCACCCCGGCGGCGCATCACCCCATGGCGCCATCCGGCAAGGCGACTACCGGCTCGTCGAATTCTATGAGGATCACCATGTAGAACTCTACAACCTCAAGGACGACCTCGGCGAAACCCGGGATCTCGCCGCCCGGTTACCCGAAATGACCGCCGCGCTCCGCCAAAAACTCCACGCCTGGCGCCAACAAGTCGGTGCCCAGATGCCAACACCCAATCCAAGCCACGAACCCAAACCGCCGCAGGCGCCACCTGACAAGCAAGGGGTTCCGCATGCGGAAACCCCAAGCCCTGCACTGAAACCATGAAACCGTCCAACTATGTTGGTTGATCCCGTGAAGCACACCCTGTCCATCCTCGCCACCTTGTTGCTGGCACCGCAGGGCGCACTGCATGCCGCGGATGCGACCGACCCGCCGAGGCCTAACATCCTATTACTGTTAGGCGATGACTGGGCATGGCCGCACGCCTCGTGTCTCGGGACCCCGGGCATCAAGACACCAACTTTCGACCGGCTCGCGCGCGAGGGCGTGTTGTTCCGCAACGCCCACGTCGCCGCGCCGTCGTGCTCGCCGTCGCGCGCCGTCATGCTCACCGGTCAATGGCACTGGCGGCTCGAACAAGGCGCCAACCTGCATGCTTTCATTCCGGCCAAATTCCCCGTCTACCCCGACTTGTTGGAACAGGCCGGTTACTTTGTCGGTCTCACCGGCAAAGGTTATGGCCCCGGAATTAACAAAGACCGCCCGCGCAACGCCGCCGGTCCCGATTTCAAGAACTTCGAGGCCTTCATGGCAGCCCGTCCGAAGAATCAACCATTCTGTTTTTGGCTGGGTAGCAAGTTCCCGCACCGGCCGTATTCCCCCGGCAGCGGTGTGAACAACGGCCTCGACCCCGCCAGGATTGTGGTCCCGCCTTATCTGCCCGACACCGCCGCCGTCCGCCGTGACATCTGCGATTATTATCTAGCAGCACAAGATTTCGACCGTCAGGCTGGCGCGGCTATAGCGGCCTTGGAAAAGTCCGGCGATCTCGACAACACGCTCATCGTCATGAGCGGTGACAACGGTTGGCCGTTCCCGCGCGCCAAAGCCACCTGTTATGACACCGGCACCCACATTCCGCTCGCCGTGCGCTGGGGTGCGCGCGTCAAGGGCGGCCGCGCCGTGGACGATTTCGTCAGTTTGGCCGACCTTGCGCCGACCTTCCTCGAAGCCGCCGGGCTGACCCCATCACCCGCGATGACCGCGCAGAGTTTCCTCAAGGTCCTGCTTTCAGACAAGTCCGGCCAGGTGGATCCCGCTCGCGACCACCTTCTAACCGGCATGGAACGCCACGTGGTCAAGGGCCGCAGCGACGGCGATGTGGTCGGCGTCGGATATCCGATGCGCACCATCCTCACCAAAGATTTCCATTATATCCGCAACTTCCATCCGAACCGCTGGCCGGCCGGCGATCCGCCCACAGCCACGGCACCGGACTTCGACGCGTATGCCAAGAACACCTTCGCGGGTTATGCCGACGTGGACGCCGGGCCGTCGAAAGCATGGTTGCTGACCCACCCGGAAGATCCGGGCTTCCACCGCGCCTTCGGCAAACGACCGTCATGCGAGTTGTATGACCTCCGCCATGATCCCTATGAGTTGATGAACATCGCCACCGATCCCGCCTATGCCGATACCCTCAAGGATCTGGATACGCGGCTCATGGCTGAATTGAATGCCACCACCGACCCGCGCGCCGCCGGCCATGAGTTAGACCGTGGCATCATCCCCCAAGGCAACAAATTGCAGCGCTTATCTCCGTGAAAACGCCATGTGTCATTGGCCCCGGTTCCATATTGCCCTTGACCGCTTGTTGCTAACTGAATGTGTTCCAACCCAGGGACTGCACCTTATGGCAGCGGCCCGTCCATCACGAACGACTTGGTGACCGTGAGGTTGACGGGGAGTTTCATCTTGGTGGAATCGCCGGCGTAGCTGGAGCGGGTGGTGAGGGTGCCTTTGAGTTCGAGCGATTCGTCAAGCATGGTGTCCAGGTTCACGGTGATTTGGCCGGTGAGATCCACTGCGGCATCGGCTTCGCTGCCGTCGGCTTGGAAGTCCGCGCCGGTGCTGCGGATCGAAAAGTCGATCACCGCGATATCGGATTTTTCCAAATGGCGGATCTGGCGCAGCCGCATGGTGCCGATGGTCTGGGCTTTCGCGAGATCCTTTTCGATGATCATTTTGATCCATGCGGGATCGAACTCCCACGAGTCGCCGAGTTTGACCTCGCGGGCGGGATACCACTCGCGTTTCAGATAGACCGTGAGTTCCTCGATTTCGGCACTCACCCGGGCATAGGGCACGGAACCATCGAGCTCGAATTTCCAATCACCGCTTGGGGATTTCGACATGGCGAACATCTTGCCGGTGAGCGGGCTGGGGTCAGAGGATTTTTCCTCTTTGCCGGCGATGACGATTTTCGACGAAGTCGCGAGTTTGGCAACTTTCACCATGCCGCGTTTGGTGCCGTCCGGGGTGGGGGCGCGGAAGGTCCAGACCAGGTCGCGCTCGCGGGTGATGAAAATAGTGCCCTTGGTGGATTTGCCGGAGCTGGTTCGTTCGAGCGAGCCGCCCGGGGTTTCGGAATGACTGACGAGGCGCACGCTCTGCCCGGGTTGGCCGCGCACCGGACCGAAGGTGATGCCCGCGGCGGTGGCCGGGGCGATGAGGCCACAAGAACGATGGCGGATAAGACAAGGCAGGGGCGCATCATGGTGCGGGTAGATTTCCTGCTCGCAGGCTGGCGGTCAATCCCAATCGCTTGGCGTGGGGATTGGTGAAAACCGGCCTTGAATGACGCATGGGAAAACGGGATGGTCCAGACATGACTTCCAACGAAACGCCGCCAAGCGCCATTCCCACGGGTTTCAAGGACGGCGGGGCGAAATCGCCGCCGCAGGTGATCGACAAATACGATGCGCCCTCGATGTTCGGGCTGCAGGGGCAGCGGCGGTTTCATGCGATGATCAAGCCGGGTGGATCCGCCTGCAATCTGGATTGCAGTTATTGTTTTTATCTGAGCAAGGCCACCCTTCCTAACGGACCAGGGGGCGGCCGGATGTCCGATGAAATGCTCGAGCGCTTCATCCAACAATACATCGCGGGGGTGACCGGGCCGGAAGTGGTGTTTTCCTGGCAAGGTGGCGAGCCGACGTTGATGGGCCTGGATTTTTTCCGCAAGGTCGTGGCGCTTGAGCAGAAACATGCCAAGCCCTATCAGAAAATTGAAAACGATTTGCAGACCAACGGCACGCTGATCACCGGGGAATGGTGTGAGTTTCTCAAACAGAACCGATTCCTGGTGGGCTTGAGCATCGATGGACCGCGGGAAATCCATGACCAATACCGGGTCACCAAAGGCGGCGCCCCCACCTTCGACAAGGTCTTCAACACCGCCAAGCTGCTGCACCGCCACGGGGTGCCGTTCAACACGCTGACCTGCGTCAACCGCTTCAATGGCCGAAAACCGTTAGATGTGTATCGTTTTCTCAAGAACGAGGTCGGGTCCACATACATGCAATTCATCCCGATCGTCGAGTACAAGGGTTTTGAGCGAACGGCACCGCACCGCTGGGACAACGCGGCCCTGCCTCGGGACGGCGAGCCCGAGAGCCGGCCGGGCCATCCGGATTCCATCGTCACCGAGTGGTCGGTGGATCCCGATGACTGGGGGTATTTCCTATGCTCGATTTTCGACCGGTGGCACAAGAACGACATCGGCAGGATCATGGTGAACCACTTCGAAACGCTGGTGTCCCAGCACATGGGCTTGGGGACGCAACTGTGCATTTACGGTGAATTTTGCGGCAAAGGCGTGGCGGTCGAGCATGACGGCAGTGTTTACTCCTGCGACCACTATGTCTATCCGGAGTATCGGCTGGGCAACATCATGGACCACGCGCTCGACTCCCAGGTGTTTTCCCGCAGCCAGGTGCAATTCGGTCATGCCAAAAACGAGACCCTGCCGAAGTATTGCCGGCGCTGCCCTTATCTAACAGACTGTTGGGGGGAATGCCCGAAGAACCGGATCATCCGCACCCGGGACGGCGAGCCGGGCCTGAACTATCTGTGCGCGGGGTTCAGGAAATTCTTCGCCCACGCCATTCCCGAGATCGAGCGCATCGTTGCGGACTTGCGCAAGCGGCCGATTCGGTCGCAGAAACGCATGTGAGACGGCAGGGTGGGGTCAGCCAAGGTGGCGCGGCCTCGATGAGGGCTGCCAAAGAGTGGGCCAAGGGATGCCTGTAAGTCCAGAGCATGGAAGGATTTTCGGCGATCCTTTGGCATGCGCTCCCAGCGAGCGCGTGCCACCTCTATCTCACGACTGTAATTTCTTGGCTCCATAAACGATTCGGCTTGTCCCCAACAATGCGGGGGGGTGGGGGGTGGGAATCAACCTAGAAAGGAAGATGGATGAACAGGAGGAAGCAGAGGAAGCAGAGAATCAATGGCATACAAACATGGATGGCCTCA
>Ga0268284_1000237_pt1 | contig 45609 bp, 40 predicted proteins | sample saktaG_14_FD_190137 | JGI IMG/M metagenome (GOLD analysis project Ga0268284, IMG submission 190137) | Saline water microbial communities from Sakinaw Lake, British Columbia, Canada - sak_2013_06_06_40m | ecosystem: Environmental > Aquatic > Non-marine Saline and Alkaline > Saline ...
CACGGATTCGTCCACCCGCACTTTCCAATCGTGCGATTTTTTCCGCAGAATGGCCAGCCGCGTTTCCATCTGCGGGGCTTGCGTTTCCACGGTCAGGCCGCATTCGAAGCGGGAAATGAGCCGCGGCTCGAGGTTTTTGATCTCACAGGCGGGGCGGTCACAGGTCAGAACCACCTGGTTCCGGCCGTCGAGCAGGGTGTTGAACGTGTGGAAAAATTCCTCCTGCGAGCGCTCCTTGCCTGCTAGAAACTGGACGTCGTCGATCAACAGCACGTCCGAACTGCGGTAGCGGCGGCGGAATTTCTCCAGATCGCCGCGGCGCACCGAGTCGATGAACTCGTTGGTGAATTTCTCGCAGGTCAGATAGACCACGCGTGATCCCGGTTGGAGGCGGAGGATTTCCTGGCCGATGGCCTGCATCAGGTGGGTCTTGCCCAGGCCGGGGCCGCCGTAAATGAACAACGGATTGTAACCAATGCCGGTTGTTTTCGCCACCGCCTCGCAGGCGGCATGGGCGAACTGGCTGTTGGAGCCCACCACGAAACTCGCGAACGTATGGGCCGGGTTGAGTCCCGCGCTCTTGATGCGCCGTTCCAACGCCTCGCCTTCGAGCGTGGCGGCCTTGCTCGGCCGTGAATGCGCCGAGGCGTGCTCCGGGTGGCCGTGCATCACTTCGATCGGCACGCCATCATCCGTCTCCGCGACCACGACATTGACCTCACGCACCTCTTCGTAAACCCGGTTCACGGCCACCGTCAACTCTGGCAGGTAGTTGGTCTCGATCCACACCTGATGGATCTCCCCGGGAACGGTGATCGTAGCGACACCGTCCTCCTCCCCGACCCACCCGGCGGCGCGGAACCAACGCTGGAAGGCATCCTCACCGACAGACCCGCGCAACGTGTCACACACTCCAATCCACCCCATGCTTGCCACAGGATCATCCGCCATTCCATCCACCATTTCGCGCGTTGCCAAGGCTCCCGGTTCCATTGTTAGTCAATCTGCTTGGAAAAGTTTCTGCCGCCATCCCACCCCACTCCCCCGAGTGGCGCATTGCGGCGCGGCAACCACTCTGCGCAACCAACAGCGGACAGCGGAAATTATTTTTGGCCGCTCTAACAATCCTCCGGTGGGTGCCGTATTCCACAAGGGTTCCACGCGCTGAAATTTTAAAAACTTGACCCGGAAATCATTTCGTTTTTCCGAAGCATTATCACCCTGATGCTTGGCCAATTGACGCATGCGATTGAAAAACAATCAGTCACATGATGGCGGAATCGTCACCAAGTTTGCAGTCACGACGACGACGGAGCGGAAGAGCTTGGAGCAAGGCTTGCCGGCGTGCAAACCCGTGACCATCGGTTACTCCTTCGTCCCATCCCGGGTGCCTTCCCTCGGGACGGCCGGAGTCTTGAAACACAATGCGATGGCGACGGTCACCAGCGTTCCTGCCAGAATCCGCCAGGGGAATTCGATCACCGGCAGCCAAGCGGGATTTTCATACAGCGCGCTACCCGCAATCATTTGCCAAAGGTCGTTGGGCAGGTTGCTCAGGATGGCGACGGCGAGCACCCCCGCGGCCATGGCGATGGGGTTGCCGGTTTCGCTGCCACGGGTGCGGGTGAAAAGCGCCACCATGAACACTCCTAACAGCGATCCGTAGGTGTAACCAAAGCTGCCCAGAATAATTTTGATGATGCTCAGATCCGGATGGTGAGCTTTGACAAACGCGGTGGCGAGACCGACGAAAATCAGCACCAGGGTGAAGCCCACGGTGGCGAGCTTGATGAGCCGGACCCGCGCGGAATCATTCTCCGGCGTTTTGAACCAACGGAAATGGAAATCCCGGCAATAACTGGTAGCCAGTGAGTTCATCGCCGTGCCCAGCGAACCCATGGTGGTGGCCAACACCCCGGCAATCACCAGCCCCCGCAAGCCGCCGGGCATCACATCCACCACGAAATACGGGAAAATCCGCGCGTTGTCCGGTTCTCCCTTGGCCATCGGCAGCGCCGGATCATTCACCACATGGCCGTAGTAAACCGAGAGCAAAATGCCGATGGTCAGCACCGCGTAGGTGACGGGAATGTCGGCCAGTCCTGATAGAACGGTCGCCACCGCGCTCTGGCGTTTGTTTTTGGCGGTGAGCATGCGCTGCACCATGTCCTGATCGGTGCCGTGGGTGGCCAGCGTCACGAACAACGAGCCGAACAGCGCCGCCCAAACCGTGTATTCGGTCTCCAACACACTCTTGATTTTTCCCCAAGGGGTGCCGGCGGGAGCGTCTCCCTGCCACTGCCAGAGCGCGAGATCGTGCGGGCCGGCCAGGTGGTTTTTGGCACCCTCCCAGCCGCCGGGAATGTGGCCTAACAAATACCAGACGGAGAACCCCAGCGCGCCGAAGAGCACGGCGATCTGCAGCACGTCGGTCCAGATCACCGCCTTGATGCCGCCCACCGCGGTGTAGGCGGCGGTGAGCAGGCTGATGAGCACCAGCGCGGCGCCGGTGAACCAGAATTGCTGCCAGTTTCCCAGCGGTCTGTCAGGGTTGCTGCGGTTCCAGATCACCACCAGCAGCAAAGTGGGCACCCACAGCCGCGAGCCGCTGGCCAGTGAACGCGTCAGCAGGAACAGCGCGCTGGCAAGGCGCCGGGTGCGTGGCCCGAAACGCATTTCGAGAAACTCGTAGATGCTCACCACATTGTGTTTGTAATATGCCGGGATGAACACCGCGCTCACCACCACCCGGGCCAGCAGATAGCCGACCATCAACTGTGCGTAGGTGTAATTGCGCAGCCGGAAGCCCTCGCCCGGCGTGCCGAAAAACGTGCCCGCACTGATTTCTGACGCGAGGATCGAGGCCAGCACCGCCCACCACGGAATCGAGCGCCCGCCCAGTGCGAAGTCCGCAACGTTGCGGTTTCCCCGCCGGCTGAAATGCACGCCGATGCCCACGATGATCGCGAAATACATCCCGATGATGAGCAGATCCAAGGCGAGGGCCGGCATGCCCGCGACGCTAGATGGCCGCGCCCGAGTTCCAAGTCCGGAATTGCGCATCCGGCACCAGGCCCAAGTTTGCCACCCGCGCCCGGCGCCTCTAGCCCTCCCAAATCCCCGGTGGTAAAAATGCCTATAGCGTCATCCCCTGAGCCCGCAGAACAACGCAAATCCCGCCAGCCGCAAATGGATTTGGCTTTGCGCCGGGAAGGGGATCCGTCAATCTCCGACGCAATGACGGAGAAACCCAAACTCGTGGTCGATGATCCCTGGCTGGAACCCCACCAAGGCGCCATCCAACACCGGATGGAACGCTTAGCCAAGGAACTGGCGGCGATCGGCAAACATTCGCGCACGCTCGCCGCGCATGCCACCGGTCACAACTACGCCGGCATCCATTTCCACGCTCTAACGAACGAATGGACGGTCCGCGAATGGGCCCCGGCCGCGCGGGCGGTTTCGCTGATCGGCGATTTCAACGGCTGGAACCGCGAGACCCAGCCCTTGGAAAAATTTTCCAAGGGCGTCTGGCAGCTCAAGCTGCCTGCGGCCGCCCTCGCCCACGGCCAGTTGGTGAAACTCCACATCGTTGGGGCCGACGGCTCGCGCCGCGACCGGATCCCGCCGTGCATCCGCCGCGCGGTGCAGGATCCCGTGACCCACGATTACAGCGGCCAGATCTGGCACCCGCCGGTGCCCCATGACTGGCAGCACCCGTTCGATCCGGCAGCCATCGGCGCGCCGCTCATTTATGAATCCCACGTCGGCCTGGCCGGCGAGGAGCCGCGGGTGCACAGCTACCGCGAGTTCGCCGCCGGTGTCCTGCCGCGCATCGCCCAAGCCGGTTACAACACGGTGCAACTCATGGCCATCCAGGAACATCCGTATTACGGCTCGTTCGGTTATCATGTCTCGTCATTCTTCGCGCCCTGCTCGCGCTTCGGCACCCCGGAGGATTTGAAATTCCTCATCGACACCGCCCACGGGCTGGGCCTCGCGGTGTTGTTAGACCTGGTGCATTCCCACGCCGTCAAAAACATGGCCGAGGGTCTCAACGACTTCGACGGTTCCGGCAACCAGTATTTCCATCAGGGCGAACGCGGCGAGCATGCGCTGTGGGATTCCAAGTGCTTCGATTACGGCCGCCCGGAAGTGCGCCAGTTCCTGCTCTCCAACGTCCGCTACTGGCTGGAGGAATTCCGCTTCGACGGCTTCCGCTTCGATGGGGTCACCTCGATGCTCTATCACTCGCGCGGCCACAAGGCTTTTGGCAGTTACGACGACTACTTCGGCCCCGACGCGGACGAGGACGCGGTTCTCTATCTGCAACTCGCCGCGCAACTCATCCGGGAAATCAAACCCGGCGCCATCGCCATCGCCGAGGACATGTCCGGCATGCCGGGCCTGTGCCGGCCGCTCGAGGATGGCGGCGTCGGCTTCACCCACCGCCTCGCGATGGGCATCCCGGACTATTGGATCAAGCTGCTCAAACACAGCCGCGACGAGGATTGGAACCTCGACGAACTGTGGGGCGTGCTCGCCAACCGCCGTCACGGCGAGGCCACCATCGCCTATGCCGAAAGCCACGACCAGGCGCTCGTCGGCGACAAGACCCTCGCGTTCCGGTTGATGGACAAGGAGATGTATTGGCACATGGCCAAGGACGATGCGCATCCGCTCATCGAGCGCGGCATCGCGCTGCACAAACTCATCCGGCTGGTCACCTTGGTGTTAGGCGGCGAGGGTTGGCTCAACTTCATGGGCAACGAATTCGGCCACCCCGAGTGGCTCGATTTCCCGCGCGCGGGCAACGCCTGGTCGTTCCACTATTGTCGCCGCCAGTGGTCGCTGGTGGACAACCCGGAACTCAAATACCATTGGCTTGCCGATTTCGACCGCGCGCTGATGGCCCTCGCCCGCCAGACAAATCTGCTGGCAACCCCGCCGGCGCAGGTCCTCCACCTCGATCATGGAGCCAAAATCCTCGTCGCCGAACGCGCCAATCTCATCTTCGTCTTCAATTTCTCCGTCGCCAACTCGCACTTCGGCTATCCGCTCCGCGTGCCCGGCGCGGAAACCCGCAGGTTGTTGCTCGACACCGACGCTCCCAACTTCGGCGGCCACGACCGGGTCGATCCCGCGTTCCACTACCCGGTGGACGCCGAGGGAATCATCAAAATCTACAGCCCGTCACGCACCGGCCTGGTGCTGGCCACAATCTAACACACCAACCGCCGTCCCGCGAGGACCCCGGCTATGGACCATGCGGCGCTTATGAAACCGGCACGCCTTCCGGCCCGCTAGTTGTGGGATGCCTGGGTTCGTTGGCGGCGTTGACCAATATGAGCGGCTGGCAGATCAGCATGGCGGAGACTCGGAACGCCCACCTTGCAAATCCACCGCAGCCCCCCCATACTCCCGGCCATGCCGGACACTGACCTGACCGCAGTGGAGCAAAAGGCCCACGAGGAGGCCTTGAAACGCCTCGGCGACTGCGGCCGCCGCCGCGGCAGCGTGCTCGACTTGAGCCATCTCGGACTGACCCGCCTGCCCCCGCAAATCGGCCAACTCGCCAAACTGACGGAACTCGACCTCTCCCATAACTCGCTGCAAAACCTGCCCCCGGAACTCGGCCAGCTCGCCAATCTGACGCGGCTTGACCTCTCCCACAACCGGCTCGGCTCCCTGCCCCCGGAACTCGGCCAACTCGCCAGGCTGACGGTGCTCGACCTTTCTAACAACATGCTGGCCGCCCTGCCGCCCGGGATCGGCCACCTCGCCAGCCTGACCCGGCTCGACCTCTCCCACAACCCGCTGGCCGCCCTGCCCCCGGAACTCGGCCAGCTCGCCCAGCTGACGCGGCTTTACCTCTCTAACAACAAGCTGGCCGCGCTGCCGCCGGAGCTCGGCCGGCTCGCCCATCTGACGCGGCTTTACCTCTCCGACAACGCGCTGGCCGCCCTGCCCCCGGAGCTCGGCCAGCTCGCCAAGCTGACGCGGCTTGACGTTTCCAACAACCGGCTGGGCACCCTGCCCCCGGAGCTCGGCCAACTCGCCAAGCTGACGGTGCTTGATCTATCGAGGAACCTGCTGGAAGCGCTGCCGGTGGAGCTCGGCCAACTCGCCAAGCTGACGGTGCTTTCGCTCATGGCCAACCGCCTGGTCGCGCTGCCGGAGAGTTTCAGTGGTTTGGAAAACCTGGAGAGCTTGCACCTTCACGACAATCCCGCCCTGCAACTCTTGCCCTCCGTGCTCGGGGCCGATCCGCGAAAGACCGATCCGCGGGCGATCCAAGCCCCACGCTTTGCCGCGGCGAAATCGATCCTGGATTTTTATTTCGCGCGACAGACGGGGAAAACCCGCCCCTTGAATGAAGTGAGGCTGATTCTGGTGGGGCGCAGCGGGGCCGGGAAGACGAGCATCGTGCAGGCCATGCGGGATCTGCCGTTTCATGAACGCGAGCAGAGCACGCCGGGCATCGCCTTGTGCGACATGACGCTGGATGGCGGCGCGGGGCAACCGGTCACGGCCCATGTGTGGGACTTCTCCGGACAAGCGATCACCCACACCTTGCACCCGTTTTTCTTCAGCGAGCGGAGTTTGTATGTGGTGGTCCTATCAGGCCGGGACCACCACGAGGGGGATGACGCGCACTACTGGCTGCGCCTGATCCAAGAGTTCGCAACGGATGGTCTGGGACATGGGCCGCCGGTCATCGTGGCGCTCAACCAGTGGAACGTGCCCGGCTGCCGCCCCGAGGTGGACCGTGGTGCGTTGCGCGAGCGCTATCCATTCATCCGCGGCTTTGTGGAAATCGACTGCAAGGCAAAGAAGGGCATCCCCGTCCTGAAAGCCGCCCTGTGCCGGGAACTCGACCGCATGCCGTGGGTGCGGGAGCCTTTCCCTGAGGAGTGGAATGCCGTGCGCCGCGCCCTGGCCACAGGCGCAAAGCACCTCACCGATGACCAATACCAGGCGCTGTGCGTGGAACATGGCGTGACGGATGAAGGACAACAGGACTATCTAGCGGAAATCCTGCACCATCTCGGAGTCGCGCTGAATGATCGGAACGATCCCCGCCTGCGCGAGACGTCGGTGCTACAACCGGAGTGGCTCATCAAGCACGTCTATGCGTTGCGGCACTGCGCGGAAATCCAGGCGGGCCTGCTCCAGCAGGCTGCAGTGGAGAGGGTGCTGCCGGAAGCGACGGATGAGACCGTGCTGGCCTGTCTGATGCGGCTCATGGAGCGCTGCGGGATCGTCTGCACGCCTCAAACCGCGGCCGGCGGTGTCTGGCTGGTGCCCCAGGCGCTGCCGGACCATCCGCCCGCAGGCCTGGACGCTTTCAGCGAGGCGGCCGCTGCCATCCGCCTGCGCTATACCTATCAGGACCTGCCGGACGGGCTGGTGACCCGGTTCAGCGTGCGGCGCTATGACTTCATCGAGGAGGTGAGGGACCAGAAGCAATTATGGCGCCACGGGGTGGTCTTCACCCGCAAGGGTGCCCGGGCCTTGATCCGCACGGTCCCGCAGCACCAGCAACTGATGCTCACCGTGATCGGGCCGCACAAAGCCCGCCAGCAATTCGCCGGCCTCTGTCAGGCGGAAATGCGCGGCATCCACGCGGAAATTTCCGGTCTCGATCCCAGCGAGGAAACCCAGATACAGGGCGAATGGGTGACGACCGTGACCCGCGAGGCGAATGAAAAGAATGACCCGACCCCCTGACTTTGTTTGACACGCTCATGATTTTCTGCTGTGTAGAGTCCTAACCAAAAAATTGATGCCATGAACGACATGAACGACAACCCACCATCAGCCCCTGCCCCGCATCCGTCTGAAGATCAAACCACTTCTCCCGCTCCGGCTTCACCTCCGTCCGCGCCTGCGCCCGCAGCCTTCGGCAGTGAGATGGATGCCAAACAGTGGGCGATGTTCCTGCATCTCTCGCAATTGGCCGGGGTGATCGTGCCGGGTCTCGGCTTGGCCGCGCCGATTGTGATCTGGCAAATAAAAAAACCCCAGTTCCCCGAGTTGGACCCCCATGGCAAGATGGTCACCAACTGGATCATTTCCGAGCTGATCTACTGTTTGGTCGCAGGCATCCTCAGCCTCATCACCTGCGGGGTTGGGACATTGCTCTTCATTCCCATCGCCATCGTCGCCATGGTCTTTCCGATTCTCGGCGGTCTCAAGGCGCGGGATGGCGTGTTGTGGAAATATCCGCTCACCATCACTTTCCTGAAGTGAGGCCGCGGATCGCGGAAAGAATCGGTTCGCTCACCCGGTAAGCACGGGCTCCGCGTGCCCGGTCTTCAAACCGTGCAGGCATCCATCGGATGCCCTGGTCCCGACAACTCGACATCTCCTAACCCCTATACCATCATGCGCCCCAAACTCCCGCTCTTCCTTGGACTGCTCCTGCTGCTGACGCCGGCGGTCATCTCCGCCGAACCATTGCCCGTCAGGCACCCGTTCGCCTGCACGGACTATACCCAAGGCAAGGTGTTCGTTGTTTCCGCCGCGGGCAAGGTCGAGTGGGAATTCGCCGCGGAGACGTGCAACGACTTGTGGGTCCTGCCCAACGGCAACCTGCTCTTCAACACCGGCCACGGCGTGCGCGAAGTCACGCGGGAAAAAAAAGTGGTGTTCGATTACCAGTCAAAGAGCGAAATCTATGCCTGCCAGCGCCTCGCTAACGGCAATACCTTCATCGGCGAGTGCAACGCCGGACGCTTGTTGGAAGTCGAACCGTCGGGACGCATCACCAAGGAACTCCGTCTCTTGCCGGAGGGCCAGGACGGCGGGCATGCCTACATGCGCAACGCCCGGCAACTTGCCAACGGCCATTACCTCGTGTCCCACTACGGTGAGGGCGTGGTGCGCGAATATGCCGCCGACGGCAAGGTCCTGCGCACCATCCCGGCCGCTGGCGGACCACACAGCGCGGCACGCCTGCCCAACGGCAACACCCTCATCGCCTGCGGCGATCAACAGGGCGGGCCGCGGGTCTTCGAAGTGGACCCCGCCGGCAAGACCGTCTGGCAGGTGCAGGGCGACGAATTGCCGGGCATCAGTTTGAAATTCATCGCCGGCCTGCAGCGCCTGCCCAACGGCAACACGGTCATCTGCAACTGGCTCGGACACGGCCAGTTCGGCAAGGCCCCGCACCTGATAGAGATCACGCCCGACAAACACGTCGTCTGGTCCTTCGCCGATCATCAGACCATGAAAACCATCTCCAGCGTGCAATTGCTCGACGTCAAAGGCAACGTCACCCGCGGCGAAATCCTGCACTGACCGGTCCCGCAACGGACCCGCAATCCCGATGGCCCGCCGGGTGCAGGAGAGAGTGCCGCTCCCCTGTAAGCCGGATTCTGTCCCTCCCACTTGCGCGGGACTGGACGGTCATTTCTCTCACCCCGCCGGAGCGGAGCGCCCCGCTTGCGCGGAGTGCGACTATTACCCGGGAATGAGAACGGGCGGGCCGCCCTTCCCCTGTTCTGTCTTGCACCACGCGGGGTTTGCCGTGCCGCTTCGGTTGCCCTAGGCGCGGTGGGCTCTTACCCCACCATTTCACCCTTACCTGTGCCCTTGCGGGCCATCGGCGGTGTGTTTTCTGTGGCACTTTCCGTCCGGGTTCCTCGCGGTTCCCGTCCCCCATTTTCATGAGGCGCGTTGCCCTGTGGTGTCCGGACTTTCCTCAACCCCCGCTCGCGCGGACATTGCGACCGTCCGGGGAGCGGCACACGGACCCTGCGCCTTCCGCCCCATGATTCCAAGAAAAAGTTGCCGCTTTCACCCGATCAGGAAAACATCGAGGAAAAACCAGCCTATCATCACCAAGCCGATCGCCAGTTTGATCCCGATGCCGGCAAGCGTCCCCACGACGGAACCGACGCCGGAAATGACGGCCGGCCGGGCTTCCTGGCGGGCCAGTCCGAGCTCACCGGCCAGCGCGCCTAACAAGGGGCCGGCGAGCAGGCCGAAGGGCATGAAAAACATCCCGACGATGGCGCCGACCAGCGCGCCGAGAGCGCCCCAGCGGGTGCCGCCAAACCATTTCGCCCCGGCCGCGCCGCTGACCATTTCCAAGGTCTGGGAAACCGCCATGAGCACGCCGAGAATCACAAACGACCACCACTGCAAGCCCGAGCCCGCCGCCCCGAGCATCAGGCGATGGGCCACCGCCGCCATGAATAGGATCAAATGGCCGGGCAGGATAGGCAGCACACAGCCCACCACGCCGGCCAGCAACAAACAGACCGTGACCAGCCAGGCCGCGCCGACTCCCACACTTCCCCAGACCGGGCTTGTCATGATGGAATCCCACACGCGCCGTGTCTTACACCAGATGCCGGCGAACACAACATGGGATTGCGGGCTTTGGGTGCTACCATCTCTTGTCAGGAAGTGGCTTCGCAGGAAAACCTCATCCCTGCTGCCGCGCCCCTTGTTTCAAAACCTTGCATACGACCGCGGCGATGATCCGCAGCCCGTCGCGCACCACCGCTTCGTCCATGGCATAGGAAACGCGGATGCATTCGTCGCGGTGCTTCCAGTCCGGATCGTCATGACCGAAAAAAAAGTATTGCCCGGGAACCACCAGCACGCCGCGTTGTTTGAGCCGGTGATAAAGCTCCATCGAAGTGATCGGCAGCCCGGGGAACCAGAACCACAGGAAAAGCGCGCCTTCGCTGCAGTGCATGAACCACTCGACCTCGTCACCGAACACCTCCATGGCCGCCTGCCGGGCAAGCCGGCATTTCGCCTGATAGAACGGCTGCACCACCTCGCGGCTGAGGCGCAGGATTTCACCGGATTCCACCAGTGGCAACAGAATCTGCTGGCCGGTGCTCGGATTGGCGAGTCCGACGATGGCACTCATCGAGCCCAGCGCGCGGATGATTTCCGGCGGGCCGATCACGATGCCCGTGCGCGTGCCCGGCAGACCGAGTTTCGAAAGGCTGTAGGTGAGAATCACGTGCGGTTCCCAGAATGGCGTTGCTGGCTCGAAGATGATTCCGGGAAACGGCGCCCCATAGGCGTTGTCGATGATCAGGGGGATGTCATGGCTTTTCGCCAGGGCTGATAGCCGCGCAATCTCCGCATCCGTTAGGACGTTGCCGGTCGGGTTGGTCGGCCGCGAGGCACAGATCGCGGCAATCTCCGGCGTGACTTCGAGGTGGTCGAAATCCACCCGGTATTTGAATGCATGCGGCCCGGTTTTCTCGATCAGCGGGGGAATGGCGTGAAACAGGCAGCCGTCGATGCCCTGGTCCGAGTAGCCGATGTATTCCGGAACCAGCGGCAGCAGGATTTTGCGCCGGCCGCCATGCTCCATGCGCCCGGCGAGCAAATTGAAGAGGAAGAAAAACGCGCTCTGCCCGCCCGGAGTGATGGCGATGTGTTCCGGGCCGAGATCCCAGCCGAAAGTGTCGCGGAAAAGATTGGCGATGGCTTCAATAAACCGCGGATTGCCGCGCGGTGGGTCGTAGGTGGTCAGCGCGCGCTCAATGCCGCCGGCTTGTTCGGCCAACTCTTCGAGGCGCTGCCGCCAGACGCCATTCATTTCCGGAATCCGCGCCGGTTGCCCGCCACCGAGCATTTTCAAGTCCGCTTCGCCGCTGGCCAGCGCGTGACCAAGATCATCCATCAACTCCTCTATCCCGCTGCCACACCCGAGGTGCTGGCCAAATTGTGAAAATTCGTATGACATTGTCAGCAGGTCTGTTCTATATTCCGGCCCTCACCACCACAACCCCGAAACCACCATGTCCATCAATGTCGGCGACCACGCCCCGGATTTCACCCTCGTCACCAAAACCGCCGATGGGCCGCAACTCGTGAAACTGAGCGAACTCATTGGAAAATCCAACATCGTCCTGCTCTTCGTGCCGATGGCCTTCACCGGCGTCTGCACCACCGAGTTCTGCGAAATCTCCGCCGGTATCGCCGAATACCAATCCCTCGACGCCAAAGTCCTCGGCATTTCCGGCGATAATCCCTTCGCCCAAGCCGCTTGGGCGGAAAAAGAAGGCATCACCATCCCGCTGCTCAGCGACTACGAACACGAAGTCGCCAAAGCCTACGGCGTGGCTTACGAACAATTCCTGCCCGCCGCGAATCTCATCATGGGCGGCGTCGCCAAGCGCTCCGCCTTCGTCATCGACAAGGCCGGCCTCGTCCAATACGCCGAAGTCCAGGACCATCCCAAGGATCTCCCTAACTTCGAGGCCGTCAAAGCCACCCTGCGCGCCCTCTGAGCCGCATGGACCTTGGAGTCTCCCAGCGGTCTAGCCATGACTCCATCAATAAAGGCAGGATGTCTCGTCCTGCAATCGGCAACGGGATGAGACGGCCCTGCTGCTGATTGAACGGCGGGACGCATAGACGGCCATGCTGGCAGGGAACCCTTGCTCAAAGTCCTCGCTTCCCGCACCGCGCCGATTCGCCAAATTGAGCGCCGGATCGCTCATCCATGCGTCCGGAAATCCCCGGGAAATCCCCGGGAATTGGCCCCGCGCACCCGCAATCCCCGCCGCGCGTCGCGACAAATTCCGTGACGATCGTCAGCAGAATTGTCGCGAAAAATTTTGGCGAGGGTTTGGCCATTCGGCGGGGTATTACGGTCGGAAGTGCTCATGATCGGGCGCTCATGTTGGAATCACCCGTGCCAATCAAGGCTGTTACCTAGTATCCGGACTCGTTGAAAACCTTGGAATTTATTTGAAACTCCCCATCCTACCCACCCCATGAACGATACTGAATTGGATCAACTGCTCAAGGACTGCGGCGCTGCCGTGCGGCTTCCCGCGAGTTTCCAGCGCGATGTCTGGTCACGCGTCGCGGCGTCCGAGTTGACGGGATGGAAGGCCCGCATGGACCAGTTCATGGAGCGGGTTCTTGGCTTCCTTGCCCTGCCATCAGTCGCCATTGCCACCTGTGCCGCCATGGTGATGGTCGGCGCGTGGTTCGGCATGACCTCGCAGCCATCGCAAGCGTCCGCTGAGATCGCTTACATTCAGTCCGTAAGTCCATTTGCCCAATCCCATCGCTGATGAAAAAAGGACTCTTGATTCTGGTGCTGGCACTCGCCGCGGGCGTCTTGGCGTTTTGGGTCACCCGCTCGCACCAGCAGGCGGAGCGCCAGGCCGTGCTGTTGGATTCCATGCCGGAATTGGCATGGCTGCGGGTAGAACTCAAGTTAACCGACGAGCAATTCGCCAAAGCGAGTGCCCTGCATGTCGCCTATCGGCCAACCTGTGAGGTGATGTGCCGCAACATTGCCGAGGCCCATGCAAGACTGGAAACCCTTGCCCGCAGCGGGCGTGCAATATCACCGGAACTCACCGCGGCCATCCGCGACCACGCACGCGTCCATGCGGAATGCCAACAGAAGATGCTGGAACACCTCTATCAGACGGCGGACTTGCTCGATGACAAGCAGGCGGCCCGCTATCTGGAAACGATGGTGCCCCATGCCCTGGATTCCACCACCGGCGGCGCGGCAGGCCCCCACCATCATTGAACCGCATCCTTGGATCCCGTCATGGATGTTACCGATTCCGAACTCATGTTGCGCCTCGCTGCAGGCGATGACCTGGCGCTCAATGCCCTGATGACCCGCTGGAGCGGGCGGGTCGCGGCATTTCTGTTCCGGATGACCGGGCAGCGCGAAGTCGCCGTTGACTTGGCGCAAGAGACCTTCGTGAAACTCTATCAAGCCCGCGCAAGGTATAAGCCGCGGGGGAATTTCAGCACGTATCTCTTTGCCATCGCGGCAAATCTGGCAAGAAACCACGCCCGCTGGAAAACGCGGCATCCGACGGTCTCGCTGGATGCCAACGCCACGGATGGAGCGGAGTATGTTTGCGAACCGGTGGACCCGGGTCAAACTCCCGGAGAGGCCGCCCTTGCCCGGGAAAGATCCGCAACGGTGAATCGCGCCATCATTTCGTTGCCACTGGACTTGAGGGAAGCCATCACACTCTTTATCTGCGAGGGACTCGGCTACGCAGAGATCGCAGAACTCACCCGTTGCAGCCCCAAAGCGGTGGAAACCCGGATCTACCGGGCACGGCTTATCCTCAAGGAACAACTCAAAGACCTGCGTTCATGAATTAGAACCGCAGGACTTGCGGTGCGGTGACTGCCGGCTCCACGAGCCAATGATTTGTGGCTTTTTCAGGGTTTCGTCGGGACGCGGGTTTATACGACTCAAGCCGCATGCGCCGAACGGATCACACCAAACCATCCCATGAAATTCATCGTCCCACTTTTCACCGGATCGCTGATGTGCGCTGTGGGGTTGCTGGCTCAGGCTTCCCAAACGCTCGATGAGTCACTCCTGTCCCGTCTGCGGGCCGAAGCCTCGCGCACCCACCCGTCGGCTGAGGCTGGCAAACAGCGCGCCGCCGCCAGCGGGCAGGACGTGCGTGCCGTGCGCTTGTGGGATGACCCGATGGTCGGCCTGGGCTTCATGGCCGCCGACACCTTGATGCGTGCGGACCAGGGGGATCTCCTTTTCGGCGTCGAACAAAAGCTGCCCAAACCAGGGATGTTCGATGCCCAACGCCGCAAGGCCGAAGCCATGCACCGCGCCGAAGTGGAGAATTCCCGCGGTTCGGCGCTCGCCGCAGGCGCGGCAGCTGCTAGAAATGCCATCGAACTCGCCCTCGCCGATGAATCGATCACACTCCAACAGACGCAGATCACCTGGCTATCGGCGATGGTGGAAAACGCCCGGCAAATGGCCGCCGGTCCGATGGGTTCCAGCATGGATGCGCTGCGCATGGAAACCGAACTGGCAAAAGAACAGCAAATGCTCGACGCGGCCCGCCGCAGCCGCGAGGGGTTTGCCCGCAAGCTCAATCTAACACTCGGCCGCCCGCTGGACACGCCGTGGCCCGAGCTGAAACTCCCGGCCACGCCACCGCCGGTGCCGGTCGCCCTGGCGGAAATAGCCCGCATTGCGCATGCCAACCCGAAAGTGCGCGCCATGCAAGAAATGGCCGGTGCCGCCGGCGCGGAATCCCGCATGGCGGACCGCGAACGCCTGCCGGAAGTTTCCGTCGGCATCGACACCAGAACCTTCTCGGGCGGCGATTGGCGCAGCACCATGGTGGGCGTGAAAATGAGTCTTCCGTGGTTCAATGAGGGGTCCTATCAGGCCAGGATCTCCGCCGCTAGAAACCGCGAGCTGGCGGCCGGCCGCGATGTGGAAACCATGCGCCGCGAGGTCGCGGCGATGGTTCTATCGGCCGCCACCGATGCCGCCAACGCGGCCGCCCAGGCCCGCGCTTATGCCGGCGAGGTCCATGACAAGGCCCAGCAAACCGCCAAGACCATCGAAGCCGCGTGGATCAGCTCCAAAGCCCCTCTAACAGACATGCTCGATGCCTCGCGCACGCTCTTTGCCATCCATCTCGAAGAACGCCGCTTGATCGCCATGGAACAGGCCGCGCTCGAAGAACTCCACACCCTCGTCCCACCCCGCTGATGCCATGAAAACATTCCTCAGCATTCTCCTGACCGCCCTGCTCGCAGTCGCTGCGACATGGTTGACCCTGCGGAAATACAACCCCGCGCCGGCACCAGCCGCCGCCACGGGCGAACGCAAGGTGCTTTTCTATCAGTGCTCCATGCACCCGCAGGTCACGAGCGATAGACCCGGCCGCTGCACGATCTGCGGCATGGAACTCACCCCGATCCATGAGGGGGGCGCGGCCGCCGTCGAATCCGGCGGCGACAATGTCGTCACCCTCACCCAGAACCAAATCCAGGTGCTGCATGTGCAAACCGCCAAAGCGCAAACGCGCCCGTTGGTACGTGCGCTGCGGGTCTCGGGAAATATCGCTGAGAACTCCATGCGCCACCGCGTGCTTGCCACCTACGTGGACGGGCGGATCGACAAACTGCATGTCAATTACATCGGGGCCGAGGTCACAGAAGGCCAGCCGCTCGCGGAGTTCTACAGCCCGAGTTTGCTCCAGGCGGAGCGCGAATACCGCCAACTCGGCGGCGAACTTCGCAACAACACCGCGCTGCGACTCCGCCAGATGGGGCTCACAGCGGCCCAGATCGAAGGCCTCGCACACAAATCCGCGGACTCGCTCACCTCGCCGATTCTTGCACCCATCAGCGGCACCGTCGTTTCACAAGCGGTCTATGAAGGCCAATACGTCAGCACCGGCCAGCAACTCTTCGAGATCGCGGACTTTTCCACCATGTGGTTCCTGTTCCGCGCCTACGAGCAGGACCTGCCGTGGATCAAACCCGGGCTTGTCGTTAGAGTCACCACGCCGTCGCTGCCGGAGAAAACCTTTAGCGGAAAAATCACCTTCATCGATCCCAACTTTGACGAAGCCACCCGTTCCACCAAAGTGCGCGTTGAACTGCCTAACCCAATCGTCAACGGCCGACGCGAACTGCTGAATCGTCTCTACGCCGATGGCATGGTGGAACTTGAACCTCCATCCGTGCTGACGGTTCCGCGTTCGGCGGTTATTGAGACCGGGACTGAGGCCGTGGTATATATCGATCAGGGCGGTGGCGCATACGAACACACCACCCTGAAAACCGGGCGTCGCGGGGACACGCACGTCGAGGTTCTATCAGGACTCAAGGAAGGCGACGAGGTCGTCACCAACGGCAATCTGCTGATTGACGGCCAGGCGGAAATGAACCGCGCGTTCGTGAGCCCGCCCGAAACCGACAAGCCCGCCACGACGTCAAGCGCCCTGACCGGGGAACAAACGCAAGCCATCACGGAATTCATCCAGGTCGCCGACACCATGTCCGCCGCACTTGCCGCGGATGATCTAGCAGACTTTAAAGTTGCCAGCGAGCCGGCGATGAATGCGACTGGAGCCATGGTGAAACTCCTGCGCCCGAAGGTGGCGGAGAGCAAGACACTCGATGCGCTCGATGGCGCGCGGCACTTCCATGGCATCGATGAAATAAAAGGCGCGCGTGCCGCCTTCCACAAATTCTCGGTGGCCGCCGCCGCCGTGCTGGCACCCATGCGCAAAGCGGGTGGGACGCCGGATTTCCAAATCTATGAATGCGGCATGGTGGACCAGGCCATTCCGGGAGTTCCGAAAAAAGCCCGTTGGATCCAGACGGGTGGCCGTGAAATGCGCAACCCGTTCTTTGGCAAGGAGATGCCGGATTGTGGCGAGGAAATCAAACGTTAGAACCTCGGATCATGATCGAAAAAATCATTGAATGGAGCCTGAAAAACCGCTTCCTGGTCCTCTGCGGCGCGCTCATGCTGATCGCGCTGGGCATCCGCGCCATTTACCTGACGCCCGTGGACGCGATTCCGGACCTCACGGAAAACCAGGTGCTCGTCTATGCCGATTGGATGGGCCGCAGCCCGCAGGAGGTGGAGGACCAAGTGACTTACCCGCTCACCACCGGTTTGCAGGGGCTCTCCGGGGTGAAGGAAGTTCGGGCCACTTCGATGTTCGGGTTCTCCCTGGCGACCATCATCTTCGAGGACAAAATCGATACTTACTTCGCCCGTGCCCGGGTGCTGGAACGCTTGAACTTCCTCCAGGGATCCATGCCCGAGGGCGTGCAGGTGCAACTTGGTCCCGATGCCTCGGGCCTCGGTTGGGTCTATCAGTATTATCTCCACGTCGATCCGGACAAGGCGCGGGACGGTGGCTACGATCTGGCCCAGCTCCGCTCGCTCCAGGATTGGCAAATCCGCTATCAACTCGCCAGCGTGCAGGGCGTGGCCGAAGTCGCCAGCATCGGCGGATTTGTCAGGCAGTATCAGATAGAGCTGTCCTCCACCAAAATGCGTGCCGCCAATGTCACGCTGATGGAGGTGCTGGGCGCCGTGCAGAATGCCAACCTCAATGTCGGCGGCAAAACCGTCGAGGAAAACGGCGCGGAGTTCGTGTTGCGCGGCATCGGACTCGTTACCAGCCCCGAGGACCTCGAACTCGTCACGGTGAAAGCGGTGGCAGGCACGCCGATCTATCTGAAAGACATCGCCACCGTCCAGATCGGCGGGGACTACCGTCGCGGCGCGCTCGACCTCAATGGCCAGGAAGTCGTGGGCGGCACCGTCGTCATGCGCACCGGCGAGAATGCCAAAGCCGTCATCGAGCGGGTGAAGCAAAAGATCGCGGAGATCGCGGCCAGTTTGCCGCCCGGGGTCACCATCCGGCCGTTCTATGATCGCAGCGAGTTGATTGACCGCACCATCGACACGCTCAAGCACGCGCTCATCGAGGAAATCATTCTCGTCACGCTCGCCCACATCATATTCCTGTGGCACTTCCGCAGCATTCTCATCGTCACGCTGCCGCTGCCGGTTTCGATCCTCATCTCCTTCCTGTTGATGAAGGAGTTCGGCATCACCAGCAACATCATGTCGCTCACCGGCATCGCCATCGCCATCGGCGTGCTGGTGGACGCCGCGATCGTGGTCACTGAAAACGTCATCCGGCATTGTGAAAAGGCCGAGGACGAAAAACGCCGGACGCTCACCCGCCGGGAAACCTGGGACACCACGCTGGCCGCCTGCAAACAAGTCGGCCGCCCGATTTTCTTCGCGATGGCCATCATCATCCTCGCCTTCGTGCCGGTCTTCGCGCTGACCGGGCAGGAAGGCAAACTGTTCCATCCGCTGGCCTTTACCAAGACCTTCGCGATGATCGGTTCCACCCTGTTGGCGGTGACGCTCGTACCGGTTCTCTGCTCGCTGTTAGTCAGGGGGCCGTTCCATTCCGAGGACAGGAACATCGTGATGAAATTCCTGCTCCGGCTCTATGAACCGGCACTCGACTGGGCGCTCAAGCACCGCAAAACCGTCATCTCCCTGGCCATGTTGATCCTGGCGTTCGCCTTGCTTGAAGCCTTCGGCCTGCCACGCGCCAGCGTGAAGCAAATCCGCGACGCCGGTTACCCGCGGGTGGCGGCAATGGTCACCGGCTTCGGCCGGGAGTTCATGCCACCGCTCAACGAGGGCAGCTTGCTGTTCATGCCGGTGATGATGCCCAAAACCGGACTCAAGGAAATCCAGCGGGTCATGTCATGGCAGGACAAGGTCATCGCCGGAACTCCCGAAGTGGCGAGCGTGGCCGGGAAACTCGGACGTTTTGAAACCGCCACCGACCCGGCTCCGATTGAAATGCTGGAAACCACCATCATGCTCAAACCGGAATATATCCCTAACGGAATGTTCCGCGTCAAACGCAACCCGGCCTGGCGCGACGGCATGACCCTGGCAAAACTCAAGGCCGAGCTCACTGAAAAAATGCAACAGGTGCCCGGCTATGTCCCGGCGTTCCTGCAACCGATCGAAAACCGCATCCTCATGCTCTACACCGGGATCCGCGCCCAGGTCGGCGTGAAAATCTATGGCGACAACCTCGACGCCATCCAACGCAAGGCCTTCGAGATCGAAAAACTCATCAAGGGCATCGACGGCGCGGCGGGCGTTTCCCCGTCCCGCGTCCAAGGTAAACCGTATCTCAACATCGAAGTGGACCGCGGCGCCATGGCCCGCTACGGCCTGAGCGCCAAGGAAGTGTTAGATACTGTCGGGATTTCCATCGGCGGCAAAAACGTCAGCACCACCATCGAAGGCCGCCAGCGATTTCCGATCCAGATCCGGGTCGAGCGCGGTGAGCGCGACGACATCGAAAAACTCAGCCGCATCCTCATCGCCGCCAAACCCGGCATGGGCGTGCCGGCCGCATCCGCGCAAGGCGGCGGCGGCATGGGCGGCGGTGCTGCCGCGCCCGAAGCGGCCGCGGGAGGTGGTGGGGATGACTCTAACATCCAATCCATCCCGCTGGGCATGGTGGCGAAAATCACCCGCGGGATCGGTGCGAATGAGATCGCCTCGGAAAACGGCAAGCTCCGGTCCTATGTGCAGGCCAACGTGCAGGACCGCGATCTCGGTGGCTTCGTGCTGGAAGTGGAACGGAAGCTCAAGGCCGTCAATTGGGAGGGAATGACCTACAAAATGACCGGCGACTACGAAAACCAACGCCGCTTCGTGAATACCATGCTGGTGGTTTTTCCCAGCGTGTTGCTGGTGATCTTCGCTTTGCTTTACATCGTCTATCACAGCGCCCTGGAAGCCGCGCACGTCATGCTCGCCGTGCCCTTCGCCCTGAGCGGCGGCGTGTTGTTGCAAAAGATGTTAGGGTATAACTTCAACGGCGCGGTGTGGGTCGGCTACATCGCGCTGTTTGGCACCGCGGTGCAAACCGGCGTGGTGATGGTGGTCTATCTGGAGGAAACCGTGAAGGCGCGCCTGGCGGAAAAGGGCGCGGCCTTCAACTATCAGGACCTGGTCCAGGCCGTGAAGGACGGTGCGCGGCTGCGCCTGCGGCCCAAAGTCATGACCGTGGCCACCATCGTGGCCAGCCTGATGCCTATCATGTGGAGCCACCGCCAGGGCGCGGAAGTCATGAAACCGCTGGCCACCCCGGTCATCGGCGGGATGATTTCGAGCCTGCTGCACATCCTCATTGTCACGCCGGTGATTTTCCTCTGGTTGCGCGAACGTGAGTTGAAAAAGGGCACGCTCTACGGGTCATTGAATCCGGAACCGTGAGCGGCGGGGACAATAAGGAGTGTGGGGGTGGAGCACAAATGATATTGCGAAGGGTGTTGGAGTGCCGATTTTCAGGTCGGCATGGCGTGGCAGAAAGCGCCACTCCTCAGGCGCTGGCCAACTTGATTGAAAGAGCGCCGGGCGCGGCGGCGTAGCGGACGGGAATCCCCAACCAACACCACTTATGCAACGTCGTCGTTTTCTCCAACACAGTCTCACAGCGGTGGGTGCCGTCGCGCTGAACGCCCAAACTCATGCCGCACCGGCGAAACCCGGAGTCTTGAAACTCGGCAGCCAGGAAGGACGCCTGCCGGGTGGCAGCCTCAAGGAAAAGGTGGCCAACCTCGAAAAGTGGGGTGGCTGCGGCTTGGAACTCGGGGGGGATCCATCGGGACGGATCGCCGAGGTCAAGGAGGCGATCCAAGGCACCGGCGTCAAGGTTTCGGCCTTGTGCTGGGGATCGTGCAACGGTGACTTGGTTTCCATGGATCCGGCCAAGCGCAAGGCGGGCATCGAGGCGATCCGCAAAGCGCTCGATACGGCGGGTGCGCTGGAATCCACCGGCGTGATCTTCGTGCCGTGTTTCCACAAACAGAGCGAACTTTCACCGGCGGAGTTGGACAAGATCCTGTGGGAGATTCTGCCCGCCATCGGCGACCACGCCAAGAAGGCCGGCAGCCGCGTCCTGCTGGAACCCCTCAACAAGGGCGAGACATTCTATCTGAACCGCCTCGATCAAGCGGCGGCGATCTGCCGCAAGCTCAATCACCCGGGCATCTGCCTGATGGGTGATTTCTATCACATGGGGCTGGAGGAGAAGACCGACGCGGCGGCCTTCACCGCTGCCGCCCCATGGCTGCACCACGTGCATCTGGCCAGCCGCGTGCGCAACCTGCCCGGCCAGGACAAACTCCAGCAACCCGACAAGCCGGAACGCAGCTTCGTCGATGGCTTCCGCGCGCTGCATCAAATCGGCTATCAGGACTATTGCAGCTTGGAATGCGGCTGTGCCAAAGACACCGACCCGATGCTGGCCGTCCCGGCGGCGTTCGAATACCTGCGCGGCCAATGGGCCGAGGCGATCAAGCCGGCATAGACAAGCGCCAGTCGGCGGCCAAGATCCCGATCTCGCCACGTTTTGCGCAGCGCTACAATTCCAATTGGATCCCAAGCTCGATGACCTGCCGTGGAGGCAGTTCGAAGTAACCGGTGGCGGGACGTGCGATTCTGGAGAGGAAGACGAAGAGTTTCTTGCGCCAGACAGCCATTTTCGCCGGGCCGTTGGTCAGCAGCAACTCGCGGCTCTGATAGAACGTGATCTGGTCCGGCTTGAGCTTGGTGTGGCCGGCGAGCGCCCGGCATAGATCCTCAAGGACCTGCGGGGACTCGGCGAAGCCGTAGTGGAGAACCACGCGGAAGAATTCGTCATGCAGCTTTTCGACCACTTCACGGGCGCTGGCGGCTACGCGCGGGATGTCCTCGAATTTCACTGACAGCAGCACGACTTGTTGGTGGAGCGCCTTGTTATGCTTGAGATGATGGAGCAGCGCCAGCGGCAGGCCTTCGGCCGAGGAGGACATGAAAACGGCGCTGCCAGGCACCCGGATGATCCGGCCTTTTTTGATTTCGTTGATGAGATGCGCGGCCGGCAACCGGCCACGCTTCATGGCGGCATAAAGGATAGACCGGCCATCGGTCCACGTCTTCATGACGATCCACATGCATGAGCCAATGACCAGCGGGAACCAGGCCCCATCCATGAACTTGGCGAGGCTGCCGAGGAAGTAGCCGGTCTCGATGCACATGAAACAGAGCACCGGCAAGAGGGCCTTCCAAACCGCCCAGTCCCAGATGCGCCAGGCGACCAGGAAAAACAGGAAACTGGTGAGCAGCATGTCCATCGCGACGGACAGACCGTAGGCGGATGCGAGATTGCCGGAACTCTTGAAATAGAGGACCAAGCCGATGCAGGCGACCATCAGCAGGTAATTCACCTGCGGCATGTAAATCTGCCCGCGAACATCAGGATTGGTGTGAACGATCTTGAGTCGCGGCATGTAGCCGAGTTGCACGGCCTGTCGGGTGAGCGAGAAAACACCGGTGATCATGGCCTGTGAGGCGATGACTGTAGCGAGCGTGGCCAGGATGATGAGGGGCACCAGCAGGCCAGCCGGCGCGAGCGAGTAAAATGGCGACTCCAGCACTTCGGCGAGCTGTTGCGGGTCGGTCGTGGAGGCAACCAGTGCGCCCTGACCCAGATAATTCAAGATCAGCGCGGGATAGACGAGGACGAACCAGGCCCGCTGCAAGGCACCCTGTCCAAAGTGGCCGATGTCGGCATAAAGAGCCTCACAGCCAGTCACCGCCAGCAGCACCATGCCCATGAGCACGATGCCCGTGCGGCCATGATGCGCGAGGAAAACGAACCCGTGATGAGGCGAAAGTGCGGTGAGAATCTCCGGATGCTGGATGAAGCGATAGAACCCGAGACCGGCGAGAATTCCGAACCACACGATCATGACGGGTCCAAAGCCGACGCCGATCATGGCGGTTCCATGCCTCTGGAGCAAAAAAAGCCCGAGCAAAATGGCACACGCCACCGGCACAATATAGCGGTGGAAGCCCGGATTGAGTTTTCCCAGTCCTTCCACCGCTGAGAGAACGGAGATGGCGGGCGTGATCATGCCGTCGCCATAGAGCAGCGCCGCACCCAGCAGGGCGAGCAGAACGAACCCCTTGTCCTTGCCACCCAGCGCTTTTTTTTTGGAGCGCAACAGTGTCAGCAGGGCGAAAACCCCGCCTTCGCCCTGATTCGTGGCGCGGGTGACGAGCAACAGATACTTCACCGCGACCATGATCGTCAACGACCAGACCATGAGCGAAATCGGGCCATAGACGATGGCCAGATCCGGGTGCTGCGGGTCAAAGTGTGAGTGCGCGAGGCACTCTTTGAGCGCGTAAAGCGGGCTGGTCCCGATGTCGCCGAAAACCACTCCCAACGCCACCAGAGCGAGCGACCACTTGTTCGACGATGGTTGATTTGACATGTGAACTCAGACAGCCCCATATGAACTCGTCACCTGATTTCCTGGAAGTGGACTCATCGGGCTAACGGGAAGCGGCAGGCTTATGTTAGAACTTCCAATCGTGCTGGTCGAGTTCGCGGACGCAGGCGGTGAGAAGCAGGATGCAGGCGGCGAGGTCGTCCTTATGGCAGGACTCGATGGTTTGGTGGATGTGGCGGGTGGGGACTGAAACCGCGCCGGCGATGGAACCGCCACCGACCATGCGCTGGAGGCTGGCGGTATCGGTGCCGCCGGCGCTGAGGATTTCCGGCTGCCATTTGATTTTGTGGCGTTTGGCGGTGGCTTTCATGAACTCGATCATGCGGTAATCACAGATCACGGAAGAGTCCATCAGCTTGATGGCCGCGCCTTCGCCCAGGGCGGTGCAGCGTTCCTGCGGCGTGGAACCGGGGACATCGTAGGCGATGGTGGTGTCCAGCCCGAAACTGAAATCCGGCTGAATCTGCAGGGCGGACGTCTGGGCCCCGCGCAGACCGACTTCCTCCTGCACGGTGAAGACGGCGTGAAAGTCGTAGGCCGGCTTGGTTTTGGTTTTTTTGAGCGCGCGCAGGGTTTCGATCAGGACGAAGACCGAGGCGCGGTTGTCGAGTGACTTGACATTGACGCACTCGCCCATTTCTAACAGCGGCGAATAACGGGTGACGAAATCCCCGACCGCGACGAGTTTGTCGACCGCCTTTTTCGACATGCCGGTGTCGATGAAGTAATCCTTGATCTGGGGAACCTTGGTTTTTTCTTCGGCCGTCATGATGTGGATGGGCTTGGAACCCATGACCCCGAAAACATCCTTGCGGCCGTGGATGATGACGCGCTGCGAGGTCAGCGTCTTGGGGTCGAATCCGCCGACAGGATTGAAGCGCACGAAACCCTGGTCATCGACGTGGGTAACAATGAAACCGATTTCGTCCATGTGGGCGGCGGCCATGGTTTTCTTGGCGGACGAGCGGCCTTTTTTCAGCGCGATGATATTGCCCATGTTGTCGCTGCGGATTTCGTCGGCGAGCCCTTGCAACTCGAGGAGGACGAGTTCACGGATCTTTTTTTCGTAGCCCGGGGCACCGGGAGCTTCGCAAATACGGGCAAGCAACGGGATATCGACTGGCATGGTGCGACCAAACTAATGGCGGGAAAGCGGCTGACGAGCATGAAATAGGGGATGGCCGGCCTGGTGCGTGAATTGTCGCTTGGCGTTGGGCGGCGACGGGCTACATTGGGCGTATGAAAGGACGTCTGACGATCGATCTGGGCGGACTGCCCGAGGGCGGGAAGGGATTTTCCGGCGAGTTGCCGAAAGCGATTTTCGATCTGCCCGAGGGTGACGCGCAGGCCCTGGGGCCCTTGCAATACGAGCTGTGGGCGCAGCGCTTCGGTTCCGAGTTGTTGCTCACGGGTTCCTTGTCCGCGCCTTTCGAATTCACCTGCGTCCGGACGCTCCACCCCTTTGTTCAGACGATCCGTCTGGACGCCGCCGCGATGGCCATCGAGATCGGCAGCGAGGGGGAAATCGACGCCACGGAAATCCTGCGGGAGGAGGTTCTGCTGGCGTTTCCGGTGGACCCGCGCTGCGAGGACGGGGATGAACCGGAAACCTGCGAAATTGATCCCCGATATTTAGCAGTGGACAAACCGTGGGAAGATGGGCTACCCACTCCGCCCCGCGCCGGGGGTGACGACCGATGGTCGGCCCTCGACAATCTCAAGGACCTTAAGGACCCACCCTAAACCAAAGCAAGACCATGGCCGTTCCAAAGCGCCGCCAATCCAAAAGCCGTCAGAAAATGCGCCGTGGCGCGAAGCGTTGGCATGCACCCATCTTCAAGAATTGCCCCGAGTGCGGCAGCAAAGTGCCATCGCACATCGCCTGCCCATCCTGCGGCTACTATCGCGATCGTCAGGTGCTCGATGTCGAAGCGCTCTGAAGCCGCGCGCGTGATGATGGATGGACCGCTGCCCGGGGTTTTCCTTGGGTGGTGATTTCCCGTAGCCATTTTCCCGCCTCCATCCGCGCCGCCATATCCAACCCGCATGAAAGTCGCTCTTGACGCCATGGGTGGGGATCACGCGCCCGCCGTGAATATCGGAGGGGCCATCGGGGCCCTGCGTTATTACCCGAAACTGCAGCATCTTTATCTGGTCGGGGATCACGCGCTTTTGGCGGCGGAGTGCGCGAAACAGGGGCTGGATCTGGGCAATCCGCGGGTGAGCCTTGTGCATGCTCCCGAGGTGATAGGCATGGCCGAACCCGGTGCCAAGTCGGTGCGCCGCAAGAAACTCTCATCCATCAACATCGCCATGGAAATGGTCAAGGATGGCCGCGCCGACGCGTTCGTGTCCGCCGGCAACACCGGTGCCGCCGTGGCCGCAGCCACCTTGAAACTGCGCACGCTGCCAGGAGTGGACCGGGCCGGCATCGCGACCGCCATCCCGAACGAATACGGACTCTGCCACATCATGGACGCCGGGGCCAATCCCGAGGCGAAGCCTGAACACCTCGTCGCCTACGCGGTGATGGGCACGGCTTTCTCGCGCAACGTGCTCGGCGTGAAAAGTCCGAAGGTCGGCCTGATGTCAAACGGCGAGGAAGACGAGAAGGGCACGGCTTTCACCAAGGAAACCTTCAAGCTGCTTAAGCAAACGCCGGGCATCCATTTCGTCGGCAATGTGGAAGGCCGCGACCTTTTCGAAACCGACCTCGACGTGGTGCTCTGCGATGGCTTCGTGGGCAATATCATGCTCAAGACCGTGGAGGCCACGGCCAAGGCAGTTTCCAAGTGGCTGAAGGCCGAAATCAAGGGCAATCCCCTGCGCCTCTGCGGGGCCGTGCTCGCCCAAGGCGCGTTCAAGGCGCTCAAGAAAAAATACAATTATGAGAATTACGGCGGCAGCCCGTTGCTCGGCGTGAACGGCGTGGTCATCATCGCTCACGGTTCCTCCACCGCGCTGGCTGTGCGCAACGCCATCCGGGTGGGAATGGAAACCGCCGAAAACCGCGTGAATTCGCACATCGAGGGCGCACTGGCGGCGATTGCCATGGCTCCCGCCGCAAACCGCGAGTGAACTTCGCGCTTGTGACGGCGGATTCCTGCTTTCAATCTTCCGCCGCATGAGCGAACCGACACCCGTCATCGACGTCTGCATCGCAGGCACCGGCAGCTACGTTCCCACTCGAATTCTCACCAACGCCGAACTCGCCGTGATGGTCGATACCAGCGACGAATGGATCTTCACCCGCACCGGCATCCGGGAACGCCGAATCTGCGCCGAGGGCGAGTTCACCTCCCACATGGCGACCCACGCGGCTGAGCGCGCGCTCGAACAAGCGGGCCTGGCTGCGGAGGATCTCGAACTCATCATCATCGCCACCATCACCCCGGACACGCCGACCCCGGCGACGGCCTGTTATGTCCAACAACGGCTCGGCGCGACCCGCGCGGTGGCCTTCGATATTTCCGCCGCGTGCTCGGGATTTCTCTACGCGATGAAGATTTCCAAACGCTTGATTTCCGATGGCGCCTTTAACAACGCGCTCATCATCGGCGCGGAGAAACTCTCGTCGATCACCAATTGGGAGGATCGCTCGACCTGCGTGTTGTTCGGCGATGGCGCCGGGGCCGCCGTCTTGCGCCGCGCACAACCCGGCGAAGGCGCCATTGTCGCGACGGAAATGGGCACCGACGGCACTCTCTCGCACCTGCTGGCGGTTCCCGGCGGAGGAACGGCTTGCCCGATCACCCCCAGCAACGTCAACGACCACCTCCATACACTCAACATGCAGGGCAAGGAGGTTTTCAAGATCGCCGTGAACCGCATGAAGGAAGCCGCGGAAAAGGTCATCGCGCGGGCCGGATGGCTGCCGGAGGACATCGCCTGCGTCATCCCCCACCAAGCAAACCGGCGCATCATCGACGCCATCGCCGACCGCCTCGCCGTGCCTAACGAACGCGTGTTCATCAATCTCGACAAATACGGCAACACCTCGGCCGCCGCCGTGGCCATCGCGCTGGACGAAGCCAACCGCACCGGCGCCTTCAAACGCGGCGACCATATCGTGCTCGTCGTCTTCGGCGCCGGCCTCACCTGGGCCGCCGCCGCCATCCGCTGGTGAAATACGCAAACAAATTTCTAGCGGTAGGACGGGTTGCCCGCAATCCGGTCTATTGCCTGCAGGTGTTGGTTGCCATCGGCTGCGCCTTGCTGCCGGTATGGTTGCAGGGGTATTTCCATTTCATCGAAAACGGAATGACCTATTACTTTCTGTGGGCCGTTATGCTCACGGCGTTTTGGCTGCGCTGCCGTCTGCCGGTCCAGTGGTGGCTGCCCGCGGTTTTTGTCGCCAGTTTGTATTGCGGCTACGTGCTGATCCAGCGCGATGATATCGGCTACAACGAGATGAGCGCGATTCTCAACACCAAGTTTGACGAAGCGCTGACATTTGTCTGTATTCCGTCCATTGCCATATCCCTGTGCCTCGTGCTGCTGGTCTTTGGCGTGCTGAGTTGGGCGCTGTGCAGCAAGTGGCTTAGAACCAGAACCAGCATGTCCCTCCGCTTGAATACGATCATCCTCTATCTGGTCATGGCTGCTTGTGCCTGGGCCTATCAAAAGACCGGATCCGGATGGAACAAGCAGCGGATGTATCCCGCCAATGTGCTCTGTGATGGATATCAATTTGTCCGCGAGGTCCAATACGCTAAAGATAGCTACTCGCGCGTGCATTATACCTATGCCGGCCCGGACTCCTCACAATGCCCGCCTGCGCTGACGGTGCTCATGGTCATTGGTGAATCCGCCCGCTCCGCCAGTTGGTCGCTTTACGGCTATGAGCGGCCCACCAATCCGCAAGTCGCAGACTGCCTGGGCCAGCCCGGTGGCCATGGCGTGGTCTTCCGCGATGCGCTGGCAGCCGGCCGCTTGACCATGAACTCGGTGCCGTCGCTGTTGTCACCCACGCTGGCCAAGGACTTCCATGCCTATTGCTCGACGCCGTCGGTCATCCGGGTCTTCCGCGCCGCCGGTTACCGCACCTCCGTTATCAGCAGCCAGTTCCGGACCTCGGAGTTCTGGGATGGGCCGGTCAATCTCATGTTAGACGACGCCGCCGGCATTGAAACCATCGGCGGGGACGAGCAATTGCCCGACGCGCTGAACCGCTGGCTTGGGCGTGATGCGCAGCCGCGGCAACTGGCCGTTGTGCACCTGCTCGGCTCGCATTACATCTATAGCGAACGCTACCCTGAAAGTTTCAAACTGTTTCACGGCGGCAATGAGCTGGTGGATACTTACGATAACTCCATCGCCTTCACCGACCATGTGTTGGCGGGCCTGCTCGCCCGGATCCAGGCCATGCCAACTCCGGCGGTGATGTTTTACACCTCCGATCATGGCGAGAACCTCAACGATTTCGCGGATGGAAATATCCAACACTCCTGCCGGGAATTCACTCGCTACGAGATCGAAGTGCCCATGCTCTTCTATGCCAACAAGGCCTTCGGCGAGGCCCACCCGCGGCAATTGGCGGCCATCCGCTCCTGCGAAAACCGCCCCGTTGGCCATGACAATATCTCACAAACCCTGCTCGGCTTGGCCGGATTGACCGATCCGGCGGTCTATCTGCCACCCTACGACATGTCCAACAAGCTCTTTGCTCCCCAACCGAGATTCCTCATCAAGAATCTTCGGGAGAGCGTCGCCGAGGCTGGGTTGCGCGCCACACCCCAGTGCCGCCGTCTGCCGGCTTTGGAGCCGGTCCCGACTAATAAGCATTGACCTGGAATCGGGGAATGGCTGGGTCATGGCAAGACCGTTGCGAGATGATGGCGCACAGGCGCTGGATCCAGTGATGGCGCGTGGTGATGGTGCCAGGAACGGGTTTGAGGACGGGAAGGACCGCTGGGTGAGGTGAAGAATCAGGCAGGGACGCCTTTCCGATGCGTCCGCCCGTGCCGACTTTGCGCAAAAAGGGCCCAGCCATCTGATGTCCGCTTGCCAAATCGAGCAATCCCCTGAACCCTCCTTGCATGAAACTCTTATCGTGGAATGTGAACGGCATCCGCGCGGTGCTCGGCAAGGGCTTTCCCGAGTTCGTCGCCGCGGAGCAACCGGATATCCTCTGCCTGCAAGAAACCAAGGCCCGGCCCGAACAAGTGCAGCTGCCCTTGGAACTCGGCGGCTACCACGCCTATTGGGATTCCGCGGAAAAACCCGGCTATTCGGGCGTCGCCGTGTTCACGCGGGAAAAACCGCTGGATGTGCGGGTGGGCCTCGGCCACCACGATCACGACCACGAGGGTCGCGTGCTCACGCTGGAGTATCCGGGTTTCATCCTCGTCAATGTCTATACCCCCAACGCGCAGGACGAACTCCGGCGCTTGCCCTATCGGCTGACTTGGGACGATGTGTTCCGCGCCCATGTCGCCCATGAGGCGCTGCGCAAACCGGTGGTTTTCTGCGGCGACTTGAACGTCGCCCACCAGGAAATCGACCTCGCCCGCCCACGTGAAAACCGCCGCAGCCCGGGCTTCTCCGACGAGGAACGCGCGAGCTTCTCCAAATTGTTAGATGCCGGGTTTGTGGACACCTTCCGCCACCTCCATCCGGACCAGAAGGCCGCGTATTCGTGGTGGTCCTACCGTGGCGGCGCGCGCCCGAAAAACGTCGGATGGAGAATCGATTACTTCGGGGTTTCCACGCCGTTCATGATCCACGTGACCGATGCGTTCATCCTGCCGCATGTGCTAGGTTCGGACCACTGTCCGGTGGGGATCGTCCTCACCCATCCCGAAGTGCTCCTGAAGACGGTGGCTTGATCTTGTGCCAAGCCGGGTTGCCGCCAAGTCGAAAGCCAAACTCGCCCCCCATCTGAAAGTGGTATAAAGGAACGAAGCCCCTTCCCTGAAATAATACTTAGTATGACCTTGCTCGCCGTGAAATCATCCGTAGAATAGCGCCGTGACCTTTGAGGAAGATCCCGATTTTACCGAAAAAGCCCTCCGCCTGATCGGTGACGATGGGATCTTCGCGATCCAGATGTATTTGATGGAGCAACCTGACGCCGGGGACATCATCCCCGGTTCCGGTGGCTGCCGCAAACTCCGCTGGGCTGCCAAAGGCCATGGGAAACGAGGCGGCGCACGGGTCATTTACTACTGGATCATCTGCGATCACCGCATCCTGCTCCTCGATCTCTACGCCAAGAACGAATCGGAAAATCTCAGCCAAGCTCAGTTGAAGGAACTCAAACGCAAGAAACCATGAAACCGACCCAAGCCACCACCAAGGCGAGTGTCCGCGCCCCTGCCGTCGCCGAACTCAAGTCCAGGAAAGACGCACTGGAACGGGGCGAGCGTACGCCATCCAGGGTGTTCCGCATCGAAAAACGGCCCGATGGCACGTTCTCCCGCGTGGCGGTTGATCCTGAATCACAGCGCCGCAAGTCCGCCAAGGCATGGGCTATCAAGAGCGAAGTCGCCAAGGTCCGCCAATCCCTCGACCTGACACAGGAAGCCTTCGCTGATCTTCTCGGAATCGGCCTCAGCACCCTCCGCAGTTGGGAGCAGAAAAAGCGCGAACCTTCCGGTGCGGCCCGCATGCTCATCACCATCGCTCTCAAACATCCCGAGGTGCTTCAAGAGGCCGTAGCTTGATCCTCAAAACCGATGAACGCCACCCAACCAAACCTACCCATGACCCTGTCAGAATTCAGATCGATTGTTGAAGCATGTCCCGAAGGGGTCGTTCTTCTGGAAGGACGCAGGTCCATCCCGGATCACGAGGCGGCACTTGCCACAATCACTGCCAGGATGCTCGCAGAGCGGTATCCCAAACTACGCTTTCGATCAGGCAACGCGGAAGGGGCCGATCAGGCATTCAGCGAGGGGGTCGCCCAAGTCGCGCCATGGCGGCTTCAAGTATTCGCCCCATACCCTGGCCACAGGAAAAGCATCCGGTATGCCGATGCGGTTTATGATTCTCCCGCGACCCTCAGCAGCGTCCAGGAAGATGAAGTCGCCGGCAAGACAGCCAAGGCCAGCCCGAAGAACAAAGGTCTCATCGAGAAACGTGACAAGAAGGGTGCGCTTGCCGCCAAGGCCGCCTATCTCATCAGGGATACGATGAAGGTCACCGGACACTCGGAGATGTTCCCAAAGCCGGTTTGCGCCCTCTTCCACGTGGATTTGAACGACCCTCTCGCTGGAGGGACGGGGCACACCATCCGCGTCTGCCAACAGGAGGGAGTTCCAATTGCCTTTCAGGATTCTTGGCAACAATGGTTTCCAGAATAAGATTCTAGGGCACTCGTTCATTTCCTATCATGTCGCGCTGCACCGGAGTATCGGCGACGCCGCGTTACAGGCCGGCAATTCCGAATCCATCGTCAAGCGCCACTACCTCAACACCCACACCCAGGACGAAGGCAGCGCGTTTTTCCGCACCATCCCTAACCTCGCCGCCCGCAAGGCCGCGCTCGCCCCTCAGAAAGCCCCCTCGGGCAGGAAACACCTCAAGGTGGTCTGACTCCAGCAACTATTTCCGCTCTTGCGGCAAGCTGCCGGGAGATGCACATTGCCCGCATGAAAAACGCCGCCACCTTCACCGCCCGCGTCTTGCGCGATGGAAAATGGTTCGTCGCCTTTTCCCCGGAATTCCCTGAAGGAAACGGCCAGGGACTCACCGAGGAAGAGGCGCTTGAATCGCTCCGCGAGTCCATCCTGCTGCTGCTGGAGGACCGCCGCGAGGACGCCCGCGCCAGCCTTGGCCACGGCGAGAAACTGATTCCCCTCGCCCTTGCATGAAGCGCCGGGAACTCAAGGACCGCAATTCATCCATCCCGGCCATTCTCCGCAGGCTGGACGCTTTCCAGTGTCTCAATGCGGGAAAAACAGGAGCCTGCGACCCACACACTCACGAGTGGCTCCCGATTCTCTGGCCCTTTCTCTACCCTTACGCGCCAGAGGGTGACGTCGGGGCAGTGGCACATGCCGCAGGCGAGCGAGTCATTGCCCGAGGACTGATCGAAACCATGACGTTGCGTGCGATCTTCACTCAGGACCACGAGCGGGTGAAATCACTTTCGGTGGCGCTCAAAAATATCAAGCACGACCAATCACAGGAACCCACGGTGAAGAACCGCATCAAGGGTGGGATATTGCGTTGCCTGCCCTATCTGAATGAGAAGCTGAAACGGCTTCCCTCACGGTCGGAAATTCAATGCTTCATGCGTCAACTCGCCGGATTCAACGGCGAACCGGAATTTCCCATGCGTCAGAATCCTTGGTCAGATGCGTTCAGAGAATTCCGCTATGATGAGGAACCCCGCAAAATCCGCATCGACACGGACTTGATCGTGAAGCTTGCCCGCGAGGTTAGCAACTTTACGGGTTGATCGTTCCAACCCGTAGAACATCCCGGTGCAAGGGGTGGCATTGGTTTGCGTGTGGCACATCAAAAACAGCTCGTCGGCGCAGTGGACTGCATCAAGCTCGTTTTCCCCTGCGAAACATCACGCCCCGCACTGCGAACCTTTCGCCAATGGCAAGCAAATGGCTGGCTGCCGGTTCATAAAATTGGCGGACACCTAACATTCTTTGATCCCGAGGAGGTCCGCGCCGCACTCGACCGCCGTTTCAAAATCAACGCCGTCGAAGTCCGCTGAAAGCACAACAGCCCGCCCCCCGGAGTGGAAAGCGGACCGCTGAAATTGTCTGACAAGGACGTACGCGGGAAGCTACCACATTCACAGCGGCGGGCAATTCCAATAATTGCACCAAGATGAAAAATCATCACCGCATCCGATCCACTCGCCGCAGATTTCCTCACCATGCCGCCAGGCAGGGCGCCATCCACGTATCCCAGGCGCTCCCGGCCGTGCTGGCCTCCATCTATCATGCCCTCGTCAAAGAAGATCCGGACTTTGCCGAGAAATTCCGGCTCGATCCGCTCGGAATCAAAACCGGAATGGCATCATGAGCAATTCCCTTCTAACGATCATTCGGGATAACATCCCCGAGGTTAAAGGCCCGGTCCGTGCTGTCCTGATAGCCCTTGCCGACCGCGCCAACGATTCCGGCAACTGCTGGCCCTCGAAAGCCACCATCGCCAAGGATGCCGGCGTATGTCTTTCCACGGTCAAGACGGCGCTTCGCAAACTCCGCCGCGTTGAACTCATCACATGGACCAACACCACCACCGGGGACGGCGATGCCGGGTGTAATAACCCACAAAATCCCGCCGAGAAGATCGAGATCTATCGCAAAGCCGCTGAGAGAGGAGATGCCGTGGCTCAATGCAAACTTGGGACTCATTACGCATACGGTGAAGGATTAACCAAGGATTTCGCAGTGTCGGCAAAATGGATGCGTAAAGCCGCCAACCAAGGAGTCGCCCGAGCACAATACATGCTCGGGGTTCAGTATGCCGACGGCTCAGGAGTGCATAAGGATTCCACCGAGGCTTGCAAATGGTTTCGCAAGGCCGCCGTCCAAGGACATGCTGAGGCCCAACTGAACCTCGGATATTGCTACGAAAGTGGCTCAGGCGTGACCAAAGATTCAGCCGAAGCGGTTAAGTGGTATCGCATGGCCGCTGACCAAGGAGATTCCAAAGCACAATACAACCTCGGTCTTTGTTACTTCGAAGGCTCAGGCGTAGTGAAAAATGCAGTTGAGGCATACAAGTGGTGGTTGCTGGCAGGGGGCCAAGACAATAAAGATGCCAGGAAATACATGGCCGTCTCAGAGCGACGTATGACACGGGAGCAAATCGCCGAGGGGCAGAAGCTGGCACGCGATTTCAAGCCTCGCAAGGCACCGGCCGCGGGCGTGCCCATTCCGGGTAATGGGGCGGATGATTCAATTCCACGAGTGACCGGCACGGGATTTTTCATCACGGATGGCGGCTTTCTCATCACGAACAGGCATGTCGTTGAAGGCGCGACTCAAGTTCGTCTGGCCACGAGCGCGGGCTTGATCGCCGCCAAGGTGGTAAAAGTGGACGCGGCCAATGATTTCGCCTTGCTCAAAGCCGATGGCAAATTCACGGCCTTGCCCGTGACGTCGAGTCGTGCGGTGAAGTTGGGCGCATCCATGGCCACCGTGGGTTTTCCTAACACCGGCATCCAGGGGTTTTCGCCCAAGCTGGCCAAGGGCGAGATCGCGGGGCTATCCGGCGCGGCGGATGATGCCCGGTATTTTCAAATCAGCGTGCCGGTGCAACCGGGCAATTCCGGCGGGGCGCTGGTGGACGAGCGCGGCAACGTGGTGGGCGTGGTGTCCGCCAAACTGAATGCGGCGGCCACCCTGGCCGCGAGCGGGGCCTTGCCGGAAAATGTCAATTACGCCGTGAAGAGCAGTTTCCTGCTAGGTTTCCTGGAGTCCGTCCCCGAAGTTGCCAACGCGCTCAAAGAACCCAACAACCGGGAGGTAAAATTCGAGGACGTGGTGAAATCCGCCGAGCAGGCGGCAGTGCTCGTTTTGGTTTACTGGTTTGGCCGGCAGATTTCCCGCGCACGGCCATCCAGGGTCGGATCACCGCCATCCCGAAGGAAACCCTGCTGGCCCTGAGCACAGTCGCCGGTTGCGCCTCCACCGACACCACCCGTTATATTTTGAACGGCGTGCTGTTCTCGCCGGACAAGGGCGGGATTCTGATAGCCACCGACGGCCGGAGGCTCGCCGGAGCGCCCGCGCGGGTGCCGGGACGTGAATTCGTCCTGCCCAACGCCGCCGTGCAGGTGCTCGGCCATCCGGATTTTAACGCCCGCGATGCCGCGATCCTGCAACCGGAGGCAGGGGAAAGCCCGCACGTCCAGTTCCGTTCCGGGCCGCACACGCTCATCGCCAGAACCATCGAGGGGAACTACTGCCTCATCATGCCCTGCCGCTTCACCGAGGAGGCTGCGGATGGCGCGGAAACGAAAATGGAGGCCGTAGCCCCTGGTGGGAATGCTCCGATCCCGGTCCCGGCCATCGCCGCATGAATAACAGGATGCCCGTGACCATGCCCATCAGCCCCCCGTCAGTCCCATGGTGGATTGGCGGGAGGGCGAGGATGGGAATTACCGAATCCATTTTTTTAGCTCGGACCTTTCAACTTTATCCTAGAACGGTTCTAAAGAACACTCTACATTCCAAGTATGAACCCTCCATCAGACATTCCGTCGGACGGGCAGCCTGGTTGCTAGCTGCCAGGCCCGGACAGCTCCACCGAAACCCGGAGCGGCGGCATCATCGGCTACCGCAGCCCTGTCCGGATTGGATTTTTTAAACCAATACAAAAAGCTTTGGGCGGAGGCACCCGCCTGACAGGGTTGGTCCATGCCAAGCCGCAGGGCTTGCCGGACCGAGCGCCTTCCTTCGCGCCCATGCCGTCCAACCATGAAAAAGCATCCCATGAAAAAGCATCCAATAGTTCGAAGTTGGCTGGCCGCAGCGGTCGGTCTTGCCCTCGCCGCAACATCCCAGGCTGCGGACGATAAGATCACCAACGCCGGGGTGGACATGGAAGATCTGCCCGTGGTGGACATCTCGCGGCTTGCCCAACACCACGTGATCGTGGCCACCGGCACGGAGCAGCTTTACCAGGGCCATCCCACGACCTTGTTGATGCCGGATGGGAAAACGATGTTCTGCGTCTGGTCGCTTGGGCACGGCGGACCGGCGGGTCAAATGGCCCGCAGCGATGACGCCGGACTCACTTGGCAACGTCTGGATGACGAATTGCCGCCGGCTTTCAAAACGCACCGGAATTGTCCGAGCATCTATCGAATGGTCGATCCCCAAAACAAGGAGCGGCTGTGGGTCTTCTCAGCGCAGCCGCTCATGCCCCGCATTGTCAGCGAAGACGCGGGCAAGACGTGGCAGGAGATGAAGCCGCTGGGCTTTGAATGTGTCATGACCTTCAGCTCGGTCGTGCGCCTCAAGGACGGCAGCTACCTCGGTTTCTATCACCGCCAAACAGGGCCCGCCCTGCAGGTGATGCAGACACAAACCACCGACGGCGGGCTGTCCTGGTCCGAACCCCGTGTGGTCGCCGAGGTCCAGGACAAGGCGCCGTGCGAGCCCTTCGCCTTCCGCTCGCCCGACGGCAATGAACTGTGCTGCCTGATGCGGGAGAACACGCACCAGGGCCGCAGCCTGATGATGTTCAGCACGGACGAAGGCCAAATCTGGAGCGCACCGAAAGACACGCCCTGGGGTCTAACAGGTGACCGCCACATGGGCGTGTACGCGCCCGATAAACGCCTGGTGATCGCTTTCCGCGACAAGGCCCAAGGCAGTTCGACCATGGACCACTTCGTCGCCTGGGTCGGCACCTATGACGACGTCCGCAACTGCCGGCCCGGCCAATACCGGATCAAACTTCTCAATTCCAACGCTGGCGGCGACTGCGGTTATCCGGGCATGGAACTGCTGCCCGACGGCACGATCGTCGCCACCACCTATATCAAGTACAGCCCTGACAACAACAAACATTCCGTCGTGAGCACGAGGTTCACGCTCAAGGAAACCGATGCAATGCAGCAGGCGCGGGCTGCCGACGAGAGCCTTGGGATCAGGCCCGCGTGTCGAATTGAGGATTGGTGGTTTGCCCGTCACGCTGCTAACATCAGCGAGATGAACAAAGGCGATATCGACCTTTTGATGGTCGGGGATTCGATCACCCAAGGTTTCGAAGAAGTGGGTGCCGCAACTTGGAAGCAATACTTCGTGCCAAGGAAAGCGATCAATCTCGGGTTCGGCGGCGACAGGGTGGAAAATGTCCTGTGGCGCTTGGAAAATCTGCCGGAACTCGCAAGAGCGCCGAAAGGCGCCGTCGTCCTGATCGGCACGAACAATATCTGTTGGGGCAGTGACAAACCCAAACTAGCAGCCTCAAAGGTCCGAGTGGTTGCCAGGAAACTCCAGGAACTCTATCCGGAAATGAAGATTCTGGTACTCGCCGTCTTTCCGCGCAGGGCCGAACCTGATAACGGTTTCCGCAAACAAATCAACGAACTCAACTCCTGCCTCCCGGAATTGCTCAAAGACATGAAGAACGTCACACTGCTGGACATCGGCCCGAAGTTTCTCGACGACAAGGGATTCTTGCTGAAAGGGATCATGCCCGACACCACGCATCCGAGCGCACAAGGCTACGAAATATGGGCCCAGGCGATCGCCCCGGAACTGAAGAAGATGTTAGGTGAATAAGGAACAAGACCGGAAAACAACGACGAATTAATCACGATGAAAACAAAATTGATACTGACGAGTATTTTAGTGGCGGTGTGGGGAAGTTGCTTGGCAGCGGATGCGGTCAAACCGATGGTTGCCATCAAGGCGCAGCCGTTTCCCTTGAACCAGGTGCGTCTGCTCGACAGCCCGTTCAAGAAGGCCATGGAGACCAATAAGGCGTACTTGCTCAAGCTGGAGGCGGACCGGATGCTGTGGCCGTTTCATCAGTACGCCGGCCTGCCGACCAAGGGGCAAAGATACGGCGGTTGGGCACAAAAAGACTGTGTCGGCCACGAATCCGGTCACTATCTGAGCGCCTGTGCGCTGATGTATGCCAGCACTGGCGATGAAGAGATGAAGAAACGCGTGGATTACATGGTGAGCGAGTTGGCCGCAGTGCAGGCCAAACACGGCGACGGCTACGCCGGGCCGGTGCGGCCGGAGGTCTGGAAGAAGGCGTTTTCAGGCGACATCAAGGCCGATGATTGGGGGATGTGCGGAGGTTATGTGCCTTGGTATTGCATGCACAAGGTCTACGCCGGCTTGATCGACGCCTATGTCAACGCAGGCAACAAGCAGGCGCTCGAAGTTGTGTGTAAGTTTGCGGATTGGGCGAAGAAGGGCACCGACAAACTGACCGACGAGCAGTTTCAGAAGATGCTGCTGTGCGAATTCGGCGGCATGAACGCATCCCTGGCGGAGTTGTACTCCCTAACAGGCAACAAGGACTATCTGGCTCTCGCCCGCCGCTTTGACCACAAAATCATCATCGATCCGTTGGCGGAGAAAAAGGACGAACTGACCGGCAAGCACGTCAATACCCTGCTTCCCAAGATCCTCGGCGCCGCCCGGTTGTATGAACTGACCGGCCAGCAGCGCGATGCGACGATCGCCAGTTTCTTGTGGGATAGCGTCATCGACAAGCGGACATTTGCGCCGGGAGGCATGGATTTGCGCGAGCGTTTCTGTGCGGCCGGGGAAGAAGCGAAACGTTTGGATTGGAACAATTGCGAGTCATGCGCCGTGTATAACATGATGAAGCTCACGCGCCATCTGTTCGGGTGGCAGCCTGATGCCAGGCACATGGACTACTATGAGCGCGCTTTGTATAACACGATTCTCGGCACGCAGGATCCCGACAGCGGCGGATTCACTTACTTCAATTCCCTGAAACCGGGGCACTTCAAGATCTACAGTGTGCCGTTTGATTCGATGTGGTGCTGCGTTGGCTCGGGCATGGAAAGCCACTCGAAATATGCCGACACGATCTACAGCCACGACGCTGACACGTTGTGGGTGAATCTCTTCATTCCCTCGGAACTCAAGTGGCAGGAGAAGGGCGTGTCCATCCGGCAGGAAACCGGGTTTCCGCTCAACAACATCACAACGATCAAGGTCGCCACCAAGCAAGCGCAGAAGTTCACCGTCAGGATCCGCGTTCCGTATTGGGTGACGCAAGACGCGCAAGTCGCCGTCAACGGCGAAAAACAGGCGGTCGATGCAAAACCGCAGAGCTATCTAACACTCTCGCGCACGTGGAAGGACGGCGACACGATCCAGGTGCAGTTGCCGATGGGGCTGCGTCTGCAGCCGGCCCGGGACGACAAGACAAACGTCGTCGTCATGTATGGTCCGCTGGTGTTGGCGGGTGAACTGGGCCGCGAGGGGATGCCCGACAGCGATTGCAATGGCAACAATGGCGCCGAAGCTAACAACAAGGCGCCAGTCGTGCCGGTACTTGTCGGCGCATCCCAGGATCCTTCCGCCTGGCTCAAGCGGGACCCGGGTGAAGCGCTGCGGTTCCGCACGGTGGGCGTTGGCAAGCCGAAGGATGTTTCTCTCATCCCGCTCGCGAACCTTCACCATCAGCGCTACACCGTGTACTGGAAAACCATGACGCCCGCTGAATGGGAGGCCCAGCCGCATTGATCCGCGAACGATGGACCGGATTTTCTCCCTAAAAAAGTGCGGAGCGCTCGGGTGAAAGGTCATTGAGGGTGCCCGCTTGCACCCTATCCCCGTCCAACGCCACCCTTAAGAAACAAATTTCCATCAGATGGGAAAACAATTCATCATTCCGCGTTATGGTCCATCCTGCCCACCGCGGCGCTTGTCCTGAGCGGTTGTGTCTTGCCCACCCCGCAAGCAATTTCCTGACAATCCATTTGAAGCGATCCCTTGCACTTCTCTTGTGTGTTGCGGTAGGCAATTCAACCGCTGCAGCGCAAGAGTATGACTACTTCCGCAATGCCTGCTTTCCCGGGAAATTGCGCGATGACGTCGGTCTCGACAAGGTGGAACAAGCGCCCGAAACCGCCGGCCAGCCCGGACGGCGGGTGGTGGTGTGGTGGCCCAAACGGGGTGTCGACATGGTGGATATGCCTGTCGGTGTGCCGCTTCGCACATGGACCATCCGCACGGGCGGGGAAGAACCCTTGGTGGCGCTGTTTGTCAAGCCGGGGGATGTGGTCGGCAAGGATCAGGTGCTCGGCCACACCGAACTGGACATGGCTAAGTTGAACGTCGCAACGGCGCGGGCCAACCTTGAGGCAACCGGAACCTTGGAGCAAATGTTCTGGCAATATCAGGCGTTGGTCGTCACCCGCGAGGAAATGGAAGAGGCCATGCACAAACGCACCGCGCCGAAATCCAGGCTGCAATTCGCGCAAGCCATGGGAAAGTGGGCTAAAGGCCAATACCAGGCCCAACAGGACATCAAGAAGGTTCAGAAGATCAACTTGGAGCACTGCCAGAAGGAGTACGAATCCCGGTTCATCCACTCGCCCGTAGATGGTGTGGTCACCGAGGTCAAGGTGGCCTTGGGACAAGCGGTTGGTATGGGTGCCCCGATCTTCACCGTGTCCACTGACAGCAACCTGTCGGCTCCACTCGCGGTTCCTTCCGCGGCAGCCGCCACTGCGGTTCAAGCGGGAAAACTCTCTGAGCAAGCGAAGTAGCGTGAAACTCGCCGGGGCGTCGTGCGGCCACGGGTGAGGCGGCGTCCCAGGATTCCCACCCGTCGCATCGGTGGGTCACTTATGAAAACCGCTGTCTCGCGCGCTCGGCTGGTGACGGCCACGCAACAGCCATCGAGCCGCCCGCCATTCCGAGTTTGAAACGCTGAAATCTGAAAATCACCTGCCTGCCATAGTAAAACCGGTGTGCTCCGGTAAAACCGATAAGCCAGAAGAGGTATCCGATAAACCTGTTGTGCGTGACCGCGCCCCGGGTGCTCATGCATGATTCCTACCCACCCACCGGTCCGGGGGCGAGGGGAATTTCTGGATCCAATTACTCAACCCTCACCCGGCCTACCCAACATCCCAGGATGGCTTTCATCCCAGAAGAAAGCATCCTCCAATGCCTGGATTTCCATTGGTGAAACTCCGGACGAGCCCCTATTGGAGCACCATGTCCTTGATCTGCTCGGCCACCGATTCAGAGCCGTATCAGAGGACCCCCGCGCACCATGAAACAACCCGCCTTCACGGGTTATATGAACCTGCATCACCCCCGGTTGCTGCTCCCTGAATTATAACCGCAACCCAACCCCGAAGGCCCGGCACCACGCCGGGCTTTTTCGTTCCAACCTTCAAAACCCTTCCAACCTCTCAACCCCGCATCCGCCAACCGGCGGTCGCAGGAAGCCTACCCGGCAACCGCCACGGCAGGCTCCTGCGTGGGGGCCGTCCACTGTGTCCGGTCGCCTTTCAACAACAAAACGAAAGGAAAGGAAACCACGAAGATGAGCCCCATGATGGGAGAAATGTTAGTCAAGGAAGTCATGCCCCGCCTGCGTGCCGCCGCGCCTTCGATCCCGAAGATCGGCAGCGAGGACAACGAGGAAATCACCCAGGATGTCACCCTGATGGCGGCCCGGATGATGATTAGCGCTGAGAAAGCTGGCCAGAAGTTCACGGCCGGAAATATCGCGTATTATGCCGAGCGTGCCGCCCGCAGCGGACGCCGTAGCTACTATTACGGTCGTACTGACGCGCTCTCGCCCGGCTGTCAGATAGAAGGCAGGTCGCGGCACGAGTCGCTGGACGATGAGATCCGGTTTGAGTCCTTCGAGTTCGGTGACGTCTGCACCCTGCATGATATTGTCGCACCGCTGGACTACCAGGGCCACGAACCCGATCCCGCCGAGGAAGCCGCGCGCAACCTCGATTGGGCGGAATTCCTGGCCGCCCATCCGCCGCGCCACCGCACCGCCATACTCGTGCTGGTGGAAGGTGGTTCGATGCGGGAAGCCGGCAAACGCTGCGGCATCCGCGACGCTGCCGCCTCGAACCTGAAACGCCGCATCGCCGCCGACCTGGTCGAGTTCTTCGGCTTGGACGTAATCCGCCGTTTGCTCGACGGGACACGGCCGGGTTGGGAATCCGACCTGCGGATGTCGCGGGAACGGCATCTGCATCTTTGCCATTGCCATGCGGAATCCGGACGGGAGGCAGGAAAGTCCAAGGCCTGAGCGGCGCTGATAAACGCTGAATATGAAAACCGTTTCCCCGGAACTCCGCTGTATGGGGTTCCGGGGGAGTTGGGCGGACGCTGGGGGCAGGGACGCCCTTTTTTACCTGCGATAGGCAATGGGGCGCAACCGGAGACAGACCGCCATTCCCGCCTCGCCCATTGGTGTCTGCCTGGCAGAAACAACATTGAAACCCGAGGACTGGTCCAAACACCGGACACCGAGCCGGACATTCGTTTTTTTCGGTAGTGACAACCCCGGATCTATCGGATTGCATGAGGCAATTCAGGAATCTGCACCATAAAGGTTTTCGGAACCCTTCCGATCCGACCAAGGGCGGCAGCGTCCATGAGCGGAATCCCATCTCGCCGATTGGCAAAAACACCGAGGGCCGGAGGTGTTTTGGACGCAGCGCAGCGAAGCCCATTGGGCGAGGCGGCGGGCGGCGCCGCCGAGTCAATACCGCCAGGCCGTGGATGCCGTGCGCATCCTCGCCCGCGAGATTCTCGACCTGCCATGGGCCGCCACTTTTGATTGGCAGGGATTGTCCGACCAAGCATGGTCCTTGGAACCCGACCATCGCACGCTCGGCCGTGAGACCATCACGGTTCACGACGGAAAAGGCGGCAAGCACCGGGTGGTCCCGCTGCCCATCGCGCTTGAGGACCACCTCGCAAAGAAATGAATCCCGATTATAGCGCCCTAGTTGATGTCCCGTTGCTCGGTGCTCTCGTGGCTCTCAAGCCCATAAGCTACGTGATGCGCCTTGGCCTCGCTGTGTTAGCGTTTGGCGCGGCGATGAATGTCGATAAGGTCATTGCGCGTGTGATCGGTTTCGTGTGGCTGCTTGTCACTGGCGCCGGACTGCTACTTGTAGGGATTCAGAATGGCACCATCGTCGACATCTTACTTGGCATCGCAGCACTATCCACTGCTGGCTACTCATGGTGGTATACCCGATCCTAGCAGAGACCACAGATGGACGAGACTGACCAGATCAACAACGAGGTAATCAAGCAGCGTTTCCGGGACGTTGGATGCCGCGTCACTGATTTCGATAATGGCTATTTCGAGGTAGTCCGCCAGCCCTTTCCGGCGGCGTCCTTGGTTCGCGCGACACCCTGTTTTGTTGAGTTCACCACACTCATGTGGGCACGCCCAAGCGGCCTCTTCGGAAGAATGCTGTCGAAGCGGAACACCCTTCTGAACAGAATGAATCAAGTCACGAAGGTGGCGAAGGTCACATGCGATCAATCTGCCATCGACGGCAACGAAGGCGGCTGGCGGATTCACACTTTGGCGAGATTCGTTACTGGCCGAATCGAATTGGAATACGAGCCTGAGGCGATCGACCACTGGGTGACTCTATGGCTTCAAGATCTCGCCAACTTGATCCTTGAGGACACAGGATTTGAGGTCGTCGCCATGCTGAAGGACCAAGCCGAAAGAAACTGAAGATGCGAACAAGACGAGCCACAACCGCCGGTCACCGGTGGACTTGAACGTTGGGCAACAATATGAGCATCATCTCACGCTTCTTCAGGAGTAAAATGCCTGCCCCAGGCGTCTGGCCGAATCATGCGACGTGGGGAGCATTGAGGAACGAATACACGCTGTCCACTGAAGATGGGCCGCGTCATTTGTGGACCGTGCCATGTGGTGATTTGGTATTGCCAAGCGGTCGCCTGGTTGCCTGCGATCCGTTCGTTTTTCTTTCGCCTACTGGCACGCGCTTCATTGAAGCGCCGCGGGGAAAGTTCCCGGTTGTCGTCACACTGGCTGATGTCAGCGACATGCAGGACCGGTCGCATATTCGCGAAGCTTATGCCTCCATCATCTTCTCCACCGACACAGAAGCATACAGGAAAGCCGTGCCGCTAGCGAAGGATGGTGAAAAACGGCCTGAGCCGAAAGGTGATGAATTCATTGGTTTTACAGTTGACGCAGGCACTGCGTGCTTTGTTGACGAGGCAGTAATCGGACCGTGCATGCCTGACCCACGGACTTGGTATGAGTCGATCTTTGAGAATAATCAGGAGGATTGCTGGTTTCGACGGATGGACGACCCAGACCATATCCGGGCGGGCATCGCGAACATAGTACTTCCGCTAGCAAAGAACGGAGAGAACTTGATACTCTTCCATTCTGGCTGGGGCGACGGCTGTTACCCATTGGTTGGCTCATTTGACTCGAGCGGTCGCCCGCTGGCGGCACACGTTGATTTTTGCGTCATCAAATGAAGACAATGCCTAACAAGTCATTCCACCGAATGCCCGCTAATCCCCTCAACCGCAACATCAACCTCGCCTCAATCGCCGGTCATCGGTGGATTTAGACGTTATCCTAGGAAATGAAGACAGTCATCCACATAGGCATCTGGCTAGCCGTCCTGGTGGGAGGTGGATTCATGGTTGGTTGGGTTTTCCAGCGCACATGCCAAGGAGGAACAGGCAACGGAGCTGGGATTTTCCATTATTCTTATCGTTGCGATATCTTCCCAGACGTCGAGGGAGATCCTTCGCTTGAATATGTCGCACTGGATGGGCAGGCTCCAAAACGCTTCATGATGTATGGTGGGGTCTCGCCGGTCTACGATAGAATATCGATGAAGTGGAGTTTGCACCCTGGATATGTAGGCCGCTCTGAAGGCAAGGTGGTGCTCGATCTGGCGAGCAATACGATCAATGAAGCTGGTCACAGTGTGGCTCTTGACAGTGATCGCCTCCTTGACGTATTGGGAATTCCAGATAGGCCCGCTAACCGGGCCACGCTGAAGTATCTATTGGATACTTTGGACGATTGCCACAAGGGCCGAGTTCCAAGACCGAGCCATCTTGGTTACCACTTGGAACAACCGATGCCGGGTTACATGCAGCATGTAGCATTGGGCTACAGTGTGGATTATTATCTACTGACATGGTTTGGCATATGGAGCCTAGCTGCCACCGCGTTTTATACGAAGCAGAGGATAACAAGCCGGTGGATGCGACGGCGAGAAGCCCCGTAGTTAATTCAAAGTCCACCGCGCCGCCGCATCACCTTAAACGTTGTGCGCCGAGCCAAGCAAGGCGCTTCTTATCAGGTGAAAGACCTGTTGTTTCAAAACCTAGCCAGTAGAAACTACCGAGTGTTGCAGTTGTGTTAGCTAACCCATCAAATTCGCGGAGGACACCGCGTTATCAAACTTATTCCTGGAGGCCGAGGCCAACGGGTGGGGAAACAGCACGATTGAAGCGTACACAGGGAATC
>Ga0268284_1000240_pt1 | contig 45479 bp, 28 predicted proteins | sample saktaG_14_FD_190137 | JGI IMG/M metagenome (GOLD analysis project Ga0268284, IMG submission 190137) | Saline water microbial communities from Sakinaw Lake, British Columbia, Canada - sak_2013_06_06_40m | ecosystem: Environmental > Aquatic > Non-marine Saline and Alkaline > Saline ...
ATCTGACCGGCACGCTCTCGTGTGCCAGCCCCTTCGTTGCCATGCTCGACGATACGCACAACTTCGGCACGGTCATGCCGGGCGTCTCGTGCTCGAATGATGTCCCCTTTGTGTTCACGATCGCGCCCGGCGCAACCAATGGCGCGCCCTTGTCGTTCGTGCTTGCCTGTGCGGCCGACGACGGCACGGTCGTGTCCAATCCGTTCACGCTGGCCGTCACCCTGCGCTATGCCATCGCCGGCCTTGCCCGCGATATCGCCGATCATACGGCTATCACCAACGCGTGGGTGTATTGGCAGGACAGCAGTATCCACGTCGCAGCCGCCAACGCCGTTGGCGCATTTCTCGTCAGCGGGCTCGAGCCGCGCGCGTACACGGTCTGGGCCGACGCGGATGGCTACAGCGCGTCCGACGCGCTGAACCTCACCTGTCCGCCCGACGTCGCCGGCCTTGTCCTCGAACTCGGCAAACCCGTGCCGGTCTGCTTCCCCACCTCCTTCAATCTGCAATTGCTGCAAGACGTCCGCACTATTGAAATCCTGACCGTCTCCAACGCCGGCTTCGGCACCCTCGCCTACACCCTCGCACCCAGCAATAATTTCTCCCTCGCACAGGGCTTCGACAATGCCGGTACGTACCGTTGGATCGATAGCGATACCCCCGACTGTCCCGCCTTCGCCTGGATAGATATCAGCACCAACGGCCAGGTCATGACGCTCGGCGACGATCAGATTTCGGACCGTTTGCCGCTGGCACATGTCTTCCCGTTTTACAGCCAGACACTCTCCGGCCTGTGGATCGGCGCCAATGGCGGCATCGCCTTGCACACCACCAGCAATGTGCCGGTGTCGAATGCCACGCTGCCCGCCAGCACGGCCTCGCCGGAGCTCATTGCGCCGTTTTGGGACGATCTCAATCCCGCCAGTGGCGGCACGATTTATTTCAAGTCGTTCGCCGATAAAACGGTCGTGTCGTATGTCGGCGTCAAGCGCTATGGCGAATCGGCCAGCGCGGTGACCTTCCAAGTCATCCTCAACGCCAACGGCACGATTCGCTATCAGTATCTCGGGATGCACGGCACGTTGACCAGCGCCACCATCGGCTGGCAAGGTGACAACCGCAGCAAATATGCGCAAGTGGCCTATAACACCAGCTATGTGCGCAGCAACCTGGTGGTCGCAATCGGCCGCGGCTACGAGTGGTTGCAGCTCGGTAGCGCCGCCGGCAGTGTCCGTCCTTTTGCAGCGACCAATCTGGCGGTCGCGTTCGACACCCACAACGTCAGCACCGGTATCTACGCCGGCGCGGTCACCCTCTATTCCGAGGGCGGTACGGTGGCAGTGCCGGCGACACTCACGGTCGTGCCCGAGCCGGTGCTGTTGATCGCGCTGCTAGGTGCGCTGCTCGCGCTTCGAATAGTCCGCCACGTCTGACTCGTCCGCCCTGTCCGACTGGCCTACCACGCGTACGCTTCCGGCGCCGGCCCGCCCGGCCCCGGCCAGATTTCGTCCAGCGTTTTCAGCGTCGCCGCATCCAGCGTCAGGGCCAGTGCCGGCAGGCTCTCGTCCAATTGCGCCAGCGTGCGCGGGCCGATGATCGGCGCCGTCACCGCCGCTTGCTGCAGCAGCCACGCCAATGCCACCACCGCCGGCCCGGCGCCTAATTCTTTGCACATGGTTTCATAGCGTTGCAGTTGGTCGCGGTGCTGCGTGACGCGCTCCTGCACGTGTGTGCTGGCCCGCCGCCCGGCCGCCGCCTGCGCCAGTGCCCCGCCCAGCAACCCGCCCGCCAACGGACTCCACGGCATCACGCCGAGGCCGTACGCCTGGCACGCCGGCAGCACTTCCAGTTCGACCTGCCGCGCCGCCAGGTTGTACAAACTTTGCTCCGAAATCAACCCAAGAAAATGGCGCGCGCGCGCCGCGGCCTGCGCCTGCGCAATGTGCCATCCCGCAAAATTGCTGCTGCCGCAATACACGATTTTGCCTTGTTGCACCAGCACGTCCAGCGCCTGCCACATCTCATCCCACGGCGTCGCCCGGTCAATGTGATGCATCTGGTATAGATCAATGTGATCCGTCTGCAAACGACGCAAACTGTCGTCACAAGCCGCGCGCAGGTGCAGCGCCGACAGTTTTGCCTGATTCGGCCCATCGCCCATCTCGCCATACACTTTTGTCGCCAGCACGACGTTGTCACGCCGCCCGCCGCCGCACGCGAACCAGCGCCCGACAATCTGCTCAGTCACGCCCTCGCCTTTCTTCCAGCCATACACATCGGCCGTGTCGATAAAATTGATGCCCCGTTCGAGCGCACGATCCATGATCGCAAAGCTGTCCGCTTCGCTCGTCTGCGGCCCAAAGTTCATCGTGCCAAGGCAGAGCCGGCTAACCTTGACACCGCTGCGGCCCAATTGCGTATACGTCATATAGCTCCTCCAGGTCTTATTTAACTTTCAGCAACAGATTCTTCTGCTCGACGATCTCCGCCATCGCGCCAACTTCAATCTGCCGGTCCGCCTCGGCTTTCCACTGCGTGCCTCTCCATTTCACGCGGCCGGCGCGCCCGGGCGTAATCGCCTCGGCCACCTCAACCCGCTGCCCGACGCATTCCTGCACCGGCTTCGACAAGTCATCCCGCTGCGAGGTGAAGCCCGTCAATTGTGCCGTCAGCCAGCGCCGCAGCGTGAATAGCAGCAGCAAGGACAGCACGATCCAGATGCAGATTTGCAGTGCCAGTCGGTCGTGGACGTACGGTAGTAAGGCCGCCAACGTCGCCACAACCCACGCGCTCACGCCGAAGAACACCAGCAAAATGCCCGGCACGAAAAATTCGGCAACCACCAGGATCGCTCCCAGCAGAAACCAGATCACGACGATGTTGTGCAGCATTTCGTTCATTGTCTCACCTCATTGCAGTGTAAAAAGCTCATCAGCATCTGCGGCCGCCGTCGGTGCGGCTGGTGCGGCCAGTGCGGCCGGCGTCTCAGCGGCCTTCGCCTTGGCGCGGGCCGCGCGTTTTGCGCGCGGCGGTTTGGCCGCGTCCGGCGGCGCGTCCGGCGGCGCGGCCCGCGGCGCGGCCGGCGGCGCCGGCGCATGTTCCCGCTCGGCACGGGCAACGCTGGCCGGCACATCTTTCTGGATAATCTTGCGCGCACGCTCCATCATCGTTTTGTTGACCTGCTCCTCGATCGCCACCGGATACGCGCCCGTGAAACAGGCGCAGCAGAAGCCCGGGCCGCCGCCGCACGCCGTCAGCATGCCTTCCAAACTCAAGTACCCCAGCGAGTCGGCGCACAGAAATTGTTGAATCTCCGCAATCGTATGGCGGGCCGCAATCAACTGATCATGACTGTGAAAATCAATGCCGTAAAAACACGGAAAGCGCAGCGGCGGGCAGCTGATCCGCACATGTACTTCTTTCGCGCCCGCCTTCTTCAATTCCGACACGCGTGAAAACGTGGTCGTGCCGCGCACGATCGAGTCGTCCACAATCACCACGCGTTTGCCGCGCACCACGTCCGGCACCACATTCAGCTTTACCCGCACTTTCATGTCACGATCCACCTGGCACGGCGAAATGAAGGTGCGCCCGACGTAATGATTGCGGATATAGCCGATGTCGAGCGGAATCCCGCTTTGTTCGGTATAGCCCAGCGCGGCCGAATTGCCCGAGTCCGGCACGGCCACGACAATATCAGCCTCGACTGGATATTCTTTGGCCAATTGCCGGCCAAGCTGCTTGCGCACCACATGGCAGGTGCGTCCGTCAATGTGGCTGTCCGGCCGCGCGAAATAAACATACTCAAAAATGCACAACGAGGGCGTGGCGTCCGTGCCGTAGTGCAGCGACTGCAGCCCCTCTTTGGTAATGATCACAATTTCACCCGGCGCCACGTCGCGCACAAACGTCGCGCCGGTCAAGTCAAAGGCGCTGGTCTCGGACGCCAGCACAAAGGCATCGTCCAGCCGCCCCAGCGACAGCGGCCGAAAGCCGTGCGGATCGCGCACGCCAATCAGCGCGTCGCGCGTCAGCATCACAATGCTGAATGCGCCGCGCACCCGCCGAAACACACTCACCAGCACTTCATCTAGCGGCGCATTCAATGGCCGTGCCATCAAATGGATGACGATTTCACTGTCGGTCGTCGTCTGGAAAATTGAGCCGCCCGCTTCGAGTTCCTTGCGCAGCGAGTAGGCATTCACCAAGTTGCCGTTGTGCGCCACCGCGAGTTGCCCGCGCGCATAGTCCACAATCAACGGCTGCGCATTCTTCAGGTTGCTCGAACCGGTCGTCGAATAGCGCACATGCCCGATCGCCGCCGCGCCGTCGAGCTGGTTGACCACCGCCGGCGTCAGCACCTCGCTGGCCAGCCCCATGCCGGTGTGGCCGCTCAGTCCCTGCTCGCCCGCGACGCAAATGCCGGCGCTCTCCTGGCCGCGATGCTGCAACGCAAACAAGCCGAAAAAGACCGCTTCCGCCGCGCGCGCATGGCCATAAATGCCAAATACGCCACAGGCCTCGTGCGGCGCGTCGTCATGCTGATCTGTCACCTTTGTCTCCATGCCGTGTCTCCATCCTACGCCAAACAAAATCAACCGCAATATTGTCGCACTTTTCGCCGAAAATGTCAATGCCGCTGCGGCTCGTACACCTGCGTCGGAAATGACGCCCGCACCAGCGCGCGCCCCTCCGCCACCGAGCCGATCGCGCCGCACGCAATTAGTTGCATCAGCAGATTGCCGAGTGCCGTTGCTTCCACGGGCCCGGCAATCACCGGCACGCCGCAGGCGTCCGCCGTTAGCTGATTGAGCAGGGCGTTCTGCGCGCCACCGCCGACCACGTGCAGCCGCGTGAACGAAATCCCCGTCAGCGTGCGCAACTCTTGCAGCACCGCCGCGTAGGCCTTCGCCAGACTCTCCAGAATGCAGCGGTACACTGCGCCCGCGCTCTCCGGCGCGCGCTGACCCGTCTCGCGGCAGGCCGCGCGCAGTTCCTCCAGCATGTTCGTCGGTGCGTAAAAGCGCATGTCACTCACGCTAACCGTGGGCCCGCCCGCGGGCGCGTGCGCCGCCAACGCAGTCAGTTCGCCAAATGAATAGTCCTGACCCTGCGCCGACCATAGCCGCCGGCATTCCTGCGCCAGCCACAAGCCCATGATGTTTTTCAGATAGCGCAGCGTCCCGCCCGCGCCACCTTCGTTAGAAAAGTTCAGCGCACGCCCCGTTTCGCTGATGAGCGGCGCGGCCGTCTCCATCCCCATAATCGACCAGGTGCCCGAACTGAGCCAGGCCCACTGCGCGTCGCGCGGGTCGGCCGGCACCGCCAGCACCGCCGACGCCGTGTCGTGCCCCGCCACCGCCACCGCACGGACATCCGTGCCTTCCGCAGTACCGCATACCGTCCCCGGCTCGATCAGCGCGCCCATCTGCACTGGGTTGACGCCGACTCTGCGCAGGAGCGGCTCGCTCCACGTGCGCGACTGCGCGTCCAGCATCTGCGAGGTCGACGCGATCGTGTATTCCGTCTGGGCCTCGCCGGTGAATAGAAAGCGCAGATAATCCGGCATAAACAAAAAGCGCGCCGCCAGTTTCAACAGCGGATTGCGATGCTGCTTGTGGCGGTACAACTGGAACAGGGTGTTGAACGGCATGAACTGAATGCCGGTGACGCGGTACAATTTCCGCGCGCCAATGGCATCGGTGCAGGCCTGCATGTTTTCCATCGAAAAATCGCGATAGCCCCACGGCAAGCCCAGCAGCTCATCGTGCGGGCCAATGAACGCGCCATCCACGCCCCATGTGTCAATCCCGAACGACGTGATCGGCCGCGCCGCGCACGCTTTGTGCAATCCGCTCTGCATCTCGTCGAACAAACGCGGCACATCCCAATACAGATGCCCGCGCAGCTTCACGGTCCCGTTCCAGAAACGATGCACTTCCTCGAGTCGCAGTGTCGCGCCGTCGAAATGACCACAGATGGCGCGGCCGCTGCTCGCGCCAAGGTCAAACGCCAGAACCGCACACGCAGAACTCATTGCAGGGTCTCCCAACGTTTGTTATCTGTGGCGTGGCCACTGCGGCGTCGCGCGCGGGGTCACCATGGTTTGCCTGCTGCAATTGTAGCGATTGCCCCGCGCAAAGTAAACCGCGAATGGCGTGCGGGAGCCGCGCTCCCGCTTTTGCAGGGCCAGCCATGCTGGCCGTTGCTGCTGTCTGCATTCCGCAAGCGCGGCTTGCGGCAAACAAAGCGGCAGTGTGACTGCCGCACGCCAAAGTACAATCAGACACAGTCGTAATCATCCTTCACCGTCACTTTGTCACACAGGAACGACGCTACTTTCTTCTGAAATGCAGACGTCGTGTACAGCGCAAACCAACCAGCCGAGCAATAGGAGTATTGCTCCGCCACCGGCACAAGTCCATGCTTTACCGCATTGTTCATCACATAATTGAGCCGCGCATAATAACTGCGTTCATAGGTCAGACACGTGTCCCAGTATTCGTACCACACGACACGGCCACGGACATTATCTTGCTGGTTGATTTCGCGTGCTGTTTCTGAGTGAAGGTGCTGTGTCAGCGACACAAGCGTGACGGCATCGTCCGGCGCGCGTGCAATACAGTGATAATGATTTGAGAAAACAGCCCACGCGTGCAGTTCCCAGCCATACTGCACGTACACGGCAAGAAGCAGCTCCTGCAGACGCGCAAGACGCAGCTTGTCCCGAAAATAGTGTTGTTTGTCCTGTGTACCAGCGGTGATCATATAGTTTGCGCCGGGAACAAACCAGTGTTCAGGTGCATGATGCCACATTGTGTATACTCCGCGAATCTGCTTAGCTCTTTGCTGTTATGGAGTGCGGGAGCCACGCTCCCGCTTTTGCAAGGCCAGCCATGCTGGCCGTTGCTGCTGTCTGCATTCCGCAAGCGCGGCTTGCGGCAAACAAAGCGGCAGTGTGACTGCCGCACTCCAAAGCGGCAGTGTGACTGCCGCGCGTTATCGCGCGATCTCTGGATTGTCCATGAACGCATACGCCAGAATGTGCGCCACGCACATGTGCGCGTCCTCAACATGGCCGTAATGCTGCCCATCGACGACCACCACGTGGTGTGCCAGTGTCGCCAGCGTGCCGCGCGCACCGCCGACAATCGCAATAGTCGTCAATCCGTGCGCGTTGGCCCACTCGAACGCCTTTACCAGATTTGGCGAGCTGCCGCTGACACTCATTGTCAACGCCACGTCGCCTGCCCGCGCGAAATTCTCGAGCTGCCGCATGAACACGTCTGCATAGGCGTAATCGTTGCCAATCGCCGTCATCCAGGCCACATTGTCATTCAGCGACATGCAGCGAAAACGCGTGCCGATTTTGTCCGACGCACCTTTGCCCAGGTCGCAAATGAAATGCTGGGCTGTCGCCGCGCTGCCGCCGTTGCCAAACACGAAAATCTGTTTGTCATCGCGATGCGCCGCGCGCAGCACATCAATGATCTTCGCCAACGTCTCCTGCGGCAGCGAGGCCAAGGCCTTCTGCACGCCCGCCAGATACTGCGCGATCCAGGTCTTCATATCCGTCATGGTCATCTCCGTGCATGAGCATACGCACCGGCCGCCAGCAACAAAGCGCCGACCGGCACAACATCTTCGCCTAACGCCGCCAGCGCAATGCGCGGCGCCGGCAACAAGGCCTTCATCACAAAGCGCGGCAGCACCTGTGCCACCGCCGCGCGCAGCGGTGCGCCCACCAGCGCCAGCCCGCCACCCAAGACAATCAACGCCGGATGCAGCAATTGTACCACGTGCGACAAGCCCAATGCGAGATCCTCGGCCCACGCCGCCAGCAGCGCCTGCGCCACCGCGTCGCGCGCCCGCAGCGCCGCCGCCAACTGCCGCGCCTCGCCGCCGCGCATCCCGCGTGACAGCCGCGCCAGCACACTGCGCGGATGCCGCCGGCATACCGCGCGAATGCGCCGATCCAGCGCCCAGCCCGAGCAGCGCTGCTCGACCAGTGTCCCGCGCCGGTCCAGGCGCACATGCCCGATCTCCGTCTCACTCGGCAGCGCACCATGGTACAGCGCGCCGCCCACAACCAGCCCGCCACCCACACCGCTGCCCAGCGTCACATAAAACACCGGATCGCGGCCGCGTCCCGCGCCGCAACGCGCCTCAGCCAGTGCGGCGGTGTTGGCGTCGTTCTCGACCACCACCGGCGTGCCGCTTTCGCGCTGCAACCAGCCGCGCAGATTAAAACCATTCCAGCCGGTAATGTGGTGCGAACACGTGACCACGCCCGTCCGCCAGTTGACCGGTCCGCCAAAGCCCACGCCGACGGCGCCGATCCGCCGGCCCGCCCGCACCGCGTGCAGCCCTTCCACAATCTGCGCGCGAATGCCCGCCGCGCCGGCCGCGCGCTGCACCTCAAAGCGCGCGCGCTGCACAATCGCGCCATCCGCCCCGCCGGCGACAAGCTGCACTTTGGTCCCGCCAATTTCAATGCCGATGAATTCCATTTGCTGCATGGTTTTTCATTGTACCATTTCCCGTCGTTCATCGTTCGCCGCGCCGATCTGCCGGCCCCTCTCATCATGTATCACTTTTGACTTCCCCTACCCACTTTGTTATAATAGCACGAATTGCACTTTCCGTAACGACCGCATAAGGAGGCACCCGCATGACCACCGAACAAGATCAGGCAAACGAGATGATGGGGCGGGCGTTATTGGCGGCGGCCGAATTTAATCAATTCGACCAGGCGGCGACCGACCGCATCGTCAAGGCTGTCTTTCAAGCGGCCTTCAACGCCAGAGTCAGCCTGGCTACCATGGCAGTCGAGGAGACCAAGCTCGGTGTCTGGCAGCACAAAGTCATTAAGAACGTGGTGGCCTCCCTGTTAGTGTACAAAGACATTTGCGCTGAAAAAACGGTCGGCGTACTCACCCATGATGAGCGGTTAGGCATCACCGAGATCGCACAGCCGCTTGGCCCGATCTTCGCGATCACGCCGGTGACCAACCCGACTTCCACGGTCATTTTCAAAATCCTGATCTGCCTCAAAACCCGCAATCCGATTATCATCAGTCCGCATCGCCGGGCAGCCAATTGCTCGGGCGAAGCCGCCCGCATTTGTTATGAAGCGGCCGTGGCCGCCGGTGCGCCGGAAGATTGCGTGCAGTTCCTGGCCGGCGGCTCGCGCGAGTTGACCCACGCTTTTATGACCCATCCGAGCCTGGCTCTGATCCTCGCCACCGGCGGCACCAGCATGGTTACCGCGGCGTACAGCTCTGGCACCCCGGCCATCGGCGTCGGCCCCGGCAATGTGCCCGTCCTGATTGACCGTTCGGCCGATCTGCCCTTCGCCGTGGCCAACATCATCTCCTCCAAGACCTTTGACAATGGCACGGTCTGCGCCAGCGAACAGGCGGTCGTGGTCGAGCAGTCCATCCAAGCGGAAGCCCGGGCAGCCTTCGAGCAGCAGCACTGTTATTTCGCCAGCCCCGCGCAAATCAAGAAGATCGAGGCGGTCGCCATTGATCCCAAAACCGGCGGCATGAGCGCCGACATCGTCGGCCAGTCCGCCTTGGAAATCGGCCGGCGCGCCGGCGTGGACCTGCCGCCGGGTACGGTCATCATCATGATCCCCTTGGACAAGGTCGGCCCCGAAGAACCGCTGTCCGGCGAGGTGCTGGCTCCGCTCCTGGCGTTTTACGTCGAGGAGAATCATGCCGCCGCGTGTAACCGCTGCATCAGCCTCAACTATCGCGGCGGCGTGGGCCACACCGCCGCCATCTACGCCAACGACGACGCGCGCATCCGCGAGTTTAGCGAGCTGATGAACGCCGGCCGCGTGGTCGTCAACACCCCGTCTTCGCAAGGCGGCGTGGGCGGCTTGTTCAACACGCTGCGCACCAGCTTCACGCTCGGCTGCGGCAGCGGCGGGAACAACATCACCACCGAAAATATCTCGGCCTGCCACTTGATTAACATAAAGAAGCTGTGCCGCCGCCGGCCCAACGCCGCATGGAGCGCGTTCGACCAGGATGCATTTCTGGATGCAACACTCGATGCGGACGCGCTCTGTGCGCAGTACACAAGAAATTTCTGACGATCACCCACACCCAGAGACGCCATGTCGCACCTGGAATACAACGCCGACGCCAACACGTACACGCGCTATTTTGCGGGCAAACTCACCAGCGCGCTCTGCGCCGACCTGTCAACCGCAGTGGCATCTGACATTGCCACCGTCCTGACTGAAAATCCCAACGCCGCGGTGGCCTTTGACCTGGCCCAGGTGGAGTACGTCGTCTCCGCCTTCCTGCGCATTTGCCTGGTGTCGGCCAAACAATTACCCAAGGGCAATTTCTCCATCATTAGTTGCCGGCCCGAAGTGAAAAAAATCTTTGCTATCGCGCGCTTCGACGACCTCTTCAACATTGCGTGATGCCGCGTGCACACACTTCTGCAGCCGCACATCCCATCGGTCCTCTTGCTGCGCGCACACGCAAACTGGCCGGGCATGCCGGCGCCGCGGCTGCAGCCGCGCTCCTCGTAACGTTGCCGGGCTGTCACATGACCACGAACACCATTGTGTATCCGCCCACGCCGCGCGTGCCGGTCACGGATCTGGTGCATGACGTCGTCATTACCGACGCGTATCGCTGGCTCGAAGACGCAGCCGCGCCGGCCGTCACCAACTGGGTCGCGCACCAGGAAGCAGTGACACGCCGCGTGCTCGATGCCCTGCCGCAGCAGGCCTGGCTGACGCCGCAGTTGGCACGCCTCTGGCGCTATGACGACGAAACCGTGCCGATGCCCGTGCTGGACGGCCCGCGTGTGTTTTTCTCGCGCAAAAACGCCGCGGATGAAAAGTGGCTGTACATGACCGCCGCTCACACCGGCGCGGTCCCTGAAATTCTGCTCAATCCCAACACGTGGGCTGTGCATGAAACGCTCGACGAGACTGCGCCTTCGCCGGACGGCGCGTATCTGGTGTACGGCGTCGCACGCGCTGGCGATGAGGATGCGCAGTTGCATGTCCTGCGCCTGGCCGACCGCATCCTGCTACCCGACACGTTCCAAGGCTGGCGCCAAGGCGGCGTCGCATGGCTGCACGATAACTCGGGCTTCTTTTACTCAGCCAAGCCGCGGAAAGGCACCGTCCCCGCCGACGCAGAGCACTACTGGCACACCGCCTGGTTCCACAAACTCGGCACGCCGGCGGAACAGGATCAGAAAGTCTTCTGGGACGACACCACCAAGGAATACTGGCATGGCGTCTCGGTCAGCGAAGACGGCCGCTGGCTCGTCTTCTCTCGCGGGTTGTTCAATCGCGCCGATGTGTATGTCAAGCCGGTCGGCAGCACGAACGCGCCCGTGCCGGTGGTCACCAACCTCGATGCGCGCTTCAGCGTGACCATCATCAACGACCGCATTTATATCAAGACCAATTGGCAGGCGCCGCGCGAGCGCGTCATGGTGGCGGACATCGCGCAACCGGGTGTCGCGCATTGGCAAACATTCATTCCCGAAGGCGCTGACACGCTGGAAAACGTGTCTTTCATCGCCGGCAAAGTGTTTGCCATGTATTTGCATAATGCCTGCACCCTGATTCGTATTCATGCCATTGATGGCACGTTCGAACGCGAACTGCCGTTGCCGGGCATCGGCTCCGCCAGCGCTTGGGGCTTCTGGTCGAAACCAATGGTCTGGGTCTCGTTCGCCAGCTATACGCATGTGCCGACCACCTATGCCTATGACGTTGCGCGTGCAACGTTGACCGAGTTGCATCGCACGCCGGTTCCACTCGACATGTCGCCGTACACATCCACCCAAGTTTGGTATCATTCGAAAGACGGCACGGCCGTCCCCATGTTTCTCATTAGCAGGCGCGGCACGCAGCCCGATGGCTCCCACGCCGTGTTGCTTACCGGCTACGGCGGCTTTAACATCTCGATGCAGCCGTACTTCTCAACCATTTATGGTGTCTGGCTCGAGGCCGGCGGCATGGTCGCCATTCCGAGTTTGCGCGGCGGCGGCGAGTTTGGTGAAGCATGGCATCGCGCCGGCATGCGCGAGAACAAGCAGAATGTCTTTGACGATTTCATTGCCGCAGCCGAGTGGCTGGTGCGCGCACGTTGGACGACCCCGCGCCGGTTGGTCATCAGCGGCGGCAGCAACGGTGGCCTACTGGTCGGCGCGGCCGTGGTCCAGCGCCCGGATTTGTTCGCCGGCGTGATGTGCTCTGTGCCGCTGCTCGACATGCTGCGCTACCATTTGTTTGGTCTGGCCAACATCTGGAGTGAGGAATACGGCACGGCGGCGCAGGCCGACCAGTTTGCCTGGCTGCAGCGCTACTCACCCTATCATCATGTGACCGATGGCGTGCGCTACCCGCCGGTCTTGCTGATCGCCAGTGATAATGATGCGCGGGTGGATGCACTGCACGCGCGCAAAATGGCGGCGCGCTTGCAGGCAGCCACGCGCGGCGGCGGGCCGATTTTGCTACTGCAGCAGAAGGCGTCCGGCCATGGCGGCGCCGTGACGCTGAGCGAGCGCATCGCGCAGACCAGCGCGGAATGGGCCTTCCTGCTGGACTGCGCCGGCCTGTAAGGCAGCCTGTTTTCAGTTTTCTGTTTTCAGTGTTCAGTGTTGGACTTTGTGCCGATGACTTCGTATACTATGACGGTAGTTCACGACTGCCGTTTCCTTTCATTGTCAATAAGGGAGTTTGTATGATTAGTGCAACCGTCACCGCCGGTCTGGAACGCGCGCCACATCGCAGCTTGCTGCGCGCCTGCGGCGTGTCACCCGCCGATTTCGGCAAACCGTTGATCGCCGTCTGTAATTCTTTTAATGAGATCATTCCCGGCCATGTCCATTTGAACCGCGTCGGTGCGCTGGTCAAAGACGCCATTCGCGCGGCCGGCGGCGTGCCCTTCGAGTTCAACGTGATCGGCATTTGCGACGGCATTGCCATGGGCCACACCGGTATGAAGTATTCGCTGGCCAGTCGCGAGTTGATCGCCGACAGCGTCGAGACGATGCTGCGCGCGCACTGCTTCGACGGCGTCTACTGCATTCCCAACTGCGACAAAATTGTGCCGGGCATGCTGATGGGCATTCTGCGCGTGAACATTCCGGCCATCGTCGTCAGCGGCGGGCCGATGGCGGCCGGCAAATCATCCGCGGGCAAAGCGCTCGACTTGGTCAGCGTCTTCGAAGGCGTCGGCGCGCGCAAGGTTGGCGCGATCACCGCTGCGCAGCTTGAGGAGATTGAGCAATGCGCCTGCCCCGGCCCGGGCTCGTGCTCGGGCATGTTCACCGCCAATTCGATGAACTGCTTGTGTGAAGCGCTCGGCATTGCGCCGCCCGGCAACGGCACAATGCTAGCCATGGACCCGCGCCGCAATGAGCTCTGGCGCAGCGCCGCCGGCATGCTGCTCAATCTGGTCAAGAGCAACACCCGCCCGCGCGACATCGTCACCCAAGCCGCGCTCGACAACGCGCTGGCGCTCGACATGGCCATGGGCGGCTCGACCAACACCGTGTTGCACACGCTGGCGGTCGCCCACGCCGCCGGCCTCGCCTACGATTTGCAGCGCATCAACGCCGTGGCGCAGACGACGCCCAACATTTGCAGAGTCAGCCCGTCCTCGGCATATCACATCGAGGATGTGGATCATGCCGGCGGCATCTCCGCGATTCTGCACGAAATCAGCGCGGTGCCCGGCGCGCTACAACTTGACTGTCTGACGGTCACCGGCCGCACACTGGGTGAGAACATTCGCGGTTGCGTCACGCAAGATCCGGCCTGCATTCGTCCGCTGGCCAATGCTTACAGCGCCAAGGGTGGTCTGGCCATTTTGTCCGGCAATCTTGCACCCGACGGCGCGGTCGTCAAAGCAGCCGGCGTGGACCCTAAAATGCTTGTGCATCGCGGCCCGGCCGTCATTTTCGACTCGCAGGAAGAAGCCTGCGACGGCATTCTTAACGGCAAAGTCAAAGCCGGCGACGTCGTGGTCATTCGCTACGAAGGCCCGTGCGGCGGGCCGGGCATGCAGGAAATGCTGGCGCCGACGTCGTACATCATGGGCCAGAATCTGGGCGACAAAGTCGCATTGGTCACCGACGGGCGCTTCTCCGGCGGCACGCGCGGCGCGTGCATCGGGCATGTCTCGCCGGAAGCGGCGGCGGGCGGGCCGATCGGCCTGCTGCGCGACGGCGACATCATCGCGATTGACATTCCCAATCAGACCTTGCAGGTCGAACTTGCCAAGAAAGAGCTGACCGCACGGCGCAAAACATGGCAAGCGGTGGAACACGCCGTGCCACCCGGCTGGCTCGACCGCTACCGCCGGCTGGCGACCAGCGCAAACACCGGCGCGGTCCTGAGCGTCCCGCCGGCATGTGCACTACGGTGACTTTGACATGGCGTGGCTTTTCTGCTATGATTAATGCAGAATGAGAAGCAAGACTGTATCATTGGCGAATCTGGCTGTGTTTCTGCTGTGGCTCGTGTCCTGCACGGTTGCGCACAGCAGGATGATCGAGTGCATTGACACATGCGACGATGGCACGTGCCACCAAGCGGGCACCTGTCCCGACGACCAGGCTCGGCCTGCCACCATACCCACTGTGCCATCTGCACCTCAGGCGCCGAATGAGCATGATTGCTGCATATGCGAACACCATGCGCAATGCACGGACATTGTACCCGGAAGTTTCTACAATATCGGCGGCGTGAAGCAGCCGGCAGCACCATCACACGCTTCATACGCCGCCGCCGGCGCAGCCGTTACCGCCGCCGGCGCATCCAACCACCTGCTTGAGTTACCTCCTTCTGCTTCGGCCGCGCGTGCGCGGCTGACCTGCCTGCGTACGACTGTACTCCGCATCTGACGCGTTCCGCAGACGCGTGATTGCTGGAATGGCCGTTCTGTGACGCTGCCGTTCCTATCTTCTGCGTTTCCCTGTTCACCACTTGCAGTTATTGCGATGATGAGAATTGTTCTTTTTGCCTTTTACCCCTGCGTCGCCGCCGTGCTTTCTGGCTGCGCGTTTTATCAAGTGCACACGCCACTCGCGCTCGATCCGGTGGTGCTTGCGGAAGCCACGGCGCCTGAACGTCAGCCCGACCTGGCGGCCGCGGCTGGCCGCGTGGCGCATCCCCTGGTTGGCACGACGCGCGTCACGTTTGACGACGGCCTTTCACCGGACGAGGCGGCCATCGTGGCCATTGTCGCGAATCCCGAACTGCGCGTGCTCCGGCACGAACTCGGTTTTGCCCGCGCCCAGTTGATCGAGGCGTGGACATTGCCGAATCCCGAAGCAATGGCGGAATTCGCCTTTCCCGTCGGCGCGGGCACCGAGGACAGGGTCGCGGAATTTAGTATAGGCGCCGAGTGGGAGATAACGTCCTTGGTGCCGCTCTGGGCCAACATTGCCGCGGCGCGCCGGCACGACGCCGCGGTCGCCCTGCAGATTGCATGGCAGGAATGGCTCGTGGCTCAGAAGGCGCGGCAACAGGCGTATCGCGTCGCCGCCGTGCGCGACCAGATCGCCGCCGTGCGTGCAGTCGAGCACGGGCTGCAAGATGCCCTTGTGAGCATGAAGGAGGCCGTCGCGGCGGGAAGCCGAACGGACATTGATCTTGCCACGGCCGAGGCAACATGGTTGCGTGCGTACACCGCCCGGCTTGACGTGGAGCAGGAACTGGAGGCCGCGTCCCTCGCGTTCAATCACATGCTGGGCGCGCCGACCAGTAGCGCGGTGACGGTCGCATCCGAGGTGTCGTTTCCGCGCGTACCATCAAACTTGTTAGTCGCAGTCTCGTCGCTGATCCATGGGCTCGAGACGAATCGGCTTGACCTGCAGGCGATGCAGATGGAGTTCGACAGCCAGGACGAGCGGTACCAGGCCGCCCTGCTGGGGCAGGTACCGCGCACGAGCGTCGGCTTCTTCGGCGGGCGCGACGATGAGAAAATTGGCAATATCGGCCTGGCCGTGTCCATGGACATCCCGCTGTTCGACCGGAACCAGGCACAGGTGCAGCGCGAAAAAACAGCGCGCGCCCAGCTCCGCGACGAGTATCATGCCCGCGTCGGCGCCGCACGCGCCGAGCTGATGCGCCTCGCCTCGTCCGTGCAAGCCCTCGAACGCAACATCGGCGCGCTACAACAAACGGCGGCAACGCATCAACGGTTGGTGAACAACTACGGCCTCGCGTTCGAAAAGCAAGCGGTGGATGTTTTTGCTTTCTTTGAAAGCCGGATCCAAGCGGCTGAAATTCAGCGCGACCTTCATACCAGCAAGGCCGACCTGGCTGCCGCGCTGATTGATCTCGAAACGGCTAGTGGCGCCATGCTCTGCACTTCAACAACAACTATGGAGAACCAACCATGAACCATTGCATAACCCTTGTAGCCGCACTGCTGCTCAGTCTTCTGGTCGTCAGCAAAGGTTCCATGGCCGCGACTCATGAGGAACTGCGGCTTGACAGTTTACCCATCGCCGGCGCGGCGGAGTCGGCGAGCAACGACTACGATGCTCACGCTGGCGAAGCGCCCGATACCCACGCTGGCGAAGCGCCCGATGCCCACGCTGGCGAAGCGCCCGATGCCCACGCTGGCGAAGCGCCCGATGCCCACGCTGGCGAAGCGCCCAATGCCCACGCCGGTGAAGCGCCCGATGCCCACGCCGGTGAAGCGCCCAATGCCCACGCCGGTGAAGCACCTAATGCCCACGCCGGTGAAGCACCCGATGCCCACGCCGGTGAAGCACCCGACGCCCATGCCGGCGAAGCGCCCAATGCCCACGCCGGTGAAGCACCCGACGCCCACGCCGGTGAAGCACCCGGCGCGCACGCAGCCACCAACACACCCGAAGGCATTGTCATCGAGACCGCGAGCTCCGGCATGCTGGACATCGAGCTAACCTTCATGGGCGACATCACGGTCAACGAGGACACGATGGCGCATGTCACCGCGCACGTGCCGGGCACCGTGGTCGAGATCCTCAAGACGCTGGGCGACACGGTGAAGAAGGGCGATGTGCTGGCCGTGCTGGCCAGCCGCGAAGTTGCGGACGCCAAGGCCGAGTACCTTGCCGCACGTGAGCGCAGCGATCTAGCGCAGTCGCGCTTTGTGCGCGAAGAACATTTGTATCAGAAGAAGCTGTCGCCGGAGAGCAGCTATCTCGATGTCAAGCAGGCGCGCGCGGATGTGCGCATCGCCCTGCGGAGCTCGTACCAGAAACTGATCGCGCTGGGCCTGACCACCAGCGATCTCGCGCGCCTACCCGCGCAGCCCGACGATCAGTTGACGCGCTTCGAGATCGTTGCACCACTCGACGGCACGATCATTGAGAAGCAACTGACCATGGGTGAGGTGCTGAAGGATGAGAACGATGACCATCCGAACTTCATCATCGCCGACCTGCGCACGGTCTGGGCGAACCTGCGCGTGTTTCCAGCCGACTTGCTGCGCGTACGTGCCGGCCAGCCAGTTGTGGTGTCGATCGGCGATGGCCTGCCGTCCGTCCGCACAACCATTGGCTACGTCGGCCCGGTCGTGCTCGAGGATACGCGCACCGCGCTTGCCCGCATCGTGGTGACCAACACGGGCGGCATGCTGCGCCCGGGCCTGTTCATCACGGGCAAGGTGACGGCCGGTACGGTTGCCGCAGCCGTGTGCGTGCCCAGCGTGGCGGTGCAGACGATTGCCAACAAGCCGGTCGTGTTCATCCAAGACGCGCACGGGCTCGAGCCGCGGTCAGTGACGCTCGGCGCCGCGGACGACACCCGCGTCGAGATCACGTCCGGCCTCGCGCCCGGCGAACGCTTCGTCACGCGCGGCGCGTTCGAGCTCAAGGCGAAAACCATTACCGCCGGTATGGACAGCCACGCCGGCCATGGACACTAATCCAACGTACGCAACACCAACCTCATGCATACCAAACTTGTTGACCTGTCGCTGAAGTACCGCTTCCTCACTGTAATCGGCCTCGTGGCCATCATTGGCGTGGGTATCTACCAATACCTGAATCTGCCGGTCGACGCGTTTCCGGACATATCGCCCATCATGGTGCCCGTCTTTGTCGAGGCGCACGGCATGGCGCCTGAGGAAGTTGAACGGCTGATCACCTTCCCGGTCGAGTCGGCCATGAACGGCCTGCCGGGTGTGAGCCAGATCAAGTCAACCTCGGGCGGCGGGTTGGCTGTGATCTATGTCTACTTCAACGACAACGTCGACATTTATTTCGCGCGCCAGATCGTGGCCGAGCGGCTGAACCAGGCCGCCGCCGACTTGCCCACGCTGCACGAGCCGCCGAAGCTGGGCCCGATCACGACCGGCCTCGGCCAGATCTTTCTGTACTATCTCACGATCGCGCCGGACGCCGATACCCAAGGCAAGGATCCGGCCACCTATCTCCGCGAAGTCAACGACTGGGTTGTCAAGTATCAGTTGCAGACCGTACGCGGCGTGACAGAGATCCTCTCCATCGGCGGCTATGTGTTGCAGTACCAGATCGCCGTCAACCCGCGCGCGCTCAGCAAATTCAACCTCACGCTCGAAGATCTCATCGCGGCGGTGAACAACAACAACAAAAACGCAGGCGGGCAATTCATCGTGGTGGGCAGCGAGGAGTACAATGTGCGCGGCATCGGCCTGCTCCAGTCGCTCGACGACATCCGCAACATCCATGTCAAGAGCGTGAACGGCATCCCGATCCGCATCGCCGACGTGGCGGATGTAAAGTACGGCAAGGAGATGCGGCGCGGCGTTGTTTCGCGGAATGGTACGCAGGAAGTCGTCTCGGGCATCATCCTCCAGCTCTTTGGCCAGAACACGTCGAAAGTGATCAAGGACCTGTATGCGAAGCTGCCGGACGTGGCGCGCTCGCTGCCGCCAGGCGTAAAGCTCGTGCCCTACTACGAGCAGGCCGAACTGGTGGCCAAGGCCAACGGCACGATCACCACCGCCCTGTGGCAGGGAGGCCTATTGGTCATCTTTGTGCTTGCTATTTTCCTTGGGAACTTGCGCTCGTCGTTCCTGGTGTCGCTGGCGCTGCCTTTTTGCGCGCTGTTCTCCGTCATTTGCATGCGCATCGCCGGCATCTCGGCCAACCTGATGTCGCTCGGCGGCATTGCCATCTCGATCGGCATGCTGGGCGACGGCACGACCATCATGGTCGAGAACATCTACCGCCATCTCAATAATCACGAGCTCAATAAAGACCGCGACACCTACGACGTCATCCTCGCCAGCGCGCGCGAAATGGTGCGGCCGATGGTCTTCTCGATCCTCATCATCCTGCTCGTGTTCACGCCGATCTTCACCCTGCAGGGGGTCGAGGGCAAAATGTTCAGCCCGATGGCGTTCACCCTTCTGTTTGCGATCCTGGGCTCGCTGCTGATGGCGCTCGCATCACCCGCGCTGTGCACCTATTTGCTGAAGCCCGGCGCGCAGAAGGAGCTGGCGCTCCTGCGGGTGCTCAAGGCCGGGTACCATGTCCTGCTGCGCATCGTGGTCGGCCATCGCGTGGTCGTGCTGGTGCTCATGCTGGCCGCGCTGGGCGGCAGCATTGTGCTCTGCTCCCGGCTCGGCACCGAGTTCATCCCCGCGCTCGAGGAGGGCTCCATCTTCATCAGCGTCAACATGGCCCCCTCGATCGCGCTCGAGAAGGCCGTCGAGACCATCCAGACGCTTGAGCGCAAGATCGTGAAATACCCGGAAGTGGACGAAGTCATCTCGCGGATCGGCCGGCCTGAGGCAGGCTCGCATCCGCATCCGGTCAACTATGCCGAGATCCACATCGAGCTCAAACCAATGCAGGAGTGGCAGCGATTCAAGGACAAGAAACAGCTCGTCGCCGCGTTGAACACCGAGCTCAAGCCCTATCCAGGCGTCCAGTTGAATTTTACGCAGCCGATCCAGAACGCGTTTGGCGAGTTGCTCTCCGGCGCGAAGTCGCAGCTTGCCATCAAGGTGTTCGGCGACGACCTCACGGTGCTCGCGGCCAAGGCGGGCGAGATCCGCAATGCGATTGATCTTGTGCCGGGCTTGGTGGATCTCGCGGTCGAGCAGAGCTTTGGCCAGCCGCAGATCCAGATCGTCGCCGACCGCGCGGCTTGCGCGCGCTATGGCGTCGACGTGGCCGACGTGCTTGAACTTGTCGAGGTCGCCATCGGCGGCGAGGTCGTCGACCAGATCTACCTGAACACGCGCCGGTTCGGCATCCATGTGCGCTATCAAGAAGCGTACCGCGACACACCCGCGGCGATCGGGAACCTGCTGGTCCACACCGACACGGGCACGCAGGTGCCGCTCAAGCAGGTGGCGAAGATCGAACAGGTGCTCGGCCCGATCCAGATCAACCGCGAGAAGAACCAGCGACGCTGGACCGTGTTTGGCAATGTGCGCGGGCGCGATTTGGGCAGTGTCGTCGCCGACATCCGTACGCTCGTCGCGCAGAAGGTCAGCCTGCCGCCTGGTTACTACATCGAGTATGGCGGCCAGTTTGAGAACCAGCAGCGCGCCATGCGACGCCTGAGTATCATCGTGCCGCTGGTGGGCGTGCTGGTCTTCTGCATGTTGTGGCTGTCGTTTGCCTCGCTGCGCAGCGCCCTGCTGATCTTTGTTAACGTGCCGCTGGCGCTCATTGGCGGCATTGCCGGCCTTTATCTCTGGGGCGAATATCTGTCCGTGCCCGCCGCCGTCGGATTTATCGCCCTGTTCGGCATCGCGGTGCAGAACGGCATGGTGCTGGTCAGCTGCATCAACGAGTTCCGCACGCAGGGCATGGCCACACACGACGCCATCATGCAAGGCTGTCTCCAGCGTCTGCGCCCTGTGCTCATGACCGCGCTGACGACGATCATCGGCCTCTTGCCGCTGCTGCTCGCGCGCGGCTTGGGCTCCGAAGTCCAGCGTCCGCTCGCGGTCGTCGTCACCTTCGGCCTCGCCTCGGCAACCATGCTCACCTTGCTCGTGATTCCGGCGTTCTACAGCTGGTTCATGGGCAAAGCATGCCGGATGCCGCAGTAGCGGTGGCATCCCACCGCAACGACCAACGCGGCAACGTAGTGCTATTCGACATCCGCGCAGCACCGCATTGCTGTGCGAGCCGCCGGAACTGGAATGCCCGGCGTGCGGCAATTTGACTGTTTGACCGTCACCGGCCGCACGCTCGGCGAGAACATTCGCGGCATGATGCATTCTGGTTCTGTTGCTACTCTTTCAACCTCTTGCCCTCTTCGTGACAATGCAAATTAGATTCACACCTCGTTAGTAAGAACGATTGTAACGCCCGCATGCCTCGCTCCCGGCCCGCACTACTGGGCGGGGGTGGGAAGAGCGGGACATGGTAGTGCACCCACAGCGCTGCTGCCCGATTCCATTCAGCCACGGGGCAAGCCCGTGGGCATCTGGGAAGCTTATATCGGGATTTCTTCAAACTACGATCATTGCAGCACGTGCTGATTAGTGGTATACTATGCGTGAGAAACCGTCTTGTCGGCGATGGTCCGGCCATGGTTTTCGCCGCCGAAATTTGCGACACAAGGTACATGGCCGCGTAACTGTTTCTTACTGTTGACTGGGAGCGACGCAATGAGAATGGCGTTATCACTGATGGTGCTGATGCTGCTGACCGCCTTGCTGGCGGGCTGCGCCACCAGTGCGACTTCCGATCCCCTGCCGCCGACTAGCACGGCCGTCACAGATGCCGCGCCGGTCGCGTGGGTGGGCGAGCTGGCCGACGAGATGGCCGACGGCAAGCGCAACACCTATTATGCGATCGAAGAGGGCAGCGGTGTTATGTTCACTTTGCCCCAAGGCTTCACCAAATACCATGAAAACAGGTGGTTCACGCGGGCTGTGTCACCCGCCGGCGTCTGCATCAAAGTCACCCGGCAAGCCAACGTCAAGGACGGTACGCTTGACTACTGGGCCACGCTCATTCAGCGCACGCTCGCAACCACGCGCGGACTGGCCATGCAACCAGCGCGCGCACTCACCTTGGACGATGGTGGATCGGCCATGCTGCTCGACGGAACCAAGCAATGTAACGGCGAGAGCAAAGGGTATCTCGTCGCGTACACCATCACGCCGCGGCATGTCTATCTCTTTGAGGCATGGGGTCCGCAAGCACCATTCGCCGCCGCCATGCCGGCGCTAGAAACATCGGCCAAGAGCATAAAAGTCAGTTGGATGGCCGACGTGTTGTTCTGACGCACGCCAAATCATGCCGGCAGGGTGCCTGGCACGGTTTTAGCATTTGAGGAAATTCTCGCGCGGCGCGAGAATTCATAAGGTGTCAGCCGACGACATAAAATGTCGATTGAAAGCGGCAGCTATGCGTGGTGCTTCTTAGTGCCGTGGTGCCTTTTTGAAAAGAAGAAAAATGGCAGCATGCCCCGCGCGGAGCGCGTGGCGTACTTGGGAGTTGCTTGCGGGTGGGCGAATTGTGTCAGGCCATTACTATTAAACATGATGAAAGTCGCCCAAGGAATATCATCCGCGCCACGGCGGATATATTCCTTATAGCGCCATTTCAGTGCCGCACGACCTTATCCGCCGCCCTTGCCCAGCAGTTGCAGCAAGCCATCCAGAATCGTCAGCGGATGCGGCGGACAGCCGGGAATGTACAAATCCACCGGTACGCACGCGTCGGCTCCGTTGTGCGTCTCGGGGTGATCGCGGTACGGCCCGCCACTGATCGCGCACGCGCCGACTGCAATCACCAATTTCGGTGCGGGCACCGCCTGCCAGGTCTTGTCCAGCGCGCCGCGCATGTTGGCCGTGACCGGCCCGGTGATCAGCAATCCATCCGCGTGCCGCGGTGACGCGACAAACTGTATGCCGAAACGCCCCAAGTCATATACCACGGTGTTCAACACATTGATGTCCGCTTCACATGCACTGCAGCCACCGGCGCAGACTTGGCGTAATTTCAAGGAGCGGCCAAACAGCGCGCGCATGCGCCCCTGCAAAGCCGTGACGCGCGGCAGTTCTTGCGCGGTGCAGCGCAATCCCGCGCGGCTGCTGGCCGCCAGGCGATGCTCGCGCGTGAAAGTGACGGCGTGATACGCGCAGGCCGCTTCGCATGCGCCACAGAACAGGCAGCGGCCGAGGTCGAGCGCGATACCGTTCGGGTCCTTGGTGATGGCCTGCACCGGGCACACGGCGACACAGGCGGTGCACTCGGCCGCGCAGCGCGCGCGTTCAATGCGCGGCAGCCCGCGGAACCGGTCCGGCAACACCGGCGTGCGGGTCGGATAGGCCATCGTCCGATAGCCTTGTTGCAGCCGCGCCAGGATTGCCCGGATCATAACTCTGCTCCCGGATTACAGGTCATGGCCGCAATACGACAGGTTAAAGCTCTTGTTGCACAAGGGAAAATCGGAAATCTGCTGGCCGCGCATGGCCAGCGCCAGTCCCATCCAATTGTGAAATGACGGATCAATGATCTTATATGCGGCGAACTGGCCGGCGGCATCGGTCAACACCACATGACAAATCATCCCACGCCAACCCTCGACTAGTGACACGACTTGCTGCGCCGCGCCGCGTGGCCCACAGGTTGTCGTAATCGGCCCTTTCGGCAACGTCGCCAAGGTACATTGAATGAAGGTCAGCGCATGCTGAATTTCCAGCAAGCGCACCATGGCGCGCGCATAGACGTCGCCCGTGTCGCACGCTGCCGGCGACACATGCTCCTGGCAATACCATCCGACCGGAAAATCACCGCGCACATCATTGATGATGCCGCTGGCGCGGGCGGCCACGCCGACGAGCCCCAGTTGCTCGCACTGCGCGCGCGTTAACGTACCGGTGCCCTCGAAGCGTGCCAGCACCGACGGTGTCGTCCATAAGAGCTGGGTGGCAACGCGCACATCGCGCTCGGCCTGGCGCAAGCGCTGTGCGAGCTGTGCGCGGCGTTCATCGTCCAGATCGAACAGCACCCCGCCGGGCCGCACCAGTCCGCGGCCAAAACGATTGCCGCATAACAGCGCGGTCATATTCAAAAAATCACCGCGAATCCGCCCGCAATAGGCGGCCGTCGGCAAATAGCCAATGTCGCCGGCCAGCGCACCGATATCGCCAGTGTGATTGGCCAGGCGTTCGAGTTCGAGCGCGATCGCGCGCAGGGCCTGCGCGCGCAACGGCGCCACGCAGCCGGCCAGCGCCTCGCACGCCTGCACGTACGCCAGCGTGTGGCCGATGGTCGTGTCGCCGGCCAGGGTTTCCATGTGGTGAATTGTGCGCGCCGTCGGGCCGCCCACCAATGCGCGCTCAATGCCGCGATGCTGGTAGCCCAGCGAAATTTCCAGATGCAGCACCTGTTCGCCATAACATTGAAAACGAAAATGACCGGGCTCGATGATGCCGGCATGCACCGGCCCGACTGCCACTTCATGCGTTTCGCCGCCCGCCACCGCAAAGAACTCCGTGCAGCCAACCGGCGCCGGCGCGGGCGCATCTGCCGTGCGCGCCGGTTGAAACCGGATCGGCTTCAACCACGGATGCCCGACCGGCACCACGCGCCATTGTTCCCAGAGTTCGCGCTCAAACCAATGCGCCTGCATACACTCCGGCGTCAGCGCGGGATACTCCTTGGTGACATCCGTGCATAGCAGTGTCAGCGTGCCCGCGGTTGGCTGCGCCAGCACGGCGTGCAGCCGCAGCGCGGCTGCGTGCGGCACGCCAAACAACGCCGTCAGGAGCGCACCGCCACGCGTCTGCTCGATAATCGTCGCGCGAAACGCCGCGGTGCCCCGCACCGGCACGGCCGCGCGCGCGACACCCGCAAACACCTGTGCTTGAAGGCCAGGGTTCAGCATCTGGCTCCGCCGCCGCTTTGAAATTCAGTGTTCAGTGTTCGGTGTTCAGTGTTCGGTGCAGAACCTAACACTTCAAACCTAAAACCTAAAATCTGTGTGCACCGCATCACAGCGCACCTCCGCGCACCAACGCCGCCGCCAGTGCCAGCACCCGCGCCAGCCAGGCTGGGAGATACAATCCCAGGATCAACACCAGCAGTGCCAGCCCCAGCGGCGGGAGCAGCGCCAAGGCCGTCGTGCGCGCCGCCGGCTGTACCGGCGCATGCGACTCGTGCCGGTAGACCATGCTGGTCGCGCAATTCAGCATGCCTGCGAAAATAACGCACAGCAGCACTAAATAGATGGTCGCGGCCAGGTAGTGCTGTTGCCCCAGGGCTCCGCTCAAGATCACAAATTCGCTGATGAACAGGCCGAACGGCGGCATGCCGACAATCGCCAGGATGCCCGCCAGCCAGAGCATGCCGGTCCACGGCGCGCGCCGCAACAGGTCATGCACATTCTTTATTTCCTTGGTGTGATACAACGCGATAATGTTGCCGGCGACCAAAAAAAGCAACGCTTTGGCCAGCGAATGATTGAGCGCATGCAACAGCGCGCCGAAGACGCCCGCGCCGCCAATCCCCACGCCCAGCGCCAGAATGCCCATGTGTTCGACGCTCGAATACGCCAGCATGCGCTTGAAATCGGTTTGGCTGATGATCATCAAGGCCGCCACGCCCATCGAAAAAAGGCCGAACCAGCGCAGCACTTGGCCCGTGTAGTGTTCCAATCCGGCCGCCACACACACTTGTTGCGTCCGGAGCAGCGCGACAAACGCGCAGTTCAGCAGCGCGCCGGACAGCAGTGCGGAGACGACCGACGGTGCTTCACTGTGCGCGTCCGGCAGCCAGGTATGCATCGGCGCAAGCCCCATCTTGGTGCCGTAGCCGATCACCAGCAGCACAAAGGCAGCCTTCAACCAGGCGTGATCCAGCCGGCCCGCATTGGCCAGCAGGTCGCGCAGCATGAGCGGCACATGGCTGGTGGGCGTCAGCCCGGCGACATTGATGCAGAAGGTGCCCAGCAACGCCAGCGCAATGCCGATCGAACAAATCAACAAATATTTCCAAGCCGCTTCGAGCGAATGATGCTGGCGATGGAAATGGATCAGCGGCGCGCTGGCCAAGGTCGTGCCTTCAATCGCCACCCACAACAGGCCCAAATGCTGGCTCATGCAGGCCAAGGTCATCATCGACAGAAACACCAGCAAGCAACCGAGAAAGACTGCTTCGGGCTGATTTTCAAACAGAAAGCCGGCCTCGTAATCCGCATGCGTGCCCTGCGCCTCGCGCCGCAAATACGCGACGCAGTACAACGCTGCCGCACAGAATAACACACTGGTGATGCTGAGAAACAACAGGCCGATCGGATCCAAAAACAGCCAGCCGTGCCAGGCTGCCGGCGGCGGGCGCAGCCAGCACAGCCCGGTCAGGGCCATATGTGCCAGTGCCGCGCCGATCAGCACGGCCCGCCGCAGGCGCACGGCGCGCAGCACAAACGCAAGCAGGCCGGCCGCACACGGAATTATGATCAGGGCCGTCAAGAGCATCACTGATCCTTCAAGGCTGACAGCTTCACCGTGTCGATATGATCGAAAGTGCGGCTGATATGGAACAGGGCAATGCCCATGACGAACACACCGGCCAGCAAATCCAGCAAAACGCCGAGTTGCACCAGCCACGGCTCCTTCACGGCGAACAAGGCGCCAAACGCAAAGATGCCGTTCTCCAGCGTGAGATAGCCGAGAATCTGCGACAAGGCCGTGCGCCGCACAATCACCAGCAGCAAGCCGATCAGCATTGTGTGAAACGCCATCGGCGCGACATACTGTGCCAGGTGGCGCCCGGCGAAGGGCAGCCGCGTGCTCAGCCAACTCGCGGCACCCAAGGCCGCCACGCCCAGGAGCAGCGCCATCGTGTAACTGACAAACGGGTCCAGTTCGCTGCGCGTGCCCGAGACCTGCAGCGCGCGCCGCAACAACCAGGGAATCAGCCCGCCCTTGACCGCGCCATTGACCAGCGCAAACAGCACCACCGTCCACGTCACATGCGCGCCGCCCAACAACGGCAGCATGCTGACCAGCACGCCTTGCACGCCAATGATGGTGATGCACGCCCGCAAGCGGCTCGAACCCAGCGACGCCAGGTTGGTCAGCACCACGCCTACAATCAGGGCCATGTGCAGGGTGTTCATGGTCAATGCCCCAGCGTCAGCAGGAATGCCAGCGCACCCAGCGCCGCGGCACCCACTAATAACTGCGGCACGCGCACCAAACGCAAACGCGCCATGCTCGATTCCACAACCCCAATGACCACGGCATACACCAGCATGCCGCCCAGCAGCGTCGCTGTGCGCACCAGCGCATGCGCCGGCAGCCACGGCATGCAGCTCACGTTGACAATCAGCCCGCCGAACAACCACAATTTCAGGGTCGCTGCATACTGAATCATGCCCAAGTCCGGGCCGCTGTGATCCAACACCATCACTTCATGAATCATGGTCAGCTCCAAATGCGTGGCGGGATCATCCACGGGAATCCGCGCATTGTCCGCCAAGGCCAGCACAAACAGCGCGGCCGCCACCAGCAGGTGTACCGCAAACGTGAGTTGGTTCGTGTCCGCCGCTCCGCCGTTCATCATGCCCGACATGCTGGCTGCGCCGCTGGCACGCGCCAACGCCAGGAAACAGACCATCAGCGCCGGCTCGGCCAGCACGGCAAACCAGGCCTCGCGGCTCGCGCCCATGCCCTCGAAACTCGAACCGGTGTCCAAGGCCGCCAGCATCGTCATGAAGCGCGCCATGCCCAATACATAGGCTAGAAACACAAAGTCGCCCGGAAACGCCAGCAGCGCTGGTCCGCCCGCCCACGGCACGCACAGCAGCGCGACGGTCACCGCCGCCAACGTCAGCACCGGTCCGGCGACAAACACCCAGCTCGTCGTGCGGCTGTACACCGCGCCTTTATGCAGCAATTTCGCCACATCATAGTAGACTTGCAGCAGTGGCGCACCGCGCCGGCCCGCAAACGCAGCTTTGACTTTCACCATGATGCCTGGCAGCAGCGGCGCGCACGCCAGTGCGGTCAGCACCAGCAACGCCTGCAGCAGCATGTCCGTGGGCACCGTCATCCCGCTCACCAAAATGTCCAGATGAACAGCGCCAGCAAGGCCACTACCATGTACAAGACATAGACTTGCACCAAGCCTTGCTGGATGACCCGCGCCGCGCGCGCCATGCGCACGATCCGCGCCACAATCGGCAGATACACGTGGCGCATGATGACGTCCGGCGTGTGACTATGGAACGTCGCCCGCGCCGGCAGCGATTCGGCAGGCAGTTCCACATGCGTCTCCGTCTGCAACACCGGCGAAAATTGTTCGGTCAATGGCTGCGCAAACGATGACGCGGTATATTGCATTCGCGCCGTCGGCGCCGCATAGCCGCAGTCCCACGTTAGCGCAAGACCAACGCCGCGCCCGGCCAGCAATCGTCGGCGGAGCACGATGGCCGCGCCCGTCACTGCGAGCAGCAGAATGCTGCCAACCACCAAAAACGACATTGTCGTTGCCAGGCTTGCCCCGGCGTTCGCAACCACCGCCGGCGCCAACCCGGTGATGCTTCCGACCGCGCCAACCATGCAGCGGCACACCAGCGGCGCGGCCAAGCCAATGCCGACACAGGCCGCCGCCAGAAACAGCATTGGCAGCCGCATCGCCAGCCCGACCTCGTGCGCGTGCCGCGCGTGCTCAGACCTCGGCTCGCCAAGGAATATGATCCCAAACGCCTTCGCAAAACACGCCACCGCCAGCCCGCCGATCAGGGCAAGTCCGAGGGCCACACCCAGCGCTGGAATAACAAGACCCATCGGCTGCGCCAGCACGCCACGCAGCGCGCCGACATAGATCAACAGTTCGCTCACAAAACCGTTCAGCGGTGGCAGGCCGGCAATCGCCGCCGCCCCGATCAAAAACGCCACGCCGGTCCACGGCATGCCTTTCAGGAGGCCGCCCAGGTGGTCTATCGTGCGGGTGCCCGTTGCATGTGCCACCGCGCCGGCGCCGAGAAACAGCAGGCCCTTAAACACCGCGTGGTTGATCACATGCAGCAGCGCACCGGCAAAACCCGCAAGCGCCACAGCTGGCTGGTTGTAGCTGACCCCCAGCATGCCCAGCCCGAGCCCCAGCGCGACAATGCCGATGTTTTCGACACTGTGATACGCCAGCAGGCGCTTTAGATCGTGCTGTGCCAGCGCAAACAGCACGCCGAAAATGCCGGATACCACGCCGATACAGATCAGCGTCACCCCCCACCACGGCGGCGGCGGGCCCAGAAACATCAGGATCCGGATCAAGCCATAGATGCCGGTCTTGATCATCACGCCGGACATGACCGCCGAGACATGACTGGGCGCCGCCGGATGCGCTTCCGGCAACCAGACATGCAACGGCACAAAGCCGGCCTTGACGCCAAATCCCACCAAGGCCAGGACAAAGACGGCCGTGCCCTGCGCCGCGCTCAGCGGGCCGTGCGCAAAGGCTGCAAAATCGTACTGGCCCGTGCCATGGCTCAGCAGCACAAACATGGCCAGCAAGCACGCGCTGCCCACATGGGTGGCCACAAGATAAATCCAACCCGCGCGCCGCGTACTCGCCTGGTCGCTGTCATGCAGCACCAGGAAAAACGAGGCTAGCGTCATTACTTCCCAACCCAGCATGAACAAAATTGCATTGCGCGCCAGGACCACGACCAGCATGCTGGCGCTCAACCAATTGTACCACAGCCAATGGGTGCAGGCGCGCGGGTCCGCCGCCATGTACGCCCGCGCATACAGCGCGCCGCAGCCGCAGACGATGCACATGATCAACACAAAATACAGCGTGATGCGATCACAACCCAGGCTTAGACTGGCATACGGCAAGGACCACGACCACGCCTGCGTCGCAGTGCCGTGCCACAGCGCGCCGCCGAGCACCACGGCACACCCGCCGATGTTCGTCAGGCAGCCAAGCACTTGGGCCAACCCCGGCCAGCGCCGCAGCAGCAACGCAAGCATACCGCCCGCCAGCAATATTCCCAAGCCAACAATAATCACGCTTCAAATTCCATATGTCTCAGAAATTTTGTAGTATAACAAATCCGCCCGCAGAATGCAAAGTTTTTTCTTATTACTAATGAGAGCGCTTTCTACGTTGCATCGTCCTTGTAGCTGCCCGCGGCGAGGGCGGTTTCTGCAGCCGCGGTCAGCGCCCGCGGCCACAACTGGCACAAGCGCATTCATTAGTAGTTATCGCGCCGCGCGAGAATGATGCGGCAGCATATTTATCCGCAGAGGGCGCCGATGCCGCAGATGGTGATAATCCGCTGCGGCTTCTACATTGGTCATGGCGCTCATCTTCTCCTCAATCATGTAGAATCATGCTGCTCCTGTTAGAAAACTCTCTTGACAGGATTCACATGATCGTACATGATCGCGCGCTGCGGCTGCCCGTTTGTAGTACCTGTGGCCGCGTCGCGCGATATCTACTAACCACCCAGTGCGGCGTCTACGAAAAGAGGCGTGGGCTTTTCATGCTGCCGCCTGGCTGACAACAACCATGCGCCGCGCATGGTTTTGCACTAATTTGTTCGCCACGAACAAATTACACGTACATCATTTTTCTGGTCATGCCGCCATCCACCACAAAATTCTGCCCGGTGATGAAACCGGCCTGATCCCCAATCAGAAACGCGACCAGCGCGGCGATGTCGCCCGGCGCGCCCACCCGTCCGCACGGATGCTGTGCGTGATCTTCCGGGCTCAGTGCGCTCGCGTGCCGCGTCCGCTGCTTCTTCAACGCGCCTACTTCAATCCAGCCAGGGCTGATGCAATTAACGCGCACCGCCGGCCCGAGACTCAATGCCAGTGCATGGGTCAATGCCACAATCCCGCCCTTGGAGGCCGCATACGCTTCACTGTTGGGTTCCGATTGCAGCGCGCGCGTCGAGGCAATATTGATGATCGCGCCGCGCGCCGTCCGCAGTTGCGGCGCGCAATGCTTGGCACACAAAAAGCAACCCGTCAGATTGGTATGGATCACGCGCAGCCAGGCTGCGAGCGTCAAATCTTCGAGCGGCGTGCCCATCCCGCCCACGCCGGCATTGTTAATCAACGCCGTGATCCGCCCGAAGCGCGCGACGGTCTGCGCCACCATTGCGCTGACGGATGCTTCTTGGGCCACATCGGTTTCCACAAACAGCATGTGCTCTGGCTGCGCCAGTGCATCCAGGCATTCCTCGCCGGCTTCGCGATCACAGTCGGCAATCACCAGCGCCATGCCCTGCGCCAGCAAGTGCCGGGTGATGCCGCGCCCGATGCCTTGTGCGCCGCCGGTGACAATCGCCACGCCGTGTGCCGGTGTTGTGTGCATCATGACACGCAAGCGGGTAACGTTGCAACAAACATGTGCGCTTTCATGACATTAGTGTAGCATAACCCGTTACATTTGGCGGTGGAAAGACGCACTGCGCCGGCTGGTGGAGCGAATACGCAACGCTGCGCACTTGCTAATGAGAGCGCGTTCTAGTTTGCGGCGTTCTTGTAGCCGCCCGCGGCAAGGGCGGTTTCTGCACCATCGTGCTGACTATTTTATCAGACTTGTAGCCGCCCGCGGTGAGGGCGGCGTCTGCAGCCGCGGTCATCCGCACCGGTGGCGGGATCCACGCCGATGGCGGGATCCCCGCCTTTTACGGGACTAGGCTGGTGCCTTAGCTAGCCAGGCCAGCTTCAAGCAGGCGCCCGCGGCCACAATTGGAATAAGAGCCCAAGAAAAAAGAGCGCCGCGCGTGCAAGCACGCGCGGCGCGAAGGAAAACCTGGCAACGACCTACTCTCCCGCAGCCTTACCTGCAGTACCATTGGCGCGCCGGGGCTTAACTGCCGTGTTCGGAATGGGAACGGGTGTGGCCCCCGGGCTATAATCACCAGGAAAAATTGTGTTGTTGCGGCGGACGGCCGAGGCCGCCCGCCACAACAACAAGAACAAGGTTAGTCATGCGAGATAAGAAGCTACAGTGTAGAGAATCATATAAATATATGCAAGCCAATCGGACATTAGTACCGGTTAGCTGAAGCCCTTACGGACTGTACACACCCGGCCTATCAACCCCGTGGTCTTCGGGGAGCCTGATTGGGAACGTTCATCTTGGAGGGGGCTTGGCGCTTAGATGCTTTCAGCGCTTATCCCGTCCCGACGTAGCTACCCAGCGCTTACCCTTGGAAGGATAACTGGAACACTAGAGGTCGGTCCACTTTGGTCCTCTCGTACTAAAAGCAGCTCTCCGCAACGTTCCTACGCCCACAGCAGATAGGGACCGAACTGTCTCACGACGTTCTGAACCCAGCTCACGTACCGCTTTAATCGGCGAACAGCCGAACCCTTGGGACCTTCTCCAGCCCCAGGATGCGATGAGCCGACATCGAGGTGCCAAACCGCGTCGTCGATATGAACTCTTGGACGCGATAAGCCTGTTATCCCCGGAGTACCTTTTGTCCGTTGAGCGACGGCGATTCCACATTCAACCGCCGGATCACTAGCGCCTGCTTTCGCATCTGCTCGACTTGTAAGTCTCGCAGTCAAGCACCCTTCTACGCTTGCGCTCACTGCCTGATTGCCAACCAGGCTGAGGGTACCATTGCGCTCCTCCGTTACACTTTAGGAGGATACCGCCCCAGTAAAACTGACCATCTGCCACTGTTCAGCGTCCGGCTTCACGGCGCGCTGTTAGAGCGTTAATAATCCAAGGCCGGTATTTCAAGATTGGCTCAGCCAAGCCTGACGACCTGACTTCAAAGCCTCCCGGCTATCCTACACATGAACAATCAACGCCCAATAGCAGAGTACAGTAAAGGTTCACGGGGTCTTTCCGTCTAGCTGCGGGTAAGCGGCATCTGCACCGCTGCTACAGTTTCGCCGAATCTCTCGCTGAGACAGTCCCCAGATCGTTACGCCATTCGTGCAGGTCGGAACTTACCCGACAAGGAATTTCGCTACCTTAGGACCGTTATAGTTACGGCCGCCATTCACCGGGGCTTCGGTTCGCCGCTTCTTCTTGCGAATAACAGCTTGCCTTAACCTTTCGGCATTGGGCAGGCGTCAGCACCTATACGTCGCCTTCACGGCTTCGCAGATACCTGTGTTTTTGTTAAACAGTCGCCTGGGTCATTTCACTGCGGCCCCCTTGCGAGGGCACCCCTTCTCCCGAAGTTACGGGGCTAATTTGCCGAGTTCCTTAGCGAGAGTTCTTACGCGCACCTGAGTATACTCAACCCACCCACGTGTGTCCGTTTACGGTACGGTCTCAACATAACTGCTAGAAGGCCTTTCCTGGCACCGGGCATCACCAGATTACTCCATGCTTGCGCACGGATCATCATCACGTCTCGGTGTTGTGTCGGCGGATTTGCCACTCCGACCACCTGCACGCTTAAACGGACATTCCATCGCCCGCTCTGACTAGCTTGATGCGATCCTCCAATCGTCATAACGTTATGCTGAGGTACAGGACTATTAACCTGTTTCCCATCGACGACGCCTTTCGGCCTTGCCTTAGGGACCGACTAACCCTGGGAGGACGAACCTAGCCCAGGAATCCTTGGGTTTTCGGTGACAAGGATTCTCACCTTGTTTATCGCTACTCGTTCCGGCATAATCACTTCCAACCGCTCCATCGCTCCTTACGGTACGACTTTACTGCTGTTGGAACGCTTCTCTACCACTGCCTTTCGGCAATCCATAGCTTCGGCGATACGCTTGAGTCCCGCGTATTTTCGGCGCGAAGATTCTCGACTAGTGAGCTATTACGCACTCTTTAAATGATGGCTGCCTCTAAGCCAACATCCTAGCTGTCATCGAACCTTCACATCCTTATGTACACTAAGCGTATACTTGAGGGCCTTAGCTGATGGTCTGGGCTGTTCCCCTTTTAACAATGAAGCTTATCCCCCACTGTCTGACTCCTGTGATACGGCTACCGGTATTCGGAGTTTGATTCGCGTCAGTACGTTGGTATAAACGCCCTATACGATTCAGTGCTCTACCCCCGATAACTATTACACAAGGCTAGCCCTAAAGCTATTTCGAGAAGAACCAGCTATCACCAAGTTTGATTGGTCTTTCACCCCTACCCACAACTCATCCAGGCACTTTTCAACGTACAAAGGTTCGGGCGTCCACAGCGTGTTACCGCTGCTTCCCCCTGGTCATGGGTAGATCACTTTGGCTTCGGGTCTATGGCCAGCTACTAAACGCACATTTCGTACTCGGTTTCCCTGCGGCTACACTCCTTTGGAGCTTAACCTTGCAACTGACCATAACTCGCCGGATCATTAAACAAAAGGCACGCCGTCAGCCATTCCGGGTGTTACCCCGGCATAGGCCTTCGACAGCTTGTAAGCGCACGGTTTCAGATCTATTTCACTCCTCTTATAGAGGTTCTTTTCACCTTTCCCTCACGGTACTAGTTCACTATCGGTCACTCACGAGTATTTAGCCTTGGAGAGTGGTCTCCCCGGATTCCGACCTGGTTTCACGTGTCAGGCCGTACTTGGGATCCCGCTAGGTTGTTGTTGAATTTCGCATACGCGGCTATCACGCTCTGTGGCGGACCTTTCCAGACCCTTCCGCTATCCTTCAACATACCATATCGCGGTCCCGCAACCCCGCCGACGCCGAAGCCCCGACGGTTTAGGCTGGTCCCCTTTCGCTCGCCACTACTCAGGGAATCTCAATTGATTTCTACTCCTCGGGATACTGAGATGTTTCACTTCTCCCGGTGTCGCTCGCTGGACCTATGAATTCAGTCCAGCGTTGCCAGACATTACTCTGACAGGGTTTCCCCATTCGGAAATCTTCGGATCTATGCCTGTTAGACGGCTACCCGAAGCTTATCGCAGCCTACCACGTCCTTCATCGCCTGTGAGTGCCAAGGCATCCCCCGTGCGCCCTTTCGCGCTTGACAAGATGATTCTCAGGCACGTTTTCCAGTTTTTTAAAAACTGGCAAACGGCTATCACTGCAGCCTCTTACCTCTTGCATGAACCTAACCTGTCAAAGATCAATGGGCAGGGCAAGAGCACAGGCCACTTGCCGAACCACGACAATAGAATTGTTTTAGGAAGCCGAAACGAGTGTCCGACCACTTATACAGCCCAAGGCTGTCCCTGCCGGGCGCGCCGAAGCGCGCCATGCGGCGGCGATTGCTCGCGGGAATACCTTGTCTGCATTTCTCCTTAAGGAGGTGATTCAGCCACTCCTTCCGGAACGGCTACCTTGTTACGACTTCGTCCTAATTACCAGCCACACCTTCGGCGCATAAACGACTTCGGGTGTAACCAGCTTTCATGACGTGACGGGCGGTGTGTACAAGACCCGGGAACGTATTCACGGCGCCGTAGCTGATGCGCCATTACTAGCGATTCCGGCTTCATGGAGTCGAATTGCAGACTCCAATCCGAACTGGGGCCGGCTTTTGCGGATTAGCTTACTCTCGCGAGTTCGCAGCCTTTTGTACCGGCCATTGTAGCACGTTTCTAGCCCCAGGCATAAGGGCCGTACTGACTTGACGTCATCCCCACCTTCCTCCGGTTTGTCACCGGCGGTCTCGATAGAGTGCCCAGCCGAACTGATGGCAACTATCGACAAGGGTTGCGCTCGTTGCGGGACTTAACCCAACACCTCACGGCACGAGCTGACGACAGCCATGCAACACCTGTGTAACACCCTCGAAGGAGACCGGCTTTCACCGGCCGTGCAGTTACATGTCAAGCCTGGGTAAGGTTCTACGCGTTGCGTCGTATTAAAGAACATGCTCCACCGCTTGTGCGGGTCCCCGTCAATTCCTTTGAGTTTCACCGTTGCCGGCGTACTCCCCAGGCGGTGCACTTAACGCGTTAACTACGACACAGGAAGGGTCGATTCTCCCTACATCTAGTGCACATCGTTTACAGCGTGGACTACCAGGGTATCTAATCCTGTTTGATCCCCACGCTTTCGGGCTTCAGTGTCAGCAACGCGCTCGTAAGCCGCTTTCGCCGCAGGTGTTCTACTGGATATCTACGCATTTCACCGCTACACCCAGTATTCCGCTTACGTATCACGCGCTCAAGTTCGCCAGTTTCTCCCGCAGTTCCGGAGTTAAGCTCCGGGATTTCACGGAAGACATAACGAACCACCTAGACCCCCTTTACGCCCAGTAAATCCGAACAACGCTTGCCACCTCTGTCTTACCGCGGCTGCTGGCACAGAGTTAGCCGTGGCTTGTTCTGCAGGTACCGTCAAACCGATAGCGCTATTCACACCTCGGCATTCGCCCCTGCTCAAAGCGGTTTACAACCCGAAGGCCTTCTTCCCGCACGCGGCGTCGCTTCGTCAGGGTTTCCCCCATTGCGAAAGATTCTCGACTGCAGCCTCCCGTAGGAGTCTGGGCAGTGTCTCAGTCCCAATGCGGCCGGTCAGTCTCTCAACTCGGCTACCCGTCGTCGCCTTGGTAGGCCATTACCCCACCAACTAGCTGATAGGACGCGGGTCGCTCTCAATGCGGCAGGTCCTTTCAGATCCCCACCTTTAGCCATCCGGCTTGTGCCGCATGACCACATTCGGTATTAATCTTCCTTTCGGAAGGGTATTCCCAGCATCGAGGTACGTTACCCACGTGTTACTCGCCCTTACGCCACTAAGACCTTTCATATTGCTATAAAAAATCTCCGTTCGACTTGCATGCCTAATCCACGCCGCCAGCGTTCGTTCTGAGCCAGGATCAAACTCTCCGTCAACATTTTGTTTGTTTCTTGAAAGCTTGACTCAGGTTCATCCTGTTCATACTAGCTTCTCTCAAAGAGAACTCCGTGTGTTGCCACACGAGTTCCCGCACTCGTTTCGGCATTCCTAAAACAATTCGATTGTCAAAGAACTGAACCGCACTATTTCTGCGGCGGCGAACATCATACTGTATTGTCCGCCATTTGTCAAGCACCCCATTTTCTTCCCGTGTTCAGTCCGGAACGGGGGGCTCGCAAGCGGCTCTATCGTGCCCACTTGCGCCTCATATATTTTTGAGGCGATTATTAGTGTACCACAAACTACACCAAATGTCAAGTCCCCCCTCGTTTTACGCGCACATCGCGTAAAACACCCCTGTTTACTGGCTTCTCCAGCAGCGCGCGACGCGCGCGACAGGCGCTGTTTTTGCGCCGTTTCGGTTTTTGGTTTGCGATGTGCGGCGGGCTGTTCAAGCACACGGCGCGCCAGCTGATCACGCCATCTGTGGCGCAACACGGGGAAGTTCAGCACTGGCAGGCGCGGCTGCCTGCCCGGCGGCGGCATCGCCGGATCTTGGCTGCCTGCCCGGCAAGCTGGCGCGAATACGCTGCGAGAAAGCCGGATCTTTGTCCGCCGCCTGCGCCCGCGCATAGATTTGGTGCGCAGTCGTACCGGGTTGCCTGTTCAGCCACCGTGTAGATCAATGCATAGCGGTTGTTCAACGGCCGCTGCGCCAGCCAGACCAGCAGCCCGAGTGCCGCAACACCGCACAAGCCCATGCGGTATGGCTGTGCAAAAACCACAATAGACAGCACGGCAGCCAAAAAGGCACAGGTCAAGAGCGCAGCTTGTCATTGCGGCAGGCGAGCCGCGCCGCCCTAGAGGGTCAGCGCCAGCACGCCCAACGTGGCGAGTATCTAGAGAATGCCTATCATGTGTGCCAGAACTGCACCAAAGAATATTGTCTCAGACCAAGCTCTCAAAGCCGTGCCGGATGATTTGTGCCATGAGCAGCCGCCGTTTCTGGAGAAAATCGTCGTAGGGCATGCTCTCCCAGCCGGCTGGCAGTGCGTGCATTTCGTGCATGGCCTGCCAGTCATTGTCTGAAAACCTGGGCCGCAGCTTCGGTACGTATTCTGATGGGGCGTCATCGCTCACATCCACGTTGTCCGGCCACTCCAGCAAGGCGAAGTTCGCCGTCTGATTGATCTGCTTCAGATCTTTGATGCCCTGCTCCTCAAGCCAGGCACGCGGGAAGAGGTGATGCCGCTCAAGCGCCTTTCTCTTTGTCTTCAAGGCCGGATCGAGCAGGTCCGAGACTTTCTTGTGCGAGAACAGAACCGGACTGCCGAGTTTGTTCTGCGCCGCATGGTACGCAAACAATTCCGGGTTCCGAGCGGATGAGCTATCCATCGCATTCGGCAGCGTGATGCTCCAGAAATCCGAAGTGAGCGTGTCAGAAATGATTTTGTTCATGACTGCCAGATACGACTCGGCATCCGCTGCATCTTTGATGCGGTTGAGATCGCCGTCCATTGCCGTCTCTGGTGAACTGGTATAGCGCCCAGACAAAGTGCTCGCATAAAACCAGCGCCCAATCAGTCGCTGGAGAACATGTTCGGGCACCGTGAACCTTGTCCGGCCAATCAGATAGAATGCGTAGGCATAGAGCAAGGCGCTCTCGGATGAGATCAGTTCGCTCGTGCGGAAGCCCGCGCCCACCAGACAGCTCAGGAATTGGTGCCAGTTGGTCAGGTCGAGCACAATTGCCTGCGCCTGCTTCAGCCGGGCAAACTGTGCTTCACGGTGTTCCACCGAGAACTCGCCCGTATCAAGATCCTTGCCGCGCAAGACTTGGTACACACTCTTGAGTCGCCCACGCATAAAACCAATTGCCACGGCCACGCGCAGGAGTTGATCGGGACCGGGCTGGATAAAGCGATTGAACGGCGACGGCGGATCACCGGCCTTCGGCGGCTGGTAGGACAACCGGCTGAACGTTTCCAACTCCTTGCGTCCTTCATCCCAGAATACTGACAAAAGAGTCAGAATGAAGTCGGCCTGATTCAGTTTCACGCCCTCGCTGTTGATGCGCACAAAGATATCAGCCACCTGCTCTTCGTCAACCGTGGGCGCGATTTCCATCGCCGTGAAAGGATATTTCTGCAAGTCGAACAGGCGGTCCAGATTATGAGCTATTACCTCCTTTTCAGCGTCCGAGAGTGTCTGCTTCGCCTCGCTTCCTTTCAGAAAATCATTAACCAGGGTCCAGCACGGCTTGCCTGAAGCCCAGAGCACCGAAATGTCCGCGATAAACTCCGGGTCTTTCCGGATCGCTGCATCTGCAACTTCAAACTTTCCATCTCGTGGCCGAAACGCAATCTCGATTTTCCTCTGCCGGTAGTTGTCATCCAAGACCGTCTTGCCCCGGAACACGGCATACAGCGAGGTCAGCCGTTGCTGGCCGTCCACGATTAACAGGCCCGGTGCCTGGTGCTGTTTCGGATCGGTGCCGATTGGCCTCACGCCATTGACCGCGGCATTCGCCCAAAAGAGCAAGTAACCCACGGGGAAGCCGCGATACATGGAATCGAACAAGTCGCGCACCTTGGCATTCGACCACACAAACGGCCGTTAGATGTCCGGCAGACCGATGTCACCAATGTCAATGTAATGCAGCAAGCCGGACAGATCATAATCCACGCGCTTGAAACATGTTTTCAATTCATTCATGCCTGTACCTCGTTCTGGGAATAATCATGCGACTGCTTGCTGCAAGCGCTCGCAACTGGAATTGCAGACCTGGTGAACAAAGGCAGCCGCGAGCGCGTCAGCATCCTCGCGCGATTGGCTCAGCTTAGCCTCCAACGCGTCGCACCGGGCGATCAGTTCGTTCACCTTGGCCACGATGCGTTTCTGTTCGGCAAGAGGCGGGACAGGGCACGTTGTGCTCTCGATTCGGTAAAGGGCAAGTTTTGGCTGCGCCATTTGGTTCACCTTCTCCATGAACTGACTCTGCACAAGTTGGGCATTCAACATTATTGTGAGATAAGACTTATTGAGGATGCGAAATGTCAGCTTTGCAGCGTTCTCAGTCAGGCTCATCCCATCAAGTTCTGGTGGGATCTCTCCGACCGCGCCAATTGTGCCCGCAATTGTCACATACAGATCATCCTTGGAGACCGTATATCTGCTGATGTGCCTGAAAACGTCATCCGAAATATACCGGAGGTCAGACATGTCAACAGTGCCACTCTTCATATCGGTGACGCGGATGTAGACATGTTCCGTTGGAGATGGAGCGAATGACATGCCCTTGGGTATTCGCTTGCCTCCTCGTACCAGACACATCTGGCCCAAGGGAGCCCACACCCAGCCTTGAGGTAGTTCAAGTGGCATATCCTTTGGAGCACGATCAGGATGAGTTCCCACCTTCTTTGCTTTGTTCTCTTGCAGAGTCTTTCTTTCGTTTTGAATCATCTCCAGTAAGACCTCTGCCGGTTCATCTTTAGCATCCTGCGGCACGAGGCGGCCTTGGACGGCGAGTTGGAGGATGGTTTTGCGGAGGTCGGCGACGGATTCGGGGGTGTCGATCAGGAGCGGGAAGTTGTGGAGGACGCGCGCCAGAGCGCGCGTGGTTTCAGGTTTCAGGGTTCGGGTTTCAGGCTTGGAGGAGAGTGCATGGAGGCAAGAAGCGGTCAAGGCCGTGCGGCGTTCGTTGCGCTCTTTTTGCCACGATTCCAATTCGTCGCAGCGCTTCATCAACTCGTCCACACTGGCCACAATCCGCTTCTGCTCGGCGAGAGGCGGGAGAGGGAAAGGCGCCCGTTTCGCGTCGTCAGTTCCCAAGCGCGGCATCTTCATTCCGTAGGAACGCGCTGCGGTGTAGTCCAGAAAGTCGCGGCTCTTCAATGCACAGACGACATAGTGGGGGTTCACGCCCTTGCGCGGCTTCATTGGTACGATTTCAGTGGTGCAATACCCATCGCTCTCCGCAACCAAAACCTTGTTCAGGTACGGTCGCAATTTGCCGAATAGGATGTCCCCTGCATTGAACCGCGACTTGGTACTGGTAGACTGTCGGTCACCCGCGAGAACGCGCCGGAGCAATCGTGATGTGTCTTTTTCAATATCCTCAAGATCGAGCAGCCATCCATCTGCTGGAATTCTCTCGCTGGCAGCCTTCTCTCCGTAGTTGTAGTCAACTGCAGAACCCAGACTAATCCAGTGCCAGTACGGCGGGATGGGGAATGGCCTTTTGAGTTCTGCCACATCCATCGAACCTTCGTGCTCTTCGTGTCTTTCGTGGTGAATGTTCGAATCTCTGGGGTTTTGCGGCACGAGTTTGCCGCGGACGGCCAACTGCAGGATCATTTCGCGCAGTTTGGGCACGCCGCCGGGCGCTTCGGCGATGAGCTCGAAATTCTCTATGAGCGTTGTAGCGGTCATGCTCCGCACTTCGTTTCCTTTTCAGCGGCCATGGGCACAGCGTCCGGGCGGATCAGGAGCACTTTGCCATCCTGCCACACAGCGAGCGGCCGGTTTTGTTCTTTGTGCTCAGCGACAACTTTCCTGTTGGCGGTTTGCATTGCGGCGACGGCCTTTTGTGTCAGCGTTTGCTGTTTCATCCCTTCTTCTTCCTTAGCCAGGCGCGGCCCTTGTCGGTGAGGCGGTATTTCTGGAGGCGGCTGGTGGGTTTGTCGGGGATGGTCATTTCGATCAGGCCGGTTGCCAGCAACGGCGCCACATGCCGCCGGTAGTTGAGGTAAGCGTTGGCAAGATGGCCGGCAACGAGCAGTTCCGTCTTTGAGATCGCGCGCTCCTGGCAGGCGGCTAGCATGCCAGCGACTTGCTCAACCACTTGCTCACTGACTTGCTCACCACTCAGGCCAAGTTCCGTCGCCAGCTCGCACAACCTGCTCGCGGCCAGTGCCTTATCTTGCTCAGCGACTTGCGCACCGACTTGCGTGGTGACTTGCGCAGTCTTGCGGCGTATGGTGAGGACGAAGCAGCCGCCGTCCAGGCGAAATTCCGGCTCGGGCAGGCCCGCCTCACGGCACCGCTTGATCATGTCGCCCGTCCCAGTCCCCATACGCTCGATGTATTTGGTCAGATAGAGCGGCTCGGCCAACAATGGATTCCCAGGAAACGAGGCGTGCGGATGTCGCAGCTTTTCCAAGGTCAGCGCGGGCGGCAGTGCACCGGGATTCCACACCTCGAGACGGTCGGAAAAGAGCATTACTTGTACGCTGCCGCTGCTGGTGTAGTTGCGGTGGGCCACGGCATTGACGATAGCCTCGCCGATGACCTCACGCGGGATTTCATAGACGGTGGGGGCCTGCGCGCTTTCGGCGCGGGTGCCGACCCAACGGTTGATCTTGGACATGACGAAATCCAAAGCCTGATCCACCATCTCGAATACGGTGCCCTTGTACACTTGGTATGACGGAATGGGCTTCTCTACCTCAACGCCGTGGAAATGGGCGCACTTAACTTCCGAGGAGATTAAGAAGCGCTGCGGGTGCCTGCCGAAGAGCAGAACGGCGGCGTGGGAGGGTCGTGTCTTGTCGAGCAGGTTCAGGTGCATCAAGACGTCGACCTGCTTGGAGTCTTCCGGCAGCGGGAAACCACGCGCGCGACGGGCCACCCCCACGAATCTGGAGATCCGCTCTTCGTCCAGATCGGCGAGGCTGGCGTTATTGCAGAAGGTGGCATCGAACGGGCCGGTACGGATCAGTTCTCGATCCTCCAGAAATTGGACAAGGCTTGCATAGACCGCGACGAGTAGTTCCGCCTTGGACCCAAACCGTCGCCGGATCAGTTGGTCGCCGGCTCTTCGAATCAGCGCGGCCATCTTCGGATGCCGCACCTTGTCATCCGTGCCTTTCGCGTAGATCAGCCGCGTCTTGCCCTGTTGGGTGGCACGCTCGAACTCACGCTCGGTGGGCGACAGGCCGCCGACATCCTCATGGCCGTATTCGTTGCCGAACAGGCCCAGATAGAGATCGCAGCGATCCACCTGGTCGAGATACACATCGTCGGCCCGTCGATCCGTGGCAGGCAGACATTCAAACAGGAAGACCTCGAAGAAGCGCCGCAGGAGAGCATCTCCTTCAATGTAGTCTTTGAGGGCCTGCCGCTCCTCGGCCAGTTCCTTCTGCACACTACTGATGAAGATGCGGGAACGTGTCATCGGGCGCTCTCCAATGCCTTGGCAAGTTCATCCCGCAAGGCGTCGCGGGCAGCAGCGACCTCGGCGAGAAGCTGCTTGTAGTTGGCGAGCAGTTCATCCGGATCGCCATGCTTGGCGGCTTCAGCGTTCGGGTTCTTGATATCGAGGTTGTAGTTGCGCGTTTTGATCTCGTCGAGCGTTACCTGCCAGGCCAAAGGCGTTTCCTTACGGCGGGCGCGACCGGCCGATGTATCCTTGCACCACCAGTCTTTTTCGGCTTTGAACTCCTCGACAGCGATGGGCCGGGTCTTGTTGTAATTTTTCACGCCGGGCGGATACGGATGTTCGTAGTACCAGACTGTTTTCGTCGGCTCGCCCTTTGTGAAGAACAGCAAATTGGTTTTGATGCCGGTGTAGGGGCTGAAGACGCCGTTGGGCAAGCGGATGATCGTATGCAGGTTGCACTCGAGCAGGAGATGCTCCTTGATCCGCGTCTTGACGCCTTCGCCGAAGAGCGAACCATCGGGCAAGACAATACCAGCACGGCCGCCGGGGCGCAGGAGTTTGACGATCAGTGAAAGGAACAGATCAGCCGTCTCGCGGGTGCGAAATGGTTGCGGAAAGCTGTCCTCGACGCCGTCTTCCTCCATGCCGCCGAAGGGCGGGTTCGTGACGATGCAGTGCACGGCGTCTTTCGGGCCGTAGTCGCGCAGTGGCCGCGCGAGAAGGTTGCTGCGCTGGATGAATGACGGATCATCCATGCCGTGCAGCAGCATGTTCGTGGTGGCGAGCATGTGCGGCAGCGGCTTCTTCTCGACGCCGCGCAGTGATGACTGCAGGGCGCGTTCCTGCTCGGGCGTCTTGACCCGTTTGCGTTTATGTTCAATGGTGCAGGTGAGGAAGCCGCCGGTGCCGCAGGCGGGATCGAGAACAATCTCGTCGAGTTGCGGATTGACCATCTCGACCATGAACTGCGTGACCGCGCGCGGCGTATAATACTCACCGGCATTGCCCGCGGACTGGAGGTCCCTCAGGATCTTCTCGTAGATCTCGCCCAGCAGGTGGCGCTGAGACGAGGAATTGAAGTCAATGTCTTCTTGGATTTTGTTGGCGACCTGGCGCAGGAGTGTGCCGGACTTCATGTAGTTGTAGCCGTCCTGGAAAACGGAGCCGACCACGATCGCGCGCTTGTCCGCCCCGGCGGTGACGGCAAGGGTTTTGAGTTTCGGGAACAGCTCGCTGTTGACAAAGTCGGTCAGCTCCTCACCGGTCATCCCCTCGGGGTTCGCGGCCCAATTGCGCCAGCGGAACCGGCTGGGAATGGGCGATTTGTACTTCGGGTCGCGGAGTTCCCATTCGCGCTCGCGGTCGTCAAATATCTTGAGAAACAGCATCCAGACCATCTGACTGATGCGCTGGGCATCGCCGTCCACGCCGACATCCTTGCGCATGATGTCCTGAATGGTTTTGATCAGAGTGGCTATGGACATGGGATCTTGGGACGAGGGTTCAGGCCGCGTAGAGTTGCTGCTCAAGTTCGCGGAGTGCCTGCAAATACTGTTCGCGTCCGCCAAAGGCGTCTATAATCTCGAGCGGGGTGCCGATTTCGCTAATGGGTTGGACGTTCAGGATCGTGAAATCCTCGATCGGCACGATGCCTTCATCCGCGTACTTTTGCAAGAGCGCGTTGAGCACTTCACGCGCCGTTTCAGTGTACTTGCTGAAGTAATCGCGCTTGCGGACGTTGTCGGCGCGCTCTTTGCGCGTCTTGGGCGGCTGGCCCCAGGCGATGTGACAGACTAAGTCAAACGCATCGAGGTTGCGGCCCACTTCATCGGAAAGTTCCTGCAGCAAGAGCCCGCGCTGCTCCAATTCCGCAATGATCGCTGATTTCTGCTCGGCCTGCGACCATGCCCGGAGGAACACATCAAGTGATCGGTACTGGCGCAGGACGGACTTGCGCGAGTAATCGCGGATGGATTCCGTGATGAGTTTGCCGCCGGCGCCATAATACTGAACGCGCTCGGCCAGGACGCTGACGGGGACATCATCAATCACGTATTTTACCCGGCGGCCACCTGGCGGCACGGGCGGATCGTTGTCGTCATCGCCACGGGCTAGCTCTTCGCCCGCATCGTCTTCCGGAGGAACAGGTGGCTCATCGCCATGCGGCTCATAGATCTGGACGGGATCGCCATCGAAATCCGGGTCTGCAAAGAGTTCAGTGGCCTTCTTGAAATCCATGATGGTGAAGAAGAATTTGTCGTACTCCTCGCGGATGCGCGTGCCGCGGCCGATGATCTGCTTGAAGAGGGTCATGGACTCGATGCGCTGGTCGAGCACGATCAGTTTGCAGGTCTGTGCGTCCACGCCGGTCGAGAGCAGCCGCGAGGTTGTGACGACCACGGGAAACCGGCTCTCAGGATCGATGAAATTGTCGAGTTCCTTTTTGCCTTCGTTGTCGTCGCCGGTGATGCGCATGATGTACTTGGCGTTCACCGCGGCAAGGTCGGCATTCTGGTTGACAAGCGCCTGACGCATGCGTTCGGCGTGGTCAATGTCCTCGCAGAAGACGATGGTTTTGTCGAAGCGGTCGGTGAGTCTTAGAAACTCCGTGACCTTGCGCGCGACGA
>Ga0268284_1000241_pt1 | contig 45467 bp, 36 predicted proteins | sample saktaG_14_FD_190137 | JGI IMG/M metagenome (GOLD analysis project Ga0268284, IMG submission 190137) | Saline water microbial communities from Sakinaw Lake, British Columbia, Canada - sak_2013_06_06_40m | ecosystem: Environmental > Aquatic > Non-marine Saline and Alkaline > Saline ...
TGCTGAAGCCGCTTACCCAGATCGGGTTGGGATACCTGATCCTGGGACAATCGCTGGAGACACTATCGGGTGGGGAAGCACAGCGCTTAACTCTTGCGCGGGAACTGATCCATCCTGAAAAGGGAGCGTCGCTGTTTCTGTTTGACGAACCTTCTTCAGGCCTGCATCCAGCCGACCTGCCGGCGCTCCTCACCCTCCTCGACCAGCTTGTCGACAAAGGACATTCCGTGCTCCTGATTGAACACAACCCGCTGGTAATCCTTCATGCCGACTGGATCATCGACCTTGGGCCAGGGGGTGGAGATCGGGGAGGAACCGTTGTAGCCTCGGGCATACCGGAAGAGATTCTTGAACAAAGCGACTCACTTACCGGAGCCTATCTGGCCGCTCAGTTAGGATAATTTAACAGTAATGTATCTAATAGAGTAAATATTTTCAAGTATATTTGCATCTTGCGAAATTTTTTAACTACTATAATTATTTGATATACAATACTTTATAGATGATAAAAAAAGTGTTAATTGCCAATAGGGGTGAGATTGCCGTCCGTATCATGCGTTCCTGTCGCGAGATGGGAATCGTTTCGGTTGCAGTCTTTTCCGACGCCGACGAAGCCTCCATGCATGTCAGGTATGCCGATGAAGCCTATTATATCGGCGCTGCTCCCTCCACAGAAAGTTATCTGAACATGGACAAAATCCTGGAGGTAGCCAAGCAATGTAACGCAGATGCTATCCATCCGGGATATGGGTTTCTTTCCGAAAATGCCAATTTCTCCCAGAGATGCCAGGAATCCGGTATTATATTTATCGGTCCGGGCCCGGATGCCATCCGTGCGATGGGTGACAAGATTACTGCCAGAAAAAATATGATTGCTGCTGGAGTTCCTGTGGTCCCCGGCACCACAGAACCAATCATGGACGACTCCAAAGCGATAAAGGTGATTCGGGAAATTGGACTGCCGGTGATGATCAAGGCCTCTGCAGGTGGTGGAGGGAAAGGGATGAGACTCGTTAAGGAGGAGTCGGAAGTGGCTAGTTCCATCAGGATGGCCCGTTCCGAAGCTGCGAGCTCCTTTGGTGACGACTCCGTCTACATCGAAAAATTCATTGACTCTCCACATCATATCGAATTTCAGATTCTTGCCGACAAGCATGGCAATGTGATCCATCTCTTCGAGCGGGAATGTTCCGTTCAACGCCGCCACCAGAAGATCGTGGAGGAGACTCCCTCCCCACTCATCACCCCCGACGTGCGAAAAGCTATGGGAGAAGCAGCCGTTGCTGCAACCAAAGCGGTCGACTATTCGGGTGCCGGCACCATTGAATTCATTGTTGATGACAATCAGAATTATTACTTTCTGGAGATGAATACCCGCCTTCAGGTTGAACACCCCATCACCGAAAGGGTTGTTGGCGTCGACCTGGTAAAGGAGATGATCCGAATTGCACAGGGAGATGTATTGTGGTTGAAACAGGAAGACCTCTTCCAGGACGGCCATGCCATCGAGTGCCGGATCTATGCAGAGGACCCCGATAACAACTTCATGCCGAGTCCCGGTCGCATTGCCCACATCACCGAACCAAAAGGGTTGGGTGTGCGTTGCGATGGATATATCTATGAAGGCTATGAGATACCGATCTATTACGACCCGATGATCTCAAAACTGATCTGCTGGTCCCGAACGAGAGACGGAGCAATCGCACGGATGAAAAGGGCACTCTATGAGTACAAAATTACAGGGGTCAAAACCAACATCCGTTTCCTGGAACGGATCATGAGTTGTCCTGCATTCAAGAATGGGAACTACAATACCCAGTTCATTGAACAAAATCAGCCTTGCCTGGTGGGGCCTCCGGAAAATGATCCAAAGAACGAAGACAGAGCAATCATGGCCATCTTTGTTGATTACCTTAGTAAACTCGACAAATTTGAAACCAAGGTAGTAGCCAGGGAGAATACGGCCGACTGGAAAGGGACTGGCCGCAAGAAGAACCTCTATGATTAAGCTGCACTTTAATTTAAAATAGCATGAATGAACTTGAGATTTGTTTGGACGAACGGACAGCCAACGTAAAACTTCTGGAACAGGATGGGAACAGGTTTTTGATCTCGGTCGATGACAATAACTATGATGCCCATATCATCATGGTGGAGCGGGGCGTTTATCTGCTTCTGATGGACGGAAAGTCATACAATATTGAATTGATCGAAGCTGGCGGCCCAAAAAAATATTACGTAAATACGTACCGGTATTCTTACGACGCAGAGATCATCGATGCCGAATCAAGATACCAGAAAAGCCGTCGGTTGGATCATGGTGATGATGATGATTCGATTATTTCCAGTCCTATGCCTGGGAAAGTAGTCAGGATCCTGGTGAAAGAAGGCGAAGAAGTAAAAGCCGGAGATACAGTAGTCGTAGTTTCAGCCATGAAAATGGAGAGTGAATTTAAAGTAAAACAAGACCGGATTATCAAAGAGATCAAGGTGAAGGAAGGGGATACTGTGGATGCACACCAGCCCCTGGTAATTATTGAATAATTAAACCCTGAAAGATGACAACACTGGAAGATAAACTCAAACAGTTTGATGAAAAAAGTAAACTAGCGGAACTTGGCGGCGGCCAGGACCGGATCGACAAACAGCATGCGAAAGGAAGGCTGACAGCCCGCGAGCGGATCCAGTTACTTCTCGACCCTGGCTCGTTTGTGGAAAAAGACAAATTCCTTACGCACCGCTGCCACGACTTTGACATGGAGAACCAAAAGGTCCTTGGCGATGGGGTTGTTACCGGCTATGGAAAAATAGACGGCCGTATCATCTTTGTTTTTGCTCAGGATTTTACTGTTTTTGGTGGAACACTGAGTCGTGCCAATGCCGATAAAATCATCAAGATCATGGACCTGGCTCTGCATATGGGGGCTCCGGTGATCGGGCTGAATGACTCGGGAGGTGCCAGGATACAGGAAGGGGTTGAGAGTTTGGCCGGCTATGCCGACATTTTCTATCGCAATACCAAATGCTCGGGTGTAGTGCCTCAGATCTCTGCAATCCTGGGGCCATGTGCAGGTGGGGCTGTTTATTCACCTGCCCTCACCGACTTCATCTGTATGGTGAAGGATACCAGTTACATGTTTGTAACCGGCCCCGATGTTATCAAGACCGTCACTCACGAAGAGGTCACCATGAACGATCTTGGCGGGGCCATGACCCACAACTCTAAAAGTGGCGTGGCACACCTCATGGCCGAGAATGATGAGCAGGCAATGATTATGTTGCGTGAGCTGATGAGCTTTCTCCCATCCAACAATATGGAAGAACCACCAATCCGCCCCTGTACCGACGACATCCGCCGGGCCGACGAAAAACTTACTACGCTTGTTCCCGACGACCCCAACAAGCCTTACGACATGAAAGAGTTGATCACCACAGTGGTTGACCACAACAATTTCTTCGAGATCCAGCCCCACTTCGCCATGAATATGGTGATTGGATTCGGGCGGTTTGATGGCCGTTCTGTGGGAATCGTTGCAAACCAACCGGCTCACCTGGCAGGCGTGCTGGATATCCAGTCCTCCATGAAAGCTGCCCGGTTCATCAGGTTTTGCGATTGTTTCAATATTCCCATCGTGACCTTCGTGGATGTACCAGGCTTCCTTCCAGGGACTACCCAGGAGTGGGGTGGAATCATCAAACACGGGGCAAAATTACTTTATGCCTATTGCGAAGCCACAATCCCCCGCATCACTGTCATCACCCGGAAAGCCTATGGTGGTGCCTACGACGTGATGTCAAGCAAACATATTGGCGGAGATGTGAACTTTGCCTACCCTACGGCCGAAATCGCCGTGATGGGCCCCGAAGGAGCCGTGAACATCCTGTACAAAAAAGACAACCTCACTCCTGATGCCCGTCAAAAAGCGGTCGATGATTATAAAAACACCTTTGCTAGCCCATATAAGGCTGCCGAACTGGGCTATATTGATGAGATCATCCATCCGAAAGAGACAAGGTTCCGCCTGATCCAGGCCCTGGAGATGACCCAGACCAAAACAAAATCGGGGCCACCCAGGAAACACGGAAATATTCCTCTCTAATATATTTTTATAAAAAGTTGGCTGATGAGGAATTAGTTTGTATCTTTGCACTGATTTTAAGAGATATGAGATGAGGGGACCACAAGTCCCCTCTTTTATTGGAAATCTGTTGGATAATCGAGTCCTATGATACTGAAAGATCGAATAGAAAAAATCATCTCCGACCACTTCGCCGGGAGCGATAAGTTCCTGGTTGAAATTACGAGCAAACCAGGCAATAAAATTGCCCTGTTCATTGATGGCGACAATGGGATTACAATCAACGACTGCAAAGCTGTGACCAAGCTGATTGACTCGAATTTCGACCGCGACGAAGAGGACTATGACCTTATGGTCTCTTCCTCTGGTGCCAACAACCCAATGAAACTGCCCAGGCAGTACCTTAGGCATGTTGGAAGAACATTGGAGATTACAACAAAAACAGGAGAAATCATCTCCGGGAAATTAATAACGGCCACTCAGGAAGCCATTGAGCTCGAGCATAAACCTGTTAAAAAAGAGACACAAAAACCAAATACAACAATACCATTTAGTGAAATAAAAGAGGGGAAGGTGATACTTTCTTTTAAGTAACTTTAAAACAAATGAACTATCTTACCCCTAAATCCCCTAAAGGGGACTTGCTCCCTTCGGGATAATACATCCCTAATCCTCTCCCGAGTGCTCGGGAAGGAATATTCGCGAAAGCGAAGTAAGTCCCCTTTAGGGGATTTAGGGGTAAGAAAGAGATTTAGGGAAAATAATGACAAATGACAAATTAAAATGGAACAACTCAATTTAGTCGAAACCTTTTCTGAATTCAAGGAATTCAAGAACATTGACAGGGAAACGATGATGATCATCCTCGAGGATGTATTTAAGCATATGCTGACGAAACAGTTTGGCTCTGCCGACAATTTCGACATCATCGTCAATATCGACAAAGGTGACCTGGAGATCTGGAGAAACCGGGTCATTGTAGACGACAACGATGTGGAGGATGAGAACATTCAGGTACCTCTCTCAGAAGCCATTAAAATTGAACCCGACTTCGAAGTTGGAGAAGAACTCTCGGAAGAGATTAAGCTCCTTAGCTTCGGACGCAGGGAGATTCTCTCTATCCGTCAGAACCTGATCTCCAAGATCCAGGAGTATGAGAAGAATAACATCTTCCTGAAATACAAAGAGAAGATCGGAGAGATCATCACCGGAGAAGTTTATCAGGTATGGAAAAAGGAGATTCTGGTTCTTGACGACGAAGGAATTGAGCTGATTCTGCCTAAGTCGGAGCAGATTCCTTCCGATTTCTACCGTAAAGGAGATTCTATCCGCGCAGTGGTTTCGAAAGTTGAGATGAAAAACAACACACCTTACATCATACTATCCAGAACCTCGGAGGCTTTCCTGGAACGCCTTTTCGAATCCGAAGTACCGGAAGTATACGATGGTCTCATCAGCATCCGAAAGATTGTCAGGGTCCCTGGAGAACGTGCCAAGATCGCCGTGGAATCATACGATGACAGGATCGACCCGGTTGGAGCCTGTGTTGGGATGAAAGGATCCCGTATCCATGGAATTGTCAGGGAACTCAAGAATGAGAATATCGATGTGATCAACTTCACAAACAATCCATCCCTCTTTATCCAGCGTGCCCTGAGCCCTGCCAAAGTGACCTCCATCGCTATTGATGAAGCGAATAAAAAAGCAGATGTGTTCATGAAACCCGACCAGGTCTCTCTCGCTATCGGAAAAGGTGGCTTCAATATCAAACTTGCCGGAAAGTTGAGCGGGTATGAAATAGATGTTTACAGAGATACTGATTTCGACAATGAAGATGTTGACCTTCAGGAGTTCTCGGATGAGATCGATCAGTGGATCATCGATGAAATGAAGACAATTGGTTGCGACACAGCCAAGAGCGTTTTAGACCTTGAAGTGGCCGAATTGGTGAAACGAACTGACCTTGAAGAGGAGACTGTAAGGGAAGTAATTCGCATATTAACCGCTGAGTTTGAATAAAAAGTCATAATTTTACGTGCTATATGAGTGAAGGCAAATCATCAATCAGGTTAAGCAAGGCAGCCCGGGAATTCAATATTGGGATTTCGACAGTTTTGGAGTTCCTGAACAAAAAAGGATTCAAACTGGATCGGGATCCCAATGCCAAGTTGTCGCAGGAGATGTACACCCTGTTGATGAGTGAGTTCGCTGCTGAAAAGCATGTGAAAGAGGAATCGAAGAAGATTGGATTGCAGTTTGGCGGAAATGAGACCATTACGATCGCCGACAAGCGTGATGCATTTGAAGATCAGGAGAAAGAGATGGATGACCTGATGATCAAGAATGTATCCCTTGGTTTCGGGAACAAGCCTTCTGAAGTGGTTAAGAAAGAAGAACCCGTGAAGGAAAAAGAGGTTCCTCGCCCGGCCAAACCAGTTATTATAGAGACGGTACCAACACCTCCGGTGAAAGATGAAGTAAAAGAGGAGAAGATAGCTGAAGCCGCTGAAAAAGAAGAAGTAAAAGAGGAAAAGATAGCCGCCAAAGTTGAAGAAGCGGTTTCAGAGCCCGACGTCGTTCCTGCAACAACAGAAGAGATAAAAGATGAGCCTGTTTCTTCCCTGAAGATCCTGGGCAAAATGGAACTTCCTAAAGTGACCAGAAAAGGATCCAGGAAGGAGAAAGAAAAGAAACAAACTGAGAAACCGGAGAAAGAGGTAGTAGTCGAGTCAGAAGTTCCTGTAACTGAAGAGGTTCCTGTGACAGAACTGCCACCAGATCCCGTAAAAGAAGATGTTCCTACTGTGGAGCCTGTTGAGATGGTCGAGGAAACCCCTCCTCCTCCTGCCAAGAAAGTATTCCCGGACAATTTTCTCGCTACCGAACGAATTAAGCTGGAAGGGCCTACGATTCTAGGGTCTATGATACTTCCGGAAATAAGAAAACCGGAAAAGAAACAACCTGTTGCCTCCTCATCCGACGATTCCACGAAATCGAAGAAGAAAAAGCGCAAGAGGATCAAACGGCAGCCGGGCGAACCTGGAGTAAATCTGCAGGCAGAAGTATCAAAACGCCGTCCTGGAGACAAGAAAACATCCCGCGATGTTCAAAAGCCGGAAATTTCGCAAGAGGATATTGAACGCCAGATCAAAGAGACCCTAAACCGTCTCAGTCCTACCGGTAAATCAAAAGCATCAAAATACCGTCGTCAGAAACGCGAAGCTGCCAGCCAGCACATGCATGAAGAGCAGGAGCGTCTCGAGGAAGGAAAACGTATTATCCAGGTTACTGAGTTTGTTACGGCTAACGAACTTGCTACCATGATCAAGGTCCCGGTTACAGATGTCATCTCAACATGTATGACCCTTGGGATGTTTGTCTCTATAAATCAACGACTCGATGCAGAAACATTGAGCTTAGTAGCAGAAGAGTTTGACTACAAAGTTGAATTCGTGAGTGTTGAGGTGCAGGAAGCTATTGACCTGGCTGATGACACAGACGATAATGAGGGATTGATCTTCCGCCCGCCGATTGCAACTGTAATGGGTCATGTGGACCATGGGAAGACCAAACTGCTTGACTACATCCGAAGTGCCAATGTAGTAGCTGGTGAGGCTGGAGGGATTACCCAGCATATCGGTGCCTATGAGGTGCTGCTGGAGAACGGAAAAGCGATCACGTTCCTTGATACTCCCGGCCATGAAGCTTTTACTGCCATGCGTGCCCGAGGGGCAAAAGTGACCGATATTGTCATCATTGTCATTGCAGCCGATGAAACAGTGATGCCGCAAACGCGTGAAGCCATCAACCATGCTCAGGCTGCCGGTGTGCCGATTGTCTTTGCGATCAATAAAATGGATAAACCAAACGCCAACTCGGAAAAAATCAGAGAAGAGCTCTCTAAGCTGAATATCCTGGTTGAGGAGTGGGGCGGAAAATACCAAACTCAGGAGATCTCAGCCAAGGAGGGTACGAATGTCAGCATTTTGCTTGAAAAAGTACTTCTGGAAGCCGAAATGCTTGATCTGAAAGCAAACCCAAACAAGATGGCTTCTGGTACCGTAATCGAATCTTCGTTAGATAAAGGGCGTGGGTATGTTTCAAAACTACTGGTCCAGAGCGGCACCCTGCACGTTGGCGATATCGTGTTAGCCGGATCAACTTTCGGTAAGGTCAAAGCGATGTATAATGAACGTAATCAACCGATCAAATCTGCCGGACCCTCCTCCCCTGTTCTGATGCTCGGACTAAACGGAGCACCTCAGGCCGGTGACGGGTTTAATGTACTAACAGATGAAAGAGAGGCTAAAACAATCAGCAATAAGCGTTTACAACTTCAACGTGAACAAGGCATCCGCACACAAAAGCACATCACTCTCGATGAGATCGGACGCCGGATTGCTATTGGCGACTTCAAGGAGCTGAATATCATTGTGAAAGCCGACGTGGACGGTTCAGTGGAAGCACTTGCCGATTCGCTCATTAAACTCTCTACAGAAAATATCATCGTTAATGTAATCCACAAATCGGTCGGTCAGATCACCGAATCAGATGTACTTCTTGCCTCGGCTTCCAATGCTATTATCGTTGGATTCCAGGTTCGCCCATCTGTCTCGGCACGAAAACTGGCAGAACAGGAGCAGATCGACATCCGACTCTATTCAATTATATATCAGGCAATTGAAGAGATTAAAGCTGCTATTGAAGGGATGCTTGCACCTGAAATCGAAGAGAAAATCCTTTGTAATGTCGAAGTACGTGACGTCTTCAGGATAACAAAAGTAGGAACCATTGCAGGTTGTTTGGTCCTCGATGGCAAGATCACACGCAATACCAAGGTTCGTATTATCCGTGATGGAATAGTCGTATATACTGGGCATCTGGCTTCACTCAAAAGGTTCAAGGATGACGTAAAAGAGGTAAACAGCGGCTATGAATGCGGACTCAACATCGAAAGTTTCAACGACATCAAGGAAGGTGATATCATTGAAGGGTACGAAATTATCGAAATCAAACGGAAACTTTAATCTCCCTTTCTGAATATGGTTTGGGCCCTGTCGGGGCCCAGGGAAATGATATCTACTGGTAAACCGGTAGCATTTTCAATATAAGCAATATATTCTTTTAGATTTATTGGCAGGGCATCATACCCCATTGAGACATCCGGAGAGGTATTCCATCCCGGCATGGTCTCGTAAACAGGATGAATTGCTTCATCCCCCAGGTTAAAAGGCAACTTCTCAGAACGGATGCCATCCTTTTCGTAACTGGTACAAACCTGAAGATTCTCCATGTTGTTCAACACATCTGCTTTCATCATGATCAGCCTGTTAACTCCGTTGAGCATGATGGCATAATTTAACGCAGGCAGGTCAAGCCAGCCACAACGGCGTGGGCGGCCTGTCGTACTGCCAAATTCATGTCCGGTTTTTCGTAAGTGCTCGCCAGTTTCATCATGAAGCTCGGTAGGGAATGGACCTCCACCAACACGTGTACAATACGCTTTGAACACCCCATATACTGTCCCGATCCTGTTTGGGGCAATCCCCAGGCCAGCACATGCTCCTGCAGTAATTGTACTGGAAGAGGTTACATAGGGGAATGAGCCGAAGTCAATATCAAGAAGTGTTCCCTGCGCTCCCTCAGCAAGAACAGATTTTCCTGAATTGATGCAGTCATTCAGGTAGTATTCACTGTCGATAAATGTATACTCTTTCAACCGTTTAACAGCATCCATCCAAACCTTCTCATATTCATCAAATGGAAACCCGTCAATCAGATAGTTAACAAAATCAAACCCGTATTGACGTACGATATCCAGATGCTTCTCCTTCAGATGTGTATAGCAACTGTTAAAACCTTTATCCGTCAGATTTCCTATCCTTAATCCCGATCGGCTATATTTATCAGTATAGGTTGGTCCAATTCCCTTCAGGGTGGAGCCAATTTTCTCAAGACCTTTTGACGCTTCATAGGCTGCATCCAGCAACCTGTGTGAGGGCAGGATTAAGTGGGCCCGGCGGGAAACAAGAAGGTTCTCTTCCGGCTTTATATTGGCAGCATGCAATGCATCAACCTCCTTAAATAAAATATAAGGATCGATGATCACACCGTTTCCAATCACATTCTGTTTATCGGGATGAAATATACCTGATGGAATTGTATGCAACACAAACTTCTTTCCATCAAATTCAATGGTATGGCCAGCATTCGGACCACCCTGGAAGCGGGCAATCACATCATAACGGGGCGTAAAAACATCTACGATCTTACCTTTTCCCTCATCTCCCCATTGTAATCCTAAAAGAACATCAACTTTCATCTATTGGGGAGTTTATTTCTGCTCTCTCGAGTTTCCATAGAAGGTAAGTGAGTAATGCGTAATATCAACATTAAAGAGATCCTTGACTTTTGCTTTAATCTCCTCAATCCGGGGATCATAAAACTCAATAATTTCACCTGATTCATTGAAAATGAAGTGATCGTGTTGAATCATCATGTTGGTCTTCTCAAACTGAGCATAATTCGTTCCAAACTGATGCTTAGTAACCAAACCACAATCCAGAAGAAGCTCAATCGTGTTATATAGTGTAGCCCGGCTAACCCTGTATTTATGATTCTTCATCCGAATGTACAAGGTTTCGATATCAAAATGACCCTCAGTAGCAAATATCTCTTTCAAAATAGTGAAACGTTCAGGAGTCTTCCGATGACCATGCTGTTCAAGGTAGTCTGTGAAAAGCTTTCGAATGTTATCGAATGAATCTTCAGCTGTTTTCTTCATTTCAAGGAAATTTTCAATAAAAGTACAAAAATAAGTTTATTTAGACATGATTCAAATAATTTATTTTAATCGACGCGGGTGACATTTCTCACACCCTCAATTTCTCTGAGGTTCATTAACAATCTGTTAAGTGTATTAACATCAGGCACGAACAATCTGACCTCACCATCAATATAGCCACTATCAGCCTTCAAAGAGAAGGACTTTATATTTAATATCAATTCAGAGGAGATAACCCTGGAGATATCTGGCAGCATACCCATTCTGTCAATGCCAACAATTTTAATCCCTGTCACAAAGGAGATAGACTCTCTATTGGTCCAATTCAATTTAACCATTTTATTTCCGAAACTTGACATCAGTTTAATGGCCTTCGGGCAATTGGTCCGATGGATCTGAATCGGGAGTAGGTTGGAAGCAACGAGACCGATAACGTCGTCACCCGGAATTGGATTACAGCATAATGCAACTTCATAACCCTGTTTGTTTCCATTCTCAAAACTCCCAGATAAACCTGTTGATTTTTCGGCCTCTTCTTTCTCCTGCGAAGGAATTACAACCTCTTTTGGCTTGCTTTTCGTAACCGGCTTCGTAAGGAAATTAAACCAGCCACCCTTCACATTTGCCGTTGCAAAGACTTTGACATCTTTAATGCCAATCTTATCCTGTGAAGCAGCATAATAAAGGTCGGTGAGAGTAGTAAAATTAGTTGATTGCTGGAAATATTTGATATTTTCTGGTGTTGGATCAACATTAGACTTCTCAAACCACCGCAAAATATTCTCCTTGCCAGGTGCTATGAATTTTCGCTTATACTCCTTGACACTCTGTTTGATATTACTCTTTGCTCGTGTTGTAACCACATAATCAAGCCACTCGTCCCGTGGTGATTGACGCGATGAGGTTATGATCTCCACCTGCTGTCCGTTTTTCAGCTGAGCATTGATCGGGACCAGCTTTTTATCCACTTTAGCCCCTATGCATGTATTGCCAATCTCAGAATGGATAGCATAGGCAAAATCAAGGACGGAACTGTTCGCCGGAAGAGTTCGTAACTCTCCCTGTGGTGTAAATACAGAGATCTCATCGAGAAAAAAGTATCCCTTAATATCATCTATGAATGCAAGAGCATTGTCATCGGAAGAATCGAGCATCTCTTTGATCCGATCCAACCACCGATCGAGCTGACTGCTGACTTTGATTGTATCCTTGTATTTCCAGTGCGCTGCATATCCCTTCTCTGCAATTTCATCCATCCTTTTCGAGCGTATCTGGATCTCAACCCATTGGCCGGTAGAACTCATTACTGTTGTGTGCAGCGCTTCATATCCATTGGCTTTAGGGATGGATATCCAATCGCGCAAACGCTCCATATTAGGACGGTAAATGTCGGTTATTATGGAGTAAGCAGTCCAGCAATCCGCCTTTTCCGATTCAAGTCGGGAGTCAATAATGATCCTGATTGCAAATACATCGAAAATCTCTTCAAAGGGGACCTCCTTATTCTTCATCTTCTCCCAGATCGAAGCAATGGACTTCTCCCGGCCCGAGATACTAAAGCTGAAACCCTGATCGGTTATAGCCTGCCGGATCGGACTGATGAACTTATTAATAAACCTTACTCTCTCGCGTTCTGATTCTTTCAGCTTGTTAGAAATCGATTCGAAAATTTCAGGGTCGGTATACTTCATGGCCAGGTCTTCCATCTCTGTTTTGATGGCATGAAGCCCAAGACGGTGCGCCAGTGGTGCATAAAGATATATTGTTTCAGAAGCCACTTTCAGCCGTTTATTGTCGGGCAAAACGTCGAGGGTCCGGAGATTATGGAGCCGGTCGGCGAGCTTGATTAGGATAGCCCGCACATCATCGGAGAGCGTCAGTAAAATCTTGCGAAAGTTCTCTGCCTGGATGGAAGCAGTCTTCTGGTCAAAAATGCCCTTGATCTTAGTCAGTCCATCAATGATTGAAGCCACTTTATCTCCAAACAATCCTCTGATATCCTCCAGTGTAAACTCTGTATCTTCCACCACGTCGTGAAGTAAGGCACAAACAATGGATGTCATGCCAAGCCCGATCTCCCTGGCACAAATAATAGCCACTTCCAGCGGATGGTAGATATACGGCTCCCCACTATGCCTTCGCATATCCTTATGTGCTTCCAGCGCCATATTAAAGGCCTTCCGAACCATCTTTCGGTCCTCCTCCTTTTTGGGAAGCCAAACTTTCATCAGGTAACGGTAGCGGCGGAGAATCTCCTTGTTTTCAGCTTCGGAGTCTACATGGTACATAAAAGAGGATTCTGATTTCGGTGTAATTGCAAAAGTAGTTAAATTTAGAATGAATTGAAACAAGCACAAGGCTAAAGCGCCAGGAAAATTATTACTTTTGAAGGAAGATTCCAGACCAGCTAACACTCTATGTTCAACCTCCGCCTCTTCCGTCTGCTTTTCTTGTTTTTATCACTGATCGCGTATCCCGTATCGCTGATCGCAACACACCAGCGTGCTGCCGAAATTACCTACCGGCATGTTTCAGGTCTTACCTATGAATTCACACTTATCTCATACACCTATACACCTAGTCCGGCTAACGCTTACCGCGATTACCTGACCATCCATTGGGGGGACGCAACCACCAGTGAAATCCCACGTGTTGAAATCAAATACTTACCCAACGAGATATCATACAACCGATACGTGGGCGTTCATACGTTCGCCGGTCCGGCCACCTATACCATCTCCTGCGAAGACCCTAACAGAAACGGCGGGATTCTCAATATTCCCAACTCCATCAATGTCCCTCTTTTCATCTTCTCCGAATTGGTGATCAGCCCATTTATCGGAGGCTACAATAACTCTCCCATCCTTCTGTTGCCTCCCATCGACAATGCCTGCGTGAACCAAACGTTTCTCCATAACCCCGGAGCCTATGATGTTGACGGGGATAGTCTCTCCTACCGTCTTGTTACATGTATGGGAGCCATGGGCCTTCCGATCCCGGGTTACACTCTGCCTCCGGCCACCGACTCCCTTTCGTTAAATCCAATCACGGGGGACTTCTTGTGGGTGACGCCCCCGCAACAGGGTGAGTACAACATCGCCATCCTGATCGAAGAGTGGCGTGATGGTCAACGAATAGGGAGTGTGCTTCGCGACATGCAGATCATCGTAATCGCTTGCAACAATCAGCCTCCTGTAATTGAAACATTGCAGGATACCTGTGTGGAAGCAGGACAAACACTTACCTTCCCCGTAAGAGCTTATGATCCCGACTCCAATATGGTAACCCTTACTGCTACCGGAGGACCCTTCCTGTTGCCCGACTTTAACGCGAAAATGATTCCCAATCCTGCTACCGACTCGGCACATGTCACTGCCATATTCAACTGGCAAACCATTTGTGATCATGTGAAGATCAATCCCTACCAGGTGTTTTTTAAAGCCCAGGACAATAGCAAACCTGTAAGCCTCACAGATACTAAATCCATGAAGATACGTGTGATAGGTCCAGCCCCTGAAAACCTGACCGCCACACCGCTTGGTACTACCATCACGCTCAATTGGGATAATTATACCTGCGAAAATGCAACGGGATTCTATATTTACCGCAAAGCCGATTCATCGGGATTTATCCCCTCCTATTGCGAGACAGGAGTTCCACCCTATTTGGGTTATAGCAGGATCGAAATCCTCAATGGGCTGGATCACACAAACTTTCTCGACAATAACAATGGAAAGGGACTTAACCCTGGAGTGAAATATTGCTACCTGGTAACAGCCTGGTACCCCGACAAAGCTGAGGGATATGCCTCCAATGAAGCCTGCGCCACCCTGAAGAAAGATGTTCCGGTAATCACCAACGTCAGCATCCGGATTACGGGCCCGGCGGACGGATCCCTTTATCTGGCATGGTCGAAACCAACTGAACTGGACACCATTCAGGCTCCCGGCCCCTACACATATGAGATCACAAGAGCCAGGTCAGATCAGCCTTCACAATTTGCGCCTATCCATACCTATGATGAGTTGAATGACACTCTTTTCATTGATACCCTGCTCAACACAGAAAACTACTCATTTATCTACAGGATTGACCTTTACAACAAGACACCCGGCATGGAGTTCCTGATAGGCTCATCCCAGCAGGCTGAATCGATGTTTCTGGAGATAACACCTACAGATAAGAAACTGATCCTTGCCTGGAAAATTGATGTCCCCTGGACCAATCTCACCTATGCCATCTTCCGTTACAATACCCAGCAAGCCCTGTTCGACTCCATCGGTTTCTCCACTGAACCCCTCTTTACAGATAAAGGGTTGACAAACGGAAACAGCTACTGCTACTACATTGAGAGTCGGGGAAAATATTCGGGAGGAGGCTTTGTCGACCCGATTATTAATCTCTCGCAAATTACTTGCGGAATTCCTGTGGATGACCAGCCTCCCTGTCCGCCGGTCCTTACGATCCATACTAACTGTGATATCGCATCTAACTCTCTTTCGTGGATCAATCCCAATGACACCTGCATCCACGACATTGTCAAATACTATATCTGGTATATCCCCGACCCAAACCAGGAGTTTAAGGCAATCGACTCTCTTCTCAGTATCTATGATACAACCTATACGCATCAACCGATACAATCCATCGTTGGTTGTTACGCCATCTCTGCCGTTGATTCAGTTGGTAATGAAAGTGGCTTCAGCAATATCGTCTGCATCGATTACACAGCATGTCCTGTTTACCGTTTGCCGAAAGTTTTCACGCCAAATGGTGATGCATGGAACAACCTGTTTGTGCCGTTCCCTTACACCTCTGTTGAAAGCATCAATCTTAACATTTTCAATCGCTGGGGGAAAGAGGTATTTCACACCAATGATCCTGATATTAACTGGGATGGCAAAGACCAAACAACCAACCAGCCTTGTAGCGATGGAGTCTATTTTTACGTTTGCGACGTTTATGAGATTACCCTTACCGGGATAGTGAAACGGACGCTGCAGGGGGCTGTGACTATTTTACGTTAGACGCGGCATACCGCGTCTATACAATTAGTATCTTTGCGCCGTGAAAAATATCCGTAACTTCTGCATCATTGCCCATATCGATCATGGGAAGAGTACCCTGGCCGACCGGTTGCTTGAGATGACCGAGACCATCCTTGAAAGGGATTATCAGGACCAGGTGCTGGACAACATGGATCTGGAGAGGGAGCGTGGCATTACGATCAAGAGCCATGCGATCCAGATGAAATACAAACTGGAAGCTGAAGATTATATCCTGAACCTGATCGATACCCCGGGTCATGTAGATTTTTCGTATGAAGTCTCCAGGGCAATTGCTGCCTGTGAGGGAGCTCTCCTGGTGGTAGACGCCTCCCAGGGCATCCAGGCACAAACCATCTCCAACCTCTATATGGCTGTTGATTATGACCTTCAGATTATTCCGGTGCTCAACAAAATTGACATGGATAATGCGATGATCGAGGAGGTAAAAGACCAGATTGTTGAAACACTTGGATGCAACCGCGATGAAATCATAGAAGCCAGTGCAAAATTCGGTTACGGAATAGAACAGATTCTTGAAGATATTGTTCATAAAATTCCCCCTCCCAAAGGTGATCCTGAGGCTCCGCTTCAGGCGTTGATCTTTGATTCGATATTCAACTCCTACAGGGGGATCATTGCTTACTTCAGGATATTCAATGGCACCTTGAGAAAAGGGGATAAAGTGAAATTTGTAAATGCCGGAAGCCAATATGAAGCCGATGAAGTAGGAATCCTGGGATTGAAACCCATCCCTCGACAAATGCTTCTGGCAGGAGATGTTGGTTATATTATCTCGGGAATAAAAACCAGCAAAGAGGTGCAGGTGGGAGATACCATTACCCATGTGGCAAGGCCGTGCAGTAAGGCTATCGATGGTTTCGAGATGGTAAAACCGATGGTCTTTGCCGGGATCTATCCCGTGGATGCCGACGACTATGAGGAGCTCCGCGACTCGCTGGAAAAGCTTCGCCTCAACGATGCCTCTCTCTCCTTTGAACCCGAATCATCCATGGCGCTGGGTTTTGGCTTCAGGTGTGGCTTCCTGGGTCTACTCCATATGGAGATCGTACAGGAGCGCCTCGACAGAGAGTTCGACATGGATGTGATTACAACGGTTCCCAATGTGTCATATAAGGTCTTTACCAATAAAGGCGAAGTTATCGAAGTTCATAATCCGTCAGGACTCCCTGACCCTACGCTTGTTGACCACATCGAAGAGCCTTACATCCAGGCGAATATCCTTACCCGGTCGGAATATGTGGGTGCCATTATGCAACTTTGCATCGACAAAAGGGGAGCATTGAAAAACCAGGTGTATCTAACCACAGACAGAACAGAGCTTTCTGTCGAACTGCCTCTCGGCGAGATCGTTTTTGACTTTTACGACCGGCTCAAGAGCATCTCCAAAGGATATGCCTCCTTCGATTATTATCAGTCGGGCTTTAAAGAGGCACAACTCGTCAAACTGGACATCCTGCTCAACGGGGAACCGGTAGATGCCTTATCCACATTACTTCACCGCGATCATGCCTATGACTTTGGCCGCAGATTTTGCCTGAAGCTTAAAGAGTTTATTCCTCGTCAACAGTTCGACGTTGCTATACAGGCTGCTATCGGCGCCAAGATCATTGCACGCGAAACAGTGAAGGCCCTCCGCAAAGATGTGACAGCCAAGTGCTATGGTGGTGACATCACTAGAAAACGTAAACTCCTCGAAAAACAGAAAAAAGGCAAGAAACGGATGCGCCAGATTGGTAATGTTGAAGTCCCTCAGAAAGCATTTCTCGCAATATTGAAGCTGGATAGTTAGATTCCTTAACTTTTCGTGTAACTTTAATCAGGGATTCTCGTCTTATTACCTTGAACCAAAATCACCCGACACATGAAAAAATTTAACCTAGTTCTCACGATTGCTTTGGCAGCAACATTGATCTTCATTTTACCGGGAAAATCAAAAGGACAAGATGAAGAACATCACAGTCACAAGCATAATAAAGATAATTCTGAGATCATTGTACACGGAGTCAAAATCCAAAATATGGGAGACGACTCCGTTGTCATTTATATCAACAAGAAAGACCATAAATTTGACTATGGAGGCACCAACTGGGGCGCCTTCCCGTTTTATTGCAAGAAAGGCAAGTTCAATGGTCACTGGGCAGGCGTCGACTTTGGCTGGAACGGTTACGTAAATAAGGATTTCAACATGGATTTCGGTCCGGGAAACGAGTACCTCAACATGAACACTGCCCGATCGCTGATGATCAACCTGAATCCCTTTGAACTGAACGTCAATATCGCCAAAAACAAGTTCGGATTTACTTCAGGATTGGGCTTTTCTCTCCACAACTATTATTTCAGCGGGTCCTACACACTGATGGGAGATTCTGCCACGCTTCTTGCTTTCAATACAATCGACAACAATGGAAAGACCGTTGGGATGAAAGTGAACAAACTTTTTGTCTCCTACATCACGATTCCCCTCTTGTTCGAATACCAGACAAATCCGGGTCACAGGATGAACAGTTTCCACCTTACCTTTGGTGTCATTGGAGGGTTACGCTTGCAAACCTACCAGAAACAGCTCCTTTATCAATACCATGAGACCCTCTTCCTTGCTGATGACAATGGGAAAAAAGTGGCCTCTTTCTATGCTGATAACGCCTTGATCAGGAACCACGACCCCTACCACATGAACCCTTTCAAGCTGGATGCTACTATACGGGTGGGCTGGTCCTACCTGAACCTCTTTGCCACCTATTCACTCACCCCAATGTATCAGAAAAACAAAGGCCCGGAAGTATATCCGTGGAGTGTTGGGATCACGCTTCTTGGCTGGTGAAATTTCTCCGTTGCCCTCTCCCCTTGAAGGGGGAGCGTTGGAGTGGGGTCATTCAAAAAATCGTTCCTGGAAATTTACCAGGAACATTTTTTTTGTAGCCCGCGTAACGGCGGTGTAAAGCCAGCGAAGGTACTCGGTATTGAGCATTTGTTCTGTGAGATAGCCCTGGTCGATGAAAACAGTATCCCACTGTCCTCCCTGAGTCTTGTGGCAGGTTAAGGCATAGGAGAATTTCACCTGCAGTGCATTGAAATGAGGGCTGGCCTTAACTTTCTCAACCTTCTCACGCCGTGACCGCAAATCGGCGTAGTCCTCCATCACCGTTTGAAAAAGACGGTTATTATCGGGTTGCGTCAGTGCAGCGGATTCGGAAGTGAGGGTATCCAAAATGATCTTGACATCCAGTTCGGGTTCATCAGGGTAGTCGATAAACCGAATGGTAATGTTGGCAAACCGGAAGCCATATATCTCTTCAAACTTCCGGATGCGTGTAATCTCCACGATGTCGCCATTGGCGATAAACCCGGCGGAGGATTCTAAAGGCAGCCAGAAATAGTTATTCTTCACTACCATCAGGAAATCGCCCGTGGTGATTTCGCCTTCGAGGAAGAGAATCCGCCGCCGGATCTCCCGATTGAAGATGTTGGCACGCTTGTTCGACCGGCAAATAACTACGTTGTTTTCCCTCTCTGTCCCCGAATAAGCCTGGTTGAGGGCTTCTTCCAGCTCTGAACCCGTGATCCGTAGGATATCCGGGAAAGGGTGCATCTGAAACAACGGAAGCCTGATCTCCTGATTGCTGATCTCCTCCCTGATCCGGGTAGCATTAACCAGTATTCCCGACTCCTGAGACTGCCGGACGACCTCGGTGAGTTCAAACGAATCGATGGCCAGATCGTAGCCGTTTTGGAGGAAAGCAGCATCCAGCGCCGGACTGTAATCCAGTCCTACTGGTGGCAACTGAGCAGCATCACCGATAAAGAGCAGGCGGCAGTTCTCCCCCGATTGTACATATGCAAAGAGATCATCAAGCAAGTTTCGTGTAGCAAATAGTTGTCCCTCCACAGGCATAGCATGCTGGATCATTGAGGCTTCATCAACAATAAAAAGTGTGTGTCGGTGCAGATTCTTCTGAAGCTTCATCTCGATCTGTCCCTCCTTGTTGGTCCAGGCCAGATATATCTTCCGGTGTATCGTATGCGCCTGCTTCCCCGTATAGCCAGCCATCACCTTGGCTGCCCTGCCCGTAGGGGCCATCAGAACTGTTCGCTTCCCAAGGGCTGGAAGGACATCTACCAGAGCCTTGACCACAGTGGTCTTTCCCGTTCCTGCATACCCTTTCAGGAGAAAGAGCGCATTGGTCTTTTTCCAGGAAATTGTCAGGAAAACTGCCAGCTCTCCCATGAGTTGTTCCTGGCCGGGAGTAGTGGCATGAGGAAACTCATGCAGCAGCATGGTTCTAACACGGTTAACATCCATAACAATGGCTTATTCGTATCGGAGTGATTCGATCGGATCGAGGTTCGCTGCTTTTTGAGAAGGGTAGATGCCAGATATCAAAGCAACAGCAAAGCATACGACAACCCCCATGATGATCCACATCCAGGGAATGATGAATGCACTCCCGATAGCAAGTGAGATCACATTGCCGATGAGGATGCCGAGAATGATGCCCAGTGCGCCTCCCAGTTGACCTATCACGATAGCTTCCACAAGAAACTGGTTGCGGATCAACCGTTTCGTTGCGCCAATCGCTTTCCGGATGCCAATTTCCCGGGTTCGTTCGGTGACAGACACGAGCATGATGTTCATCAATCCAATGGCTGCTCCCATCAGAGTAATCAACCCGATGAAGGTGGCAGCAATGGTTACATAGCGGATATTATCAATCAGCATCTTGGCGATCTCATCGCTTTTTGTAATCTCAAACGACTCATCCAATCCAACTGGAACCTGCCGGATACTTCGGAGCAGGCCAGTTGCCTCCCCAACTCCTGCTTCCATCTGCTCCTGGTTGTTCACCATTACACTGATATTATATGACATATTTGGCCGGGGGAAGTAAACCCTAACATTATTCAACGGAATAAAGCAACTCCTGTCGCCACTGAAGCCCATGCTGGAACCTTTTTCCTTCAGAACTCCAACAACACGATACTTTCCCGAGCCGATAGAAATGATCCTGCCTACCGGGTCTTCCTTGTTTTTAAAGATGCTCTTCGCAACTTCCGGGCCAATAATAGCCACACTCGATCCGTAGTTAATCTCATCCGGAGTGAAATTTCTACCATTGGCAATCTCGTCGCCGGAAGTTATGATATAGTTTTCGTCGACACCGATGACTCGGGTATTGGGATTGGTTTTGTTGGATTCAAATTTCACGGTGGCAATACCCGTAGCGTAGGTATAGACCGATGTGTAGGCCGGGAAACTAAACCGCTCCTTAAATTCCCACGCCTGATCTAGTGTGATGGGTTCAAATCTCCGTTGTTTGTTTTGCTGACCCCCAATATGAACATTTAGGGATCTGTTACGGATCGTGAAGGTATTGGACCCCATCATGGAGAAATTGGCAGTTAGAAAATATTTGATAGAGTCGGTAGCTGTAAGAATGCCAACCAGCGCCATGATTCCGAAAGCAATTATAAGGATGGTAAGAATGCTGCGCAGGAGATGGCTTCTGATAGAGTCAATAGAGACCTTAATGTTTTCAAATACAAGCGTTTTGTTCATCGGGAATCAGGTTTTCAGTTTTTCTCTCCAAATGCCAGATCGCCCGCATCCCCCAATCCGGGAACAAGGAAAAGCTGGGCAGTCAACTCTTCATCAATATCGCCTATCCAAATTGTAACATTCTTTTTGGGTATTAACTTCTTCAGGTGGTTCACGCCCTCCATGCTGGCAAGGATGGTGGCGATGTGGACATGGGCCGGCTTTCCTCTGGATATCAACTCTTTATAAGTATGAAGCATGGATGATCCAGAAGCCATCATGGTATCACAAATGATCAGTACCTTTCCATCAATTGGCGTAGAGGAGGCATACTCCACACTCATGCTGAACGTACCATCTTTATGGGCCATTCGGTAAGCTGATATAAAGGCATTGGACGAACGGTCAAAAAATTTCAGAAACCCCTGGTGAAAAGGTAACCCCGCCCGTAGAATTGTAGCAAGAACAGGATACTGAGTCAATACAGGTACATTGGCAATACCAAGGGAAGTAACAACCTCTTTCTCCTTGAATGTCATCTCCTTACTGATTTCGTAGGCGAAAATCTCTCCAATACGCTCCAGGTTATAACGAAATCGAAGGCTGTCCTTCTGAATCTCAACATCACGAATTTCAGCCATAAACTGGTTCAGAAGCGAGTGTGACTGGCCCAATAGGCGAACCATGGATGGGTACTTCATATAGAAATCATTTCAAACAAAGATACGAAAAATCCGTGAAATCCTCACAAATGGGTAGGTTGTTTCCCGTGCACCGAAACTCTTATAAAATCTCGCCAGTTTGGAATCATTTCCCCCTTCGAAATCGAGCAGCGCCGGCTGGCCAGCGTACTCCCTGATGAAGGTGTCGAGCAGCAGGAACATCGCTCCATTGTTTCGGGTCAAGAAGCTGGAAGCTCCCAGTAATAGGATAAAGCGGGTACGATCCTTCAGGAAAAAAGCACCGGCATCCATCTCTCCATCCCGGTTACCGGCACCCATTAGAATTCCGGTAGCATGCTTCACACTGTAGGCAATGATCTTTTCAATAGTAAGGTAGTTCCTGTATTTCAGTTTTCCCTCCTGTTGCCCGAAGTTATTCTTGAACAGGCTTATCAGCTCATCAGCAGAGACTTTTCGTAAAATCTTCACCCCTTTCTCATGAGCCTTTCTGATATTACGTTTGGCATTTTGTGAATACCGGTGACTGATCTCATCGTATGGATAGATCAACTCCAGTTCATGGTTTTTACGTAGTGTTATATCAAAGCGTAATGGATCAACCTTATTGAAGCCATTCAGATGAATCTCAACAAGTTTGAATTTTGCAGGGATGGCATCCAGAAATCGGGTAACAAGGTCCTGTGTGAGAAGCTCGGTTGTAAAAACACCCAACTGCTGGGTAAAGAAAGGTTGTGCCAGGTAATAGATGCCAACTTTTCGCTTATGTGTTAGGGGGAACACAGTTGTGTAGTCATCCTCAATCAGGGCATCCCAACCCGGCGACACCAGGTCGAGGTACCAGGAGAAACCATATACCAGAGAGTTCACCGACTCGCTGATACATTTATCCCATTGGGTTTTATCGATCTGATTATGGGGAAGGTAGCGGATCATGGTCTCGGGGTTCGGGGTTCGTGTTTCCTAATTTCCTAATTTCCTAATTTCCTAATTTCTTATTTTCATAATCCCTCAATCCCCCGACGCCTCCTTCACAACCTCTTCATACAGCCTCCGCCAGCCTTTCCACCGGCCCACATCAGAAAGGCTCTCATTGTGCCATAAGCTGATAAACTCTCCGTTGAATAAACGAACCTGGTCGATGATTTGTTTTATTTCGCTGAAACTCTCTTCCCAAGTCAGACGAAGATAATCATGAAATGTGACATCCATGACCGGCACCGGGTGTATCCGCAATGACTTCTCTTCATTCGCGGCAAGATCAAAAAAGGAGAAGGGATGAGCAATTCCGGCACGAAAACCGGGATGCGATGCATATCCCATCGAATATTCATCCCGGATACCCAGTTTGGTCAGATGCCGGAACGTATCGGGGAGTGTGAATTTTAAAAAATGTTGCCGGCTACGGGTAACCTCCAAAGCCGTGGCCCTCTCTAACCCTTCAATCTCCTGCTGAAGGCGGGAAGGATGTTTTGACGAAGAGAGAGATGGATGCACACCCAACTCCGACCACTGGATCAGTGATTTTATCAGCTCAAGCATCCCTCTCCCGGTGACCAGTATGTTGTTGTCGTTGCCACCGTAATCAGCAAACAGGACAAAACATATCGAAGAGAGTTTGTGTTTTTCGTGAAGGGCGCGAATAAACGAGAATGTATCGTAGGGGTCGCAGGAGATGCCTGCAAGTACTTGAAGCCGTTCAAACACCTCTCCAGGCCTTCCGTGAGAGAGAGAACGGCCAATACCACCCATCGTCCTGTAAAGGGAGCGGTGCCGGTAGGCATACGCGTGATCAATATCAATTGTAGGGAGGTAACGATATGGAAGCTGCCTGGTCATCAGTGCGGGGTATCTCTTCCGCAACCTGTCAATGAAAAGTTTCAGCCAGATATTCACAACTGGTTTATCAAGGAATCCATGTTTAAAAGCCAGACTGGAAGAGGCCGGAAACCTTCCGTATTTGTCATGGCTAACAGCAAAGTACTCCTCATACCTCGAAACCAGGTAGAATGATGCTGCCAGGAGATCAAAGGGAAAACCGGCATCCTGACTTGTTGACTCAAAGAGGATCGGAATCTCATGAAAACGCCTTACAGGAACTTCATGAGGGAAAATCTTTTGTTCAAACAACAATCCCGACGACTCCATGAAAAATCCTCCTCCGGGATCCTCTTTTGTGTAAGCTATTTTAGGTCCGTCAAAAGAGAGGTATACCTCTTTCGAATGAGTGAATTCAAGTGAAAGCCCTGAGATCTCTTCAAAAAGAAGATGAGAAATAAAACGCAATCGCGCGGTGACTGAAGAGGTGTAGAGCAGCAACACAGTTCATAAAGTTGGATGAGCCAAATTACACAAAAATCAAAAACTTTCGTACTTTTGACTGCCTAATTGAGCGATTTGACTAACATGCAAAACTTCATCGTATCGGCCCGGAAATACAGACCACAAACCTTTGCCACGGTCGTAGGGCAACCCTCCATTACTAATACATTGAAAAACGCCATCCTCCACAATCAGCTTGCCCAGGCGTTTCTCTTTTGCGGACCCCGGGGCGTCGGTAAAACAACCTGCGCGAGGATCCTGGCTAAAACGATCAACTGCGAGAACCTCTCCCCCCAGGCCGAAGCATGTGATGCCTGCCCCTCCTGTATCTCATTCAATGAAAACACATCCTTTAACATCTACGAACTCGACGGAGCATCCAACAATTCGGTTGACGACATCAGAAGCCTTGTCGACCAGGTTCGGATCCCTCCCCAAATGGGCAGATATAAAGTCTATATCATCGACGAGGTCCACATGCTCTCCGCCTCCGCCTTTAATGCCTTCCTGAAGACCCTGGAAGAGCCGCCAGCCTATGCGAAATTCATCCTCGCTACAACAGAGAAACATAAGATCCTTCCAACAATCCTCTCCCGATGCCAGATCTTCGACTTCCGGCGAATCACCGTCGATGATATTGCCACCCACCTGCAATATGTAGCAGGTGAAGAGCAAATCAATGCCAGTGAGGATGCCCTGCACATCATCGCACAAAAAGCAGATGGTGCAATGCGCGACGCTCTGTCTATATTCGATCAGCTGGTTAGCTTCGCCGGAAATGAGCTCACGTATGAGACGGTGCTGGAGAATCTGAATGTAGTTGACTATGAATACTATTTCAGTATTACCGAAAAGATCCTTCAGAAAGAAGTAGCCGGAGTGTTACTGGTTTTGAACGAGATCCTGGAGAAAGGCTTTGATGGCCAGCATTTTCTGGTCGGTTTCGGTGAACACATAAGAAACCTCCTGGTTTGCAAAGACCCATCCACAGTAAAACTACTCGAGACAGCGCCAAATATTCGACAACGATACCTTGAGCAAGCAACCGTTTGTTCTCCTGATCTGCTACTAAAAATACTGGATATCAACAACAAGTGTGACCTGAATTACCGGATTAGCAACAATAAACGACTTCACCTGGAGTTGGCCCTGATGCAGATGTGCATGCTGGGACAGCGGAAAGAAACCGATCCCCCATCCCTGATCCCAGATGCCGGACTAACATCACCCCCATTACCTCCATCACCTCCATTACCCTCATCACCCTCATCACCACCCATCGAACCCAAACCTTCCACATCGAAAAAATACGATAATCACCTCACCGGGACGATCTCCATCAAGGCACCTGTAAAACCGGATGTTAAAATTACAGATTCGGATACCGGGGAAGATGCCAATCGAACAGCTACACCTTTTACCAATGAGGAGCTAAAAACGCATTGGAAGGCATTTGCCACCGGACTGAAAACAGATTTTCCACATCTTGCTACAACACTCACCTCCAGGGATCCCTTGTTGAAAGATGAATGGGCGATTGATTTTGAGGTTGATAACCGTATCCTCGAAGAAGAGCTGAACCAGAAGCGCGGAGAGCTGCTCGAATATCTCAGACAAATGCTCGACAACTTCCAGATTACACTTCAAACCCGTATTCAGGAAAATCTGGTCGAGCGAAAACCATATACCGACAAAGAGAAATTCGAACAAATGGCAGCCAAAAACCCAGCTCTGAACAAACTTAAAGAGCAACTTGACCTGGATATCGAATACTGATGAAGAAGATCTTCTGCATTGGAGAAACCGTTCTCGACATCATCTTCCAGAACAATCAGCCTGTGGCAGCCAAACCGGGTGGCTCCATGCTCAATAGCGCTGTTTCTTTAGGACGGACTGGATTAAATCCGGTATTTATCAGTGATTTCGGACAGGATGAAGCCGGAGAATTTATCGAAGATTTTCTAAGAAACAATGACGTTAATACAACCAATGTTGAGCGATTCACCGATGGTCAGACCGCAATTGCGTTGGCGTTTCTTGATGCCGACAAGAATGCCAGTTACTCCTTTTATCGGAACTATCCCGAGCATCGGGGATTGAATAATCTGCCGAGTGCAGCAGAAGGAGACATCGTCATATTCGGCTCATTCTATGCTATTAACTATGAAGTGCGACAACCCCTTTGGGATTTCCTTGTTCGTGCAAAATCCAACGGCGCATTCCTTGTTTATGACCCGAACTTCAGGAAACCTCACCTGAAAAAACTTCCTCAGTTTCAGCCATGGATACTCGAAAACATAAGTATTGCGCAAATTACACGTGGCTCAGCAGGAGATTTCATGCATATTTTTAACCTGAATGATGCCTCAAGTGTCTATAAAGAGATCCTAAATCATGGAGGGGAATCGCTGGTTTATACCAAAAGTAACGCAGGCGTTGAGGTGATCACACCGGATCTGCATCTGAAGGTTGACGTTCCCAACATATCCCCTGTGAGTACCATAGGGGCCGGAGATGCTTTCAACGCCGGGTTGATCTATTCATTTTCTCGGTTCACGGAACCAAATCCCCTGCCACTTGACCAGGCTGGATGGGAAAAAGTCATACAGTTGGCCGTAGATTTTTCCACCAACGTTTGCCTAAGCCTCGATAATTATATTTCGGTCGAATTTGGTAATGAAATCATAAAAAAACAGCAGCTATAGTTGGTTGATGTTTGTACATGAATAATTTAATGAATTGGTAATAAATTACTTACTAGCTGGTAGTTATGTTTAAATGGCTTTCGAAAACAATTCTGAAGTTCTTCGGCTGGAATACCAATGGAGCCCTGCCTATCGGGATTAAAAAAGCAGTTGTTGTTTCTGCCCCCCATACCAGTTACTGGGATTTTGTTGTTGGACGGCTAACGTTCTGGGCAATAAAGGTGAACATCAGGTTTCTAATTAAAAAAGAGGTATTCATTTTCCCCTTGGGATGGTTGTTTGAAAAGCTGGGAGGGTTACCGGTAGACCGTGGACAGTATAAAAGCAATATGGTGACCCAGGTTGTAAAAATGTTCAAAGAGCATGATGAACTTGTTGTCGTCATTACGCCCGAAGGAACAAGAAGACGGGTGGAACACTGGAAAAAGGGGTTCTATCTCATTGCATTGGAGGCAGGTGTACCACTTGCACTCTCGTTTATAGATTACGGCAATAAGACAGGCGGTGTTGGTCCGGTTTTCTATCCTACCGGGGATTACGAAAAAGACATGATCTTTATCCAGGATTTTTACAGGGATAAAACAGCCTGTCATCCCGAACGGTTCAACCTATCAAAAAAATATAAATCATGAAAGTCTCCAAAATCTCCCTCTCCCAGATCCGGCAGTTTCTGGATGCAAAAAAAATGGCCGTGGCAGGTGTTTCACGCAATCCAAAAAAATTTGGTTATCAGGCTTTTAAGGCCTTGCAGGGACAAGGGTATGAGCTTTTCCCTCTAAATCCGAATGCCACCGAGATTGACAACTTACAAGCCTATTCAACAATTTCCCAACTACCCGAAGAAGTTAAGCACCTTGTAATCCTGACACCAAAAACAGAGACAGAGAAACTTGTGATGGAAGCAATTGCTCATGGCATAGATCACATCTGGATCCAGCAGATGTCGGACACACCGGAAGCCATTAAGATTGCCTCTGAAGCAGGAGTGTGCCTCGTTACCAGACAATGCATTTTCATGTGGGTCGAACCTGTGACAGGTATTCATAAGGTCCACAGGTCCATCAAGAAGTTCTTCGGCCTTCTGCCAAGGTAACCGGGTTCAATCATCTAATCATTACCTTTGCCCTGAAATAATCAGTCCCATTTGAATTCGAACCTAAAACCGGCTCTTCTTCTCTCTCTTTTTGCACTTCTTTTTCTAAGTGCTTGCAATGTTACCAAGAATCTTCCCGAAGGATCATTCCTGCTGGTAAAGAATAAGATTGAGATCGATACAAAGAAGGTCTCGACTGATGAACTCGCCGGATATTACCAGCAGGAGCCCAATAAGAAGTTTCTGGGAATGTTCAGTCCAGGGATTTCGTTCTATAACTGGGGAGCCAAAGGGAAGGATTCGAAGTTTAAAACATGGTTACGTACTAAGATTGGATCAGCCCCTGTTATCCTTGACACCAGCATGGTGACGATAAGCCTGAAACAAATGGGATTATACCTTGATAATATCGGCTATTTCAATACTACCTTATCCGACACAATCACCTACAAGAAGAAAAAAGCGAAGGTTATTTACCGGATTAAGACCAACACACCTTATACCATCAGGAATCTAAACTGGTCTATCACAGATACACAACTTGCCCGTTTTGTGTTCCGCGATACATCTAAATGCCTGATACAGAGAAATACCAATTACAACGCATATACCATTGATAAAGAACGAACTCGTATTACTACTGCCTTGATCAATCGCGGCTATTACCGGTTCACTTCCAACTATATCATCTTCCAGGTGGACAGTTCCCTGAATTCACGACAAATGGATATTACGGCGGAGATCCTGAACCCTGTAATTCTTAGTCTGGAGGACTTTGGAATGGTTATGGAATCAACTCACCGGCGGTATAAGATTCACAATATTTACATTTTCCCCCAATTTGATTACCAGAAAAGAGCAACACAGGTCTTTGATACTGTTGCTAAAACATACGAAGATCCTTACAAGGGGAGGAAATCGATCACCTATTATTTCATGTATAGAGATAAAATCAAACTTCATCAGCGAATCATTGCCCAAAATATCTTGCTCGAGCCTGACAGCTGGTACAATCTCAGAGACATTGATCAAACATACACCAGGTTGTCGGGGTTGCAGAACTTCAAATTAATCAACATCGATTTTGAGGATGCTGATCTTACCAATGAAGAAAGGAGCCTCTGGCCTTATCAGTTGAACAGTAAAGTTAAACTTGCGCGTTCATCATCACAATCCCTGAGCTGGAGTGCAGATGGGACTAACTCGGCAGGAGCTCTTGGAGTTGCCGCAAACATTGGATATATGAACCGGAATATATTCCATGGAGCTCAGATCCTAAAACTAACTTTGAGCGCTTCAACTCAGATGCAGGCTGGTGGAGGTCAGGGAGGATTGTTTAACACTATCGAGTTTGGAGCCAACGCCAGTGTTACATTTCCTCAGTTTCTGATTCCTATCAGGCAGGAGAAATTGCCTAAGTCATTCAAGCCAAAAACGACCCTTAGTATCGGTTACAATTTTCAGCAGAAACAGGATCCTGATTACGTAAGGCATATCGTCAATACCTCATTCGGTTATACCTGGATACAAAATCCCACACTTTCCCACACGCTGAATCCACTTGAAGTCCTGCTTGTCAAGATATTCCCAAGCCCCGAATTTACGGCAAAGCTTGACTCATTAGCGGATGAGCGCTATAAAAACCAGTATACGGATCATATGATTGCAGGACTGAAATACACCCTTACCTTCAGTAACCAGAAAGTCTCAAAGCATAAGGATTTTTTTTACATCAGGTCTAACCTTGAAACATCAGGGAACCTGCTTTATGGAATCAACAGCCTATTCAAATCCCCCAAAAACGATAATGGACAATATACCCTGTTCAATATTCAATATTCTCAATTTATTCGGCCCGACTTAGACTTTCGATTTTACAACCAATTTGGGAAAGGTTACTCAATTGTGTACCGGTTTTATGGAGGGATCGGCTTCTCCTATGGAAATTCCACCGTCCTCCCGTTTGAGAAGGCCTTTCTGGCAGGAGGTGCCAACGACATGCGAGGATGGAGGATGGGAGACCTCGGTCCGGGCTCCTTTCATAACGACACAGTTAGTCAGAACTTTGGCCAATTGGGAGACATGCAACTTCAACTGCAGATTGAGTACCGTTTCCCGATTTACAGTTTTTTTAAAGGTGCTTTTTTTACTGATATCGGAAATGTATGGTTGCTAAAGCCCTCGCCTGATTTACCCGGAGGTACTTTCTATTTTGATTCATTTTGTTGGCAATTGGGGATGGATGTCGGTATAGGTTTCCGGTTGGATTTCGACTTTTTTATTTTCAGGATTGACCCGGCAATTCCTATTCGGATGCCGTCGATGGACAGCAAAAACAAATGGTATTTCAGCAAGTTGCAGTTAAAGGATATTATTTGGAACTTCGGGATAGGGTACCCATTCTAGAAGCACCAATGACCAAAAGATTTGCTTTTTGTTATTTGTTACTTGACAATTTTCCGTACCTTTACATCCTCATTTTTGGGAGCATAGCTCAGCTGGTTCAGAGCATCTGCCTTACAAGCAGAGGGTCACAGGTTCGAATCCTGTTGCTCCCACAAGTAGATCAGCCACTTACAAGAGTTTTCGTGAGTGGCTGATTTCATTTGTACAAACATTTGTACGAACAATCCTTCTGTTTGTCAAATAGTCAGTTGCTCCAACTTAAAAAAGAGACAGCGGTTTCTTAGCTGGTAGGTATTCCGAATGAAACTTATGTAGATTCTTGTGTGCAAAGAGGCTGGACACACCGATGGCTTTGGCCATCTCAGGCCAATATAAATTAGCCACCCCTGAGCATTGATTGTTAATAGGTTGAAGTGGTCAACCAAAATCGGCGCAAGGTGGTCAGATGCATCGGTTCTTCCAGTTGGAGGAGTAGATTTATTAAGAAACAACAATATGTTTGATCCATTTAGTGAAAGCTACCGTCCTCGATGTTTTATTTCAATTCTTTTATAATATCTCTTAAATACCACATCGCCTGCCTGTTTGGATAGCTCCAATAATTCATGAATCCATACCCTTTTGGTGCATATGATACATGTTTTATCAGTAATGGTTTAAGGTCATTAATACGAAAAAAAACCACTGCAATGTTAGCTCTTGTTTTTGTCTTACTGATATTCTCTTCACAAAAAACTAAGCCAATATTATCTTTATATTTTTGTTGATCTACTTTTAATGCTTCAATTATTTTTTGAATTGTCTCATCGGAGAGTTTGTAATCTACATCATCTGAATAAACCTGATGCCAGTCTACCAATGCATTCTGGTCAGTAACAAAAGAAAAATCTTTAATGACATCACGTTTAAGTCTATTACTAACTTGCTCAAAAGGTGCAGCATTCTTTACGATTTCATTATTATCAACAAAAAACCTCAATATCTGATCAAGGTTGGTAAATTCCTCCTTTTTTGTAAATCGAGCATTTGAAAAATCACATCCCAACCAGACTAAAGGTGTATTGGGATTAATGATATCGCTTTTATTTTGAGCTGTGCAAAAATATGCACTTAGTGAAAAGAAAAGAATGAAGATTTTTTTCATAGCTCTACTTGTTGAGGTTGATTCTGGAGTATGTAGAGAGGCTGGAAGGGATGGTTCAGGATTGAACCGGAATCGAAGGGCTAAATATAATACAACTTAGCCTATATGTCAAGAAATAACGGATTTAAATGTTTTTTTCATTGCATTATCGGCATAATGGCGTCATTCAGGATGTCATATGGAAGGTTCAGCAGACGATCTCTGCCTGTTTGGTTTCTCCCACTACTTGACTTGGAATCTGTCTTAATCCCCTCCAGTGAATTAGTGTGAGGTGTTTTGTAGATTGTTGGAGCAGCCCTACATAAGACAATTGATTAGGCGGGTGATGGAGTTAGCATAAATGACATAGTAACTTATGATACATATTATACCACCTGCCTAATATCACCTCATTGATTTCAGCTTCCAGTTGTCCAACATCACTCTCTAGGCAATTCTCTAACCAACAAGTTACCTGGGTCACTCTCTGACATGATGCCGGCAGTAGAAGCTAAGCAAGTTTTTAAAACCCTTGACAATAATGGCTCACATGATTTTTCACGAACATAATAGTAAGAGCTACTGATCTGAAGATCCCATTGCATTACGATTTAATCGATGTCTTAGATTCTCAAAATCAAATGAAATCTTCTCATCCAATACTCTGGCATAGATTTGTGTTGTTCTGATGTCAGAATGACCTAATGCCTTAGATACTGTCTCAATCGGTACTCCGTTGGATAGAGTGACCACTGTTGCAAAGACATGGCGAGCTACATGAAATGATAACGGTTTTTGAGGTCAACATAGACCAGGCCGGTATAACAGCTGAATACAAATGCATCCCTCACTAACTCCAATTTTAGGGATAATCCAGAGAGGTTCTCAATTGCCTCTGGAGGCCCCATTCAGCGATTCCCTCTGAAGACTAAGGCACTATAATTTTATGGGTCTCTACCCTGTTTTGAAAATACAGCTGAAGGATATACAGGGAGGGTTTCAGATCAATTGACAGACTATTGCCTTCAAAGGCGCCACGTCTCAGTACCATTTTACCTTTGAGGTCTGTGATTGTTATAGCTTGAACACTAATAGTTTTGTCAAATCTAATTCTATTACCTTCCACAGGATTTTGAATAGACACGGCCTCGACAGATGAGATCAAATCAACATCAGCCAGTATACAGCTTTCCGACAAGGTGTTCAGGTTTTCAATTAGTCCTTTTGGTGTCATATCCAGTCCATTGAAACCAGGGTAAGTCTCCGGATACTTTTCCGCTCTAAACATCATGTTCTCAAACATAGGGATGACCTCATACTGATTATAGATTCCAGTTGGACAAACGGGATTTTTATATGTCCATAGATGTTCCCCGTTTTTGGTGAGTTCTGATACTTGTCCCAACGAAGTTTGGCAGATAATCAAGTTACCATTTGGCAGGCTTTGAGTTCCAGATTGCTTTTGTTCATAAACCACTCCTCCCAGAATTGATCCACTCCAAGACCATTCAAAATCCAGGGGTGCAAACACATTGTTCTCTTTCACATAGGCTCCACTTTCAAATGTAGGAGTTATTAAATGTATGGAGCTGAATGTTAGGGTCCCATCACCACCATTATTAAAGACTGTCATTTTCCCTTCATCCAGATATCCAGTTTCGACCCATTTACCATCATGAGGCAAAAATAGTTTTTGATCTTGAGCTCCTCCTTCACGGTACACTTCTGAATTTCCCCACCGCCATAAAAAATCTCCCCCCATACCAGAATTTCCTCCTGTATGACCCGCAGCTTCCTGGGTAGTTGTAGTATGATCGATGATATGTAATTCGCCAAGATGTCTGGCTGTCATTAGAATCTGATCGAGTTCAGCATTGTAACAAACAGCATTTACATGTGTATAATCTTGGGTGTTACCATTTTGAAAGTTGATATCCAAAAGTTCAGGATGATCATGGACAATACCATAATTTGCCTTTGTTGCATCAAAATCTTGAATTAGATGATCAAAATATTTCCATTCCCAAACGACTATGGCATCATTGGTTCCAACCGGAGAAAGTTCAACCAACTTGTCGAGCCAGAAGTTTGGGAAAACGTTTGAAGAGTCTCTCCCTGCAGCAATCATTTGAGCCTGTGAATAAATGTCACGGACCAAACATAATATGTTTCCATTAGGGAGAGGTTGAATATCATGATGTTGTCTAATTCCATTCGCTGAAGTAGGGTAAGACCAAAGGAGGTTATTTTCCCAATCGCGTATTTCCAGAGAATCCTTTCCTGCACGCAACAAGGTTCCGGTAGTTAAAAAATAACAGGTTTGTCCAGGGGCCTCAGAAAAGATCCATTCATTAATTTTTTCTCCGCAGTTGTTGATCAAATATACACTATTTATCCCTTCGGGGCTAAATAGTGTATAACCATCAGAAGTTTCAGATTCATGGAAAAGAAGGCCAATAGTCGGAGTTTGAGAATGGACGAGAAATCCAACTCCCAGAATTGTTGTAAGCAGAAAATATTTGAAAAAATAGCTTTTCATGATCAGTTCAATTATTAATTGTAATTATGGAAAACAGGAAGAGGTATATAGATGTTTTCTACTGGTAAAAATAGGAAAGATTTTGTTACCAATTACCTGATTATAAAAACATTTATATGCGGAAAATGTAATATGATGTCTGAAGATAGCGTGTTTCCACATGTCACCAGATCATCTGACTATAAAGAGAAGGGTAGCTGAAATTATTCCTAACCAAGGTGCAAGTTTTGCCCAATTTCGGTTTTCAGATAATTTGTCTATGATCTTCATATTTTGTCATTAGTGGGAGTTTTAATGTAATAGCCGCTAACGGGTGGCCTTCACACAACGGTCAGGGATTGCTTGGCCGGGAGTTTGTATTCGTTTTTTGTTCATTTATTTCCTTTGTCGTTCACTTTGAATCACTTGGCCTACCTGGCTTTGGGTGCAGGCTTGTTACAGGCGTCTTAAATAATCGAATAATTTGTACCAGGGCCAGATCCATATTTCTCTATCAGGCTTCTTGCTATTAAACTTGGTAAAATACGTTTAACTGTAGGGTTTGGTATTCCTAAACTACTAGCTATTTCGCCAGATTTACAACCTGGATGATTGCTTATAAAAGTTACTATTGATTTTTCCTTTGGTGAAAGCTGAGATTCGGTTCCTTTGGTTTCAAGTTTAAGCATTAATTGTCTTTGTATTTTCAATAAAGCATCAATAAAGAAATTCATCCATTCACTTACATCTTCATTTGGTCGTTGTGCCTGACAACCCATTAAAACTCGATAGTATTCTGTTTTCCTGCTCTCTATTTCATGCTCAAAACTTACATACTGAACCCACTTGTACCCGTTCTTCAGCAAAAGAAGCGTAGCAATTAACCTGCTCAACCTTCCATTCCCATCCTGGAAAGGATGAATGCTCACAAAATCATAGGCAAACAAAGCACTTTTTACTAGGGGATGTGTCTGCTTATCATTATTGTACCAATCGACAAGGTGTTTCATGGCGATTTCGGTCGGGAAGCCCGGATCCGTAGTTTTAAAGATTATATGGCTGGTCCCATCAGGGAATGATGCTTCGACTGTATTGCTTTGTTTTTTATAATCACCCTTATGCCAATCATCCTTATTACTATATTTCATAAGGACTTTATGTAAGTTCTTGATACTGTTTTCAGTTATTTCAATTTCGCTGTAGGATTCCGAGATTAAATCCAATGCTTCGAAATAGCCAACGACTTCTTGCGAATCTCTGTCTTCAATTTTTGTTATATCAACCTCCTTGAGAAGTACTTCAACTTCTTCATCAGACATTTTGGAGCCCTCAATCCTGGTTGACGCCCCCACACTACGCACTGTCGCAATTGACTTTAACTGTTTTAAACTTTGGCCTTCTCTTTTCTCAATTGAAACCCATGAAGCGTCAAACCGATCAATTCGGCTTATTAGATTGATTAACTGCCAATCTAATTGAATTTTAAAAGTGTGAACAAGATTTTCCATACCGGAAATTTACTAAATATTTTGGATTATGATACGATATGATTCGTTTTTATTCGCTGTTGATACGATAGAAATGATACGATATGGTCCGAAACGATACGAGTTTGATACTAAAATGCCCTGTAACGGCCGGCTTGCACCCGCCGGGGAGGGATTGCTTGGCCGAAAGTTTGTATTCGTTGTTTGTTCATTTACTTTCTTTGTCGCTTACTTTGAATCACTTAGCCTACCTGGCCGTCTGCTGGATTGTTAACTTCTATATTATTTATCGATTTTTATAAATTTAATGGTAAGACTGGCGGAATCCAGCCAATTAGCCCAATCTCCATTCCTGGAGTATTCTTCAATCATTGTTAAAAAGAGAGTATCTGATTCAATTTTTACTTTATATATTCCCTTCCCGCCGGAAAAGTCTGGCACCCTCGAGACGACTGGAAATGTAATCAACGTTGTATCCGTTAGCTCATAAGTTCCAGTATTTACAACAATAGAGTTGTATAACAGCTATTTGAAGAAAACAAACTAACAAAATTGCAAACTGAATTTTCTAATCAATTGATTTTGTTTGAGTAATAACCGGACACTATTGAGGTTATAACAATTATCAATCTTGGGAGAATAATACAATTGTAATTATCGCCAGGATGAGAAATTGATTTTTTTCATTGCATTTGAATTATACTGTTTAACATTATGCAACTGATCGTTATGATGAAGGGGGAGCTCATTTCCCAGACAGGCTGTCCCTGGGCTTCGCTATCTGTTTTATTATGCATACCTGGCTAACAAAGAATTAATTTAATAATAAGAAAGAGTAACCACTGTGCTATAGCCATGCTGCTCTCTCAATGTGATTATGGTATAGGCCCCATCGGGAAAGTCTAAACGTCCTTCATATGATTGAAAAAATGGATAGTTGTCATCGGTGCCGTATTGCAACACTCCGGTAAAATAATCAGCAACAAATGGGAGATTAATTACTGAACAACTAAATGTACCAGACCAATTATTAATATAATTCTGTTCATCAAAATAAGTATAAGAAAGGGTATGATCGGTGTTTAATGTCATGGTAATGGTCATATTGTCAGATATAGAAGAAAATGAAGCGGTCAATGTGTTTCCGTTTTGTGCACAAGAACTCCCAGGAAACATTGTGACTTGGTCGTCGTCATAACATTCAATTAGAATATTCTCTTTATTATAATTGCATATACGAACCGGCACCTCAGCAACAAGTTCCAAGTGATGATACACCGCATTTTCCACTGTTGTAAAACTCACCTGATTCCCATACATGGTCCCTTTGCTGTTGGTGGCATATGCCCTTACATAATAAATGGTATTTACTGTCAGGCCGGTGAGATTACTGGTAAAACTACCTGTTCCACTGCCATCTATGGTTTTACTGTCAGAAACAGTAGGATTTTGTGAGGTACTCCAACACACTCCTCGTTCTGTTATGGGGAAACCGCCATCAGATTTTACATTTCCACCACCGGTGGCGGTTGTGCTGGTAATATTTGTTATCGGATTTGTTACTATTTGAGAATCTATCCACAAAGTCAACGTTGCATCTCCTGTATATTCAAGATGGCAAAATAGTTCCTCATCTTTATCCCACATTTCTTTTTTCACTGTTGGGTAAATAAACCATTCTTCCGTATCTACCGGAGGTTTTAACGTTGTATCAGCCAAACCTGCAATCAGACTTCTAGCGAGACTGCAATTCCAACTAGTCAGAACACGCCATGAAAAGCCAAAATAAGCACCATTGGCAAATGTGTTTCTGATTTCAGGCCAAGTCCCCAGAAAGCTATAGCAAAATCCACCATAAAAAAGTATGGTGTCCTTGCTGAAGTCGTTATGATCGGCTATGAACTTCTCTGAAATCCAATAAACATTGTCCCATGTTTCATCATTTGTTTTTGTCTCCGTTATTTTAATAGTCCCATTTTTAATTTCATCAAAGTATTTAGCTGAAGTAGTTTCACTTGCTTTTTCACCAGTCATTAGATAAACCTCTGAGAAGTGAATGTTTTTTGGCCATGCCCAGCCATGGGAATAAATATGGATGAGTCCATACCCCGCAAGTTGTGTAAAACGATCAAGACTGGCATCCATTCCCTTATAAATGTCCTGAAAGCTAAAACCCACCTTGGGAAGGTTATGATTGTAGCTGGCAATGACACTGTTAGCATTCTCACTCCTTTGCCAATAACTCGGATTTAGAAAAATAGCTTTCTTAATGTTCACGACGGATTTTTCATGTAAGTCTGAAGAAGCCATTGTAGGGAAGAGTTCCCTTCTCATAGTATCCACCTCAAATTCGTCCTCCGGATTTAAAAAGATTCAGCCGCGCATTCCGTTTGAATACTGCACTGCTATGCCTTGGCTGCCAATGATTGCAGAAGTAACAGATGGATCGCTAAGGAAAAATTGCTGCAAATTATTGATGGCTTCCAGGGAATCCATGGTTTGCGACCAGGTGGTCCAGTTTTCACCCGCCTTATCCTGTAAGGTGATAACACTATTGTAAAAGGCCTGCTCCTGCTCTGTCCAACCTGTGTTGTTATTGTTGTTCTCGTCGGTACTTTTTTTACATGCCGAAAAAACGATCAGCAGCAAAAGGAAAATCCAGTAAATCTTTTTCATAAAGTTTACGTTTAATGTTGATTTAAAGAAGGTGAAAAACTTGATTTCCGGTGAGGAAAATCAACCGGATAAAGATGAACAATTAATAACAGACAAACAATGACACAAACAAGTCATTTTTAGTTCATTGTCAACGAGATGGTAAAGATAAGGTACTATGATTATGAAGTCTACTAAAGTGTTAACTAAAAACGAGTTGATTGTGAAATCCATTATCAGCAACGAATGATGGCTCATCCAAGCTGTGATTTTTCAGCTTAAAAAGGTTCCCATATTGAAGATTAATCACGCCGGGAACCCAATTCAACATTATCAAGCCTTAATCAGGCCCTCAAACCCGATTAATGGTTAACTAATCCCATTCTTTGGGTACCCCCTTACCCTCAAACGCTCGTTCTCCATTCAGTGAACAATTTCAATACCACCGGAACTTACTTCACCGGTATTAACATACTGCGTTATTTTAACCGGATTCTTATCCATTTTCAATATTTTTAAATTTGATACCTTCGCTTAAGTCTTGTTACTCTATAAGTTTTATATATTTCTACTTAAATTGCAAGTACCCCCTTTTTCCTATGGATCAAATTTAGGCAGATTTCAAGTAACAAAATGTCGTAATTTTGACTAAACAATAACCATGTATCTACTAACGGGTCAGTTCAATGAACCCATTAATTAAAACATTTCCACCATGGCAACAAGCAGCAAAGGTATAGCAACCCTTCGGGTTCTTCTGAGTTTTCTGATCCTGATTATCGCGCTCTCCATTGCAACATTTTTCTGGATCCGTGCGATGGAAAAAGAGAAGATCTCCGAAGCGCTCAATTATATGAGAATCAAAGACAGTACCCTGGTGATAATGGAAAAAAGTTTCCAGAAACTGTACGAAGCCGATAACGACTTCAGAATGTATACCCTCACATACGACAATTCCTATTCTCAAGAGTATGAACAAGATATCAACGATCTGCTTGAAATTCTCGATTCATTGCGGCTCGGACTGGAATCCGATCCGGCCAATCTGATCTTCCTTGAAGAAGCCACTGTAAACATTCTTCAAAAAGAGGATCTTTCCGATAATTTTATCCGGCTGAAACGACTCACTGACTCGCTCCTTCATGTCGCTGTAACCATGGATTCTGTCCAATTCGGAATGCAACCGGCCACTACACTCACCATCCGACGCTACTACCCCGATTTGCAGGCGATGGGAATTGATACACTCAGTATCACCTCTACAACAGAACGAGGAAAAAAGGGATTCTTCAAAAAGATGAAAGAATTCTTTGTCGGAAACAAAGAGAAAACAACCACAGAAAAAAAGATAACCGTTACCCAGGAAGGCATAACACCCGAAGAAGCCATCGATAGCGCCCTTACTGTAGAAGAGGTCAGCCAGGTGATCGCAGGCCAAACAAATCTATACTACCAAAAACAACTCCGACTTCAAAAACGGTTCCGTGAAAAAATGGAAGCCCAGGAAAAAGAGCTGATCCTCACAAACAAAATATTGATGGAAGAGTTCAACAAGATCCTGAATAGCCTAAATGAACACGTCGAAAAAAGAAATAATACTATTCACAATAACGCCATATCAACCATCGACAGGTCAACAAAGATTATCAACCTTACAAGCTTGATTAGCCTGGGCATCGTTATTATTTTACTGATATTCATTATTATAACAATTTCGCAGATCATCAGATACCAGAAACAGATTGTCGCTGCACGGTTGAAAGCAGAACAGGATGCCGTCGAAAAGAGCAGGTTTCTGGCCTATATGAGCCACGAACTAAGAACTCCCCTCACCTCCATTGTTGGGTTTACAGAACAGCTGAAGCAAACACCTCTCGATCAAACACAGGACAAGTACCTCTCTTCCATGAGAACCTCTTCCGACATGCTGCTGACAACAGTGAATGATATCCTCGATCTATCCAAACTGGATTCAGGTAAAATGAAATTCTTCATTGAGCCCTTTAACCCGGCCTCCGTGATCGAGCAAGTACTGAGCAGTCTCCGCCCGGCTGCTGAAAAAAAAGGACTGAAAATCTCCTTAAACAGCCTTATAGGAAATAATACAATCCTGTCGGGAGACGAAATGCGGCTGAAACAAGTCCTTATCAACCTGCTCAACAATGCCGTTAAATATACAGAAAAGGGTGATATCAAGGTAACTCTCTCCCTGAAGCCCTGCGGCGCGAAACAGTGTATGCAGGTTGCAATTGCCGATACCGGAATAGGGATCTCCGGCGAACACCTCGACGATGTCTTCAGCGAGTTCAGCCAGGTCCACGAGCAGTCGGCAAGTAAATGGATCATTGGAACAGGATTGGGATTGCCAATCTGTAAAAAGATCGTTGAACAACAAAATGGCAAAATCTGGGCCGAAAGCCAGCTGCAAAAAGGATCTGTTTTCTCCTTCGTCATTCCGTATGACCTGAGTAAAGAGACTCCCGGAAAAATTACACCTCCTGACCAGGGAATCGATACCTCCATATTTACAGGCAAGAAAATTCTCATAGTGGATGATACGGATATTAATCTGGTGCTTCTGGAGGCAATCTTCGAGAAATGGCAAGTGAAGGTCGACAAAGCCAAAAATGGCAAAGAAGCATTGGAGCTGACCGATAAAAATCACTACGACCTGATCCTCTCCGATGTAAATATGCCCGAACTGGATGGCATTGAAATGACCAAAAAAATCCGTCATTCCTCTTCCCTAACAAGTTCCAAAATACCTGTCATCATCCTTACAGCAAATATCTTACAGGATGAAGTCGAAAAATTCCAGCGCGCCGGTGTAACCGACTACCTGATGAAGCCTTTCCTGATGGCAGACCTCTTCCGTGTGATCCGGAAACACCTAAATTAAAAAGATGCCTTATTTATCCGTGGAGTTGATATCCCGAACAGCAACCAACTGATCATAGAGCCCCGAAAGAGGACGCCAGTAGACAAAAATCGTGTACTGATTCTCCGTTTCCCAATGATTCCCTTCAAAGAATGAAGCATACCCAACCGTTGAATCATCAGGCTTGAATACGTACTGATAGTCATAAAAACCCTGCTTTAGATAAAGCGAACATGTATAGCGTTTGGTTTGAGGATCGAAAACCATCTCGTTGGGAGGTGCCATCCGGTAGTCGGCAAGAGCACCCATCAGATAAAACTTTCCTCCAGGAATCATACTGTTCGACGGAATAGAAAAATGAACCCATGCATAGTCGGCTTCAATGGAGCTGTTCTCTGCATACTCCTCATTCTGGATCAACTTCCTGCCATTGATATCCCGGTACAACGTATAGTTTTTCCTTGCCCTGCTAAGATCATCAAGCATGTAAACATGATACGCATAATCCCATTCGATCAGCCGGATGTTCTCTGTCTGATAACGGAGACTCTTGATATCCAATGCACGAAATTCGTTCCCGCCATCAAAAACAAGCGTCGGATCATAAGTAAAATCAAGCTCCGATCCCCTGACAAATCTAGGCTTTGGATTCCTGATGGCATTGTCCCAACGTTCATTTTGCAGGATAACGACCTTGATCTCTTTAGTAGGATTTGACCAGATGAAACCAGCCATGCTCACCGTGAAGTCAACTCGCTGTTTTGAATAACTTTCCATAGGACCATCCGACCTCACTACTCTGGCATCCACTGAAGCCGAAGAGGACTCAACAACCATAAATCGCCTCGTTATCACAGGCATTTCAGGATCTTCCAGATAAACAATCAGTAAGTAATTTCCCGAAATTCGAGGTTTCATGTTGTACGAAGGGGTGTAGGCTGTATAATTGATGTATTCCACTGTGGTATTGTAGGAATAATCAAACTTCTCAATAAGTTCGTCCTGCATTCCATAAATGTAGTCAGTCACCAGCAGGTCTGTGGTGGTTTCCCACTCAGCACTACAATGACGGATAGTAAAACGATAACTCTTAAGCGAAACATCCAGGTCATCAAAACTTAGTTTTAGCTGCTCCCGCGAATTAAGGGCAATAACCGGCATCGCCATCTCAAATCCATCCTTATGAAGCAATACCGTATTGATCTTCGGATCGTATACCCTGTTCTCATTCGGAAAATCCCAGGCAAACAGGTTCCAGGAAAATGCTAAAAGACAAGTCAGAAGTAAGATTCTATGGGTCATGTGGTCGGTCGGTTGGTTGTTGATTGTTGATTGTTGATTGTTGGTTGTTGCAGGTTCAACTGACTGGCTTCAGTGGTCCAAGAATTTCATGGTTTATCCCTAATCGCCTCCTAAATTCCCCGCAAACAATCCCCGTCGCCACTGCTGCGTTCAACGACTCCGCATGATGATCTCTATCGGAAGGGTAAAATGGGATCGTTAACTGATGCGTAATGAAATTTGTAACCTTATCTGAGATGCCATGGGCTTCGCTCCCAATCACTATGATCCCGTTGGATGTAATCTCTGCTCCAAACAGGTCCTCCCCCTCCAGCATCAAACCATAAACATGCACCTCGCTACCAACAGTCGGGAAAAAGTTGCTAAGTTCAACATAGTTTACCCTCACACGGGCAATGGAGCCCATGGTAGCCTGTACCACCTTCGGATTAAATAGATCTACACAGCCATGCGAACAAATGATCTGACCAATCCCAAACCAGTCAGCTATCCGGATAATTGTTCCCAGGTTTCCCGGGTCCTGGATGCCATCCAGTACCAGTGTGAGGTTCTCCAGCCAGGGGGTTGTATCCAACAACTCTTCCGGCATCTCAACAAGAGCCAAAACAGGACTGGGCGTTGAGAGTGCCGTGATACGTTCCATCTCAAAAGGCTTAACCTCCTCAACCAGTATGTTCTCTGGTGTTGGGTGCTCCTTGATCCACTCCCCATTGGCATATATCTGCCGAATAGGAAAGTAGCTCCCGGTCAACTCAAGAACCAGCTTCGATCCCTCGGCAACAAAACACCGATGGATATCCCTGTACTTCTTCTGCTTCAGGGACTGCACAAACTTTATCTGGGATTTCGAGATCATACTAATAGCTGTTTGCTATTCGCTGTTCGCTGTTAGCCAGTAAAGAAAAGCGAATTGCTAAAAGCTAAAAGCGAGCTGCGAGCTGCTAAAAGTACGAAATAAAATGACTTGGGTTATTCAGCAAAAACCTCAAAGCCGATCTCAACAGCTACATCCTTATGCAGGTTGATCTTGGCCTTGTAACTTCCCAGCTCTTTGATATGCTCGTGATCCACATGGATCTTTTTTCTGTCGATATCAAAGTTGTGCTGTTCCTTTAATGCTTGCGCAATCTGGATTGCATTTACTGAACCGAAGATTTTTCCGTTCTCGGCAGCTTTTGCACCGATCTTCACAACTAGTTTCTCCAATTGCTTGGCCAGATCTGAAGCCTGAGTCTGAATCTTTTCAGCTTTGTGGGTCTGCTGTTTCTTGTTTTCGGCCAGAATCTTCTTGTTCGTTTCCGTTGCAAGAATAGCTATCCCTTGTGGGATTAGATAATTGCGGGCAAATCCCGGTTTTACTGTCACCAATTCATTGGCATATCCCAGATTGGACACGTCCTGTTTTAAAATCACTTCCATCTCTTCTCCTCCTTATTTTAACAAGTCAGCCACATAGGGTAATAACGCCAGATGACGGGCTCTTTTCACTGCCTGAGCCACTTTCCTCTGGTACTTGGTTGAGGTGCCGGTAATACGGCGGGGCAGAATCTTTCCCTGTTCGTTGATAAACTTCAACAGGAAGACACCATCCTTGTAGTCGATGTATTTGATTCCACTTTTCTTAAAACGGCAATATTTTTTCTTTTTGGTATCTACTGCGATGGGAGTTAAATACCTGATTTCTCCTGATTGCTGTGCGCTCATCTTTTTCGTTTTTAAGGTGTTTACTCCGTTACAGCTTCTGCGTTCATAGCTTTTGCCTTAGCCCGTTTCTTCTCATTATAAGCAATTGAATGCTTATCGAGGACCACGGTAAGGAACCGCAGGATCCGCTCATCCCGCTTGAAGGAAACTTCCCACTCACGGATAATAGTTGGATCGGCTTTGAACTCAATCAGGTGATAAAACCCGGTGCTCTTTTTCTGGATCGGATAGGCAAGTTTGCGCAATCCCCAGCTGTCCTCAAAGATAATCTCAGCGTCCTTCTCTTTTAGGAACTTCTGATACTTTTCTACCGTTTCCTTCATCTGTTCATCAGACAAAACGGGAGTCATAATGAAAACGGTTTCGTATTGGTTTGGCATTGTTTGTTGGTTGTTAATGAATGTATCGGTTTTTAAAAGGGAGTGCAAAGGTAGAAGTTTAATTTAAGATTACAAAATTAAAACTACCGCGTAAGCCGAAACCCCCTCTTCTCTTCCTATAAACCCAAGAGTTTCGCTTGTTTTGGCTTTGATGGAAAGGCTTCCGGGAGAAATTCCCATTACATCGCTGAGAATATGTAGCATTTCAAAGACATATTTGCTGATCTTCGGGGTTTGAAGAACAACAGTTGAGTCAATGTTTCCAATAGAATATCCGCTCTCCCTGATCAGGTCACAGGTTTTTTTGAGGAGGATCTTACTGTCTATCCCCTTAAATTCATCTGAAGTATCCGGAAAATGAGTTCCGATATCACCCAGAGCAGCTGCACCTAAAAGTGCGTCACAGATCGCATGAATAAGCACATCGGCATCGGAATTACCAACTGAACCCTTCGTATGGGGTATAAGTATACCCCCAAGCCAGAACTCCTTCCACTCCTCCAGCCTGTGCGTATCAAAACCAAAACCAATCCGTGGAACCATATTCGCTGTTCGCTGTTCGCTGTTCGCTGTTCGCTGTTCGCTATTCGCTATTCGCTATCTCTCAACTTCCCTAATTTCCTAATTTCCTAATTTCCCAATTTCCTAATTTCCCAATTTCCCAATTTCCTAATTTCCCAATTTCCTAATTTCCTACTTCTCCTTATCCCTCGCCCCTACCTTGTCAAAGTTAAAGAGGAGGGTAAACT
>Ga0268284_1000242_pt1 | contig 45378 bp, 35 predicted proteins | sample saktaG_14_FD_190137 | JGI IMG/M metagenome (GOLD analysis project Ga0268284, IMG submission 190137) | Saline water microbial communities from Sakinaw Lake, British Columbia, Canada - sak_2013_06_06_40m | ecosystem: Environmental > Aquatic > Non-marine Saline and Alkaline > Saline ...
GGGGCTGAGATTTATCAACGACTGAATCTTTCCCGTCAAATTCCTGTCCGGTTCCTTAATGATGCTACCTGTTTTGCCGTTGGAGAGGCCTGGATGGGACCGGCTGCTGCGTATAAGCGGAGTATGGCCATAACCCTTGGTACCGGGTTTGGGTCGGCTTTCCTGGATGACGGCATCCCTGTAGAAGAGGGCAATGAAGTACCGGAAAGCGGTTGTGTGTATCACCTTCCATTTGGGAGCAGCAATGCCGATGATCATTTTTCCTCCCGTTGGTTCAAACGAGTCTATGAAGAACGCTTCTCCAGGGAGAGTTGCGGCGTAAAAGAGATGTCGATGGAAGCTGAAGAAAATCCAGAAGTAAGAGCTATCTTCACTGAATTCGGACAGAACCTGGGAAATTTTCTTGCACCATGGTTGGTTCGCTTCCGGGCCGGATGTCTCACCATCGGAGGAAATATCTCCCGCGGTTATCATCTCTTTGAGAACCCTTTCCGAGTATCTCTCCTTTCGCATAACTGCGATACTGAGGTTTTCCTTTCGACTCTTGGGGAAGATGCCGCCATTGCTGGTAGCGCCAGGCTTACCGATGATTCCTTCTATCTGAATTTACCATTCATCTCCAACAAATAATTCGTTTATGGAAACCAACAAACTGAAGTATTCGCACCTTCTCCCTGTTCTGATGTCGTTTATGGTCATGAGTTTTGTCGACCTGGTGGGCATTGGTGTCGACCGAATTAGTAAGGATATGGCTCTCAGTGCAACCATGGGTCAGCTTATCCCCTCTGCTGCATTTCTCTGGTTCCTGCTCCTTTCTGTTCCTACTGGCATCCTCCAGGCCCGCATCGGTAAACGCCACATGCTTAACATCGGGATGGGAATCACCGCACTCGGGATGTTTCTACCCTTTTTCACAGACTCTTTCGGAATGGTCCTGGTGGGATTTTCCCTGCTGGGAATCGGGAATACTATTGTGCAGGTCTCTGCCAATCCCCTGTTGGTGGACGTCGTGACCGGGCAAAAGGTCTCGAGCTTCATGAGTTTTTCACAGTTCATCAAAGCGGTGGGGTCGATGATGGGTGCACCCTTGGCCGCCCTTTTCGCCATACAATTCGGGAACTGGGAACTGATCTTCCTGGTATTCGGGATCGTCTCCATCCTGTCCGCACTTTGGCTTGGGAGTGTAAAGATTCCGGAAAGAGGTCAGGAGGGTCAGGAGGGTCAGAAAGTGACATTTTCGAGTGCTTTCAAATTGCTTGGCAATGGTTTTATTCTCCTGATGGTGCTTTCGATCTTTGTGGTAGTTGGCATAGATGTTGGCTTTAATTCCAACTCCGGTCAGTTTCTGATCAAACATTTCGGTATTGAATCAACCGCTGCCGAATCGGGCCGAAGCATCTACTTCTTCGGCCGTATGCTCGGCACATTCCTGGGAGCCATTCTGCTAACCAAACTCTCTCCAAAAAAATTCTTCATCTGGACTACCGTCCTGGGCATCGTTGCTCTTCTTGTTATCCTTTTGTCTAAGGAACACTATATGGCCTGGATCCTTGTATTTGTGATCGGGTTGGCCGTTGCAAACATCTGGCCTCTGGTATTTTCGATTACCATCGAAAAATTCCCTGACCGCGCCAACGAGGTCTCCGGACTGATGATGATGGCGATTTGCGGTGGCGCTGTAATCCCGCTGCTGATGGGATGGATCACCGACATGAGCGGAACCATCACCGGGATGGCCGTACTGATTGCCTGCATGGTGTATCTGCTGGGGGTAGCGATCTACTCGCTAAAAAAATAGCGAGAAGCGAGAAGCGAAATTTTACGAAACCACGGTTCCTATCTTCTCTCCTTTTACCACCCTCTTCAGGTTTCCGGGAGTATTCATATTGAATACAACGATCGGGAGGTTGTTCTCCTTGCAAAGGGTGAAGGCGGTGAGGTCCATGATCTTGAGCCCATTTTCGTAGGCTTCTTCGAAACTCAGGGTATCGAACTTTGTCGCAGTGGGATCCTTTTCGGGATCGGCTGTATATACACCATCTACGCGTGTTCCTTTGAGTATGACATCGGCTTTGATCTCCACAGCACGAAGGGCGGAAGCTGTGTCGGTGGTAAAGTATGGATTTCCTGTCCCTCCGCTGATGATAGTCACATAGCCCTGTTCCAGGTATTCAACAGCTCTGGAGCTGCTCATCCGTTCGACAATGGGATCGATGGCAATACCACCAAGCAGCTTTGACCTGATGCCCAATTTCCCTAGAGCATCTTGCAAAGCCATGCTGTTGATCACTGTGGCAAGCATACCCATGTAGTCGCCCTGGGCGCGATCAACACCGTCAGCTGAGCCTTGAATGCCCCGGAAGATATTTCCACCGCCGATCACAATGGCTACTTGAACGTTTTCATCCACGATTGATTTAATCTCGGTGGCATATTCTGCCAAACGTTTTGGATCGATGCCATAGCCCTGCGAGCCTTCAAGGGCTTCGCCGGAGAGCTTCAAAAGGATTCTTGTATACTTCATAAGGTTCATTTTAGTCCTTCATCATTGCCCTGCTCCATGGCAATTCTTATATTTCTTCCCACTACCACACGGGCAGGGGTCGTTCCGACCTACTTTTTTCTCTACCATTACAGGCTGGGGTTTGCTTCTCTCCTGTGTGTTCGAATGTGACTGAGAGAGAAGGTCGGAGCGCTCTTCTTTCAACCGATGCCGGTCCATTTTGCGCGTTTGAGCCTCCTGCACATTATCGGCACGCATCGGAACATCACATTTGATGAGAAAGGAGATGATCTCCTTGTTGGTCCGCATCATCATCGCTTTAAACAGCTCGAACGACTCAAATTTGTAGATCAGTAACGGGTCCTTCTGCTCATAGGCGGCATTCTGGACAGATTGCTTCAAGTCGTCCATCTCGCGGAGGTGTTCTTTCCAGGCGTTATCAATCATCCCAAGCACAATGCTCTTTTCAATGGAGAGAACGACCTCTTTGCCTTTGTCATCAAATGCTTTCTTCAGGTTGGCGACAGCCTGCATCGACTTAATCCCATCGGTTACAGGGATGGCAATATTCTCATACCGGGTATCATTTTCAAGGACATTTTTCACAACCGGAAAAACCCGCTGGGCAATGCTGTTGTTTTTCTCCTTATATCGCTTGTAGGTGGCTTCATAAATAGTTGTAGTCAGGTTGTCGCTGTTTCCTGATGCGAATTCTTTCTCCGTGACGGGACATTCGATGGCAAACTCCTTCAACAACTCCATCTTCAGTCCCCCAAAGTCGTTGGAGTCTTGAAATTCCATCACCGTAGATTCGCAAACATCATAAATCATGTTAGCAATATCAACAGCCAGCCTATCCCCAAACAAGGCATGATGGCGCTTTTTATAAATTGCCTCCCGTTGGATGTTCATCACGTCATCGTACTCCAACAGTCTTTTCCGGATGCCGAAGTTATTCTCCTCTACCTTTTTCTGAGCCCGCTCTATCGACTTGGAGATCATGCTGTGCTGAATCACTTCACCATCTTCAATGCCCATGGTATCCATGATCTTAGCTATCCTTTCTGAGCCAAACATCCGCATCAGGTCATCCTCGAGAGTTACAAAAAACTGCGAGCTTCCAGGGTCCCCCTGGCGACCAGACCGGCCTCTGAGCTGACGGTCAACCCGCCTGGACTCATGTCGTTCAGTGCCGATGATAGCCAAACCACCGGCCTCTTTCACCCCTTTTCCAAGTTTGATGTCGGTACCACGTCCTGCCATGTTGGTGGCAATAGTAACGGTACCTGCTTTACCTGCTTCTGCAACGATATCAGCCTCCTTTGCATGAAGTTTGGCATTAAGCACGTTATGTGGAACATTGACCCGTTTCAGCATTCGGCTGAGGAGTTCAGAAGTCTCCACCGATGTGGTACCAACCAGCACTGGGCGCCCTTTCTGCACCAGGTCCTCAATTTCTGCAATGACTGCGTTAAACTTCTCCCTTTTGGTTTTATAGACAAGGTCTTCCCTGTCGTCACGCACAATCGCTTTGTTTGTAGGGATTACTACAACGTCGAGCTTATAGATATCCCAGAGCTCACCGGCTTCTGTCTCTGCCGTTCCTGTCATACCTGCCAACTTGTTGTACATCCTGAAATAGTTCTGCAAGGTGACAGTGGCATAGGTTTGGGTTGCAGCTTCAATCTTGACGCTCTCTTTTGCTTCAATCGCCTGGTGTAGTCCGTCGGAATACCTTCTACCTTCAAGGATACGTCCCGTCTGTTCATCTACGATCTTCACCTTGTTGTCCATCACCACATATTCGACATCTATTTCAAAGAGAGCATACGCTTTGAGTAGTTGATTCACTGTATGAACACGTTCGGATTTAATCGCATAGTCGCGTATCAGCGCACTCTTTTTCTCCAAAAGTTCCGATTCTTTCAGGTCATGTTTGTCCAGTTCCGCCAGTTCAGAACCGATATCGGGGAGAATATAGAAGTTGGCCTCCTCGTAGGACTCTGTCAGCAGGTCAATCCCCTGTTCGGTAAGCTCGATTGTGTTGTTTTTCTCATCAATGACAAAATAGAGTACATCGTTGATGACATGCATGTTTTTCGCCTGTTCCTGCAAATAGAAATTGTATGTTTTCTGCATCTGCGCTTTCATGCCAGGTTCACTGAGGAACTTGATAAGGGCTTTGTTCTTTGGAAGGCCATGATGGCAGCGAAGCAACTGCTCTCCCGCTTTCCGCATATTGTCATCGTTTGTTTCGTCTGATGCCAGGGTTTTAGCATCGGCGAGAAGCTTGGTTACCAGATTTCGCTGAGCGTTGTACAGCTTTGTTACCTGTGGTTTTAGTTCATCAAAAAGCTGGTTCTCTCCTTTAGGTGTTGGACCTGAGATGATCAAGGGAGTTCGGGCATCGTCGATAAGAACCGAGTCAACCTCATCCACTATCACATAGTTGTGCTTCCGCTGTACCAGCTCCTCCGGCAAACTGGTCATGTTATCCCGAAGGTAGTCAAATCCGAATTCGTTGTTGGTCCCATAGGTAACATCGGCCAGATATGCATTTCTTCTAGCTTCTGAGTTGGGTTCGTGCTTGTCGATGCAGTCCACTTTAAGTCCATGGAACTCGAAAAGCGGTCCCATCCATTCCGAGTCGCGTTTTGCCAAGTAATCGTTGACCGTTACAATATGCACTCCTTTCCCGGGAAGGGCATTGAGGTACACCGGCAGCGTTGCGACGAGTGTTTTTCCTTCACCGGTAGCCATCTCGGCAACCTTTCCTTGGTGCAACACGATTCCACCGATTAGCTGGCAATCGTAATGAACCATATCCCACCGGATCATGTTTCCTCCTGCCAACCAGGAACTTTTGAATTTTGCTTTGTCACCGACGATTTCCACTCCAGGCCTCATGGTAGCCAGGTCGCGATCCATTTGTGTGGCTGTTACTTCCAGGTACTCATTGTCGACAAGTCGACGGGCCGTTTCACGAATCACAGCAAAAACTTCAGGCAAAATTTCATTGAGCACCTCCTGGGTCAGCTCATAACTCTCCTTCTCAAGTTTGTCCTGCGTAGCATACATCTTCTCCTTCTCTTCGATATCAATCTCTTCAGAATCGATCAACAGATTTAGCTCGTCAATCTCTTTCTCTTTTGGGGCAATATACTCCTGTATTCGTTTCCTGAATTCATGCGTTTTGGCACGCAATTCATCGTTGGAGAGGGAGTGGAGGGTTTTGTCGATCTCAACTGAACTGTTAACCACCGGCTGGATCTCCTTGATATCCCTGTCGGATTTACTCCCGAGCATCTTTTTTACAAAACCAAACATGATATATTTTCTTTCTTTTCTATCAATGAATAAGATCTTCAATCAACTTCTCCAGTCCTTCACCTGGACTGGGAGCAGGCGCCTGAACAATGTTTCCCTCTTTATCTATCATCACATACAACGGGTAGGCTCGCACCTCATAATCCACCAGCAAATCGGTATTATCGGAGAAATGGAGAAGTGTCCATGCAAATTCCGGTTTGATCATGGCAAAATAATTCATCTTGATCCAGTACCTATCAGTACAGATGCTGATAAATTCTACCTTGTCTTTATACTTTTCATATAGTGGCACTTCCAATTCCATTTCTGCCAGACAACCCTGACAAAAAGTGGTCCAGAAATTCAGGACTACAGGTTTCCCAAGGAAATCCTTCAACGAATGAGACTTGTCCTTTCCCCGACCAATCAGAGTAAAATCGGGGGCTGGAGTTCCCTGGCGAAGTTTGGTCACCTTCTCTTTCATATTCGCTGCAACAACCCGGTTCATCTCCCACGGGCTCTCCTTGCTGATGGTATTGAAAATTTCAATAATCGGGTCCTGCAGCCCGGGGTTGGAGTAGAAAAGCTCAAACAATCCTTTCAGCAGAACCAATTCACGGAGGTCTTCATTTTTTAACACCGAATCGGCAGCCAGGGTCTTCATCAGTTTCGGGTATGGTGCCACACCTTTGATTATTGGTGTCAGGTCAATTTTCCGAAGGATATCTGAAGAAGCAGTCATGTATTTGGTGAAGTAATTGTTAAAAAACTGCATGTACTCCACATTGTAATATAGAACAGGCTGGTCAATGAAGTAGGATTTGGCCAGATTGTAATGACCTGCAGCACGAGCTATCTGCTCCAAACCAGCAGTTTTGTACCGCATGTAATTTTGGGAATAGGGTTGATCAATTCCCTTATACGAGCCATTCACCTGAATGCGGAAGGTATCCAGGTAATTTTTTTTATGCTCCAGGTAGAGCACATTGAAATTATCAAGCAAAAACTGGTTGTATTTGTCGTCATAGGCATTGATCCAGATATTCAATTCATTATCGCCCAGATTGATCAGCTCGATCTCCAGATTCTGTGAGAGAATAAATGGGTTGACCTCCAGGTTATCGGTGTAATTAATCGGGGCCAGTTTCATCTTATATGTCTTGCCGGGTTGCATATATAGGGCGGACCGATGAAGGTCAATTGCTAACGCAATGTAGGAGATTGTTGGGAGGTCAAATGTCACAGAGAAGTTTCCCATTGTATCGATAACACATTCAATTACCTTCTTTTCCGTGAAGGTGATAAGGTCTCCCCAGGTAATCAGCTTGATAGTTTTCCCTTCGGCTCCGATGGCGGATCCGGTGATGGTGACAGGCTGTGAATAAGCAGAAAGAAAAAACGAGATAAGGGTAATGAAAGAAAATAAGTTTATTAAAGATTGGCGATTCATTGGGATTAAGTCATTAGTTTACAATTACCCCTAAATCCCCTGAAGGGGACTTACTCCCCCCTTTAGGGGGCCGGAGGTTAATCTTTTAATTCGTCATTCGTCATTCGTCATTCGTCATTCGCTTAATGTTTCCGGGACAAACTGGCTGATATCTCCTCCATTCCTGTGAATCTCGCGAACAATGGAGGAGTTAAGGGCGCTATATTCCGGAACGCTAAGCAGGAAAATAGTTTCCAGATCGGGCATCATAGCAAGGTTCATCAGACCAATCCCTCGTTCAAAATCAAAATCGGCAGCAGTTCTGAGTCCTCTGAGGATATAATTAGCTCCCGACTTGCGGCAAAAATCGATCGTGAGTCCCGTGTAATGCTCCACCCGGATTCGGGGCTCTCCGGCAAAAACCTCTTTTAACCAGGTCATCCGTGTTTCAAGAGGAAAATACCCACTCTTTTCGGAGTTTTCTCCAATGGCAACCACGATGGTATCAAACAGAGGCAATGCCCTGTGAATAACCGACTCATGGCCTCGTGTAATGGGATCAAAAGAACCTGGGAAAACAGCTATTTTGCTCATATAAAATCTTTACAGAACAAAGATACAAAAAGGGAAGGAACAAACTTATTCAAAGGTGAGGGAGAGCTGGAAGATTTTCGAGTTTAGTTTGGCAATACCGTCGGTATAGATATTGTTTTCACGCGTCAGAATATCCATGAGTCCATACATCATTTTAATCTCGATTCCAAATTTAAACCATTCGTTGTAGAAGTCAAATCCAATTCCCGCTTCCACATATAAGTCATTCTGGTTGAATTTCACAATTTTAATAAGTTCGTTTTTCTGCTCCCTTTTTTTCGCCTGGGAGGCAAGGTCGAGGGTATATTGAACTCCAGTCATCAGGTAGGTACGGAAGTTTTTATAGCGTTTCGACTTGTATTTCAATTCAATGGGAAAGTTGATATAGGTGGAGGGAATTTTTTTGGTGATGCTGATAATGGTTGTATCTCCTCCCTTGAATGTTTCGAGGTTGTAAACGATGTTGCGGTCACCGAAAGCAAGTGAAGGGATAAATCGGAGGTTAAAGTGGTCTCCCATCCGCATGTCGCTAATAATGCTGATTACGAAGCCAGGCGTAGGGACTCCTTCGATGGAGAGGATCAATGCAGAGTCAGGGAGAGGAAGGATATCGGGGATATAAGTATAGTCCCACATCCGGGTATTCAGGTCGGCAATTGGCTTGATTGTGACATAGCTCAGGTTGGCTCCCAGTATGAAGCCGAAATGAAATTTGTCGTTGTCGTAGGTAGGCATATTGGGAACGCCAAACCGTTGTGCCGATCCTTTGTCAGGATGTATAGCAACCGCGAGAAATATCAGGAAGAGGATGTAAATCGATTTTTTCAACGAAAGGGTTCTAAATTTTAGATAGGACTAACGTGGGTAAGTCTCTTTTATTTTGATTTTCCGGGGCAAAGGTAATTATTTTTCAGCGCAATAGAGGGTTGCGATACCCCCTGAAAACCGGATTTGTCTCAGTTTCTGGAGTCCCACTTCCTGGAGGATGGAAAGGAATGCTCCACCACTTGGGAAAGCAGCAACTGTCTCTGGGAGATAGGTGTAAGCTTGATGATGCCTGGAGATCAGCTTCCCGAATAACGGGATAATCACTTTTGAGTAGAATGAATAGAGTGGTTTCATCGGGAAGGTATCGGGATGAGAGAATTCAAGGACCAGCATCAATCCACCGGGTTTCAGCACCCGCTTCATCTCCTGTAATCCTCCATTCAGATCTTCGAAATTCCTGACACCGAAAGCCACCATAACTACATCATAAGTTGCATCATCAAATGGAATCCGTTCAGCTTCTCCCTCCCTGAAAGAGATCATCGATGAGAGTTCTCTCGAATTGACTTTTCTCCTGCCAACCTCCATCATGGGCTGAGAGATATCGACTCCATCGATGTGTTTCGGATGAAGTTTGGCAACTGCAATAGCCAGATCTCCGGTTCCGGTTGCCATATCCAGGATCTGCAAAGACGAAAGTTGTTGATCAAACCGTTTCCGGATCTCTTTGATGACACGTCTTCTCCAGATATGATCAATTCCAAAAGAGAGAAAGTGGTTGAGAAAATCGTACCTGAATGAGATTTCATCAAACATGGACCGTACCGATTCTTTATTAGGTGACATAAAACAAAAGTAATAAAAAGAGGCTGTCAGATTACCTATCCAACAGCCTCATTGTTTTTCAGGGGTTGATTTCTATGCGCCTAACTGTAAGCGCTTGAAAGCAATCACTTTCAGATCTTTATCATGTTCACTGATATGTTGTCCAACAGTTTTCTTGGTATCCTTGATAAACTCCTGGTTAACCAGCGTATTCTCTTTGAAGAACTTGTTCAGCTTGCCCAGTGCGATCTTCTCAAGCAACTCTTCAGCTTTCCCTTCCTGGCGTGCCTGCTCTTTTCCAATCTCGATCTCACTGTCAATAATTGTCTGATCAACATCCTCTTTGTCAATGGCAATCGGATTCATGGCAGCAACTTGCATGGCGATTTCACGTCCGAGTTCATCAATGCCGGCAACATCTCTCTTGTTGAACCCAACGAGTGTAGCCAGTCTGTTTCCATGATGATTGTATGCAAACACGATAGGGGCTTCAATCGATTCAAACCCAGCAACCTGCATTTTTTCTCCTGTTTTTCCCAGGAGTTCATTGAGTTTTTCATCCACTGTAAGTGCTCCAACTTTCAGGGGGAGAAGTGCTGAGGCATCAGTAAGTTTATTGTTGATTCCAAGATCCAGGATATCAATGGAGAATTGGACAAACTCAACATTTTTTCCAACAAAATCGGTTTCACAACTCACCATTGCAATGGCACCAAAACTTTTATCAGCCGTGGTTTTTGCCACAACATAGCCTTCATTAGCTTCGCGATCGGCCCGTTTGGCTGCAACTTTTTGTCCTTTTTTCCGAAGGTAATCTACCGCCAGGTCAAAATCCCCATTGTTCTCCTGCAAAGCTTTTTTGCAATCCATAATTCCTGCGCCGGTCATCTGGCGCAACTTATTCACATCTGCTGCTGTAATGTTCATTTTTTATTGATTCTGGTTCGAAAATATAATTTTGTCGATGAAACTGTTTGTTTCGGGTTTCCTTATCGCTTTGATCTTCCTGCCGGTTTGGTTATACGTTTCCGAGGTGATTTGGATGTATCAGATTCCTTGTCTTCTGTTCCTTTCAGCTTGGTAAGTTTTGGGTCGCCGATATCTTTGCGAATGATTTTAATACCATCTTCATCGAAATCGTCGCCATCCATCCGAGCGTCAAAATCGTCATCTCCACCCTCTTCCAGTTCATCTTCGGCAGCTTTCTTATCGCGATCAAGTTTACGTTCAACCATTCCCTCTTCGATAGCATTCAACATGATGTCCACGATCAGTGAGATTGATTTGGATGCATCGTCGTTTGCCGGAATCGGAAAATCAACCAAACGTGGATCGGAATTAGTATCAACGATAGCGAAGGTTGGGATATTGAGCTTTCTAGCCTCTGCCAAGGCAATATGTTCTTTCAGGATATCAACAATAAACAGAGCGGCAGGCAAGCGGTTCAGATCGGCGATACTCCCAAGGTTCTTCTCCAGCTTGGCACGTTCACGTGTGATGGTAAGACGCTCCTTTTTAGAGAGGTTATCATACGATGGGCTGCTCACCAGTTTATCGATGGATGCCATCTTTCTGACAGCTTTCCTGATGGTGGCAAAGTTGGTTAGCATACCACCCGGCCAACGCTCGGTCATGTAAGGCATGTTGATTCGCTTCACCTTTTCGGCTACGAGATCTTTTGCTTGCTTTTTAGTAGCAACGAAGAGGATCTTTTTCCCTGATTTGGCAATCTGCTTCATTGCAGCAGCTGCTTCATCGATCTTTGCCATGGTTTTGTATAGATCAATAATGTGGATCCCGTTACGTTCCATGAAAATATAAGGAGCCATGCTCGGGTTCCATTTCCGCTTCAGGTGACCGAAGTGAACACCGGCATCAAGCAATTCATTAAAAGTCGTTCTCGGCATAATAGTACAGATAAAATATTAACGTTTGCTGAATTGGAATCTTTTCCGGGCTTTCTTTTGCCCAAATTTCTTACGTTCCACCATTCGGGGATCTCTGCGGAGAAGTCCTTTTGCCTTAAGGGCTGGGCGCATCTCTTCGTTGATTTTGCAGAGGGCGCGTGAAAGTGCAAGCGCCATCGCTTCAGACTGTCCTTTGACTCCACCACCATCGAGGTTGACTTTCACATCGTATTTTCCTACGGTCTCCGTAACCTCAAAGGGTTCAGTTGCTTTGTATTGCAGGATGGAGGTCGGAAAATATTCTGCAAAATCCCGTCCGTTGACTGTGATAGTTCCCTTGCCTTCCTGGAGGTAGATCCGTGCAATGGCAGTCTTTCTTCTGCCAATGGTATTGATAACGTCCATATTACTTGATTGTATTTAGATTGATTTCTTTGGGTTGTTGTGCCTCGTGTGGGTGAGTAGTGCCCGCATATACATAGAGGTTCCGGAAGAGGTCATTGCCAAGGCGATTTTTGGGAAGCATCCCTTTGACCGCCGACTCAATGACAGCACGTGGATTCTTTGCAAGTAGTTCCTGCGGCGTACTTTTGCGCTGCCCGCCCGGGTAACCAGTGTGACGGAGGTACACCTTGTCGGTCAGCTTTTTCCCCGTCAGCTTAATCTTCTCGGCGTTGATGATAACCACGTTATCCCCGCAATCAACATGCGGTGTGAAACTTGGTTTCAGCTTGCCTCTCAGAATCATTGCTACTTTGGATGCCAGTCGTCCCAGCACCTCATCTTCTGCATTGATCAACACCCACTCTTTGGTTACCGTTTCCTTGTTGGCGCTGATAGTTTTGTAACTTAACGTATTCATGGATTTCGTTTAAAAAAGGGGTGCAAAAATACAATGAATAAAAATCTCCTGCAAGAGAACCTACTTTAAAAAGTAATATTTTTTGGATTATGGTTTGTTTTGTGACATTTTGTTTAGTTTTGTGATGGGGGTCATGGGGTGATGGGGTCATGGGGTGATGAAGGGATGCCGGTTGCCTGTTGCCTGTTGCCGGATGCCTGATGGCTTATACCTAATATTTGACATATGAAGTTCATAATTGAGACGCTTTCATTTGAGCAATTCCTCGAGATAGTGGGAGATCGGGAGTCTCTTGACCTGTACCGGGAGGTGCCCTTTCCGAACTATGGATATGAAAAGCTCCTTAGCCTGTTTCATCAGTTTTGCCTGGTAGGTGGCATCCCCAACGTGGTTGAGTTATTTATAGTACACCGAAACATCCACCGATTGTCTTCACTCTATGACAAGAACCTGGAGAGACTATTCTCTAAAGCTGCTTCTATTGGCACAATGCAAAAAACCAGTGATCGACTCATCCAGATATACCAGGATGCATTCCCCTTTGCAGCAACTAGAATTAAATACAAGGGCTTCAGCGATGAAAGGTTTCGCAGCAGGGAGGTAAGCAACGTGTTTCGCCTGTTACAGGAACATGGACTTATCCAACTCCTCTTTCCTGCAATTAATCCCATTCTGCCGTTGGAAGTCGATAAAAGCAGATCGCCCCGGATTCAGTTACCCGATACTGGTTTAGTTAACTATTTTACCGGGATTCAGGAAGCACTTTCAGGCCAGGAGGATCTATCAGCAATTTTCAACAGGCAGATTTCACTGCATATTGTGGCGCAAGAGCTTATGCACAATGCACATACACTAACTGACGAGAAAATTGGATTACAAGGAGATTCTTCACTACATTTCTGGGTAAGAGATAAAACGCAGTCCTCTGCTGAAGTCGATTTCGTGATAGGATACAACGACCTGATGATCCCGGTGGAGGTGAAGAGAGGTGAGCCAGGCCGGTTACGTTCATTGCATCAGTTTATAGAAGCCGCGCCACATCCTTTCGCCGTAAGGCTCTATGCTGGTCCTCTTATGGTAAAAGAGGCTAATACAGTTGAAGGCAAAACATTTTACCTGATGAGCCTACCCTATTTCTTAGCAGGGAAGATCCGGGAGCATCTGGAGGGGTTTATTAAATTTGTGGGGAGTTAGGGAGGAAGGTAGGGAAATATGAAATTAGGAAATTAAGAAATATGAAATATGTGATCAGGAATACGTTATCCCGAACAATCATAATCTCCCTGTTTGCCATTGCCATGGGTTTTCTGGAGAGTGCTGTGGTGGTTTATCTGAGGGCGATCTACTATCCTGAAGGGTTTGCGTTCCCATTGAAAATCATTGAAGGACCAATTGCAGTTACTGAAATCATCCGGGAAGCCGCCACAATGATCATGTTACTTACTGTGTGCATGCTGGCTGCCAAGCGGTGGATCATCCGGTTCGCATGGTTCATCTATATGTTCGCAATCTGGGATATCTTTTACTATGTGTTTCTCTGGTTAATTCTTGGATGGCCAGAATCACTGCTTTCATGGGATATTCTTTTCCTGATCCCTACCACATGGGCGGGACCGGTAATTGCTCCTGTGATCAACTCTTTCACGATGATCCTGCTGGCCGGGGTGATAATCCAAGCGGACAATCGGACAAATGAAAAGCAAATGGCGAATAGCGAAATTCGAACAGCGAATAGCGAACAGCGAATAGCGAATGGCGAAAAGCAAACAGGCGGACCGGTAAGGCTGACAGTATTTGAATGGGGAATCCTGTTAGCCGGCTCCCTAATTACCATCCTGGCCTATATTCTTGATTATTCGACCTACATGCTCAAACGATTTTCCTTTGTCGAGTGGTTCAGTTTATCCAATAAACAAGTAGTCCTGGAACAGGCAGCCGCCTATGTCCCCATTTCATTTAACTGGATCCTCTTTTCGTCCGGAACTACACTATTTTTCATTGCGATCGGGTTGTTCATCAGAAGGTTTTTAAATTCAACCGGAAAAGATTTACCACATTAGGCACATAGGCATATTTAACGAAATAGCGAAATAGCGAAATATCAGTACTTTTGCATTCCCTACTAAACCATATCCGCATGTCTATCACAGTTGATCATATCACCAAATTATACGGTTCACAAAAAGCTCTTGACGATATTTCCCTTGAGATCAAACCGGGAGAAGTTGTCGGGTTGCTCGGACCTAATGGTGCTGGAAAAAGCACCCTGATGAAGATTCTTACATGCTATATCCCACCCACCTCCGGCGATGCTTCGGTGTGTGGATTTGATGTCATGGAACAATCGATGGAGGTTAGGAGACGTGTTGGGTACTTGCCTGAGAACAATCCACTTTATACAGATCTGTATGTGATGGAGTTTCTGGAGTTTATGGAGGGAATAACGCATGGGCTGAAAAGTCAGAAGTCAGAAGTTAGAAGTACGAAGACAAGGACGAAGGACGAAGTTAGAAGTAGTATTTCCGCTGAGCGGATAAAAGAGGTAATCAATCTTACCGGGTTGGAGTCCGAACAGCATAAGAAGATCGGAGCATTGTCGCGGGGTTACCGCCAGCGGGTTGGACTAGCCCAGGCGTTGCTGCATGATCCCGAGGTATTGATCCTGGATGAACCGACATCGGGGCTGGACCCGAATCAACTGGTTGAGATCCGGAACCTTATTCAGTCGATTGGCAGAGAAAAGACGATTATCATGTCTACACATATAATGCAGGAGGTAGAGGCTATCTGCGACCGGACAATCATCATTCACAAAGGAAAAATCGTCGCCGACGACAAAACCCAAAATCTCCGCAAGATCGAATCTTCAAAGATCATTGTCAAGGTGGAGTTCGACAAACCTGTAACCCGCGAAGAACTGGTAAAGATCGTTGGGGTAAAAGAAGCCATCAATGCAAATTCCCATATCAAGCATCCAATATCCGGCATCTGGCATCTGGAATCTAAACCCTCCATCGACATTCGTCCGGCTATATTCAAGTTTGCCGTAGACAACAGTCTTACCGTCCTCTCTCTGCAACAAGATGAACATCGGCTGGAGGAGGTGTTTCAGGAGGTGACAAGAACGTGAGACGAAGGACGTCAGACGTGAGACGTATGACGTGAGACAGTGAGACGTGAGAGATGGAAAAATTTTTAACTCGTAATTCGTAATTCGTAATTGAAAAAAACGTAGTTTTGCCTCCACAGGGTGGAAAGATTTGATTGATTGCAACCACTGGAAAAAATGCTAAACCAACAGCCATTCCAACGATCAAATCCCTGCCCTTTCTTGAAGTTAACTAGTGATAAACTAAATACATTGTGATCATGGGATATTTATTTACATCGGAATCCGTTTCAGAAGGACATCCCGATAAGGTGGCAGATCAGATTTCTGATGCACTGCTTGATGAGTTTTTACGTTGGGATCCTGAATCTAAAGTTGCTTGTGAAACCTTTGTCACCACTGGCCTGGTAGTATGTGGAGGCGAAGTTAGAACAGAGGGATGGGTGGATGTGCAGGAGACAGCTAGGAAGGTGATCCGCAACATTGGATATACGAAAGCCGAATACCGTTTTGACAGTGAATCATGTGGTGTCATATCAACCATTCATGAGCAGTCGGCCGACATCAACCAGGGAGTGGTTCGCGAGAAGAAAGAGGAACAGGGAGCCGGCGACCAGGGGATGATGTTTGGTTATGCCTGCAGGGAGATGGATAACTACATGCCCCTCTCCAGCGAATTGGCTCACATTCTGCTCCAGGAACTGGCCGATATACGACGTGAAGGAAAACAGATGAAATACCTGAGACCCGACTCCAAATCGCAGGTCACTGTTGAATATGATGAAAGTGGTAAACCACTGCGGATTGACACAATCGTTATGAGCACGCAGCATGATGAATTCGTCCTGCCAAAGAACTCCTCTTTCAAAGCGTTGAAAGCTGCAGAGAAAGAGATGCAGGACAAAATTCGCGCTGATGTGGAAAAAATCCTGATCCCCAGAGTAAAGAAGACATTGCCAGCCAGGGTCAGGAAATTCTTTACCGACGATTTCAAACTATTTGTTAACCCTACCGGAAAGTTTGTCATCGGCGGCCCACATGGCGACACCGGTCTTACCGGCAGAAAGATTATTGTTGATACATACGGTGGTCACGGAGCTCATGGTGGAGGTGCTTTTTCGGGGAAAGACCCTTCAAAGGTCGACCGGTCCGCCGCTTATGCTGCCCGTCATATTGCCAAAAATATGGTTGCTGCAGGAATTGCCGATCAAGTGATGATCCAGGTTGCTTATGCTATCGGCGTTGCTCAGCCGGTAGGCCTCTATGTAAATACATACTGCACGGCTAATGTGATAGATAAAAACGGAAAGAAGCTAGCCGACAGTGATATTGCCAAACGGATCAACAAGGTCTTCGATATGCGGCCATACGCTATTATTGAACGTTTCGGACTCAAGAATCCAGTATTCCTTCCTACAGCTTCCTATGGCCATTTTGGCCGGGATCCTTTCACCAAATCTATTGATGTTTATTATCCTGTAAAGGGTTCCAAAGCGAAAAAAGGAAATGGCACTGCCAAAGAGGTATACCAGAAAACGGTCGATTTCTTCGCATGGGAGAAGCTCGATTACGTCGACAAATTAAAGAAGGAGTTCAAAATCTGATTCCGTTTGTGTTGTTTGTGCCCTGAGCAATCTAACCGTTAGTGGGAAACCACCAGTTTACGGATCGACTGGTTTCGGCCGTTGACAACCAGGCTGTAAAAATAGATTCCTTCGGAGAGATCCAATGTAGAAAAACGGGTAACCCCAGATCCGGTTAACTGAACCTCTTTCACGGTTGATCCAAGGACATTCCTCACCATTAAAATGGCGTTGGCGCTGGTCTCAACAGAGTAGTTGAAAGATGCCTGGGCAGAAGCCGGATTCGGATAAGCTGAGGAAAGTGTAGCAAGGTCTGTATGGTTCTCTATTCCTAAAGGATAGGCGTTGAAGAAAGATCTAAAGCTGATTGAATCATTTGGATTGGCTGCATCAAAAAATACATACCGGATGGCACTTTGACCTGCATGTGTCAAAGGTTCGTAGTCTCCTGAAAATGCATTGGTTGTTTCTCCGGGAGCTAATGTCATGAATCCAATTGAAACATAAATGTTTGACGGATAACAAACATCCCAGCAAAATGAGTTGTTGGTTTCCGGAACCATGCTGATCTCAACCTTTTTACACATGACGTCCATTGAGACTGCAGAATTGTTGGTTACACCAATGGTAGCAACGATCAATGTAGAGGAAGGTTCACCGGTAAATACAAGGGCTCCATCATTGGGAACCGGATTGCCGTCATATATCAGCGAAAGATTCTGAGCATAGCCAACAAAAACGATCAGGCTCAGTAAGTAGGTTATTAGTACAAGTTTTTTCATCTTAATTTAAGGTTATTTAGTTACATTATTGGTTTATTGAATTGAATGCAAAGATAATACATAAATAGTAAATCTCTAATCCTTTTTTTTATCCAGATCTCCCTTAGTTTCGGGCAGACTCAACGGTTGGTATTGCTGGAAGAGCTTACCTCCTCCACCTGCGGCCCCTGTGTCAATGCAAATACAAATATCCATAACTGGCTTGGAGCCAATCCAGACCTATTTACTGCGATATTTTACCATATGAGCTGGCCATCCCCGGGAAATGATCCGATGTATCTGGCCAACACCATCGAAAACAACGCCAGGTGTTCCTATTACGGTGTGAATTCCGTTCCCTGGACTGTTGTAGATGGCAATGTGTTTTCCAACAATGGGAACAACACGATTACTTCATTTGACCTGAATTTCGAAGTGAACGACGGAACCATGATGACCGAGAACTGGACAGGAAGCATCGGCCCGTTGGAAAAAGTTGTCGTCAGCCTCCCCGCATATACGTTTGTACCTCAAGCCAACAATTCGTTAACTGTCTTTACTGACAACCCAAACAACAACTCCGATGAGTACCCGAAGAACGACACCCTCAACTTTCCAATTATGGAAGCACCTGCCGCTACCTTTACACTGTTCCTCTTCCTGAAGACCGACAATGCACCGGAAGAGACTACCTGGGATGTGAAAGACGCGCAGGGGACCGAAGTGGTGCAGGGTGGACAGTTTGGTTATTATGAAAAGACCGAATTTAATGCCAACATTGTATCAGCACATGAACGGTTTGACCAAACAAAAGCTCTTCAGGTATACCCCAATCCAGTTTCAGCTATTACGACAGCCTCTTTCTACCTGGTTAATCCCGACAATGTATCGCTTAATTTATATAACATTTTCGGCCAGCAGGTATGGAACCATCAGCCCGGATACCTGGGTGCAGGAGAGCATCAGGTAAAGATTGATGCCGGAAACCTGACTCCAGGTGTATATATCCTTCAGATGGCAACCGGAAACAAAATTTATACGAGAAAGATTACTGTAAACCGGTAACTACCGGTTGTGCGGGATTCTCACGTCAACGGCACCAACGCCATACAACGCCATGGGGGCATCGAACCATTCGATGCCCTCTGTTTTTTCCAATTGGTTGATAAGTACACTTCGTAGAATTCCATCGCCAACGCCGTGAATGAAGATCACATTTATGAAATTATTGGCGATGGCGGCATCGAGACAGCGGATGAAATAGTTCTTCTGAAAATCAAGGATCTCTGTTTTCTGAAGATTGGAGGGATCTTCTATCAACTCATGAATATGAAGATCGACAACAGCTTTTCTGGTCTCTGTCTGATGGGTAAAGATAATTGGAAGATTCCTGTTACTGACGACAGTCTGAGATTCAGAAACCGGGGTTGCATGCAGGGTTGATAGTGACCGTTTCTCTTCAATATAGCTGGTGAGTGACAGCAACCTGACGATGATCCCTTTTTCTTTTATCAATGAAGATTCCCGATAGGCTCCCTCTTTATGAAATTTCGTTCCGTCGATTTGAAAGTCAGAATCAAAAGGTGGTACCACAAAGTCTAAGTGTTCCTTATGAAAAAGAAACTGCAGGGATCCCTCCGTCCATTGTGAAAGACCTTCGCGGTTCACTGTTGTAAGGAGATGACGGCTGTTTGCGAAGAGAGATCCATAATCCACACCGTTAAACTGTCCTGTTGGGGTTCGGTGAAAAAGGTTATAAATGACATCAAACGAAGTGTTGTTGATCAGGAAAATATCCACAATCCCGGTTATCATCCACTTTTGATCATGTGGGATAAAAGCAAGAAAGACTTCTTCATAAGTCCGGTTCCTGATGGCTCTTGGATCCAGAAGATCGTCGGGAGTTTCAGCCACAGCATTCGTGACAAGTGACTCGTGACTGGTCATCTCCCGAAGGGTTGAAGAAGGGACGTTAAATTTTTCACTAAAAAAACGGCCGATGGCATCAGTTGGGTCTATCTTTATCAGCTCTGCGATCAGGGTTGGCATCTCAAATCCGTCCTGATCGGATACCAGCACCATTCTGGTATCAAGAATTTTCGTGACTACACCGCCGCCAACGGCATTGAGGAATTTCACCTGATCTCCAACGTTCAGTTTCATGGTTTCAATGATTGGGCGGCAAAGATACGATAAAGAAGTGATGAGGTGATGAGGTGATGAGGTGATGGGGGAACCCTAATACAATTTTGACCCGGAATATATATTATTAAATATAATTATGTATTATTGCACCCAATTATTAACCAAAAACAGAACACTATGCGGAGATTTACAGTTTTGTTGCTTGGCATCTGTCTGGCGGCAACCACAGCCTTTGGCGGTGGATATCAGGTGAGTTTGCATAGCATGCGTAACATTGGGATGGGCCTGATTGGGACCTCCCTTACCTACGATGCTAGCAGCTTCTTTTACAATCCGGGTGCAGCAGCTTTTGTGCAGGACAAGTTCAGCATTTCTGGTGGGGTCAGCCTGTTGATGGCCCGAACAACATTTCAGCCCAAAGATGTGATGGGTCAGTATAATATTGAAAGCATCCTGAATACCCCTTTATATTTCTATTTTGCCTTCAAGCCCTTTGACGACCTCAGCATCGGACTCGCGGTAAATACTCCTTACGGAAATAAACTTTCCTGGGGCGAAGAGTGGCAAGGCCGCTACCTGATCCAGGATCTGGCATTCAAAGCCATCACCATTCAACCATCTTTTTCTTACAAAATCAAGGACGTTATCAGTTTTGGTATGGGACTGGTTTTCACCTTTGGCAATGTGGAGCTGAACAAAGCACTTCCCCTGGAAGGCCAGAATGGCGTAGATGGGAAAGTTAATATCAAAGGCAGCACATACAACGTTGGCTTCAACGGAGGTATCCTGGTTCGGCCAATCAAAGGTCTTAACATTGGTATCGATTACCGCTCCAGGATTAACATGAAAGTAGATGAAGCCGATGCGACATTTACTGTACCTGAATCGATGAAAACGAACTTCCCGGATCAGTTGGTTGCAACTTCATTGCCATTACCCGCCAATCTCGATTTTGGTATCTCGTATGAGTTCAACGAGAAATTCCTCATCGGTCTTAACCTGTGTTATGTTTTCTGGAGTGCTTACGACACCCTGATCTTTGACTTCAAAACCAAGACCGCGGCCCTCGACAAATCCTATGCACCAGCGATGTACGAGAATAAACTGATTCCCCGGATCGGCGCTCAATATAAAGTCAATGACATTGTGACGGTAAGACTGGGAGGATATTATGATCCGTCGCCGGTACCCGATGGATACCTCAATCCCCAAACTCCGAGTATGAACCAGATTGGCCTTACAGCTGGTTTATCAGTATTCCCCGTCAAAGGACTCAGCATCGACGCAGCCTTTCTCTATGTTATGGGCATGGAGCGTGAAGGGACCTATTCACCGGAGAACTTTTCCGGGACATACAAGACCAATGTTTACGTTCCCGGAATTGGTTTAACCTACAATTTCTAACCATATAATAAAAGAACGATATGAAAAAACTATTATATATCCTGTTTTCTCTCGTCATCCTTGCCGGTTGTGAACCCAAGATCGACGAGTTGTCGCCCAACCAGGGCAGCGCGGATTTCTCCCGCTTCGTATCGGTAGGAAACTCGCTAACTGCGGGATTCTCTGATGGAGCGTTATACTATTCAGCACAAAACAACTCATTCCCTAAACTACTTGCCCAACAATTCCAAATGACCGGTGGTGGTGCCTTTGTCCAGCCTGTTGTTACCAGTGAATTTGGTGTTGAATTTCCAGGTTCAATGCCCAGGCTGATACTTGGCTACTCAACAAGCTGTGCCGGAACATCACTCGGTCCTATACCGGATATTGGCCCCAGAGACCCGGTTGCTCCTGTAGGATATCTCGTCAATAACCTGGGGATCCCGGGTGCGAAATCATTCCACCTGTTGGCCCCGGGGTATGCCATGCTAAATCCATATTATGCCCGCTTTGCTACATCAGCCACCAACATGGTTATTCAGGAAATTCCACCGCTAAATCCAACCTTCTTTTCTCTATGGCTGGGGAATAACGACGTGCTCGGATATGCCACATCCGGAGGAGTTGGAGACACCATTACCGGACTCCCAACATTCGGTTATGCCATGGGTGCGGTGGTTCAAAGCCTTGTTGGTGCCGGGACAAAAGGTGTTATCGCCAATCTTCCTGATATCACTTCGGCTCCTTTCTTTACCACGATTCCATATAATGGTCTGGTGTTAAACGATAGTCTGGCGAATATGGTGAACAATGCTATGTCATTATTCCAATTACCATTCGTCTATCATGCCGGACCAAATCCGTTCCTGGTGGCCGACCCTACGTCTCCGCACCCCTATTTCAAGGTACGTCAGATGCAACCCGGAGAACTTGTATTGTTAACGGTTCCTCAGGATTCGATGAAGTGTTACGGTATGGGATTGATCAGTAGACTCACATTAACTCCCTGGCCAATTCCAACTCAGTTTGTTCTCACACAGGATGAGATCAACAACATCGAGACTGCTATAGCCGGGTATAATCAGATTATTTCAGGACTGGCTCAGACCCATGGGTTGGCTCTTGTCGATATGAACGCAAGGATGAAAACACTTGCGGGTGGAATTATCTGGGACGGTATTAAGATGAATGCACAATTTGTCACCGGTGGCGTATTTGGTTTGGATGGAATACATCCAAATTCCAGAGGTTATGCCCTGATAACCAACTATTTCATTGAATCGATCAATGCCGAATATGGCAGTACAGTTCCCTATGTTGATATTACAAAATACCCGGGAGTATTGTTTCCATAATCCTGTAACGGCGAGGCATGTCCCGCCGCCCTCCGTGTAGAGACGGGGCATGCCCCGTCTCTACACGGAATCCCACATAACACGTAGGGGCGACCTGGCAGGTCGCCCCTACTGTTTGTTGGTCGCTCCTACTATTTTGTAAGGAACCGAAACATTTTTGAGACGGCAACGCCCCTGTGGCTGATGCCATTTTTAAGGTAGGCCTGCATTTCAGAAAAGGTCATGATGTGACCATCCGGAAGAAACACAGGATCGTAACCGAAACCTCCATCCCCCTGGCGTTCCTCGGTAATCCTTCCAGGGATTCTCCCTTCAAACAAATACTCCTTCCCATTAAGAATCAAACAAACCACACACCGGAAACAGGCTTTTCTGTTTTCAATACCTTCCAACTCATCCAGAATCTTCTGCACATTGTCATCAAATGAACAACCTTCTCCCGCATAACGCGCTGAATAGACACCAGGGCGTCCATCCAGAGCCTCAATCTCAAGTCCGGTGTCATCGGCAAAACAATTTAATCCAGTGATGTCATAGACAAAACGCGCTTTCTGGGTGGCATTTCCCTCGAGTGTATCCCGGGTCTCCGGGATTTCAGTGTCGAGATTTACATCCGCAAGGCTTAAGACCTGAAAATCATTTCCGGCAATCTCGCGTACTTCGCGCAGTTTGTGGGCGTTGTTTGTAGCGAAGAGTATTCTCATAAGCACTCCTCAATCAATCTCGTCACCAACTCTGTATAAGTCCATCCATGTGCGGAAATCATCTTTGGCACTATGCTGGCTTCTGTGAGCCCGGGAACTGTGTTGACTTCAAGAAAATAGAATTTATCCTTCGTGTGGATATAGTCAAAACGTGCAATCCCTTTGCAATTCAACAGATCGTAAAGCATGGCAGAAATTCGCCGGCATTCATCCGATACATCCTGCGGTACAGGAGCCGGAACAAGCTCATCTGCCATTCCTTTTGTATATTTTGCCTCGTAGTCGAAATACTCCTTCTTGGAAACGATTTCACACACGGGAAGAGTTATCACTTCTCCTTTCGAACGGAGTACACCACAGGTTAACTCTCTGCCCTGAATAAATTCTTCAACCAATACCTCCTGATCTTCCCCGAAAGCCTGATCCAATGCTGCAGGAATCTGTTCTGCTGATGTCACTTTTGACATTCCTACGCTGGACCCACCATTGTTTGGTTTGACAAAACAGGGAATGGAGATGCTATCGGTAAGTGTTGCGATCTTCTTCTGCTGGCGTTTGAAGAGATGAACTGCGTGTGGTGTAAGGATTCCATACCTTGCAACAACACTTTTACAAAAGGCTTTGTTGAACGTGAGAGCCGACGTCATCACATCACTTGAGGTATAGGGGATGGCAAGCATGTCGAGGTATCCCTGAAGCTTCCCGTTTTCACCAGGTGTTCCATGAATTGCATTGAATACAACATCGAAATGCACATGATCTCCAGGGAGACGGAGAGAGAAATCATTTTTATCAACAGGATAACTGATGCCATCAAGTTGATAAAACCATTCATCCCCCTTGATCTCTATCAGGAAGGGTTTGTAAAGGGTCCGGTCGATCTGCTGATCCACCTGTCTTCCACTAAGCATCGAGATGGCATACTCTCCGGAGTCGCCTCCGGCAACAATCGCTACGTATATCATGGGATGAGAATCATTCCCGGCAAAATTAACATAAAAAAAGCACCCTTGAAGCAATTGCAATTTTTCGTATGTTTGTCGGAGAGTTGTGAATACAATAAATTCTGCCTTTTTAGGTTATTCTAGGAAATAAGAGAATGGATTTTATCAGGTTCCTTTTTAGCTGGAAATTTGTCAAACAGGTACTTCTGGCCGTTGTATTTACTGCGGCTATTGTGTGGGGCACACTGATATTCCTTTCATCGTATACAGGTCATAACAAGTATATCCCGGTCCCTGATATCAGGGGAAAACTTATCGGAGAGGTCATGCAGAGTACATTCTACGCTGATTTTCGCTTTATTGTCCTCGACTCGGTGTTTGACCCAGAGCTGCCTCCCGGAACCATTTTGTATCAGGACCCTTGGGTAGATACCCGTGTAAAACAAAACCGGCAGATCTATGTGACCATCTCTTCATCCACACCCGATAAGGTATCTATGCCCGACCTTAAGTTCCTGACTCTCCGGCAAGCTGAATCCATGCTTGAAAGTTACGGACTGAAGGTGGGAAATCTCTTTTATACTCCTGCTTTTGATGCCGATGCCATTCAACAACAGTTGTACAACGATCAACCCATCGAACCCGGGGAGCGGATTTACAAAGGGAGTGTAATTGACCTGGTAGTTGGAACGGGTGGAGGTAGTTACCAGATTCTCATTGAAAATACACAGGTGGATACGGTTCCTGATGAGGGATATGGTGTGGGGGATTATATTGGGGATTAGGGAGGTAAAGAAATGGTGCAGTGGTGAAATGGTGAAAAGATGAAAAGGTGAAAAGAAATGGTAATTCGTAAATCAATAATGCGAATAGTTTTTATTAGTATAGTTTTTCTTTTTTCTGTGGCGGGTTCCTTCGCCCAAGAGATGCTCGTTGGTTTGGAGTTCAATCCTGTAGTGCAGGCGAAGGCTGCCGGGCAAAACAATTTTAAGGAGTTGACAAATGGCTTGGATACGATCCCTGTTGAGCTCCCGTTTTTCGATGACTTCATGGAAGCGACAATATTTCCCAGGAAAGAGCTGTGGATCGATAACTACGCCTTTGTAAATACCGACATCCCTGTCTATCCCATTAACCGTGGTGCTGTTACGCTTGATGCCATCAGCGATTCGGGACAGATGTATTCAACCGCGGTTCCGGGCCCCGCCACGTTTCTGGCCGATCATCTGACATCCCGGTTTATCAGACTCGACAGCATCTTTTCACCTGTTGTCAGAGCGTTGTCGCCGGCCGATTCAGTCTATTTAAGTTTTTGGTATCAACCTCAGGGAAGGGGGAAACCACCTCACGTAGCCGACTCCCTGATGCTCCGATTCCTGATCAGTCCTGAACGGGACAGCATATCCCTTACCGACACAATGCATTTTGATGCAGTATGGCAAGAGATATGGAGGACAAAAGGGATGTCGTTAGACACTTTTTACATCAACAACAACCAGTACTTCGTGCAGGTAATGATTCCCATCACCGACACACAATTTTTCAAAAAGACCTTCCGGTTTCAGTTCTACAACTACGTGAGTCTTGCCAGTTCGGCTGAACCCAGCTGGCAAAGTAACTGTTCACAATGGAACCTGGATAACATCTATGTAAATATCGACAGGTTGGCATCCGACACGTTGCGCCCCGAGATTAGCTTTATCGAACGTCCTCCTTCGATGCTCCGGAATTATTCCTCGATGCCGTTTCCCCAATACACGGATAATCCAACCAACGAGATGGCCGATACCCTCAGCATCCTGATCAGCAACCGGGATCTTTTGGAACACAACTCCTCCTACGGCTATTCCATGAAGGATGTAAATGGAGCCTGGCAACAAAATTATTCTGGTGGTGAATATGTGATCAAACCCTTCTATTCATTTGGCTATGTCACCTATATTCCCTTTGCTCATCCACCTGTCCAACAACTCTTTCCTATCAGTGCTGCCGACAGCGCAGTTTTCCTGATCACCCACCAGGTGCAGGCCGTTGATGGCTCGTTGCTTGGGGATACCATGCAGGCGTATCAGCGTTTCTACAACTATTTTGCCTACGACGACGGAACACCGGATGCCGGCTATGGGCTCTCTCCTGCCGGATCCCTGCTTGCCTACCGCTTCAGGCTGAACAAAACTCCAGACACGCTTCGTGCCATTCAGTTTCTGTTTAACCGTACGCTCAGTAACGACAATGTCCAACTCTTCTACCTGACAGTATGGAATGATGCCAATGGGAAACCCGACCAGGTTATATATGAAGAGCTGGTTCTTCCCAGGTTTGCAGATAGTCTCAATAAGTTTGTCACCTACCACCTTGATCCCCCACTCAGAATCTCATCGACATTCTACGTTGGGTGGGAACAAACAACGGATGACAACCTCAATGTTGGCTACGACCGATACAACAACAGTCGCGAACAGGTTCTTTTTAATGTTTCAGGAGAATGGCTTACCAGCACCTTCAACGGCTCGCCTATGATCCGTCCGATTGTTGGTAAACCAATCCCCCTTGGCATTTCCGAAAGGCAAAAGGGATCTGTATCACTGAAACTTTACCCCAATCCGGCTTCAGGAGAGAGAGTTCAGATCGATTTTCCTTCATCCCTTGACAGAACTGAAATCTATATACTCCATCTCTACAACCTCTTTGGAGAGGAAGTTGCCAGGGAACCATATGCTGGATCCTTTACAGTCTCCCGATTTGTACCAGGGATCTATATTGTTACCCTCTCCGGTTCATCAGGCCAGGTTATGGCTACTGCCAAGCTGGTCATCAGTCGGTAACGATTATATAACAGCTCCATCCTTGCATGAATGAAATCAATGAACATACAGACGAATCGGGTGAACTTTATGAGCATTACAGGTTTACAGTAGACAGAGGACAAACGCCTCTCCGAATTGATAAATACCTATTTTCAAAGCTTCCTGATGCCTCCCGCAACCGGATTCAAAATGCGTCGAAAGCAGGCAATATCCTGGTAAACGACGAGCCTGTCAAGCCGAATTACAAAGTCAGGCCACTTGACATCATCACAATCGTTTTAGCCTATCCACCAAGGGATACAGAGATTTATCCGGAAGATATCCCTCTCAACATTGTTTATGAAGACCAGGATGTTTTGGTGGTCAACAAGGAGTCGGGCATGGTAGTTCATCCCGGACATGGAAATTTTTCGGGGACCTTACTGAATGCGCTTGTTTACTACTTCCAGAACACACCGGAGAACAAGTCTGCTGATGCCAAACCATTTCTTGCTCACCGCATTGATAAAGATACCACTGGCATCCTTCTGATTGCAAAAAACGAACTTGCGCAGTCCAAACTTGCCCGACAATTCTATGATCACAGCATCGACCGCATCTATATTGCCCTGGTTTGGGGTGATATGCCGGATGATAAAGGGACTATTACCGGGAATATCGCACGAAGCGGACGGGACCGCACCGTCATGGCTATCTATGACGATGAGGAGATCGGACGACATGCCGTGACACACTACAAGGTGCTTGAACGGTTCGGTTATGTCACCCTGGTAGAGTGCAAACTGGAAACCGGTCGCACGCACCAGATCCGTGCCCATTTCAAACACATCGGGCATCCTCTCTTCAACGATGCAAAATATGGTGGAGACGAGATCCTGAGAGGGACGACCTTCACGAAATACAAACAATTTGTTCAGAACTGTTTCAACTTGATGCCGCGGCAGGCATTGCATGCGAAATCCCTGCGGTTTGTTCATCCGGTAACCCGAGAACAAATGCTTTTTGACTCAGAGTTACCGGAGGATTTTCAAACAGTGTTAGAGAAATGGAGAAAGTACACTCACACCCAAACGCCCGTTGAGGAATGAGGAATTAAAAATATGAGAAAGCTCTGGACTTATATTGTCTCCTTTTGGTTCTGGATCGAGATGTTCGGGAGTTCCATAATCCTGTTTCCGGTAGCCATAGTGATCTGGCTTGTGACTATGCCGTTTGATAGCCGGAGGTATTATCTCCACCAGTTCTCCTGCACCTGGTCCAACATTGCTTTCTGGCTCAATCCACTTTGGCGGCTGAAGGTTTCAGGGAAAGAAAAGATCGATAAAAAAGGGACCTATATCATCGTATCCAACCACCAATCGGGGGCCGATATTCTTGTTCTCTTCACCCTTCAGATACATTTCAAATGGGTTGCGAAACGCGCGCTCTTTTTTGTCCCATTCCTCGGGTGGAATATGGCGATGAACCGCTATATCGCTTTGCGCCGGGGTAAAAAGTCAAGTATGCATAAGATGATGGAACGATCGAAAAAAGATCTTCTCAACGGAAACTCCATGATGATCTTTCCGGAAGGTACCCGGTCGAGGGATGGGAGGCTACAGCCATTCAAAAGCGGGGCATTCCATCTGGCTCTCGAAACCCATATTCCAATCCTTCCTATTATTATCACAGGTACGTCTGAGGCAATCCGTAAAGGAGGTTACCTGATTTCGAAGCAGCACAACCTCAGGGTGCAAATCCTGGATCCGATCCCTTATGAGGACTTCAGGAGAATGGAACCGAAGGAGTTAGCGGAAGTGGTATATAAAAAAATTGAGACAGTACTAGCCTGAAACCCAAAGCTTAAGATTTTTTATTAAGCAAGAATTATCTCGCAGATTATCGCCGATTTTTCGCTGATTTTCGCAGAAACTGAGTATAAACCTGGCAATTCGGCGGAAATTTGCGGATAATTTGCGGAAATTTGCGAGAAATCAGTTCACGAGAAAATCAAAGGGGATTGTAAAGTGAATCCCGTTCAACCGGTTCACGGCCGGCAGTTTGGATGAATTCCTGTATCTCTGAAACAGTAAATCGGGGGCTCTGCTCTTCTGCTCCGGCGAGGGAGTAGATTTTTGTAGAATCGTTGATGGTTCCATCCATATCGTCGACGCCAAAGGAGAGGGATATCCGGGCATTCTGCTTACCAATGGCAGGCCAGTAAGCTTTCAGATGTGGGATATTATCCAGGTAGATCCTTGAAACGGCGTAATTCCGCATATCTTCAGTAATCGATACTTCCTGAAGCTGTTCCATCTCATTATTCCAGTTCTTAAACTTCAGTGGAATAAAAGCATTGAATCCCTTTGTCCGATCCTGTAACTGTCGTAACCTCTCCATATGGTCAATCCGGTGGACATAGTTTTCGAGATGACCATAAAGCATGGTTGCATTGGAAGATATGCCCATCAGGTGCGCAGCTTCATGAATCTCCAGCCACGTTTCAGAAGAGGACTTCATCCCGGCAATATCCAGGCGGATCGACTCGTCAAATATCTCTGCTCCTCCACCAGGGACCGAGTCCAACCCACACTCCTTCAGATAGGTAAGTCCATCTTTAAACGATAAGTTAGCCCTGGTTATCATATAATCGAGTTCTACTGCGGAGTAGGCCTTTATATGCAATTCGGGACGAATCTCACTGATTGCCTTCAGGATATCGCCATAATAGTATAAATCCCTTCCCGGATGCACGGCGCCGGTGATATGGAGTTCCTTTACCCCTGCAGGCTGGCTTCTCACTTTCTCAAGAATCTGATCTACAGACAACTCCCACTGCTCCTTGCTGAAATGATGCGAAAATGAACAGAAACGGCATCTGTTGACACACACATTGGTAGGTTCAATGTGAAAATTGCGGATATAGAATACCTGATTCCCGTTTTTCCGCTGCCTGACAACCTCCGCCAACATGCCCAGCCATCCCAGTTCGGCATGTTCGAACAACCAGAGACCTTCATCCGGGGCTAACCTGGAATTTGCCATCACCTTATCGGCAATAAGCAAGCCTTTCGTTGATTGATCCGATGCCAGAAGTGATGCATGCATGTTGTGATGTATCAGAGTTTGATGATCCTCCCTGTAAGTGATAACTCATCAGAAGTGATACTGATCAAGTAAAATCCATTGGGAAATGAAGAGAGATCCACCGTTAAATGGCCTGAGTTATCAAGGGTTCTCATGAAAGAGGCGACATTTCTACCCCATGAATCCAGCAGGTCAATCCGGATTGATCCCTGGTTTTCAAGGAGAGTTGAATTCAGATGAAGGATACCGGATACCGGGTTGGGAAATAGTTTCAGGTCAGGAGATCTGACTTCTGGTTCAGCTATATTGAGGGGTATTCCGTCGAGAACCATCACACCGGTATTATCGGGGTCAAGCCAGAAGTCGAGGCGCTTGGCTGTCTCCGTTCCATTCATATCCCAGGAATAACTGAACTTTCCGTAGTAATCGGGACTATCCAGAGAACCCGAGTCGCATGAGGATTCCCCTCCCGTTAGGGTTCCCACCACCCTGCCTTCAGAGTCAAACAGAGGGGAGCCGGAAGAGCCTCCCTCGGTCACACCATGCCCGTTGTGGGTTTCGGCCCAGGTTACCTTCCAGTGTGTCTTTTGAGAGATTGGAATCCAGTTGTCAGAAACCAGTGGTGTTGTATAGGTTGAAATCTTCTTGATATCGCCCATCGGGTGATGGATTCCCACGCCGTATGGGCTGGAGATATCTTCCCGGTTCCAGCCATTGAACCACACATCGAATGTGTCGGGAACGGTTTGGTTCAATACTAGCAATAAGAAATCTGATCCCCCGACAAATACATCGCCTGCTGTCGACTTCACCTCAGCGCCTGTCATGGACCTGAATCCAGGCTCTATGGAAGGATCTGCACAGGTTGGTGAGTTGTAGTTGAAATAGAAGATCCATTGGTTGAAATCGGATGGTTTTGTGCCTTTACCGCAATGATCGGCAGTAAGAAAGTATGGTGTTTTATCCTGGCGGGTATTATTTATCAACGAGCCGGAACACCAGAAGGTTGATCCTAGTTTTTTCACGCCAATCATTGCAACCCCTTTCTGCTGGTCCTGCCAAAAGTCTCCTTCCTCACAGGCAATATTCACCTCGCATGGGCCTGAGTCGCCAAATCCCGTTCGGTCTTTCAGTTCAGGAACACCACGATAGGCGTATGCGATTTCAGAGATATACAGATCGGGCATGGTGGAGGCTGAAGCCGGTTGATTGTACTCCAGGGTCACCTGGTCTCCGGGGATCAGTGCTGTAGAAAAAAGTCCGGTACTGTTGTTATTCAAATCTGTAAAGGCGCCAAGAAGTTTTGATTTGTCGCTGTTATACAGGAATAACCTACCTCCGGGAGGGATGTTAAACCGATCGAAATAGACCGTGATGGCTTTGGCCCCCGGAGCCTGAATCGTAAGAAGCCAGATACGATCGCCAGAGGGAAGAGTTGTCTGGTAGTATCTCGTATCCGAATCCGTCCCAGGTAGGGAAAAGCTAATGTTAACCGGCAAATTGATCGCAAACCGATAAGGCATCGGGGAGAGCAGATCCTCTGCCGCAACAGCAGCAAGATCAGGAGGTGGAAGAACGATGTCAACCTTAAGAGGCGTTCCGGCATCTAGGTTAAAACTCCACGGGGTTCCTCCCCTGTTCAGCTGTGCCTGAAGGGCAACGGAAAGCAGAAGAAGCAATCCAATGAGATATCTTGTCCGCATTTTTAACATCAATCCTTGGGTGCTTCCTGGGCATTGGATGGCAACTCCAGACCATATCCGGAGGTTTTATCATCCCATTTTAAAAGCAGGGCAAATATGAATCCCAAAATCCCAAATCCGACGAACATCAGCATCGTGGGAGTGTAAACCAGTCGGGAACCAGCCTCTATCGCTTCAGAATTAACGCCCGGATTAGTCTTATCGAGGATATACCCTGCGAGAATTGGCACAGCAAAAAGACCGAGGTTCTGGAGTGAGAACATCGTGCCATATGCCGTTCCGATCCTGTACTCAGGAACAATCTTGGCAACAGATGGCCACATGGCGGCAGGTACAAGAGAGAAAGCGATGCCCAGCAATACCATCAGGATATAGGGATTAAATGTAGTAAGAGCGAAAAGCAGATGAATAATAACGAGCATCAGTGACCCATAGATCATCAACGAAGCGCTTTTCCCTTTTTTATCCACAAACCAGCCGAACAGAGGGGTAAACAGAACCGTTCCATAGGGTAACAGCGAGGCGATATCACCACTGGATTCGCGGGAGATGCCGAATTTATGGAAAAAGAAGTCGGGGGCATATTTCAGGAAAGGAAAAACGGCAGCATAGAATGTGATACAGAGAAAAGTGATGAAAAGAAATGATCTGTTGGTAAAAAGTTTTCCAAGATCAGAGAGTTTGAACTTCTCATCCTCTCCCAGGAGTGACATCTGACTGTGTTGTTGCCTGTCGAGTTTCACATCAAACATAGTGTAAATCAGGAATGAGAGGAACCCGATAAGGAGCAGCATCACGGCAAACCAGATTGGGAAGGTCCAGAAATCGGGCATCACCAGGCGAGGCGAGAAATTGAATGCGAGAGCTGTTCCGATCCGGGCAATGCCAAGATTGATCGCAAAGGCCAGCGCTATCTCATACCCTTTGAACCATTTCACCAGAATCTTGCTGATCACCACGATACTTGTCTCGGCTCCCAAACCAAAGATCAGCATCCCAAGTGCCATCATCTTAAGGCCTGGAGAGTAACTAGTCCAGAAAGAGTTGAGGAAGGCATACCCGAAGCCACCACCGTTAAAATAATCAGTCGCTCCATAGGCAGTAAAGAATGCGCCGATCAGCATGAAGACGGCAAAAAGCAATCCGGTTGGACGGATCCCCATTTTATCAAGGATGATCCCACCCAGGATGGCCATCAGCAGAAAGGTATTGGGGAAGGCATAGAAACCTGCAACGATACCGTAATCCTGTGAGCTGAAATGAAGGTGCTCCTGCAGAATCGACTTCAGTGGTGATAGGGCATCATAGAAGTAGTAGTTGGCTGCCATCAGCAAACTGACAAGGAGCATCATCGACCAGCGCATCTTAGCTGAATCCCTGAGAGTGGTTTTTAATTTCTCCATATGAGCGGTATTTTTATTTTGCGTTAAGGGTCCAAATGTACAATAAATTTTGTACGTATCTTTGTTTCCATGAAGATCCTGATTGTCTCGGCAACCCTCTTTGAAGTGAAGATGCTCATTGAAAGAGATGAACCTGAAGAGGTCATCCCTAACCGGTTTTATCATTTCACGAAAGGGCCATTACAGGTGGATCTTCTCACAACTGGTATCGGCATGCTTCCTGCAGCCTTTCATCTTGGGAAACTGATTCATGATAAACCCTGGGATTTTGCTGTCAATGTTGGTATCTGCGGAGCATACAGCCCTGAAATACCTCTTGGGAGTGTGTTGCACGTTGTGGAAGAGCAGCTTCCTGAAGCCGGGATTGAGGAGAATGGCATCGTGAAGAGTTTATTCAAACTTGGGCTGATGCCTGATGATGAGTTCCCTTTCCAGCACGGAAAACTGGTTAATGAGGGCGTTTCCGGGCTCAAGGCCATTGATCGACTGAAGAGAGTCAAAGGAAATACGGTCAATACGATGCTTACAGATCAGGTTAGTATCGACAAACTGACATCGCTTTTCCCTGCCGATGTGGAGAGTATGGAGGGTGCCGCATTTCTGTTTGGCTGCCTCTCTGAAAAGATACCCTGTGCCCAGATCCGCGCGATATCGAACTATGTTGGAGAACGTGATAAAGAGAGATGGGAAATCCGGAAAGCTCTCAACAACCTGGATAAAACATTGGCAGAGATTTTGGAGGAAATGAAAGAATGAGGAATATCATAATGACCAAAATAATTCGTAATTTTTAATTTGTAATTCCTAATTGACTATGCTCTCCCTAGCCTTTTCACCCTGTCCGAACGACACCTTTATTTTCGCTGCCCTGGTGCACGGCTTGATTGATACCGAAGGACTGACTTTCAGCTATCAGATGGCTGATGTTGAAGAGCTCAACAATATGGCTCTATCAGGAGAGGTCGATATGATAAAAGTCAGCTTCCATGCCTGGTTGTTGATCAGGGAGCACTACGAATTGCTTGAGAGTGGGAGTGCGCTAGGGTTTGGAAACGGGCCGCTGCTGATTGCCCGAAGCCGGATACCGGTGAACCAGATGCAGGATATGCGGGTTGCACTTCCCGGAGAAAATACCACGGCCCACCTTCTTTTCAATTTAGCCTTTCCCCAGGTGACCCGGAAAGAATTCATGGTTTTTTCAGAGATCGAAGGGGCGGTTTTATCGGGGGCTGCAGATGCGGGAGTCATCATCCATGAGAATAGATTCACATACCAACAGAAGGGCTTGGTTAAGCTGATGGACCTCGGGGAGTTCTGGGAGGAGAAGAGCGCCAGTCCGATCCCTTTGGGAGGAATTATCGCCAAACGGCATCTGGGTGAAGAGACCCTTAACAGACTGAACCGGATCATGCGCAGAAGCGTTCTTTATGCCATGAAAAACCCGGATGACGTAATGGATTTTGTGAGAGCGCATGCCCAGGAGATGGACGATGAAGTGATACGCAAACACATCGATCTTTATGTAAACAGGTTTACACTGGATCTCAGCGAAGAGGGGGGCAGGGCAATTCAGACATTGATCGACATCTATGATTGAAAATATTCCCAGGAAAAACATCTCAACACTCTTCCGTCACGCCTTGAAAGAGAGGCTGATCCATGAAGAGGATACCGCCGTGCTATTTTACGACCTCGAATATCTTGCATCGCGCATCGCGTATCTCAGATCCTGTTTTCCTGCATCGACTCTCCACGGACTGGCCATCAAGGCAAATCCCCTTATCAGGGTTCTGGAATTTACAAGGGAACTGGGAAGTGATGTGGAGGCTGCTACAGTAGGAGAAATCTCCATTGCATTGAGAGCGGGTTATGCTCCCAATCGGATCGTTTTTGACTCACCTGTAAAAACCATCTCCGATCTCCGATTTGCGCTGGAGCAGGGGGTTCATGTGAATTGCGACAACCTGGATGAATTAAAACGAGTAGATATTTTACTCAATAGCATCGATTCCACCTCTTCCTTTGGTATCAGGATCAACCCCCAGATTGGGGTAGGATCCATCCTGGAATCGAGTGTAGCCGGTGAGTATTCCAAATTCGGAGTCCCAATTAACACGCAGAGGAAGGAACTGGAAGGTGCTTTCAGGATGTATCCCTGGCTTACGGGAGTTCATTTGCATATAGGGTCGCAGGGCTGTGCGCTGGAGATGCTGGTGGAGGGTGTTGGGATCCTCTATGACTTCGTTCTGGAAATGAACGAAATACGAAATACGAAATACGAAAAAAGGATTTCCATTTTTGACATTGGTGGAGGATTACCAATCGCCTATTCGTATCAGAAACGTCCACCGCTGATGGAAAATTATGTGGCAGCACTGAAGGCCAGGGCACCGGGGTTATTTGAGGGCTCAGAGCACAGGGCACAGGGCGCAAGGGGAAATGGCAAAATGGTAAAAACGCAAGATGGCAAAATAAATGAGGTGCCATGGCGCTTAATCACAGAATTCGGGAGATGGGTATTTGTGAACAGCGGTTTTACTATAAGCCGTGTAGAGTATGTAAAAAGGGATCCTGGTATCAACACAGCTATGATCCATGTTGGAGCTGATCTGTTTGTAAGGGAGTGCCTGAATCCGACCGACTGGAAGCATGAATACAGTGTACTGGACGCCAATGGCAATCTGAAAGAGGGTTTGGATGACGATCCCTATAACCTTGCTGGTCCGTTGTGCTTTGCCGGTGACATCGTGGCTAAAAACGTAACACTACCTAAAGTGGATGAAGGCGATTACATCGTGATTCACGATACAGGGGGGTATACTTTTTCGATGTGGTCGCGATACAACAGCCGGCAAACACCGAGAATTCTTGGGTTCCAGGAGGGTAAGTTGAGTGTATTGAAAGAGCGAGAGGAGCTAGACACACTTGTAGGCTTCTGGGAGTAATTTTCTATATTTGCTTACTTTTGATAACTTAATCGCAAGATATGATCATTGTCACCGGAGCGGCCGGGTTCATCGGAAGTTGTTTGGTTGGGAAACTCAACAACAGAGGGATCAAAGAGATTGGGATTGTGGATGACTTTTCACATCCGGAGAAAGCCCTAAATACACAGAATAAGGCATTTGAAGTAGCTATCGACAGGAAAGAATTTGCCGATTGGCTCCGGAAAAACCATGAATCGGTAGAATTTGTATTTCATATCGGAGCACGTACCGATACCACAGAGTTCGACATGGCGGTTTTTGATGAACTCAACCTGAATTATTCGAAAGAGGTCTGGAATCTCTGCAGCGAATATCGGATCCCACTAATTTATGCATCCTCTGCCGCCACTTATGGGGATGGATCCCTGGGATATGCTGATGATGAAAAATTAATCCCGGAACTCCACCCTCTTAACCCCTACGGAGCCTCAAAAAATGAATTTGACAAATGGGTCCTGAACCAGAAGGAGACGCCTCCTTTCTGGTACGGGTTGAAATTTTTCAATGTTTACGGTCCGAACGAATATCATAAAGGCAGAATGGCATCTGTGGTTTTTCATGCTTTCAATCAGATACGGGATACGGGATATGTAAAACTTTTTAGGTCGCATAATAGGGATTTTAAAGATGGGGAACAGCTTCGTGATTTTATCTTCGTAAAAGACGTTGTTGACGTGATGTGCTTTTTGATGAATCATCAAAAGGATTCGGCAATTTATAACTTGGGAACGGGACAGGCCCGCACTTTTCTTGATCTGGTTCATGCTGTTTTCAAATCCTCCTTAAGGGAACTATCGATTGAATTCATTGACACCCCAATAGACATCCGGGACAAGTACCAATACTTCACCGAGGCTGACATGCATAAACTTCGCTCGATCGGGTATCAAAAACCCTTTACGTCGCTCGAAGATGGCATCCAGGAATATGTTCAGGAGTATCTGGTTGAGGGAAATAATTATTAAAAATAGCGAAATTTCCCACTGCCAACTCAAAAAGCCCTGTACCACAAGCCCGGGGTTTTTTTGTTCATAACACGGAATAACTTGTAGTGGATTCGCTTGACAGCTTAAATTTCTAAAAGTATATTTGGAAACTAGAAAAATAATGCCATGAAGAGATATTCACTTTTGCTTTTTCTGGTTATCAACCAGTTCTTTCTATTCTCACAGGGTGGTCCCAGCAATACCGAGACCAGAGCTGAGGGCAAGAATACAATCTCGAAAACAAGCCCACTCTTTATCGAGAACAAAGGTCAGATAATTGACCAGTTTGAAGCTCCAAATCCAGATGTAAATTTTCTACTGAACTCCCCTGGATTCAATGTACAATTACGCAAAACCGGCTTCAGCTACGATGTCTACCATATTGATAAGCCCATCTCGTTAAGTGAGCGGAAAACTCCCAAGGATACAGCATATCAAGATCGGTTCACTGCAGATACGAATCGTTCACTAATTAGTTATCATCGTATTGACATCAATTTCGAAGGAATTAATGCTGAATTTGAAATCATCCCGGAGGAACCTGATTCATATTATTTGAACTATTATTCTGCCACAACCCCTGAATCGGGTATAACCGGCGTTCATCAATATCGTAAAGTCACTTACAGAAATATTTATCCGGGAATTGACCTGGAATTTCTGGCAGGTGGAGTGGAACCATTTAAATATAATTTCATAATAGATCCTGGTGCAACCATTGAAAACATCAGGTTTACAATCGACGGTGCTTCGGATATAAAGGAAGAAGATGGCTGTCTTTTGTTTAGTACTTCAATGAATGCCATTCAAGAAAAAATTCCTTTGAGTTTCTTCCTGCAGAAAAATACCCGGACGGATATTGAAGTTGCTTTTCGGAAAATTCAAGGCAATACCTTTGGATTCTTTACACCCAAGGAAATTCCCTCTGATGCTATATTGGTCATTGACCCCATGCCCGATATCGTTTGGGGAACATATTACGGGGGATATGATTACGATTTACTTTTTGATTGTTCTGTTGACGCAAGTGGGAATGTCTACAGTGTTGGATATACAGGTTCAGCCAATTATATTGCCACAAGTGGAGCCTATCAAACAACATTATCAGGCTCCTATGATGCATTTCTGGTAAAATTCAATTCATCCGGGGTAAGGCAGTGGGGGACCTATTACGGTGGATATAACAATGATTATGGGTTCGATATTTCTGTCAGTGATAGTGGTATCTATATTATTGGAAGTACATATTCAACCAATAATATTGCCACAGGTGGAGCCTATCAAACTGTGCTGAATGGGAGTGCTGATGCGTTTCTTGTGAAATTTAATTCATCAGGCCTCCGTCAGTGGGGTACCTACTATGGGGGAGGTGAGTATGAACAAGGTGTATCTGTTCATTGCTACAACAACGGAGTAATCTATTTCACTGGTTTTACTCAGTCAGCAACCGGTATTGCAACGACAGAGGCATATCAAACATCGTTGAATGCCTGGCAGGATGCTTTTTTGGTGAAATTCGATTCATCCGGAGCTAGGCAATGGGGAACCTATTATGGCGGAGATTCAGAGGATACGGGTATGGATGTCTCTACAGATGAGAACGGCAACATCTATTTCGTTGGACGCACATATTCATATAATGGGATAGCCACACCCGAAGCCCATCAATCATCATTGGGAGGGTATTCTGATGCGTTTCTTGCGAAATTTAATTCATCAGGCCTCCGTCAATGGGGAACATACTATGGTGGAAGTTCCAGTGAATCTGGAAACGGTGTTTCAATAGATAATAGCGGTAATGTTTATCTTACTGGTGATACTGAATCAACCACCGGGATTGCCACATCTGGAGCCCATCAGTTATCATTGGGAGGGTATTCTGATGCGTTTCTTGTAAAATTCAATCCTTCAGGTACCCGGCAATGGGGAACCTATTATGGAGGCAACGATTATGACATTGGAGAGTCAGTAGTTGCAGACGACAATGGAGATATTTATATTACTGGTTATACTTACTCGACAAATGGAATTTCTACTGTGGGATCATATCAGCCTGACAAGGCGGGAGGGCAGGATGTTTTTCTGGCAAATCTGAATTCAACAGGGGTCAGGCAATGGGGAACCTATTATGGAGGCAACGATTATGACATTGGAGAGTCAGTAGTTGCAGACGACAATGGAGATATTTATATTACTGGTTATACACTATCTTCAGATGGAATAGCTACTCCAGGAGCCCATCAATCATCATTGGGAGGTTCCTATGATGCATTTCTTGCGAAGTTCACTTCGTGTTTTTCCACGAATATTATTTCTCATCCGTCGGATATAGCAAAATGTGTTGGTATAACTGCCGATTTTCAGGTTACTGTAACAGGCGATGGGCTTACTTACCAATGGCAAGTCGATAAAGGATCAGGATTTATAAACCTAAGTAACGATAGTCTCTATAATGGGGTTTTGACCAATCATTTGTTTGTTTCAAATCCAGACACAAATCTGGATGGATATATATACCGATGTGTATTAACAAACAGGTGTTTGACAGCAGTAAACTCCAACTCGGCAACCCTTACAATCAACCCATTACCAACTCCCACAATTTCACCTCAGCCATTGTATGTTGAGAGCTTTGAAAATGGAGGATCAATTCCACCTGGATGGGAGACACAAACCATCGTTCCGAATAACACGATAACCTTTCCTACCGCATCAAGTCATCCAGCAGGATATTCAGCTTACAATGGCACACGCCTCGTGAGATTCAACTCATATGATTACGGTAACGGAGTTGTCCATCTTAAAACTATCGTTCCTGTTTCAACAATAGGATCTTTAAATGTGACTGTGGAGTTTGCCTGGCTGGTAAGTTCCGCATACCCTACTTCCAACGATCGTGTTGAACTTGAGTGGTCACTGGATGACTCAATATGGATATCGGCCGGTACCTTTCCAAGGCATGACACAGTAAATGGCTGGACAGTCAAAACCCAACAATTGCCGTTAAGCGCTGGAGAACAACCAACATTATATATTGCCTTTAAATTCACCTCCGAATTTGGTAACGACTGCTACCTTGATCTTGCCAAAGTGTACCTTAATACTTCTTCTGTTTGTGTCGGTAGTTCTACTTCTTATGCGACCGAATCTGGTAATACTGCTTACGGTTGGACAGTCTCTTCAGGAGGCACAATCACCAGCGGATCTGATACGTCAGCCATCACAATCTTGTGGTCAACGCCAGGACCTAAAACGATAGGTGTAAATTACACGAACTCTAATGGTTGTAAAGCCAATGATCCAGTCACCACCATAACTGTAGTAGACTCTCTTCCTGTTCCAACCATCGCTGGTTCAACAACAGTCTGCACGGGCTCTTCAGGACATATCTATACCACCGAAGAAGACATGATCGGCTACCAGTGGAGTGTCTCCAATGGGGGAACTATTACTGCCGGTGGATCTGATTCCTTGAACACAGTAACTGTGACCTGGGATTCCACCGGGGCCCAAACAGTGAGTGTTGGGTATACGAATTCAAACGGTTGTACTACTAATCCACTGACTTCATTTGACGTAACCGTTTATCCGCTTCCGGTACCAACAATCACCGGCGAAACCAGCGCCTGTGCAAACAGCGGTAATTACACCTATTCAACAGAAACTGAGATGACAGGCTACGTTTGGACAATTTCTCCTTCCGGACAAATCATCTCCGGACAGGGAAGTTACCAGGTGGCAGTAAACTGGCTGGCTGCAGGAGCGCAATGGGTAGGTGTCAGCTACACGAACGGGAATGACTGTACAGCAGCTGCTGCCTCCACCCTAACTGTTACAGTCGATGGAGTTCCCGGACAAATGGGAGCAATTACCGGCATCTACTCCATCTGTGGCGTTGCAGTCAACATCTTCTATACAGCCAATCCCATTGCCAATGCGAATGCATACAACTGGACAGTTCCTCCCGGAGCTATTATCACCTCCGGGGCCGGAACGACATCTATCCTGGTCTACTACCCGGCGACAGCCTTAAGCGGCAATGTGACAGTAACCGCCAGTAATGCCTGTGGAAACGGTGCGCCTTCACCACCACTAGAAATCACTGTCACCCAGATACCCGCCACACCAGAGATTCATCTGCAGGGAAATATGTTGTTCAGTAATACGCTTACCGGAAACCAATGGTTCAAGAATGGCATCAAAATCACAGGCGCTACCGGCTCAACCCATCTTGTTGTGGAAGAGGGTGAGTACTGGGACAAGGTGACCATCAACTCATGTGAATCCGATACCTCCAACCATATCTATGTGATCATCACAGGGATTGAGGAGCATCAATCGGAGGGGATTACTCTTTATCCCAATCCGAACATCGGGACATTCACCCTCCGGTTCGACCAGAAAATGGATGAATCGTATGAGATAGTTGTTGTAAATCAAATCGGCATGAAGGTTACGGAGAAACAGCTTCTGGTCAAACAGGGGAACACTGACCATCAGATCGATTTGCGGCCACTCCCAATTGGAGTTTATACGATTCTGATATCAGGAGAGACAACTAGGGTAGTGAAAAAAATTATAGTGAACTAGTCACTCCCTAATTTCCTATTTTCCTAATTTCGTATTTCGCCTTACCCCCACTTACTCTCCCTGCTTCAGCTCTTCCGATTTTACGAAATAGCTTCCGCTAATCACCACCATGGCATCCGGGGGCAGTGAATCCTTCAGAAAAATCTGGATAAATCCATCTTCCGAGAAGCCGGTACTTACCTCCATCCGTTGAAACGACCCAAGTGAGTCATTCACCCCCGATCGTGTGAAATAGATGTATGAAGCATCTGTACCCTCTCCAACAACGGCCTCTTCGGGAAGTGCATCCACCTCCTGCTCATCCGTGTGGATCTCTGCGGAAGCAAACATTCCGGGGAGGATATGCTGCGAAGTATTATTGAAGCTGGCAATGACTTTAACGGTGCGGGCATCCTCCTCAACCGTTTTACCAATGCTGGTCACCGTAGCCTCATAGGTCTTTGCGCCAAGATTGGCGAGTGTAAATGTAACACGCTGACCAATTGAGATATATGGGACATCTTTCTCGAAAACCCGAATCTCGAGGAGAAGGTTGTCTTTGTCGATGATCTTGAACATCGGCTTGTTGGGTTCAACATATTGCCCGATAGTGATCGCCATCTCTTCAACCGTGCCTGCAATAGGACTTACAACACCTGCATCAGGCTGAATATTTCCTGCATCAAGGGCTTCCAACGGGATGTTGAACATCTCCATCTGCATTTTTAAGGACTGGTACCTTGCTTCGAGATCGGTTAGGTCCTTTCTCGCCTCCTCCACCCTTTTATCTGCGTTGATTTTGTCCTTGTTCAGGATTTCCTGCCGTTCATATTCACTCTTTTGATAGGCTAGAAGAGACCTTGTAGATATATATTTCTGTTGTACTTCGATGATCTCAGGTGAAGTGATGGCAGCCAGAAGTTTGCCCCTGGATACTTTGTCACCCACATTCACAAGAATCGACTTAACCGTACCCCCAATCATGGTTCCCACAGATGCGTTCTTTTGCCACCTGAGGATCAGCTTGCCCTTGGCCTTAATATCCTTAGAGAGCACTTCCCGTGTGAGGGTTCCAAACGTGATGTTGCCGATCTCTATCTGTTCCTTAGTAAGAACAACCATTCCCTTTTCAGGTGTAACGTTGCTGGTTGTCTCTTCTGTCACCGTATTTGAATGGCAGCCGGCAAGGAAGAGGCAGATGAATATTCCTATAATTGTTTTCATGGTCAAATATTTCCCAGTAGCCTGTTAATCCGGATTACTGTTTGATTGTAACTGTTTAATGCATCCAGGTATTCCAATTGCAGTGAGAATGCTTCATTCAGGGTGAATATGTACTGAAAGAGGTTGATCTCACCGGCACGATAACTCTTCTCGGCCGAAGAGATCATGGAAAGTGAAAGAGATAATCCTTTTTGGTCAAAATAACTCAGTGTGTATTCTGCTTTCTCCAACTCTTTTCTGTACCTGTACCACTTGCTATCGAGATGATGGATCCCATTTTCAATTTCGTTGGAAGCTATATCGCGTCTGATTTTGGCCGACTTGATTTTACCCATGGGGACCCAGAACCATACCGGAAGTGAGATGCCATAGGTCCACCCGGTAAATGGTTCTACATTGTCGAGGCTCTGTGTGAACCACCCAATGCTGAACGAAGGGGCCAACTGCCAGGACTCCTTCCGGAGATTTGCTTTTTCGTAGTTCAACGAGGACTCCAGATAGTTCATTGTGAGGTTATCTGAAAATCCGTCGGATGGCAACAGTGGAGTATCAAGTCGCATTGGACGAGCTGCAGGAGCCACATAATCGGTATCCGAATGGATCATTGTTTTCAGATCGTTGATCATTGATTCCACTTCGATCCGTAGAGATCTGACATCCAGTTCAGTCTTTGCTTTTCTCGACTCACTGATCAACACATCGAGCTGATTCACATCACCGGCTTCAAATTGCCGTGAAGTTGCATTGTAAAAGATCCCGAAGATGCTGTCTTGCTTCTCTTTCAGCAGGAGTTTGGCAGTTGTTATCCACCACTCCATGTAAACCGATTTTACCTCTGTGATAAGCTCCACCTTTTTCAACTCTGAGAGGAGCGAAATTACTTCGGTTTTGGCCCTCTGGGCTGCCACCTTCTCCACGTATACCATCGGAAAATCTATCTCCTGGCTGATGACTACCTTGTAGTCTTTCAGGGCTGAGTTAATCTCCCCAGTCTCTATTGATACGGTTGGGCCTGCCAGGTCGAATTCCGACATAATCAGGCTCTTCTCTGCCTTTTTCTCCAGTTCGAAATTCTTTATTTCAATGGCATTCTGAAGCGCAATATCAACCGCCTGCGGCATAGTCAATAATTTTGGCAAGCCTCTATCCTGGCCAAACATCGAGAAAGGGAAAAGTAACAGAAGGAGCAGCATCACAACCGGAGGTAACTTCTTTTTTGGCCATAAACGGATCCTGGTGAGTGCACAATGGAATCCCTCCTGGAAGGTGTAATACAACACCGGAAGTACAACGAGGGTAAGAACAGATGCTGTAAGGATTCCTCCGATTACCACCGTTGCCAGTGGCTTCTGGACTTCCGCCCCGGCAGCTGTGCTAAGGGCCATGGGCACGAAACCGAAAGCGGCTACCAGCGAGGTCATGATGACAGGACGAAGCCTGTCCGATGTCCCCTGTTTGATCCTCTCCCAGATATCAGTAATACCCTCCTTTTCCAGCTGATTGTAATGGGATATCAATACGATCCCATTCAGGACGGCTATCCCAAATAGGGCAATAAAACCAACTCCTGCCGAGATGCTGAATGGCATCCCTCGTATCAATAATGCCCAGATGCCGCCAACGGCAGCGAGGGGGATAGCGGAAAATACCATAACAGATTGTTTAAAAGAGCTAAAAGCAAAAAATAACATGATAAAGATTGCTGCAAGGGCGACCGGAACAGCAATGGAAGAGGTCCGTTTGGCTGTTTTCAGGTTCTCAAACTGTCCGCCATACGTAAAATAGTATCCCGCAGGCAACGCCATCTTGCGGGTCAGTTCCCTGTCAACCTCATCGATAAAGGACTCTACATCCCGGTTTCTCACATTGATACCGATGGTCGCACGCCGCTTGGTCTCCTCCCGGGATATCAGCATCGGTCCGCTTACCTCGTGGATATCCGCCACCTGGCTGAGCAGGATCAACTCCTCATTGGGCCGGTTGACCCGAAGGCTTCGCAGGGCATCCACATTTTTCCGGTACTCCTCATCCATCCTTACAACCAGATCGAACCGACGCTCACCCTCGAAGACCAAACCGGCCGCCTGACCGGCAAATGCAGTTCGTATAATAGAGTTCATCTCATTGATATTCAATCCATATTGGGCAATTTTGTCGCGATTGTATGTAACCACCAATTGTGGTAATCCCACAATCTGATCAACCTTTACATCGCCGGCCCCCGGGATCTTACCAATGATGGAGGCAGCCTTGTTTGCCTGATCGAAGAGAATGTCGAGGTCCTCTCCAAAGATCTTCACGGCAACATCGGTCTTCACCCCAGTCATCAGCTCATTAAAGCGCAGCTGGATGGGTTGGGAGAAATCAAAACTCGCCCCAGGGATAACAGCGAGCGCTTTCTTCATCTTGTCTACCATCCCCTCCCGTGTTTGGGCGCTCACCCACTCCTTCT